>Ga0208664_100224_pt1 | contig 20131 bp, 16 predicted proteins | sample Wag42014_10_20_FD_187332 | JGI IMG/M metagenome (GOLD analysis project Ga0208664, IMG submission 187332) | Deep subsurface shale carbon reservoir microbial communities from Ohio, USA - Utica-2 Time Series 2014_10_20 (SPAdes) (version 2) ... | reverse complement strand
TCAAGGCTTTTTACAGATTTTTGATCAAATCAATCAAAGATATTTTTTCTGTTGTTAAAGATTTGAATTTCAATCTCAGTTCAAGCTGGAAGGAAAGAAGAGAAAGGCTTAAGAATAAGAAATCAAATAAAAAAGAAGAAAAAAGTTTAAAAGACATTGATCTTAAAGGGGAGTCTAATTCAATAATAATCAGAATTTATAATTCTCTGCTTAAACTTCTGTCTTTAAAAGGGATGGGAAAAGATCCCGCTTCAACTCCTTATGAATACAGCAGTTATCTGGAAGAAAAATATCAGAATTTAAAAGATGAGATTAATGATCTGACAGATATTTTTGTCGAAAGTGCTTACAGCAATCATTCTCTGGGTGAAAATGCAGTTAAAGCAGCAAAGTCAATCTGGAAAATTTTAAAGAAAAAAATCTGATTGGAATTGAATTTAAATTAGTAGAGGAAGGGGCACTAATATTATGCAAAAAAAGTTGAAAGTTGGAATAATTGGTTGTGGTGATATTGCTTTTAGCAAACATATGCCGGGGCTTAATAAATTAAAAAATGTAGAAATGACAGCTTTCTGCAACCGAAGTATAGAAAAAGCAGAACGAGCAGCTGCAGAATTTGGGGCAGAAGTTTCCAGGGTTTTTACAGATTATAAAAAGCTCCTGAAGGATGAGCAGCTTGATCTTGTTCATATCTGCACTCCAAACAACTCCCATGCAGAAATTTCGGTTGCAGCGCTTAAGGCCGGTAAAGATGTAATGTGTGAAAAACCAATGGCTTTGAATGCTGAAGAGGCAGAGATGATGTATCAGACAGCTAAGGAAAATGGTCAAAAATTATCGGTCAGTTATCAAAATCGCTTTAAAGCAGAAAATATTTTATTTAAAGAACTGGTTGAAAGCGGTAAACTGGGAAGAGTATATTTTGCCCGTTCACTGGCATTAAGGCGGCGTGGGGTGCCAACCTGGGGTTATTTTTTAGATAAAGGAATTCAGGGTGGAGGACCGCTAATTGATATTGGTACCCATTCACTTGATCTAACCCTCTGGCTGCTGGATAATTATCAACCTAAAATTGTGCTGGCAAATGTATTTAAAGAGATGGCAGGAGAAAGCAGTGAAGCCAATTATTTTGGTCCCTGGGAAAAAGAAAACTTTGAAGTCGAAGATGCTGCAGTTGCTCACATTATTATGGAAGATGGGACTACAGTCTTTTTAGAATGCAGCTGGGCTTTAAATACTCCAGAAGACTATGACATTAAGACAGTATTGAGTGGCAGAAAAGCCGGAGCGGATAATCTCAATGGACTCCGGATCAATGGCGAAAAGGATGGTAGGCTATATAAAGAGGAAATTTCTACAGCCAGTTCGGTAAATGAAGATCCCGGTGAGCGGGAAATGAGAGTCTGGATTGAGGCTATACGAGCGGATAAAGAACCGCCGGTAAAAGCTAAACAGGCTTTGGTGGTAGCTCAAATTCTGGATGCAATTTATAAATCTGCTGAAACTGGAGAAGCAGTTAAATTTTAAAATCAATTGAGCCGGAGACGGCTCTTTTTTTAATTTTGCAATTGCTTTTTAATTCAATAATTGTTAAAATAAAATTAGCAAAAAGCAATTGGAGTGATTAAAATGAAGGGTAACATAATGGAATTAAAGGATGAAGAGCAAATTATAGATGTTTTAAAAGCGCTGGGCTCTGAATCTAGAATGAAAATTATAGAAGTTTTACAGAATGAAGACATGAATTTAAATCAAATCTCAGAATTTATAGATATGCCCGCCTCTTCAGTTACGGTTAATATTAAGAAGCTGGAGGAGGCTGGTCTGATTGAGACTGAATATAAACCGGGCAACCACGGTTCACAAAAAATCTGCAGCTTAAGCTATGATAAAATATTAATTAATCTGCCTGGAAATAGAGAATTAAAAGATAAAAACTTAATCGAAACTTCGATGCCGATTGGTAATTATAAGGATTTTGAAGTCAGCCCAACCTGTGGTCTGGCCTCAGAAAAAGCAGTGATTGGAGAACTTGATGATGTTAAATCATTTCTGCATCCTGAACATATACACGCTCAGATTCTATGGTTTGGTAAGGGTTATGTCAAATATGTATTTCCCAATAATCTGCCAAACGACTCACAGGCAACCAAATTGGAATTAAGTATGGAAATCTGCTCAGAAACCTCTGATTATAATGAAAACTGGCCCTCTGATATCTCAATCTGGATTAATGGGGTTGAAATTGGGGTCTGGACTTCTCCGGGAGATTTTGGTGAGAAGAGGGGTATTTTAAATCCGGACTGGTGGTATTTTGATCAGACCCAGCACGGACTCTTAAAAATCTGGCAGGTTACAGAAGAGGGATCATATATTGACGGCAATCAGATTTCAGATGTAACTTTAAGTGATCTAAAGATTGAAAAAGAAGATTTTATCAATGTGAAAATTGGTGTTAAAGAGGATGCCCGCAATGTAGGTGGGGTTAATTTATTTGGCAAAAAATTTGGTAATTACAGGCAGGATATAATGCTTAGATACAGATATAAATTCAATGATTAATAAAATAAATCAAAAAAAAATTAAAATAAATGCAGGAATTTTTGCTTCAGTGTTGAATAATAAAAATAGAGCTGAATAGTTTGATGCATTTTTTATGGGCTTTAATTCAACTTTTATTAAATTAAAGCAGTAATACTTAAATTAAAGGGAGGAGATATTTTTTATAACAAAAATTCTTAATATTTACAATTGGGCAGTCAGTTCAAAAAGTTCAACAAATTTAAGGGGGATTATAAAATGAATAAAAAGTTATTAGTTTTAGCTTTAATTACAATGCTGATTGGTTTTACATCAAGTGCCTTTGCTGAAGCGGTTACTGTAGAGTACTGGAATCTTTTTGGTGGTGGGGACGCCGAATTTATGGATTCAATTGTCAAAGAATTTAACGAAACTCATGCTGATATAAATGTAGATGTTACCAGATTAGAGTGGTCAGAATATTACACCAAGCTTAAAACAGCTACAGCCAGCGGCAATGGTCCTGATCTTGCAATCAGTCATGTGACCAGAGTTAAAGAACTGGCAGATGAAGGATTAATTGTTCCTTTAGATGAGCTGGGCAAAAGTGTTGGCATCAAATGGGATGAGTATAATTCAAATATTCTAAGTGGCTCAGAAATTAATGGGAAAATTTATGCAGTGCCCCTGGATACCCATCCATTAGTATATTATTATAATAAAGAATTTCTGGCAGAAGCCGATCTCTTAGCTGAAGATGGAACTCCAAAGATGGAAGGTTCATTCAAAGATTTTCTGGCAGAATTAAAGGCTGAATCTTCTGCTAAATACCCGATGACAAACTGGACAAAATTAACTGAAGAAGGCCACTACAGAGTCTGGTGGAGTCTCTACAGTCAGCTTGATGGTGCACCTGTAATTACCGATGATAAAGTAACCTTAGATAAAGAAAAAGCAGTCAGAGCAATTAAGTATATGAAGGATCTTTATGACAAGGAATATTCACCACTGCATTCAGAATATATGGAAAATGTAAACTTATTTAGAAATGGTGAAGCAGCTTCATTATTAACTGGTGTCTGGATTACAGGTACTCTAGAAAATACAGAAGGTTTAGATTTTGGTGTAATTCCAATGCCTAAGATTTTTGAAGATAGATCTGTCTGGGGTGACTCTCATACCTTAGTTATTCCTTATGCTAGAAATGTTAATGAAGAAAAACAAAAGGCAGCCCTTACCTTTGCTAAATGGGCTACAGATCATGGTGAACTCTGGGCTAAAGCAGGACATATCCCAAGTAAAACTACTGTAACAGAAAAAGAAGAATTTCAGAATATGCCTTATAGAATGGACTATGTAAAGGCTGCAGATTATGTAAGATTTGATAGTGCAGGCTCATATACCTGGAGTATCAGAACAGAAATCACAACTGCCTTAAGTAAAGTTTGGAATGATGAAATCACTGCAGAAGAAGCAGTGGATCAGGCGGTAAAAGGAATCGAGAGATTGTTAAGTAGATAAGAAGTAGAGCAGTTAGACAATTTAGAACACAGGTGCTCTTTAGGGCACCTGTGCCATTATAGAAGAATTAAAGGGGGTTTCAAATTTGAATTTTTATAACAAGTTATCGGATAAATATCCATTTTTAAAGGCCGTACCATTTATGCTGCCCTTTGCTTTAGTGTATGCAATATTTTTAATCTATCCAATTTTTAGAGGTTTCTGGATGAGTTTGCACCGCTGGACAATGATCCGTAATATGGGCTTTGTAGGGCTGGATAACTATCTTTATATGATTGAGGACCCGGCTTTCTGGAGTTCTTTGGGCAATACTTTATTATTTGTAATTTTATCGACACCAACAATAGTTATTGGGGGACTTGTTTTAGCATTACTGGCAAATCAAAAGATTAAAGGACAGTTATTTATCAAAATTTCTTTTTTCCTGCCCTATGTTTTATCAGTAGCAGTTATTTCTTCAATTATGGTTTATTTTTTTCAGCCCCACAGCGGACTTTTAAATGGAATCTTACAGAGTTTTGGCATAGAGGAAACTATTTTCTGGCTGGGAGAAACTAAGCTGGCCTGGTTTGTAATTGTTTTTGCAACTTTATGGTGGACTGTTGGATTTAATATGGTCTTATATCTGGCAGCACTGCAGGATATTCCGGAATCTTTTTATGAGGCAGCAGAGGTAGATGGAGCAACTAAATTCCAGCAGCTTATTTATATCACTCTTCCCTCATTAAAACCTATAACCTGGGTGGTAACCTTACTGCAGGTAATCTTTTCCTTTAAGATTTTTGCACAGGTCTGGTTGATCACCGGTGGTGGACCGGGTACAGATACGCGTCCCATAGTTCAGTATATTTATGAAGTAAGTTTTAAACAAAACAGTATGGGTTATGGTGCAGCAATGGCCTTTGCCTTCTTTATAATTTTAGTCCTGGTTTCCATGGCTCAGATATATTTACGTAGAAGAGAGGAAGGATAATATGGAAAATAAAACATCACCAACCGCAAAAGTTTTAAAATATTCATTTTCTTATCTTTTGGCAGTACTTTTTATATTTCCAATTTTATGGATGCTCTTTGCTTCACTTAAACCATCAGGTTATCATGTTGAAAAGATAATAGAGTGGTTTTTACCACCTTATTCTACTGCAAATTATTTTGATGTTATTGCTCAGGCTCCTATCTTAAAATGGATGTTAAACAGTTTAATAGTTTCAACAAGTGTAACCTTTATTGTAATCATCTTTGATTCTCTGGCAGCCTTTGCTCTATCAGTAATCGACTTTAAACATAAAAATTTAGTTTTTGCTCTATTTACTATCGGGTTAATGGTCCCGACAGAAGCGAATGTAGTAGCCTTATTCGATATAGTTCAGAAATTAGGACTGATTAACACTTATCCTGGACTAATTTTGCCGAGGATTGCAATACCTTTAGGGATTGTAATTTTAAAAGAATTTTTTGATGCAATTCCGAGGGACTTGATCGACAGTGCCCGCATTGACGGCTGCGGTTTATTTAGAATTTACTATTCAATTTTTATGCCATTATCTAAAGCAGCAATTGCTTCAATTGGAATCTTTACTTTTATCCAGTCCTGGAATGCTTTTCTCTGGCCATTTATCTCAATTATGACCAAAGAAATGTTTACTCTGCCTGTAGGTGTACCAACATTTACAGATGCCTATACACCTGATTACTCAATACCAATGACAGTTAACATGATTGCTTCTCTACCTGCAATAGCAGCTTTCTTATTATTCCAGAAGCAGATTATTCAGGGTATTAAGTTTACAGGAATTAAAGGTTAAATGTAATCAATAAATGGCTGTTGAAAATAAATCATTTACAGTTTATTAAATTAAATATATTATTCGTTTTATTTTAGGAGGTAGCATATGGTTAAGAAAATACCGAGGCCGGAACATCCCCGACCTCAGTTTAAGCGGGAAAAGTGGCAGAACTTAAATGGGGAGTGGAATTTTGCCTTTGATGATCAAAATCAGGGTGAAAAAAATAGGTGGTATCAAAAGCAGGAGTTTAAAAGCAGGATAACCGTTCCCTTTACTTTCGAAACTGAAGCCAGCGGTATTGGCGACAGAAGTGAGCACAATAAGATCTGGTATCAGCGGACTTTTGCAGTTGAGGCAGATTCGCAGCAGAAGGTAATTTTAAACTTTGCTGCTGTAGATTATCTGACTAAAGTCTGGATCAACGGCAGTTTTGCCGGCAGTCATGCTGGGGGATATGATTCTTTTGCCTTTGATATCAGTGATTTTATTAATTATCAGGGAGAAAATAATATTGTTGTAAAGGTTGAAGATTCACGCTCTAAGACTCAACCCAGAGGTAAGCAGACTTATAAAAAAGATAATTTCCTCTGCTGGTATACCAGAACCACCGGTATCTGGCAGACAGTCTGGCTGGAGTTTATGGATCAGAAGCTTCAATTTGAAAAGATTAAGATTACACCCAACATAGACCAAAAGGAAGTTGAGTTAGAATACAGCTTTAAAGCAGATGAGTTCAGAGCTGGAGAATATGAACTGATAACAAAAATTGAGTTTGAAGGTCAGTTGATCAATAAATTTGATTTTGAAGTCAGTCAAAAAAGGCATAAATATAAGATAAATATTGAAGATCAAAATAATGAAATCAAACTCTGGTCACCTGCTGAACCTAATTTATATGATCTAAAGTTTGAATTATCCAGCAAAGGTCAAATTGTAGACCAGGTTAATTCATATTTTGGAATGAGAAAAATATCAATTGAAGAAGATAAAGTGTTTTTAAATAACCAGCCTCTTTATCAAAAATTAATACTGGATCAGGGCTACTGGCCTAAAAGTTTACTAACTCCCCCTTCAGATCAAGCTCTAAAAAAAGATGTAGAATTGATTAAAGAAATGGGTTTTAATGGAGCCCGCAAGCACCAGAAAATAGAGGATGACCGCTTTTATTACTGGGCAGACAAATTGGGGCTTTTGGTCTGGGCAGAAATTGGATCAACCTATGAATATAATGATCAGGCGGTTGAAGAATTCAGTTCTCAGTGGTTGAAAATAGTTAAAGAGTTATATAATCACCCTTCAATAATTACCTGGGTACCTTTTAATGAATCCTGGGGAATAGAAGATGTGGCCAAAAATGAAAAACAGCAGAATTTTACTGAAAGCATCTACTATTTAACAAAAAGTATTGATCCAGAAAGGCCAATAATTTCAAATGACGGCTGGGAACATACTATTTCTGATATAATAACTTTTCATGATTATGTTGAAAGTTTTGATAAGCTTAGAAAAACTTATCTGGAGAGTATTGATCAGCTGCTTGATAACAAAAAAGTTTTCAACAATCAGGAATATATTGAAGGCGGTAAATTTATCATGGCTGATAATTATAGTTATCGGGGACAGCCAATAATATTCAGTGAGTTTGGAGGTATTGCTTTTCAGGATAAAGAAGGTTGGGGCTATGGTGAGCAGGTTGAGACAAAAGAAGAATTGAGCCGGAGAATGAATAAGCTGATGGAAATTATCAGAGAGGCTGATTACTTTGAGGGTTACTGCTATACCCAGCTGACTGATGTGGAGCAGGAGAAAAATGGCCTCTTAGATGAAAATAGAGAATATAAATTGGATTTAGAAAAAATCATTGAATTTAACCAGATTGTTGATTAAATTAATATATATAAGTTTACTCCCTTATCCCCCTTAATGCTTAGGTTACCCCCCTCAAGCTTTAAGGGGGTTTGATTATTAAAAATTAATCCTTAAAGATAGGAATAATATATTTAAATTAGAAATAATATTGCAAATCAATTTAAGAATTGTTAAAATAAAATAAATAATGTTAATAAAAGAAGAGCAAGAGGTGTTAGTTATGTATGGTAAAATTTTTGAAATAGATAGCAATGACAGTGTAGAAGTTATGAAAGCCTTAGCTTCGGAACCAAGAATGATGATTTTAGATTTATTAAACAGTGCAGAAATGAACTTAAATGAAATTTCTGAAATCCTTGATATGCCAGCTCCTTCGGTAACAGTCAACATTAAAAAATTGGAGGAAGCGGGTCTGATTGAAACTGAATACGAAACAGGGAGCCATGGATCCCGAAAGATTTGCCGCCGTACTTATGATAGTATTGTGATCAAATTTCCTGGTGCAAATATTGATTTTGATAATAATTTAGTTGAAATTTCAATGCCAATTGGTAATTACAAGGAGTTTGAAGTTGAGCCAACATGTGGACTGGCGACAGGAAAAAATTATATAGGTATTTTAGATGATGAGAGAGCATTTTTAGAACCAGAACATATTTATGCTCAATTATTGTGGTTCAAAAAGGGTTATGTGAAATATAAATTTCCAAACAATCTTCCCAGCAATTCTAAATTAACTTCTTTAGAAATAAGCATGGAAATCTGTTCTGAAGCTCCTCATTATAATAAAGAATTCCCGTCAGATATAACTGTCTGGATTAATGGAATAGAGATTGGAAGCTGGACTTCCCCCGGAGATTTTGGAGGGCAGCAGGGTAAACTTAATCCTGAGTGGTGGAATCCTGATCAAACTCAATATGGACTTTTAAAATTATGGAGTGTTAGGAATGATGGTTCTTATATTGATGGTAAAAAAATTTCAGAAATTACTTTAGACGATTTAGATGTTATGGATCAAAAGTTTATTGATGTTAAAATTGGAATCAAAGATGATGCTAAAAATGTGGGTGGAATTAATATTTTTGGGAAAAAATTTGGAAATTATGAACAAGATCTACTGTTAAGACTTCGTCATGAATAAAAAATACTACTTAAAACAAAAAAACTTAAATTAAAAGAAGGAATTTTAAACTTAGTCAAGAATAAAAATAATAACAGCATAATGAAATCAGTTTATAAGCCTGTTGTAGTGTTAATATTCTTTATTTATTCGGCCGAAGTTATTTTTTTAGTTCTTAGTTTAAAAAAACTTATAGCAAACAAAATTTTATTAAACTAAGAACACACAAAAACTTGAGGAGGAAAAAAATGAGTAAAAAATTAACAGTTTCGGTTTTTCTGGTGGCAGTTTTACTTTTAACAACAGGTAGTGTTCTGGCAGAAGAAATTACTCTTGATTTTTGGAATGGATTTACTGGTCCTGATGGAACTGGTATGGGTAAAATGGTAGAAGAATTTAATAAAGAGCATGAAGGCGAAATTGAAGTGAATATGCAGGTTATGCAGTGGGGAACATATTATCAAAAAGTGGTTACTGCCTTAAGTACCCGCAGTGATTCTTCTCCAGATATAGGTATTATGCATGTTGACAGAGTACCTGAATTTGCATCTAAAGGTGTTTTATTAGATCTGGATCAAATTGTTGCTGACTTAGGCTGGAGTAAAGATAATTTTGCAAATTCAGTCTGGAGTGCAGGAATTTATGAAGGAAATAGATATGGTATTCCTTTAGATGTTCATCCTCTTGCAATGTATATTAATAAAGATTTATTTAAAGAAGCTGGTTTAGATCCCGAAAATCCTCCTAAAACTCCAGCTGAGTTTATGAATGCAATCGCTAAAATGACTAAAGATACTGATGGAGATGGAGAGATTGATCAGTGGGGAACAGCATTTCCACCACTCTGGCCTGGCCCAGAATTTATTTTACCATCTCTGCTCAGACAATTTGGTGGTTCTTTCTTAAATGAGGATAGAACAGAGGTAGTTGTGGACAGCAAAGAATCTATTGCAGCTCTGGAATACGCTGTAGACATAGTTCATAACAAAGGTTATTCACCAAAAAATATACAGCAGGATGGGGAAGTAACATTATTTAGACAGGGAAGACTTGGAATTCATTTCAATGGCATCTGGATGATTAATGGTTTTAAAGATCAAGAAGGTTTAAACTTCATGTCTTATCCAGTACCACGTATGGGAGATAAGCTTGCTATTGCTGGAAACTCACATAACTTTGTTTTCTTCCGCAAACCTGGAAATTCAGATGCAGAATTTGAAGCAGCTGCTGAATTTGTCAAATACATTTCTAACAACAGTGTTAAGTGGGCAGCCTTTGGCCAGATTCCTGCTAGAAATTCAGTTCGTAATTCACAGGCTTTTGAGGCTTTAAAACATCAGGCGTCAATTGCTCAGGAAGTTGAAAGTGTGGTTTTCCCACCGAAAATTCCTATTGCCAGCAGAATTCTAACTCCTTATTATGAAGCGGTAAATTTAGCTATTCTGGGAGAAAAAGAACCTGCAGAAGCTCTTAAAGATGCTGCAGAAGCTGGACAGATAGCCTTAGATGAATATTTGCAGACTCAGTAAAAGTATAAAACAGGCGGGAGATAGTTCCCGCCTTTTACACACTTTTGTAAAGGAGCGTTGAAATGTTTAAAAAATATCGAAAAAAGTTAACTCCTTATTTATTTATAACTCCTCATTTGATTTTTTTCACAGCCTTTTTAGCTTTTCCCGCTTTTTATGGGATTTATATTAGCCTGCATAAATGGGAGCCATTAAGTTTTAATAAGCCATTTATTGGCCTGGCAAATTATCAGAAATTATTCAACCCGGCAACTTTAGAATACAGATATTTTTGGAATGCTTTTTTTAATACCTTACAATTTGTAGTTTTTAGTGTCCCGGGACTTGTTTTAATTGGTTTATTACTTGCAATTTTGGTTGATAGTAAAATAAAATTTAAAGGCTTTTTTAGAAGTGTATTCTATACTCCAGTAATTCTTTCTGTTACAAGTGTTACCCTGATCTGGATGTGGATGCTGGACAGTCAAACTGGATTAATAAATTATTTTTTTTCTCAGCTGGGATTTGATTCTGTAGCCTGGCTTTCTGCAGAAACTCCAGCCTGGATTTCACTTGTGGTGACAACTATCTGGTGGACTGCAGGACATAATATGCTTTTATTTTTAGCGGGACTTCAGGATATACCACAGCATTTATATGAAGCGGCTAAAATAGATGGGGCAAATATATTTGAACAGTTCTGGTATATAACAATACCATCTTTAAAGCCAACTACGCTCTTTGTTACAGTAATGACAACAATTGCCTCTTTTAATGTTTTTGGTCAGCCATTTATGATGACTAAAGGTGGGCCTGGTCGTTCAACCCAGGTTGCAATAATGTATATTCAGCAGGAAGCATTTACTAACTATCAGCTTGGTAGTGCAGCCGCAATGGCAATTATTGTTTCTTTATTTATTATGGTAATTGGAGTCTTTCAATTCAAAATCATGTCATCAGATGTTAAATATTAGGAGCTGATTTAATTGCAGAGAGAAAAGAACTTAAAAATATTAACTTATATTATTGCTATTACTTTTGCAGTTTTCTGGATTCTGCCTTTGTTATGGATGTTGAGTACTTCATTAAAACCGGAATCACAGGTTATCGCCTGGCCGATTGAAATTATACCAGAAGAAGTAACTTTTCAAAATTTTTATGATATTATATTTGATTCACCCAGGACCCCAATTTTACGCTGGTTTTTTAATAGTTTTTTTGTTTCAACAGCGACTACATTTTTAGTACTGGCTGTAGATTCTTTAGCAGCTTATGCCTATGCCCGTTTAGAGTTTAAAGGAAAAAATGTTTTGTTCTGGCTTTTAATGGCTACAATGATGATTCCACCTGTTACCAATTTAATTCCAAATTATTTAATTATGGATCGTCTAGGCTGGATTGACAGCTATCAGGCTCTGATATTTCCTCAGGTGGCTGCAGTTTTTGGAGTTTTTCTAATGCGCCAATTTTTTATAGGACTTCCTTCAGAATTAGAGGATGCAGCCTTTATTGATGGCTGTAATAGGTTTCAAATTTTCTATATAATTGCACTACCAATGGCAAAACCGGCTCTAATAGCTCTGGGGTTATTTACTTTTAGAGCTTCCTGGAATGCTTTTCTGTGGCCTTTAATTATTACTAATTCAGCTAAAATGAGGCCTTTAACACCCGGGCTGAGACTTCTGCAGTCAAACTATATGACAGAATTCGGTAAATTGATGGCAGGAGCATTTATTTCTGCAATACCCGTAATTATTATTTTTATGGTCGCCCAAAAATATTTTGTTAAGGGAATTGCCCTCACAGGGATGAAGGGCTGATGGAGGTTAGATAATGCAAAAAAATATAATAGGTTTAAATGGTAAATGGATCTTCAAAAAGGATAAATTTAATATTGGAGAAAAAAGTGAATGGTACAAAAGTGAGCTTAAGGGGGCTGAAGTTGAGGTCCCAGCAGCCTGGCAGAGCTACAGTGAAGAGCTATATAGTTACTCGGGTTATGCCTGGTATTATAAAGGATTTGAATTGGAGAAAAAAGAAAACCAGCGTTATTTCATTCAATTTAAGGCAGTAGACTATCAGGCTGAACTTTACTGTAATGGAGTTTATCTTGGCTCACATACTGGTGGTTATACTCCCTTTAGATTTGAGCTGACTGATCAAATTCTATCCGGGGATAATATGATTCACCTAAAAGTATATGATCCTGAAGATAATGATGAAATTCCTCACGGTAAACAGGGAAGCTGGTACAGTAGAGTTAGCGGTATCTGGCAGGATGTAGAGCTGACCTCAAAGCCGGAAACATTTATTAGTAAGGTAGATTATCAGGCAGATTATAGACAGAAAAGTATAGCTTTTAAAGCTGAAATGAATAATTTAGCAGTACTGCAGAATCCCGTGCTAAAGCTAGAAATCTTTTCGCCTGAGATAAAGTCTAAAAAAATTAAGGAAAAGACTTTTGCTTTAAAAGATGATCTGAAATTTCAATTTGAAAAAATTAAAAGCTGGTCACCAGAATCTCCTGCTCTTTATGATTATCAAATCACTTTAAAAGATGGCGAAGAAATAATAGATCAGTACAGAGATTATTTTGCCTTCAGAAAAATTGAAATTAGAGGAGATAAATTTTATTTAAATGATCAACCACTTTACATCAGAGGGGCTCTTGACCAGGCTTTTTGGACTCATTCTCGCTATAAACTTGATAACATTGAGCAGATTAAAGCAGAAATAAAAAAGGTTAAAGAACTTGGTTTTAACCTGCTACGAAAGCATATTAAAATAGCTGATCCTGATTATTTAGAGGCAGCAGATAGAATAGGGCTGTTAATCTGGGAAGAGCCGCCGAATTATGCGAAGTGGACAAAAGAAGCCCGAAATTTATTTAAAGATGAATATACAGAAATGGTTAAAAGAGATAAAAAACATCCTTCAATTATTATTTGGAGTATTTATAATGAGGAATGGGGGTTGGAGTGGAATCTGGCAGATGATGAAAAAAAACAGCAGTGGCTGGCTGAATTTTATGATTATGCTAAAGAACTAGACCCAACTCGTCCTATCTGTGATAATTCTGGCTGGGCCCATGTGAAAACCGATATTAATGATATCCACCGCTATTTTGCTGTACCCGAAGATGCCAAAAGCTGGCAGGATGATCTGGATAATTATGTGATTGGTGAACCTGAGAAAAATTATGTTAAGGCAGATTATCACAATGGTGAACTAAAAGTGATTTCCGAATTTGGAATGTGGGGGCTGCCTGAGCCTTCTAAGATTAAAGATAACTATCAAAAAATGCCGCAGTGGTATAATAACAGTTCTAAATTATTTGATGAAGAATTTAAAGTACCGATTACAGCAGAAATCAATTTTGAAAAATATCAGCTTGATAAAATCTTTTCCAATCTTGATGATCTGGCTCTGGCAACTCAAAGAAGAGAGTCAGAGGGTATGAAATATTTAATTGAAGAAATTAGAAAAAGAGAAAAAATTGGTGGTTATGTTGTTACAGAATTAAGTGATATTGAGTGGGAAACAAATGGCTTTTTAGATTTCTTTAGAGAAGAAAAACCCAATTTTGATTATGGTCTGAGTTATAATCAGGAAATTTTAATAAACCTAAATCTTGAGAAAAGAAATTTTTATGCAGGAGAAAAATTAAAAATTGAGCCAGTTATTATCAATGATTCTCTGGCTGAAGTAGAGGGAGAATTATACTACCAGTTTGGAGATAAGGAAGAAAAAAAACTTAGCAAAATAAGTGCTGCTGGTAGTTCAAGGATCAGACTGAAAGAAGTATTAGTTGAGCTGCCCGAAGTTGAAAAGGCTCAAAGCAAAGAGCTTATATTAAAATTATATTTAAAGGGAAAAAATCAAAATCCTATTCTAGATAAGTCAGAAATCAGAGTCTATCCTGATTTAAAAAATACAGAAGCGAAAAGAAATGAAGTTGAGCTGGATTTAAGAGTTAATAACCCTCAATTTAGAGATAATTTAGTTAAAAGAGGCTATAAATTAAGGGGGAAAGACAGTTCGCGAAATAACAGTTTAATTATTAGTGATCATTTTAATCAGGAAATAAAAGCAGAGGTTAAAAATGGAGCCAGGCTATTATTTCTGGCTGAAGCGGGTTCAGAAATAGAGGAGAAAAATCATTTAAATTTTAATAACCAGCCTGCTGCAGAAAGCTGGGATAAGGCAGCTTCATTTAACTTTTTTGCTGCAGCAGAATATCCAGAACTTCCTTTTAAGAGAATTACGGACTGGGAGCTAGACTCTATCTATCCCGAATATTATTTAAAGAATATTTCTGACCTCGGAAGTTATGAGGTTAAAGCAGGTACTTTTAAAGCCTGGTTGGGAGATTTTTTCCTTTCACTGGTAGAAATTAAAATAGGGAAGGGTAAAGTACTGGTTAATACTTTCAAAATAATAGAGAATTATGGGAATAAAGTTCAGGCTGATTTTTTGTTTGACGAACTTGTTAGAGACTTACATGCAGGTGGTCAGCATGTTTAAAAAAGTAATTTTTTTATCAGTATTGATCTTAATATTAACAACTAATCCGGGAGGAGCAGAAGAAATGAAATATACAAATCCGGTCGGGAATATAACTGATATTGGAGATCCATTTGTTATCTTAGTTGATGATACCTATTATCTTTATGCAACCTCTATGCCCGGTTTAGGTTTTAAAGTCTGGCAGTCAGATGATTTAGTTAACTGGGAGGAGAAAGGTATGGCTCTTGATTCTTCTAATCCAAAGAACCGTTGGGGTGAAGGTGATTTTTGGGCCCCGGAAGTTGTTGAATATAATGATAAGTTTTATATGACTTACAGTGCTCGAGATAGAGATGGTCACCTTAAAATTGCAGTAGCAAAAGCCGACAGTCCCTTAGGACCATTTATCAATACAGCAGCCCCTCTTTTTGATAGGGGGATGTCATTTATTGATGGCCATATCTTGATTGAAGATGAAAAGAAATATCTATACTATGTTAAAGATTGTTCAGAAAATATTGTTGATGGAATCCATATGAGTCAGATTTATGTTCAAAAAATGAGTGATGATTTTAAGTCATTAATAGGAGAGCCAAAAATGATATTAGAACCCAGTCAGAACTGGGAAGGCTTAAATAATGACTGGCAGTGGAATGAAGGCCCCTATGTCTTAAAAAATAATGACAAATATTATCTGACATATTCGGCCAATGTTTACAGTTCTTCAGATTATTCTATTGGTTATGCCACTGCTGATAAACCAATGGGTCCCTGGACCAAGGCTGCCGAAAATCCAGTCATGACAAAAGATTTAGAAAAAGGAATTTCAGGTCCAGGACACAACAGTTTTGTCCGCACTAAAAAAAATAATGAGCTGTATATAATCTATCATACTCATACCTATCCGGAGTTTCCAAGTGGTAATCGAAATGTAAATATTGATAAAGCATATTTTGAGAATGGGAAATTAGTCATTGCTGGTCCTACTAGAAGACCGATGTCCTATCCTGATTCTAACTAAGCCAGTGTTTATTAATAACTCCCTTATATTAATAAAACAAGCATAAAATCTCCAGGACATTTAATTATCAAAGTTTTGGAGATTTTTTGCTGTTAAATTAGTAATTTATAAAACCGGTTATTTAAATTTTGAGAAAATTATTGAAAACTTAAATAATTTATGCTAAACTTTAATTGAAGTTAATATTTTTTTAAACTTATTTAAAACCTTTTAAATGTTTTTAAATAAGTAAAGAATAAGTTTCTTAAAACGTTTTAAGAAAAATTTAGGGGAGGTGAGTTTTAGCTCTACTGAATAAGTTTATTTATTAAAAACAAAAATATCAGGAGGGAATTATCTTGAAAAAAACTTTAATTATTACATTAACTTTAATTTTTGCTCTTTCACTGACAATGGGTGCAGCTGCAGAAGAAATTACTGTCTGGGGCTGGGGAGTTTATCCTGACACCTTAGAAGTACTTGCCGACCGTTATGAAGAAGATCACCCTGATGCCACAATTAATGTAGAACTTATCGGCTGGGGAGATATGGTTCCCAGATTACAGGCTGCAATGTCAGCTGGTACAGGTGGACCTGATCTGGCTACAGTAAACTTGGGAACACATATTGCCAGTTTTGCTGAGCTCGGCGGTTTAACCGATCTTTCTGAATATGTTGATCCAATGGCTGATCAGTTTACAGCTGCAGCTTATGCAGGTGCAAGATACAAAGATACAACATATGGTATTCCTGCAGATATTGGGCCTTATACAATGTTTTATCGGGCAGATATCTTCGAAGAAGCAGGAGTAGACCCAGCAAGCATTAAAACCTGGGAAGATTATATTGAAGCTGGTAAAACAATTAAAGAAAAAACCGGAAGTCATATGCTTCCCTGGCCTACAACTCACTATGAGCTTGGTAACTGGAACTTCGAACCTGCTTTACGAGCAGCAGGAGGGAACTTCTTTGATCAGCACGGTAATCCAATTGTAGATAAGCTTTCTATTAACTATAAGGTTATAGAAGTGATGCAGAAAATTACAGATTCCGGTATCGGTCTGGAAGCAATTCCCTGGACGACTCCCTGGAATGCAGCTCTTCAGAATGGTGATGTAGCAACTATCTTAGCAGGTGGCTGGTTTATTGGTAATATTACCGAAATTGCTCCTGAAACTTCAGGTAAGTGGAGAGTTATGCAGGCTCCAAACTTTACCCCAAATGCAACTGGATCAATGGGTGGTACAGCAATGGTTGTTCCTTCAACTTCCGATAATGTGGAACTCGCAGTTGATTTTGCTAAGTATGTATTAGCTACAGAAGAAGGTACAAAATTCTTATTCCAGGATGCTGGAGTAATGCCTGCTTACAGACCTATATTCGAATCAGAAGCATTTAATAAAGAAGTAGAGTTCTTTGGTGGTCAGAAAGTATGGCAGAAACTTGCAGAAATAAGTGAAAAAGAATTGGCTACCTGGAATGCAACACCTTATTCTACTCAAGCTTTTGGTGCGGAAGGTGCTCCAATTAACCTGCAGTTAACAAGAATTTTAACTGATAGAGTAGAACTCCAAAAAGGTCTAGAAGAAGCTCAAAGTACAATTGAAGATTTTATGGAATAACAGAGTCAAAAATTATTTAAAGCAGGGTCAGTCTGACCCTGCTTTCTTAAAAGGATGGTGAATAATAATTGGAAGATAAAACTACCCTGCAGAAAATTAAAGACAACCGTCATTTTTACTATTTTTTAGTACCTTTTTTATTATTCTTTTCTGTATTTATGCTATTTCCAATTCTTTTTTCTTTTTACATGAGTCTGCATGACTGGGGAGGTCTTGGGAAAGCAACTTTTATAGGAATTCGAAATTATACCAGAATATTTACAGATTCAACCTTTCATACAGCCTTATATAATACAATATTTATGTGGCTGACAAGTACACCTTTGATTCTTGGTTTTGCCTTAATTTTAGCTGTAATGTTGAATCAGAAGAAGGTTAAATTTTTAAAGTATTTTAGAGTTGGATATTTTATGCCCTTTGTTACGTCAACAGTTGTGGTCGGAGTTATCTTTACTATTTTATTAGATAGTTCTTTTGGTCTTGTCAACTTTTTTATTGAGAGTATTGGTTTTCAAAAGATTCCATTTTTAACAAGCACGACCTGGTCTAAAATTTCAATTGTAATTGTACTGACCTGGCGCTGGGTTGGTTATAATACAATAATTATGCTGGCCGGGCTGCAGAACATACCGGAAGATTTATATGAGGCAGCAGAGATTGACGGAGGTACTACCTTTCAGAAATTTTTCTATATTACTGTGCCGATGATGCGCCCTATTATTTTATTTACTTTTATTCTGTCAACTATTGGTTCCTTCCAGATCTTTACCGAGCCTTATATTATGACCGGTGGAGGTCCAATGCAGTCATCTCTATCTGTTGTTCAGTACCTATATAATGCCGGCTTCCAGCAGTTTAGAATGGGCTATGCTTCAGCTTTATCCTATGTTTTATTTGCTATAATTTTTGTAGCATCATATTTCCAGCTTAAAATTGGTTCTGGCGAGGAGGGAATTTAAGCAATGTTTAAAAAAGAAAATATTACAACCTATGTTTTTTATATATTACTAATTACCGGAGTTCTTATTTCTCTGCTCCCCTTTGTCTGGATGATAACTTCTTCCTTTAAGACACTGGCTGAGATTTCAGAATACCCTCCCACATTATTACCAGATCAAATTATGTGGAATAATTATGTAGATGTATTTGAGACTGTACCCTATGGCAGAAATTTATTCAATTCATTCTTTGTAGCCATTATGTATACCTTTTTTGGGGTCTTTATTTCGGCAACCGGGGGTTATGCTTTATCAAAATACAGAGAGGCTCCGGGCAGAAAATTGTTTTTTGCTGTGATTTTGTCAACGATGATGATACCAATGCAGGTGCTGGCTATTCCCCTATATATTTTGATGGCTCAGGTCGGCTGGATTAACTCCTATCCGGCTCTGATTTTACCCTTTGCGGCTCAGGGTTTTGGCCTATTTATGCTCAAACAGTATATTGATGGAATTCCCGATGATTTAATTGAAGCAGCAAGAATTGACGGCTGTGGTGAATTTAGGATCTTTTTTCAGATTATTTTACCAGTTATCAAGCCTGCTGTAGCAGCTCTAGGTACAATTTATTTTATGAACAACTACAACCTGTTCTTCTGGCCGCTGATTGTAACTAACCGTTCAATAATGTACACAGTTCCGGTGGCCATTGCTCAGCTGCAGGGTCAGCAGTTTGGAATACCCTTACACCATATTATGGCAGCTGCCACAATGTCAACTGCACCTCTGATAATTATCTTCCTCTATTTCCAGAAGTATATTATCTCAGGTATCACAATGGGAGCTTTAAAAGGCTAAAAACTATAGCTTCAGCTGAAAAAAGCTGGAGCTGTAATTTTCTGTTTTAATTTGATTGATAATTTAAGCGATAAAGCTTTGAGAGAGGCTGATTTGCCGGGTGCGGCTGGAATTAGAACTTGATTATCAGGATTTATAGATTTTTGTATTTGGCAAAAATTATTGTAGAGTTGGGCTGGAGCTTTTTTCGACCTGCCCTTCTTAAAAAATTAAAAGAGGTGAGTTAAATGAGAGAATGGGAAGATCCAAATATTTATGCAGTTAATAAGCGTCTCCCTCATGCAAACCGTATTTTCTTTTTAGATCAGGAAACTCTGACTGATTATAATTTTCAGTCTTTAAATGGAGAGTGGGATTTTAAATACCTGCAGAATCATAATACATATCAGCGGGATTTTTACAGAAAAGATTTTTCTACTTTAGATTGGGATAAGATTACTGTCCCTTCTAACTGGCAACTGGAGGGTTATGATAGACCACATTACACCAATGTTAATTATCCTTTTCCAGTTGACCCCCCTAAAGTTCCTTCCGAAAATCCAGCTGGACTTTACCGCAGAGAGTTTTATTTGAGTCCTGAGCTGGAGGGGGAGCAGAACTTAATCCGTTTTGAGGGCGTTGATTCAGCCTTTTATCTCTGGCTTAATGGAGAGTATATTGGTTACAGTCAGGGGAGCAGGCTGGCAGCAGAGTTTGATTTAACTGAGCATTTAAATTATGGAGGTCAAAATTTGCTTGCAGTTAAAGTGATTAAATGGTCAGATGGAAGTTATTTAGAGGACCAGGATATGTGGTGGCTGAGCGGAATTTATCGTGATGTATACCTTTATTCTCAACCTTTTTTTCAAATTGAAGATTTTAAAATTGAAAGTGAATTTAAAA
>Ga0208664_100218_pt1 | contig 20574 bp, 18 predicted proteins | sample Wag42014_10_20_FD_187332 | JGI IMG/M metagenome (GOLD analysis project Ga0208664, IMG submission 187332) | Deep subsurface shale carbon reservoir microbial communities from Ohio, USA - Utica-2 Time Series 2014_10_20 (SPAdes) (version 2) ... | reverse complement strand
TTCGATGCCCGCGAGCAGACTATCCGGTTTCATCTCGTTTTCTGCGGTGATGCTGTTGAAGTGTTTCGTGATGAGTTCTATGTCCTTCGGGTTGAGGAAGACCTTGGACGGCAGTGCAACTCCGACTTTGAAGTAATCTTTCAGTACTTCTTTCAGAGCAGGTATCTCTTTTTCAGGTTCCATTTCAATCTTTATCTCTGCGGAAGTTGTATCCACTATCTTCACGTCGTCTACGTAGAACTCGAGAGTTGGATTTTGAGATTCGAAGTAAAGCGTGAGATCTTCCACGGTAACTCCGGCCGGGATTGTGTACGTTCCAGAGAGCTGCACCCACTGACCAGATGGTACAGTGGCTGATTTTATCCATTCGTACTGTGTGCTCGCGTCGGATGAGTACTTTCTCTGCATTGTCATGATGATCGTCTGATCTTGACCGGAGTTCTGATAGACCCAGGCTTCAAAGGCGTAGGTTTTTCCTGTTTTCAGGATTCCTTTCAAGTTGATCTGGGCACCCTGCCAGCCCTTCTGCCTGTTGGAGATAAAGAGCGAACTTTTACCTGAATGTGCCACTTCAGATGAAGCTTCGATGTTCACGTCTCCTCTGGGCTGCCAGTCTCCAACACCGTTTTCAAAGGATGTTTCGTAGATGACCTTTGGGCCCGATTCTTTTGGAGCAAATACCCGAACCTTGTCAAGGTAGAAATTGAAATTCGTGTTTTTAGACGCTACGATGATGAGAGAATATTTTGCGGGTGTGCCTTCGAACGTGGGTGAGAACGGTACTAAGATCTCTTTCCAGTGATCTGATACGACAACCTTGTCGAGTATGACGTCGTACCTCTCTCCCTTCTCATCTTCTGTTCTCGCGACTACGTTGAACAGCTGTGGAGCACCGGAAGATTGATAGACCTGGAAGGAAAGAAGGTAATCTGCTCCGGATTTTACCTTTCCGGTCAGGTCGATTTCTACCCCATCCCATGGGGAGGTTCTGTTCTCGACCTTTAGAGAGTACTCACCATCTGCTGCTACATCCTGAGAAGCTGTGAGAACAACGTCTTTTCCAAATAGGACCACACCTTCTGTTGTTCCTTCAAAACTCAAAGCAAGAACTGTTTCGAGAGAAGAATCTCCCTTAGAGGAGGCTTCTTTCCCGAAACTCAGAACACCCGATGCTGCCAGTACGACACCGAGAAAACCCGCTAAAATCCCCACCAGTACGGCGGTTGAAACATCCAGAAGACCCCGTCTCTTCCTGACTCGCATAGATTCACACACCTCCCTGCATAAAATTAACCAACCTTCTTTTGGGAAATTATATCACCCTAAAGTTATTTTTTGTAAAGAAAAAATTGGGCTTCTTCGATAAGAAATTATACCATTATTGTGAAAGGAACTTTCAAATTAGAAAAACGAAGATATTCTGCAATAATTTCTGCTATTCGCAGTTAATGTGGTGTAATCGCCGTTAATAGCACTTGATTTTTTTTGATGTGATAGTGTAGAATTCATTCCAAGAAGGAACGATGTAACCCGCGATTGTAACTTCTGATTTCGAAAACAATTTTCGAGGAGGTGTACTGGGTGCTCGCTTATATAGCAAAACGAGTTCTCTACGCCATTCCTTTGTTGTTCGTTATCTCTATTGTCTCTTTCATCATCATCGAACTTCCTCCAGGAGACTATCTCACCACATATGTTATGACGCTCAGGCAGAGTGGAGAGACCATCGATCAGGCGGCTCTGGAAGTTCTGAAGAAAAGGTATGGTCTGGACAAACCAGTGATAGTCCGATACTTTTACTGGATCGGCAACATCATTACGAAAGGTGACTTCGGATACTCTTTCATGTGGGAAAAACCTGTCAGTGATTTGTTGAATCAGAGGGTCTGGTGGACAATACTGATATCCGTTCTTTCAACGGCTTTCGCGTGGGTTTTCGGATTTTTAATAGGTGTTTATTCTGGAACGCATCAGTATTCTATCGGTGATTATGTTTTTACCGTGCTTGGTTATATAGGACTCGCTACACCTAACTTCCTCCTCGCTCTGATTCTTTTGTGGTTCATGTTTGTAACGACCGGTGTTAGTTTAGGTGGACTATTTTCTCCGGAATATGCCGGTGCTCCCTGGTCGTGGGCCAAATTTGTTGATCTCTTGAAGCACATCTGGATTCCAGTAGTTGTCCTGGGAACGGGAAGCATGGCCGGTCTCATAAGGGTTTTGAGAGCGAATCTCCTCGATGAAATAAACAAGCCTTATGTGGTTGCAGCGAGAGCAAGAGGAGTACCTGAGAGAGAACTCGTCTGGAAGTACCCGTTGAGAGTTGCCGTCATTCCTTTTGCTTCCACTGCTGGGTGGGCACTTCCTCAGATAGTCTCAGGTGCAGTTGTGACGGGTATCGTTTTGAACCTTCCCACGGTTGGTACGCTTCTTCTTGACGCACTCACTTCCCAGGATATGTACCTCGCAGGGAGTCTCGTTTTGATACTGAGTGTCTTCACGATCATAGGAACTCTCATATCCGACATCTTACTTGCCTGGCTCGATCCCAGAATAAGATTTGAATGAGGTGATAGGTGTGTGGAAGAGGAAGAAGATGGACAAAACAGAAGAACTGTATCTTGCTTCAGAATGGAAGTTGATGTGGTGGAGGTTCAAGAAAAACAAACTCGCAGTTATTGGAATGGTGATTCTCGGAATACTCTACGTTCTTGGTATTTTCTGCGAATTTTTCTCACCGTACGATCCAAACAGGATCTTTGCAAGGTACGTATACGCTCCTCCACAGAAGATTCACTTCTTCCACGAAGGAAAATTCATAGGTCCCTTTGTTTATGGATACAAGATGGAAAGAGATCCGGAGACGTTCAGAAGAATCTATAAGGAAGATAAGACGAAGATATATAAAATAAAGCTCTTTGTTCACGGTGACAAATACAAACTCTGGAACACGTGGGAATCCGACGTTCATTTCTTTGGAGTAGAAGAAGGTACTATCTTCCTTTTTGGAACTGACAGACTCGGAAGAGATGTCTTTTCCAGAATTCTTTACGGTGCCAGGATCTCCACCACAATAGGGTTGGTGGGAGTCTTTCTCAGCATGGTTCTTGGGATCATCATAGGGGGCATATCCGGATACTACGGAGGAAAAATCGATAACTTCATTCAGAGAACTATAGAGTTTCTGATTAGTATTCCAACCATTCCTCTCTGGATGGCACTGGCTGCGGCGCTTCCAAGGTACTGGTCACAGATAAAGGTGTACTTTGCCATCACCGTGATCCTTTCATTGATAGGCTGGACAGGGCTTGCGAGAGTCGTGAGAAGTAAATTTCTCTCGCTCAAAGATGAAGACTTTGTTGTAGCTGCAAGGCTTGCTGGAGCTTCGGAATGGAGAATCATTTTCAAACACATGCTTCCATCTCTGACGAGTCACCTTATAGCTTCTGCCACACTTTCGATACCCGGGATGATACTCGGTGAGACTGGGCTCAGCTTTCTGGGACTGGGACTCAGACCACCAGCAATCAGCTGGGGTGTTCTTCTACAGGAAGCACAGAACATAAGAACTGTCGCTCTCTATCCATGGCTTCTGATACCTGGTCTCTTTGTGATCATCACTGTCCTTTGCTTCAACTTCGTCGGTGATGGTCTGAGAGACGCCGCCGACCCATACAAGACATGAAGGGAGGAGAGTCATGGAAAAGGTTCTCGAAATAAGAGATTTAAAAGTTTATTTTGATCTCACTGAAGGAACAGTAAAAGCGGTTGATGGGGTTTCGTTCGATATTCGAAGGGGAGAAATACTGGGTCTCGTTGGTGAAAGTGGTTGTGGCAAGAGTGTCACGGCACAGTCCATACTGAGGATCCTTCCAAAAAGCGCTCGAATAGTTAATGGAGAGATTGTGTTTCACAGAAATGGGAAAACGTTAGATCTCACGAGACTCGATCCTGAAGGTGAAGAAATAAGGGATATAAGAGGGAAGGATATATCGATGATTTTTCAGGAACCGATGGCCTCTTTTTCTCCTGTGTACACAGTTGGTGCGCAGATGGTAGAAGCGATATTACTTCACGAGAACATTTCAAAGGAAGAAGCACGAAAGCGCGTTGTAGAGATGCTCAAAAAGGTGAAGATTCCGAACGCCGAGAAGGTAGTGGATATGTATCCTTTTGAACTCTCCGGTGGAATGCTTCAAAGATGTATGATCGCAATGGCTATGTCTCTGAATCCCACGTTGCTTTTAGCGGATGAACCCACGACTGCTCTGGACGTGACTATACAGGCACAAATTCTTTATCTAATGAAGGAACTTCAAAAGGAGTACCATTCTTCGATCCTTCTGATCACGCACGATATGGGAGTCGTGGCCCAGATGGCAGACAGAGTAGCTGTGATGTACCTCGGAAACATTGTGGAGACAGCGGAGGTCTTCGAACTCTTCAAGAATCCGCTCCATCCTTACACACAGGCTCTGCTGAGATCCATTCCGAAGATTGGAATAAGGAAAACGAGACTCGAGACCATAAAGGGCATGGTACCGGATCCGTACAATCTTCCAACAGGTTGCAGGTTCCACAACAGATGTGAGAAATTCATGAAAGGATTGTGTGATGTGAAAGAACCTCCCGAGGTAGAGGTAAAACCCGGCCACAAAGTAAAGTGCTTCCTTTATGGAGGGGAAAAAGAATGAAACTACTCGAAGTGAAGGGACTGAAAAAGTACTTCCCGCTGACAAAGGGTTTTTTCAAGAAGGTGGTAGGTTACGTCAGAGCAGTGGATGATATCAGTTTCGATATAAAACAGGGTGAAACTCTCGCACTGGTGGGAGAGAGTGGGTGTGGAAAAACAACGACAGCCAAGAGTATCCTCAGAGCGATAGATCCCACAGATGGAGATGTTATTCTTCATCTGGATGGAAAAGACGTGAACATAGCAAAGCTCTCCAGAGATGAACTGAAACCCTACAGAAGGTATATGCAGATGATCTTTCAGAATCCTTATACCTCTCTCAACCCAAGAATGAAGGTCAAAGAGATCGTTGGTGAACCACTTCTGGTGAACGGTATAGCGAAGGGAAAAGAACTGGAAGATCGAGTGGCAGAACTTCTGAAAGCAGTCGGATTGAGACCAGAGTACATGATAAGGTATCCGCATGCCTTCTCAGGTGGACAGAGGCAGAGAATCGTTATAGCAAGGGCAATCGCCCTGAGACCGAAACTGGTGGTGTGTGATGAACCGACATCTGCACTGGATGTTTCCATAAGGGCACAGATACTCAACCTTTTAATGGATCTTCAGGAAGAATTTGCCCTCACCTATCTCTTTATCACACACGACCTGAGCGTTGTGGAACACATATCCGATAGAGTTGCGGTGATGTACTTAGGAAAGATTGTGGAACTTTCCAGCACCGAGGAGATATTCGAAAATCCAAAGCATCCATACACGGAGACGCTTTTGAGGTCCGTTCCAAAGCCTGATCCGGATCTGAGGGAAGAACTCGTTCCAATAGAAGGAGAGGTTCCAAACCCGGCAAACCCACCATCAGGATGTTACTTCCACCCAAGATGTCCTTATGCAAAAAGTATCTGTAAGGAAGAGTATCCTGAGTTCAGAAATCTTGGAACGGAAGACAATCCACATTACGTGGCCTGTCATTTCGCCGAAAGTTTGAAATTGAGAGGTGTGAAAATCACTTTGTGAGGGGGTGTTAGTTGTGAGAAGGTTGCTTGTTTTGCTGTCGCTTGTGTTCATGGTTGTTTTAGCTCTTGCTGCCAACGACACATGGGTCTTCTACGCAACACCGGAAGAGTACTACAAGGCTACAGGAAAGAAGATTACCGAGTACCATGAATCACCGATGCTGACCAAACTCGTCGAAGAAGGAAAGCTTCCACCCGTCGAACAGAGACTTCCGGAGGAACCGCTCGTGGTTCAGCCTGTTGAAAAAGTTGGACAGTTCGGTGGTACCTGGAGAAGGGTCTGGAAAGGGCCTTCTGACAGGTGGGGTATTTCCAAACTCATCGAAGTGAAACTCGCGTTCTGGGACAAAGAGGGTGGAAAACTCGTTCCGGGGCTTGCGAAGAGCTGGGAAGTTCTGGAGAACGGAAGGGTATACATCTTCCATCTGAGAAAGGGTGTGAAGTGGTCCGATGGAGTACCGTACACGGCCCACGATATCGTGTTCTGGGTTAACGACATCGTAGGAAACGACGATATCACACCTTCGAAACCTGACTGGTACAACATTGGTGTGAAAGTCGAGGCACTCGATGATTACACGGTGAAGTTCGAATTCAGCAAGCCTTACGGATTGTTCCTTCTGAAAGTTCCATACGGTGGATTTACCGGAGCACCAGCACACTATCTGAAACAGTTCCATCCAAAGTACACACTGATGGAAGAAATAGAGAAGAAGATGGTAAAGGGCGTGCACAACACCTGGGTGGACCTCTTCAACGATAAAAACGACTTCCTTGAAAACACCGAGCTTCCAACACTATCACCGTGGAAGCCTATCACCGATCCAACAGAACAGTTCTACATACTCGAGAGAAACCCGTACTTCTGGGCGGTTGATATCGAAGGGAATCAGCTTCCATACATCGATTACGTGAGGCACGAATACGTCAAGAACGACGAAGTCATACTCCTGAAAGCGATCTCCGGTGAAATCGATATGCAGTGGAGACATATCGGAGGACTGGGAGCGGGAGCAGGAAACTTCACACTGCTCATGGAGAACGCCCAGAGTGGAGGATACAGGGTGCTGAAATGGATCGCTGCGAACGGTTCTGCCAGCAGAATCTCATTGAACTACGCTCACTCCGACGAGGTGCTGAGGAAGGTCTTCAACGATGTGAGGTTCAGGCAGGCTCTCTCACTCGCTATCAACAGGGAAGAAATCAACGAGATTCTCTTCAACGGTCTCGCTGAGCCAAGGCAGGCATCTCTCGTGAGTGGATCCCCATACTTCGATCCCGAGTGGGAAAAAGCTTACGCAGAGTACGATCCAGACAGAGCGAACAAGCTTCTCGATGAGATGGGGCTGAAGTGGGATGACAAGCACGAATACAGACTCTTACCAGATGGCAGACCACTCCGATTCACCATCACTGTGACTGGACAGTTTCATGTTGACGTCTGGACGATGGTGAAGGAATACTGGAGACAGATAGGGGTCTGGGTGGAGATCGAGAACGTTGAAAGATCTCTCTTCTACGAAAGAGCCGATGCCGGCGACTTCGACGCGATGGTGTGGAACATGGATAGGGCTGCCCAACCACTCTCTTCACCAATGGTCATCTTCCCGGGTTCCGAGGACATAGCAGACTTCTGGTACATAGGATGGAGTGACTGGATCTCGTACTACATCGACAAGAACATAAGAGGCGTGGAACCCGAAGAAGTACCCGAAGGGCCTGAACCACCAGAGGTCGTCTACAGACTTGTCGATCTGTACTACCAGATAGCCTCCACGCCGGATCCTGATAAAATCAAAGAGCTCATGGCAGAAGCAACGAAGATCCATAGAGAAAATCTCTGGATGATAGGAACCGTCGGAGAAGACCTTTCGCCTGCCATAGCGAAGAACAACTTCAGAAACGTACCAGAATTTCTCGTAACGGACGATGTGTTGAGAACTCCTCTGAATGCCATGCCGATGCAGTTCTTCATCGAACAGAAATGAATCGAAGCCCCCGGCAATCGCCGGGGGTTTTCAAAACTTTCAGGGAGGGAAATGCTGTGGACTACAGGATGTGCTGGCTGGAGTACAGAGGTTTACCAGCTGATGCCGCCGGAAAACTCAAAGACTGGTTTTCAAGTGTTTCCATTCTGGAACCCGGTTCTTCAGTTTTGAAAGACGAGATCAGAAGATTTTCTGAAAGATCGATTGGCATCACTCCCAGATTTTATTCCAGACCATTGAAGAAAGAAAAATACATCATGGTGGGACGTTTGGAATCCCTTCCCATCAAGCTTGATGAGAATCTTGGTGAGGAAGGTTTCATGCTGAGAACGCTCGAGTGGAACGGTTCGAAAATCCTGCTTGTAACTGGCGAAACAAAGAAGGCGCTTGTTTACGGGATTTTTGATTTGATGAAGAGAATAAGACTTGGTGAAGATATCGAGAAAATGAATGTCCTGGAGAAGCCGAAAGCGAAATTTCGTATGCTTAACCACTGGGACAACCTCGATGGAACGATCGAGAGAGGATACGCAGGGAACTCCATTTTTTTCAAAGACAACAGAATTATCATAAATCAGAGAACGCAAGACTACGCCAGACTCTTAGCCTCAATAGGTATAAACGGTGTTGTTATAAACAACGTGAACGTCAAAAAGCGAGAAGTTTACCTGATAGACTCTATCTACCTTAAAAGATTGAAAAAGTTGGCTGATATCTTCAGAGAGTATGGAATTAAGATCTATCTAAGTATAAACTTCGCTTCTCCTGTTTATCTGGGAGGGCTGGATACGGCCGATCCCCTCGACGAAAGAGTGGCGCGCTGGTGGAGAGAAAAAGCGAGGGAAATATACGATTATATTCCAGATTTTGGAGGGTTTCTTGTCAAAGCCGATTCTGAGTTCAATCCTGGACCGCACATGTTTGGAAGAACGCACGCAGAAGGCGCAAACATGCTTGCAAGGGCACTGGCACCGTTCGGTGGGGTAGTAATATGGAGAGCTTTCGTTTACAACTGTCTCCAAGACTGGAGAGATTACAAAACGGACAGAGCAAAGGCGGCTTATGACAATTTCAAACCTCTCGATGGGCAGTTCGATGACAACGTGATCATTCAAATAAAGTATGGTCCTATGGATTTTCAGGTGAGAGAACCCGTCAATCCGCTTTTCGGAGGAATGGAGAGGACAAATCAAATTCTTGAGCTTCAAATCACGCAGGAATACACAGGTCAGCAGATTCATCTGTGTTTTTTAGGAACCCTCTGGAAGGAGATACTGGAATTCGATACATTTGCGAAGGGTGAGGGTTCTTACGTGAAGAGAATCGTGGATGGAACTCTCTTTGACCGTGAAAACAACGGTTTTGCCGGAGTATCAAACGTTGGTGACAGTGTGAACTGGACGGGCCACGATCTCGCTCAGGCGAATTTATACGCGTTCGGAAGACTTGCGTGGAATCCCGATGAAGAAATCGAAAGGATAGTTGAAGAATGGATAAAACTCACTTTCGGCGATGACGAGAAGGTTCTGGAAAATGTTTCATACATGTTGATGAAATCCCACAGGACGTATGAGAAATACACCACTCCGTTCGGGTTGGGATGGATGGTGAATCCTGGTCACCACTACGGTCCAAATCCGGAGGGATACGAATATTCGAAATGGGGTACTTACCACAGAGCCAACTGGGAAGCGATCGGTGTCGATAGAACTTCCAGAGGCACTGGTTACACCCTTCAATACCATTCACCGTGGAAAGAGATATACGATGATATCAACACGTGTCCCGAGGATCTTCTTCTTTTCTTCCACAGGGTACGATACGATCATCGTTTGAAATCCGGAAAGACACTCCTTCAGACGATGTACGATCTCCACTTTGAAGGGGTGGAGGAAGTAGAAGAATTCATAAAGAAATGGGAGGAACTGAAAGACAGGGTATCACCAGATATTTTTGAGAGAGTGAAAGAGCGTCTTCATATGCAACTCGAACACGCGAAGGAGTGGCGTGATGTAATCAACACATACTTTTACAGGAGAACGGGTATCCCTGATGAGAAGGGAAGAAAGATATATCCGTGATCAGATTGCTCCTCCTTCTTCTTGATATATGACCTCCCATTCGAAATTGTCTATGTAGAAGTCGAGTGTGGCGGGTTTCGAAGCACAAACACCGAGTAGATATCTTTCGACATTGCCAATATCAGGGACGGTCGTGGTACCTTCCACGGTCGTCCATTCGTTTTTCTCCAAAAGAGCCGTGGCTATCTTTGTGAGTGAGGTGCTGCCGCCGGTTTCTTCATAGATGTTCATAGTGACAGTCGCCTGGTCTTCTCTGGTTTGAAGTATGTCGATATAAAACTTAACGATGTCTCCTTTGAAAGCTTTTCCTTCAAGGAGCTTCTTTAGATCGAACCACACGCTGATGAAACCGGTGACATCTGTTGAAGAAGGAGAAACGTAGAGAACCGTTCCGTGTTGATCGGATTCGGGCAAACTGTTGTCCACAACAGTAGTAATTGTTGATTCTGGAGATTCTTCTTCGACAACGTTCTCAAACAATGTCTCTTCCGAAATCTCTCCAGTACCTGGTGGGGTTTGGAAAGTCGTGGTCAGCATGCATCCTGTGAGAATAAGACTGAATAAAGTAGCAGAAATCAAAAGAACTTTCATTGCGATCCCCCCTTCTTTAAAATCACCTCGTTTTCCAGTATTCTGAAAAGAATATATGAAAGCCCTTCGAGAATTATATCTCTTCTTTTGTAAAGATCTTCGTGATCGGCGTCGAAAACGAGCACATTTCCTCCGTATGAGGCACTTTTGCATGGTACCATTCCATCCGTTTCTTCAAAATCGTCTTTCATTGTGGAAACACTGCTTGCAAGAAGTTTCAAACCAATTAATCCCAGGGTGTCCCACGCAGATGTTGTCATGATGTTCAGCAGAATTCCTGGAATACTTTCTACACTATCGAGGGAAATAGTTCCGACCAAGTTCACAAACGGAACATTTGAAAAATCCAGTGGTTTTCTTTGCCAGAGAAGATATCTGTATCCTGGAGCGTACGTTGCGCTGAAACCCGCGTAGGATATCAGAAGAGCCGCTCTGAGATTTTCTGCGGTCTTTTTGTCTATGAGAAACTCTTCTTCGTATCGATCTGGATCGGTGAACAGAACGTTGGCAAGCGGACTTCCTAAGTGAGGCGTTCCCGCGAAGATTATCCCTTTCACGTTTCCAGGGTGCTTAGCAGCGATATGCTCTGCTATTATTCCTCCCATGCTGTGTGCGAATATGATGATGTTCTCCATATCCTTTGTGAGATCGATGAATCTTTCAGCTGACTTTTCCGGATCTGCAAGAAGAGTTGGGTAAATGAACAGATAGACGTTTATTCTCAGTCTTTCTCCTATTTCCTCGAACACCTTCTTGATCTCTTTCTTGTACTCGGTCATCTCGCCTGTGTATTCCCTCGGATCTATTCCGTGTATCACTACGAGATTGAGAGAAGAACCTTCTTTGTGTATTTCAACGAGTTTTTCCTCTGGTTTTTGCCATTTTATCACTTTTCCAATGACAGTGGCGTTGGTTTCAAGGAGAGGAGGATTGTACGGATCGACGGTTCCGTCGTACACCATCCTGAATATACACCAGTCTCCAGCGTAGTACTCCACCACATCGTAGAGTGTGGGTGTGGATTCCAGAATGATGTTGAAGCCAAACATTGATACACCAAGAAGAACAATCGCAACCAGAAAGAACCTCATTCTGATTTCATCCTTTTCTTGAATATCATGAAAAGTGCCACCAATCCCGTTAGAAAGAGGGTGTAGTGTCCCGCTGACAGGGTGATTCTTTCTTCTCCAAGAATGGGTCTCAAAAACCCTGTCAGGTACTCAAGAAGACTCATTCCAGCGAAAAACAAAACAATGATACTTCCAACGAACATGTGTGCATGGTACTTTTCTTTAGAGATCTCGAATTGTCCAGCAAGAAAAACAAGCGAGACGACTCCCAGGAAGATGCCGAACAGAAGATCGATCTTCATGTAAAGGATACCAGAAATCAGGGTTAATATGAACATCAAAATGTTCATATTAGCATCACCACCAGTTTTCCAGCATAGAATACGATCAGGGATAGCACATACGCAATTGAAAGGGAATATCCAATTGAGAAAAGGGTCCACTTCAAACTTCCCGTTTCAGAATATATGGTTGCGATAGTTGCGAAACACGGTATGTACGCCATGACGAAAATGAGAAACGCTATGGCAGACACAGGGTCCATTTCCGCAGACAGAGCTTCCTTTGCTCCCAGGAATGTTTCTTCCTCGAATCCATAGAGCATCGACATAGTCGAGACAACAACTTCCTTCGCTACGGCCCCGTAGAAGAGCGATGTCACTATCTTCCAGGAGTATCCAAAAGGCTTGAAGATCCACTCCAAGGATTTTCCTATCATCGCGGAGAAGCTGTTCTCAATGTCCCCGGCTGCTGGGAAATAACTCAAAACCCAGATAAGAATGGCAGAAACGAATATGATCGTTCCGGCTTTTTTCAGAAAGTGCTTTCCTCTGTTCCAGGTGTAGATGTACAGATTCTTGAGTGTGGGCATTCTGTACCTCGGCAGTTCCAGAATGAGTGGTGAAGTCCTTCCCCTGTAGAACAGCCAGTTTATGACAACCGATGAAAGGAGGGTTATCAGAATACTCAGAGAGTAGATTATAAAGAGCATGGCAGCGGAGGACTCAGGGAAGAAGATTCTCAGAATGAGAAGGTACACTGGAAGTCTTGCGCTGCAGCTGATAAAGGGAGTGATGAGGATGGTCACGAGCCTTTCTCTTGGATCATCTATGGCACGGGTGGCCATGATAGAAGGTACATTACATCCGAATCCGAGTATGAGGGACATGAACGCTCTACCGCTCAGTTTGAATTTTTCCATGATTCTGTCCATCACGAACGCGGCTCTGGGGAGATAACCGCTTTCTTCCAGAAAACCGAGTGCGAGGAACATGGCGAAGATGTTTGGTGTGAACACCAGAACACTTCCCACTCCACCAATGATTCCATCGGATATCAGCGATGTGAAAGCGTTCTCTCCGAAAGTGTTGACAACAGCGGATCCCAACTGGGAAAAGAGCAGATCCAGCAAGTCCGAAAAGACCTGCGCGATGTCGAATGTGAACTTGAAAACGAGATACATGAGGGCAAAGAACAGCGGAAACGAAAGAAACTTGTGGGTCAGGACATGATCTATGGCTTCGGATAGAGAGAGAGATTTCGACCCTGCATCTGCAAAGGCTTCTTTAACAACGTTTTCAACGTATTCTCTCTTTCTTTTCGCTATGAGAAGGCGATAACCGATCCTTTCTTCTTCGCTCAGCTCTGGAAGACCAAGCTTCACGCCCTCTGAGTAAAATTCCGGGTCCCCCGAGAGGTATTTCAAAGCGAAATACCTCGGGTTGATTCTCAACTTTTTATCTCTGAGAAAATTTTCTACCTTCTTTATCTCAGATTCTACTTTTTCTCCGTAATCCAGAATCATTCTGTGAAGAATCGTGTTTTTTTGTGCGTACTCCACAATCTTTTCTTTGAGTTCCTCCAGACCCTCTCCAGTAACAGAAGAGGTGAAAACCACGGGGATTCCCAGATGTTTCTGAAGTTCATAACGATCGATTTTCATTCCCGTCTTTTTCGCTTCGTCTATGGCTGTCATGGCAAGGATAACTTTTTTTTCCATTTCTAGTATTTCAAGAAGTAGATACAGACTCTGCTCTGGATTGACAGAGTCCGCGACGAGTATCACAAGATCAGCGTCACCTTTCAGTAAATAGTCACGGGCTATCTTTTCGTCTATCGAGGAATATCCGAGCGAGTAAGTTCCAGGAAGGTCTATCAGATTGATGGTGTACCCTTTGTATGTGAAGACACCTTCCTTTTTCTCAACCGTCACGCCGGGCCAGTTGGCGACGTACTGTTTCGTGCCGGTCAGGGCATTGAAAAGACTGGTCTTTCCAACGTTTGGGCATCCCGCAAGAGCGACTTTCACGATTTTTTGAGAAATCTCACTTCTGCGGGTGAGACTCTTCACCGGCATCGCTGACCCTCCTCACCCATATCTTGGTTGCTTCGCCGTATCCTAAATCTATTTCCCTTCCTTCTATGTAGTATCTCCTTCCTGAAACCTGTATTTTCTTACCTGATTCGATTCCAAGGTTCTTCATTCTAAAAAGAAATCTCCTTCCACCATTTAGTTTGGTTATCTCGTAAGTTCCATCGTCTGCAAGGATCAAAGGCAATTCTCCTCCCACGACTTCCACTTCTATGAGATCCGCTTCTCTTTTTCTCAATGTGATGTTCCTATTCCCAATCTTGCAAACGATGGGATCTCCCAGGGGAGCGACTTGAACGATTTCTATTTCTTCACCTGGAACGAATCCCATTCCCACGAGTTTTTCATGCAGTTCTCCGGAAACTTCGAGTCTTTTTATTCTTGCGGGAACTCCTGGTACGAGTCTTGAAAGTTTCACGGCTCTGCCCCTTTTTTTTGAGAATGATTCTCAAAAAATTCAGATTAATTGTATCATCATCACATGGATGCTTTCAATATATACATTTCTAATATATTGTCTATACGAGTCTTCTGACAAGCTTTATGGCATCCTGAGGGCAGACTTCATGGCAGACGTAGCATCTTATGCACTTCTGGTAGTCGATTCTCTGAGAGGAGATATCTATGGCCGAGGCGGGGCATCGTTCCTCGCAGAGCCGACACTTCACGCACTTTCTGGTGTCGATCTTTGGATACTTCACAAAGAACCTTGAAAAGGTTCTGGATAGTCTATCGAGGGTGGAGACGGTGGAAGGAAGTTGTATAGAAGCGTGGAACGTTCCCACAATTTCATAATCAGGAACTACTCTTCTTTTTCGAGCATGCTGAACCGTGTAAACAACATGATCTATTCCTAAAGCTTTGCAGACAGCGTCGTCGAGAGCAAAAGCATTTTTCGAAACAGCCACAAGGCCAAAATGTTTCTTTTTACCGTTTGTGGGTCCGTTTCCTTCCATACCCTCCACACCGTCGAGAATCGTGAGAACTGGAGACACGATTCGATGAATGTCTATCAACAGATTCGCGAAATCGTCGTAATTCTTTGCCCTCATGTGCCAGGAAGATTTTTCGAGACCCACCACACATCCGAAGGTGTTTTTCACTCCGAGTGTCATAACCATTTGGGAGTGGGTCTTCAATTTTGGAAGATTAACCACCTTGTCTGCTTCAAGAACCTTCCTGGAAATTTTTATCTTCTGAAACACTTCTCCGCTGACTTCCACAGGATCATCCAAAGGAACACATGGAACGCCCAGTCTTTCACAAACATCTTCAACACCTGTGACAGAAAAACAGCCTCGCAAGCCCTTCCGCTTCAGGGGAACGGGTAAGAGGCTTGCTTGTTGGTCATGTTCGTGTTATGATTGGGTGTTGTCGCTATCGATCCAACCGGATCATGTGCATCTTTTTGTTTCTGCGCCTCCTCGGTTAGCTCCGGCACAAATAGTCAACCTGTTCAAAGGGGTGTCTTCAAAAAAGCTTCTCGAAAAATTCCCGCACCTGAGAACAAGAGAAGGATTGTGGAGCAGAACATACTATGTGGGCTCAGTGGGCACCGTTTCAGAAGAAACCATCAGGAGGTACATTGAAGAGTGTCAAGATATGTGATCAGAACCTACAAAGTCCCTGTGCCGGTGGAATTGTATCCTTTGTGTTCCGAGCTGAACAGGATCGCCGCTCGGATCTACAACAAAACCATGTCGCTGGTCAAAAAGATCAAAAACAAGAAAGGTTTTTGGCTCTCACCGAACACAGCGCAAAAATACATCCTTCGCTGGTCGAGCGCTATCGATATCCACACTCACTCCAAACAAGCCATGGTCCAGCTGTACTTTCAGGCACTCAATAGCTACTTTGTTGCAGTCAAAACAAATCCACATGCAAAACCGCCATACAAGAGGAAAAATTTTCTGCCGTTCATTTGGAAAAATCAAGCCATCAAGCTTTTGCCAGATGGGAAGGTCAAGCTCTCGATGGGACGCAATCGAGAGCCATTTGTAATCCCCACAACGTTGCCAGCCGGTACAACAATCAGGCAAGCCAAGTTGGTTTACGAAGCCGGCCGGTATTATCTTCACCTTGCGATAGAGGTGAAGAGTGAGCACAAGAGAGGCCAAAGCCAGAAAGTTATGTCCGTAGACGTCGGAATACTCCGCCCGATAACCTGTTTCGATGGTTCTGAGGTGATTTCATATCACGGTGGTGTTCTCAACAGCATACTCAGATACCGAAACAAAAGACTAGCAGATATCCAGGGGGCTTTGAGTCGATGCCAAAAGGGCTCACGAAGGTATAAAAAACTGTCGAGAGCCAAAAGAAGGGTGCTGTACAAGACGAGAAACCAAATCAACGACGTGCTCCACAAAATCACGAGCCACTTCATCGGTTTATGCGTGCAAAAGAACATAAGCACCATTGTCGTCGGAGACATTACGAACATAAGAGAACGCACAAACGGCAACGATAATTTCAATCAAAAACTGCACCAATGGGCCTTCAGAAAGCTCATGAGCCAGATAGAATACAAAGCGCAAATATTCGGCATCGATGTCGTACGCATTTCTGAAGCGCATACAAGCAAAACGTGTCCTGTATGCGGCACTCAAAACAGGCCGTCTGGACGAAATTACGAGTGCACCAGCTGCAGTTTTGAGTATCACAGGGACGGAGTGGGAGCAATCAACATTTGGAAAAGGTATCTTGGGACTCTGTTCCAAGTAGTAGCGGGCTTGGCACCCGCCAGAGGTGTGAGGTTTAACCCACACCTCTGTGGTCATGGAGCGATTAGCGCTCCATGGAAGGCAGCCTAAGAGCTGCTAAGAATCCCTTCCCCTTCAGGGGATTGGGAGTGTCAAAAGAACCTTATCGGATGGTGAAAACAGGTGAGAAAAGTACTTGTCAAGGAGTTCTCTGAGCCTTGTGCTGGCTTCCTCGTAGTTGGAGACGTTCAGGAACCAGACCTTTTCCAGATGACATCCCTCCCGTCTTTTATGGTCTCGATACCGGATGGGATATTGAGCTTTCCTTCTTTGAGTATTTCGATTATGAGATCTTTTGGGAGAGCCGTTTCGATCCATATTTCGGAGATATCGACGATTTTTAACTCACGGACCGCTATTTTCTGAAGTGCTTTTTCTATTCCTTTCACGTATTTTTCCTTGTCCATCCACATCACCTCAAAACAAAAAGGGGGCATATGCCCCCTTCGTTTCTATGGATTTCATCAGAAGTTGATCTCAAAGTTTCCTCCAACGGGGATTGCGATCACGTTGTTTTTCTCGTAGATTCTCATTTCAACACCTGCACCGAGTCCAACTACGAGTCCTTCAAAGTCTCTTGTGTAGCTGGCACCAACACCAAAGACCCAACCGAATTTACCAAAATCGAACTTGGCCATAGGCCAGCTGGGTCCACCGAATCCCCTTATGACAACTCTGGATTCTCTGTCGAGTTCAATGGAGTATTTGAAAACAGCAAACAGATCGAGTGCGTTCTGACTCGGAGTAGCATCAACAGAGAAAAGAGGAGTAGCATCAGTACCAAGAAGATAAGCAAAACCAAGCCCAAGACCCAGCTCCATATTTTCTGCTACCGGATATGTGAGATCGAGACCAAAATCCAAGTAATTAGCTGCCGTAGCATCGGAAGTTGTAGATGTCGCAGAAACAACAAAATTATAATTCCCAAAAACGCTGACCTTCAGATCCTCCAGCGAGAAAGCGAAAGCTCCCACTGCCACTACCGCGAGAAGAATCACAAGAAACTTTTTCATGAAAACTCCCTCCCTGTAATGAAATTTTCCGTGTTCAATTATAACACACAGAAGTGGTAAAATATCAAGGCAGAGGTGGTGATTTTGAGTCCGGAGAAGTTTCTGCTAAGGTACGCTAAAAAATACTGGTATCTTTTTCTTGCAGGAACTGTGCTATCTCTGATTCTCACAGTGCTGGAAGTCCTCCCACCCCGTTTGATGAAAACGGCGATAGATAAGTTTCTTGTGGAAAGTACTTTATCTTCGTTTGAGCGTTTGAACGGCATTGTAATAACGGCCTTTATAATTTTAGGAATTCGCGTCCTTTCCTTTCTGGTGGGGTTTGCGAGTTCTTATGTAACAGGGTATGCAGGCTCAAAGATAGTCCTTCTGATGAGAAAAGACGTGTTTTCCCATGTCATTTCACTTCCGTATTCTTTTTTCACAGGAATACCTTCCGGAGTAGTTACCACCAGGATCGTTAACGACACACAGAATATCCAGGAGTTCTTCTCTTCTGTTGTGACCAGTGTGATTATGGATGTTCTCCTTTTGGGAGCGGTCGTTGTTTCTCTCATTCAGCTCAGTCGAGAGCTTTTTGGCCACGTCTATTACCTTTTGCCTTTGATCGTCATTTCGATCCTCCTGTTCAGATACTTCGACAGGAGGGCTTATCGCAAGGTCAGAACCAACCTCGCCCGCCTCAACGCCTTCCTGGCAGAGCATATAGCGGGTATCAACGTGACAAAAATCTTGAATCTGGAAAAACACAAAGAAAGGGAGTTTTCCACAGTGGCCACAGAGTATTACAGGTCCTTGATGGAGCAGCTTTACGTTTTCGGAGTCTTTCGTCCCCTTATGGATTTTCTCTACTTTCTGGGAGTGAGTCTTGTTTTGTGGTACGGTGCCAGGTATATCGCGAATAAAACCCTTGGATTCGGTTCTCTGTACGCTTTTGTATCTTACCTCGATATGTTCTTCAGGCCTCTCAGAGACCTTTCTGAGAAGTACGATATAATCCAGAACTCCATGGCATCCTCCGAGAAAATTTTGAACCTCTTAAAAGAAGAACCAGAGGTCATAGGAAATCCAAATGGACCGAATAAGATTTCAAAAGGTCGTGTTCGTTTTGAGAACGTGTGGTTTTCGTACGACGGAAAGAACTGGGTGCTGAAGGACATAAACTTGGATTTTCAACCAGGGAAACTGTACGCGATAGTGGGAGAAACAGGTGGTGGGAAATCCACTCTCATGAGCCTGATAAACGGTCTTTATATACCGCAGAAGGGAAATATATTCATCGATGAGATTCCGCTTCTGGAGTACAATTTAAAACTTGTGAGAAAACAGATAGCAGCTGTCCCGCAGGATGTTCTGTTGTTCAGCGGAACGATCCTCGATAACATCAGGCTTTTCGATGAGAGCATACCAGAAGAACGAGTTCTCGAAGCACTGAAAAGAGTCCATGCTCTGGATATAATAGAGAGGTTACCCGGAGGTGTTTACTACGAAATAGTCGAAAGAGGAACCACTCTCTCAGCAGGCGAAAGGCAACTCATAGCGCTCGCAAGAGCCGTTTTGTTTGACGCGAAGATCTTCATTCTTGATGAAGCGACGAGCAACGTGGATGTTATAACAGAGACGAAGATTCAGGAGGCTTTAGAAGAGCTTTCAAAAGACAGGACAGTGATAATGATCGCACACAGACTCTCTACTGTGAAAGACGTCGATGAGATAGTGGTAGTCCACAATGGTAGGATTGTAGAGAAAGGCAATCACTATGAACTGTTAGAGAAGAGAGGATTTTACTACAACCTTTACAAGATACAGTTCGAAAATGCGTAGGGAGGGAAAACAATGGACAGATCAGAAAGATTGATTCAACTCATCTCCGAAAAAGAAGCAGACGCTTTTCTGATAATGAACATAGAAAACTCTGCCAGGGCATCTTCAGTTTACTTTTCCGGATTCACCGGATCTTTTTCCATCATTCTCATCTCCGAAAACACAAGGCTTCTCATAACCGACTCCAGATACACAGTTCAAGCCAAGCAGGAAACGGATTTCGAGGTGAGGGAAGTAAAAGGTGGGGATTTCATTGATGTTCTCAAAAAAACGGTGAATGATCTGAAAATAAAAACGATTGCTTTGGAAGAAGAAAGGGTTTCTCTTTCACTTTTCCGGAGGATTTCGAGTGCCTTTGGAGATAGAAAGTTCATAGGAATAGATGATGAAGTCAAGCAGATGAGGATGGTGAAAGACGAAGGAGAAATCGAGAAGATAAAACAGGCAATAGAGATCTCTGAAAGAGCCTTCCTCGAAACGATACAGCAGATCAGAGCTGGAATGACAGAAAAAGAGATCGCCGCCCTTCTCGAATACACGATGAGAAAAGAAGGAGCGGAGGGTGTGGCTTTTGACACCATAGTGGCTTCAGGCTGTAGATCCGCTCTTCCGCACGGTAAAGCCTCAGACAAAGTAGTTGAGAGAGGGGACGTGATTGTGATAGACTTCGGGGCCACATATGAGAATTACTGTGCTGATATCACCCGTGTTGTTTCCATAGGAGAACCATCCGACGAAGTAAAGGAAGTTCACAGTGTAGTTCTCGAAGCACAGGAAAGGGCTCTCAAAATTGCAAAGGCAGGTGTGACGGGAAAACTACTCGATTCGGTTGCCAGGGAATTTATACGGGAAAAAGGTTACGGTGAGTTCTTCGGACACAGTTTGGGACACGGGATAGGCCTCGAAGTACACGAAGGACCAGCCATCAGCTTCAGAAACGATTCTCCACTTCCAGAAAACGTTGTTTTCACCGTAGAACCCGGAATTTATCTGGAGGGAAAGTTCGGTATAAGGATAGAAGAAGACGTGGTCTTGAGAGAGCAGGGCTGTGAAATACTCACTACTCTGCCGAGATCTATCTTCGTCGTCTGAGATCTTCCAGTAGTTCTCTCACTGTCTTTCCCATCACAGGATGGATTAAATCTGGAGCTATCTCGCACAGTGGTTCCAG
>Ga0208664_100192_pt1 | contig 22631 bp, 19 predicted proteins | sample Wag42014_10_20_FD_187332 | JGI IMG/M metagenome (GOLD analysis project Ga0208664, IMG submission 187332) | Deep subsurface shale carbon reservoir microbial communities from Ohio, USA - Utica-2 Time Series 2014_10_20 (SPAdes) (version 2) ... | reverse complement strand
TAAGTACGGAAACTGATAAAATATGTGTCATAAATTATCCTCCTATCATATCTTTTAAGCCGGCACCTGCTGGTACCATTGGATAGACATTTTCTTCTTCCGGAATGTGTACATCTAAGATAGCCGGTCCATCATGCTCCATAGCTTCCTTTAGGGCACTGTCAAGTTCAGATTTTTTGTCAACAGATTTAGACCAGATTCCATAAGCTTCTCCCATTTTGACAAAATTGGGTGCCGGTATCTTGGTTGAAGAATATCTCTTCTCAAAAAAGATTTCCTGCCACTGCCTGACCATTCCCAGATACTTATTATTAAAGATAATTATCTTAATTGGAATATTATAGGCCTGAGCCGTACCGAGCTCCTGAATATTCATCTGAATACTGCCATCACCTGCAATCAGCACAACCTTATCTTTGGGCTGACCGATCTGAGCTCCAATTGCCGCCGGCAGTCCATAACCCATTGTTCCTAAGCCTCCTGAAGTGATAAACTGGCGCGGTTTTTTATATTTGTGGAACTGAGCTGCCCACATCTGATGCTGACCAACTTCAGTGACAATTGTAGCCTCACTACCAGTGTATTTATCAATTTCTTCCATAATGTACTGGGGTTTGATTGTCTCTGAGCCGTCATCTTCGTATTTAAGCGGAAATTTCTCTTTAAGCTCCTTAATCCGCTCCTGCCAGGGGCCGTTTTCTTTTTCTTCAATATAGGGAATCAGTTCTCTGAGTACAGTCTTTACATCCCCCACTATTGGAATTTCAACATCCAGGTTTTTACCTATTTCAGCCGGATCAATATCAATCTGAATTATATCTGCCTGAGCAGCAAATTCATCCAGCTTCCCGGTTACCCGGTCATCAAAACGGGCTCCAACTGCAATTAAAAGATCTGTCTCTATGGTTGCCTTATTGGCATACTGGGTACCATGCATCCCCAGCATTTCGAGAGCCAGGGGCTGATCCTCTGGATAGATTCCGAGTGCCATTAAGGTTGTAGTTACCGGAATTTTAGCCTTATCTACCATTTGCCGCAGTTCTTTTTCTGCGCCTGAGATAACTGCTCCTCCACCTACATATAAGAGGGGGCGCTCGGCCTCATTGATTGCCTTAGCCGCCTTATTGATCTGCAGTTTGTGACCTTCAAAAGTAGGTCTATAGCCGGGAAGATCAACTCGGTCAGGGTAGTCAAACTCGGTAACTGCCTGAGTTACATCTTTGGCCAGGTCAATAAGTACCGGTCCCGGTCTGCCTGTGCGGGCAATATAGAAAGCCTCTTTAATTGTTCTTGCCAGGTCCTTAATATCTGTTACTAAAAAGTTATGTTTGGTAATCGGTAAGGAAATACCTGTAATATCAGCTTCCTGAAAAGCATCCTTTCCAATTAATGAACTGGAAACCTGTCCTGTAAATGCTACCAGAGGAATAGAGTCCATCTGAGCATTAGCAAGTCCTGTAACCAGATTTGTTCCTCCCGGTCCAGAAGTAGCAATACAGACTCCCACTTTGCCGCTTGAGCGGGCATAACCATCAGCTGCATGGACAACTCCCTGCTCGTGTCGTCCCAGGTAATGTTTTAAGTCTGAATTGTAGAGGGCATCATAGAGGTTAATTACAGCTCCTCCGGGATAGCCAAAGACAACATCAACATTTTCTTTCTTTAATGATTCAATAATTATTTCTCCACCATTTAATTCTGGCATAGATTCACCTCCGCTGTGATTTTGAAAAATGAATAGTTATAAATAGATACAAAAATAGCCCTGAATACAATTATCCAGGGCAGAAAATTATCTAAGAACTTATCATTGAGTTTAATTGACTTAAAATTAAATAAACTTCTTATTTTAGCACTGCTCAGAAGTCAATTTCCAGTTAGCTGAAGTTCATCCAGTCAAAAGCTGAAAAAACTGCAGTTTTAATCTCAATTAATAAAATTCTTAAATGAAGCCAACCCTTCTCTACTACTTGCTATTCTTATAACTTCATTTAATATTCTATTTATATTTTTACTATACTAAATTATGATACTTTTATCAATCATTTTCACAAAATATCTTTGATTTTTTAGATATTTATTACATTTTAGACTATATAATACTTTTAATCAAGTACTGCTCCTTTAGAAGCTGAACCTACTAATTTTGCATAGCGCTTTAAATAACCGCTGATATCCGGGACAAATGGTTCTACTTTATCCATTCTGGCTGCTAATTCTTCCTCTGATAACTCTACTTCCAGAATAAATTTATCCATATCGATATGGATAATATCTCCTTCTTCTAGAGCCGCTATTGGTCCCCCGGCAGCTGCCTCAGGCGATACATGGCCGATTGCTGCTCCTCTGGTAGCACCTGAGAAACGACCATCAGTAATTAAAGCCACACTATCATCAAGGCCCATTCCAGCCAGAGCTGAAGTAGGTGAGAGCATTTCTCTCATTCCCGGTCCTCCTTTAGGACCTTCATTTTTAATAACTACCACATCACCGGGATTAATTTCTCCATTATTAATAGCAGCAATTGATTCTTCTTCACTATTATAAATTCTTGCTGGTCCCCGGTGGGACATCATATTATCCGCTACCGCTGCTCTTTTGACAACCGAACCTTCTGGAGCCAAATTACCTTTTAAGATAGCAAGTCCACCTCGATCATGATAAGGATTATCCAAAGAACGAATAATATTATGATCTACAAAATTAATAGCTTTTAAATTTTCTTTCAGTGATTGCCCGGTAACAGTAACTGTATCTAAATTAATTAGATCACCTTTTACCAGCTCATTAATAACTGCATGGATACCGCCAGCTGAATTTAAGTTTTCCATGTGATTTTTACCGGCTGGAGTTAGAGAACAGATATGAGGCACCTGATCACTAATCTCGTTAAACTTATCTAAAGGAAGATCTATTCCTGCTTCATGGGCGATTGCCGGCAGATGCAGAGCTGTATTTGTTGAACAGCCCAGGGACATATCAACAGTAATTGCATTTTCAAATGATTTTTCTGTTAAAATATCAGAAGGTCGAATATCCTTCTCCACCAGTTTCATTACTGCTCTTCCAGCAGCTTTAGCCAGTCTAATTCGATCAGCCTTAACAGCCGGAATTGTTCCATTACCCGGTAAAGCCAGCCCTAATACTTCAGCCAGAGAGTTCATCGAATTGGCTGTAAACATCCCGGCACAGGAGCCAACTCCTGGACAGGCAGAACGGGCTATCTGATCCAGCTCTTCTTCCTCCATCTTACCGGAAGTAACAGAACCGACCGCCTCAAAGACATTGTGTAAGTCAATGGCATTACCACAGTGGCTGCCTGCTTCCATTGGTCCACCACTGATTACAATTGCCGGAATATCAAGTCGAGCTGCTGCCATCATCATTCCAGGTACAATTTTATCACAGTTTGGTATTAAAACCAGCCCATCCAGCTGATGTCCATTAACCACTGCTTCCACTGAATCTGCAATTATTTCTCTGCTGGCCAGAGAATAATGCATTCCACTGTGGCCCATCGCAATTCCATCACAGACTCCAATAGTACCAAAAGTTAGAGCTGTACCACCAGCTGCAGTAATTCCGTGTTCAACAGCATCTTTAATTCTGTCTAAATGTTTATGACCGGGAATTATATCATTTGCCGAGTTGGCAATCCCGATTAAAGGTTTATCTATGTCATTATCGTCGAGTCCCAGAGCATAAAGTAATGATCTATGAGGGGCTCTTTCGATACCTTTTTTTATCTTATCACTTCTCATTCTTTTCCTCCTTAATCTACTAACTTCTTTCTGAAAAGCTTATTTATATTCATTATTTAGAATATATCTCATATATTAATACTTAATTATTAAAGGCCCACCTGACAGACTAATCAGTATAAATTTCTTTTCCAGTGGAATTTGCAATTTCTCTAAATTTTGCAATTAGTTTGGTTGTTTTTGCTCCAACTTCACCATTTCCTACTTTACGACTATCTACCTCTACCACCGGAATAACTTCGGCTGCAGTTCCACTTAAGAAACATTCATCTGCGGTAAAAATGTCATGTCTTGTAAATAGCTCTTCTCTAACTTCTAATCCCATTTCTTCAGCTATTTCAAGTACTACTTCTCTTTTAGTTCCTTTTAAAATACCCGCATATTTAGGTGGAGTATAAAGAGTCTCTCCATCAATGATAAAGATATTATCACCCGTACATTCTGCAACATAACCATCACTATTTAAAATAATAGCCTCCGGTGCATCCTGCATATTGGCTTCAATTCGCGCCATAATATTATTTAAATAATTTAAAGATTTAATTCGGGGATTAACCATTTCCGGACCATTCCGACGTGTTGGTACTGTAACAAGTTTTAAACCTGTCTCATATAGTTCTTCTGGATAAAGCTGAATAGCACTGGCAATAATTACAACTGTTGGCTTTGGACACTTACGGGGGTCTAAACCCAAATCTCCTTTTCCACGTGAAACTACTACTCTTATGTAAGCATCCCTTAATTCATTAGCTCTAATTGTTTCTAAAATAGCTGCTTCCATCTCTTCTTTACTCAATGGAATATCAAGCATAATTGTTTTTGCTGACTCATATAATCTTTCAATATGTTCATCCATCATAAAAACTCGACCACTGTAGGCTCTAATCCCTTCGAAAATACCATCACCATACAAATAACCATGGTCAAAAACTGAAACCTTTGCCTGATCTTCCGGAACAATCTCTCCGTTTAAATAAATATTTCTGCTCACTACTTTGTCCTCCTTAAATTTATTTTTATTTTTTAATAAAACTGTCAGCTTTTTTACTATAGAGATAGCATTATATTTAATATTTATTGTCTATAAATTATATAGTTTTCATTTTGAAAAGTCAAGCTTTAGGATAAGAAAAAAGCTCCCGGTTAAGGGAGCAGTAATTTTAAAAATTATTTATTCTTTTTCATTAGCAAATGAGCCTCTAATTTCAAAACCTAAATAATAAATATTATTTAAAGACTCTGTTTCATCAATTAATTCATCTGAGTTATTATAATCTCTGTCATTACTTAGACTTCTATTATAACCAAAAAACATTGTCTTATCTTCTTTGAACTCATAATTGATAAAAAGATCTAAAAGACTTCCTCTCGACTCATCTATATTTCTATAGTCATCATAAGTATATGTTTCCCACGGCTGATATGCATATTTGCTGTGTAGACTCAAATTATCAGATAGAGCCGTATCAAAGACTAAAATATATGCAGTGGTAGTATTATCATAATTATAGTCTTCTGTAGAAGTTGTAAAATCATATTCATTTCTTCCAGTCTTTATTCGTCCAATAATAGGACTAAATCTATATTCTCCTTTTTTAAGATCTCCTGGATCTAATGGTTTAATATAATCTAACTGCCAGTCAGACATCAAAATTGAATCTAAACCATAAAAACCCCCAATTTGTGCATAAACAGCACTATTTAAAAGAATACTAAATAATAAAACTAAGCCCACTACAAGTAATTTTTTTCTCATAAATACTCCCTCCTTATTTTTTGCAGGAATTTTGTCGAAAATCCTGAATTGTATAAAGTATAACATTTTATATTTTAAATTAATATTACCCAAAAGTATTATATTTTAGGAGAGATATTTATGAGTTTTAATCAAAAAGAAATAAACTGGAAACTTTTATTTGATTTTATTTATGAAACAGGTAAAATAGTTGATCTTCAATTCTATTCTTATAATTTTTTAAAAAAATTAAATAATATAATTCCTTTTTATGGAGCTAATTTTTTTCTTTTTGATGAAAATGAAGATTTATTACAGGATCCAATTTGTTTTAATATCAGTAAATTAGCACTTAATTCCTATAATGATTATTACCATAAACTTGACGACATAAGAAAAATTGCCTTTAATCAAGTTGAACCAATTAGAAGCACTGATCTAATGAATTATAAAAGTTGGAGCAAAACAGAATACTTCAATGATTTTCTGGCTAAAAATAATCTTTATTACTCATGTGGAATAGATATTCATTTTGAAAATAAACTGTTGGGAACAATAAGCCTTTTTAGAAGCCAGAAAGATAACAATTTTACTTTAACTGATTTAATTTATTTAGAATTAATAAGTAAGCAATGCTCTAACCATTTACACAAATTATTTACCATTGAAAATTTAAAAAATAAAAAGTCTAAGAGAAAAAATAGTTTATTGAAAATCGCAGCCAATAGGTACAATCTTACTAATAGAGAAAGGGAAGTTTTAAAATTACTTATTGAAGGTAAAAATAATCAGGAAATAGCTGAAAATCTTTTTATTTCAGTAAATACAATAAAAAAACACCTCAGTAATATTTTTAATAAAACTGAGGTGAATAACAGAACTGAACTAACTTCTATGATTTTTAAATTTTAATATGATCAAATAAAATTAAGCTCTAAATTATTGATTTTTTGATTTATTTTATTATTAACGTATTTTTTATTTATCATTTAAAATTGCTTCTAATTCTTCAGAAGTTAAACCCTGAAATTCTTTGTCAGGTTTATTTTTATATTCTTCAAGTATTTCATCTTTAGTTTTTTCATTAGATTTATTTTTTTCGAGATTTACTTCATTTTCGTTATTAACCTTTTCATTTTTATTATCTTCTGGATCTTCATTAAGATTCAAATCGGTAGAAATTAAATGTTTAGAATTATTAATTCCTTCTCCATGTTTTAATATTTTGGGCCTGACAAAAATAATTAACTCTGTTCTATCATTTTCATCCAACCTCGACTTAAATAGTTCTCCTATAATAGGTATATCTCCAAGTAATGGAATTTTGGTTACTGAACCATTTTTTTCGGTTTGAATTAAACCTCCGATGGCAAACATTTCACCATCCTGTAATCTTAATTTAGTTTTTACACTCCTAGTACTGGTAGCAGGTGGAACCTGTGAATCAGGATTAATTCTTGTAAAATTACTCACTTCAGGTTCAATACTTAACTCGACCTCATTATTTTCAGTTATCCAGGGAGTAAATAGAACTTTTACTCCAGCTTCAGCATATTCATAAGTTATACTGCTTGAACCATCATCATTTATTTCTTTTACCGGATATGGTTCTTCATCTAAAATAGACATAGTAGCTTCTTCCCCATTTAAAGTCATTAATCGAGGATTTGCTAATGTTACAGAATTACTGTTCTGATCTAAAAGTCTAAATAACTCTGGCCAGGTATAATTAATTCCATCAATATTTCCATCAGAATCTTTTTCAAATTCTATTGTTGAAAAGTTTTCGAGACTGTCAATACCAATCTCTCTCGATAAATCAGCTCCAATTTCTTCTACTCTAATTTCAATCATTACTTGATACTGAGGTACATTAATTTTTTTAACAAGATTCACTACATTATTCAACTTATTTTTAGCTCCATTAATTATTATCTCTTTGCGTTTTGCATTAACATGGAGCTTAATATCTGGATAAAATTTTTCCACTATTTCGGTAATCTGTTCTGTATCAACATAATCAACTCGTATATTTCTTGTTTCCGGTTCTAAACTATTATCATATGTCTCAGCCATTGAAATTGAAGCTTTTACATCTTCTTTAGTTCCACTGATAATAATTTTATTTGTTAGAGGATTTGATCTAATTGAAAGTTTAGAATTAATATTTTTTAACTTATCACTTAAATCTGTAATTTCAGCATTAACTACCTGATAACTTTCGGTATACTTTTCTACTTTTTCTTCCTCAGCAGCTTTTGCAGATTTTGCCTGGGCAAGTTCTTCTTCTTTCCTTTCCTGAATCACTGCTGACGAATCAAGCCGATTAATCATTTCCTTAATTTCATTAATCCTTGATTCTTCACCTTTTAAAATAAATTGTCTTCTAACTGAGTCAGCTGTAATCTGAGTTTCAGGAAAAATATCTTTTACAATAGTCCCAATATTATCAAAGTCAGTGGATTCCACCTTTACAAATTCTGTTTTAATATCTGCGTAAATACTATCAAGTCTTTCAGGTGCTGCAACCACGACAGTATTTTCGTCCCACTTGTAGCTTAACGCTCGAGTTTGAGTAATTAAATCAAGAGATTTTTTAAACGTAATATCTTTTAGACTAACTGTAATATTACCTGATACGTTACTGTCAGTAATTAAATTAACATCTGCAACTTCTGCAATGGCACGTAAAACATCTACAACCTCAGTATTTTTAAAAGACATATTTTCAATCTTGTCCTGTGGTCCTGCCATAACCCCCAAGGAAAAAGCAAAAACAAAAACCAAAGTAAAAATAAGTAATCTCTTTTTATATCTCATCTATTTCCCCTCCAATCTTTAACCGAAGTTTAAATCCGCGATTTTCTATAATTACACTATCTTTTTCTATAGCAGTTATCTGATATCCCTCTTTTTGATAACTTCCGCGGATAAATTCTACACTTCCTCCGGTATTTAGCAGTGCAACTTTTTCTCTATTACTGCTTATAATTCCATTTAAAGAAAATGGAAGTTCTCTTTTCACATCTTCAACTGTAATTTTGGGTGGTGCCGGCGGCTTCCTTACGTTTACAGCTGTGTTTTGAGCCTGAATATCAGCCTCCTGCTCTGCTTGAGAACTACTATCTTCTTCCGGTGGCTCTGGTGCAGGCTCAATATATTCTACAAAAGGATTTCTAAATTCTTTTCCACTATAGATTTCTCCATTTTGATTTTGAGCAAGCACAGAGAAAGAAAAGAAAAGCATTATCAAAAATATAATCAAGATCTCTAATGATTTATCCTTCATCTGTCTCAACCCCTTTACGCAGTAATTCTTCCTCTACAAGACGATCATGATAGAGCACTGTCATCGAAAGTAAGACTCCTTCTTCATTCCGACTGATATTAACATCTCTAAATTCAAACCAGTAGTTCCAGTCTTTAAAAGCTTCTAATAGACTGCTGGCTTCTCTAAAGCCGCCACTGATATTTACTGCCATTGAAATATTTTCTTCATTTTCTCTTGGTCTAAACAGCTTTAAATCTAAATTGTTCTCACGCGAAATTTCTCTAAAATCAATTAAAAGATTAATAACATCCTTATCTATATATTCGCCTCTGCTTTCTAACTCAGCTATGATTTCTCTATATTCGTCTTTAATCTCAGGCAGCCTTCTGGCAAAAGACATTGCTATATCTAAGCGATTCTGCCTGTTATTCCTCTCATTTTCTAAAACTCCAATTTCTGCTTTTAAAGGCTCATAAAAATAGAAATAATATATAGCTGAGAGGGCTATTACAAATGCCAAAACTAATAATACTTTTTCTCTTCTGCTTAAATTCTTAAACATTTTATTCGCCCTCCTCTCCCACTAAGTCAGCAGTAATAATAAAACTTACTACTTCCTGTTTTTCTAAGGTATCCAATTTTATATTAATAAAATAAGGAGAATCGATTAAGGCCTGTCTGAATTCCTGCAGCTCTTCTCCAACTCTGGTTCTGCCTCTAATATTTAGAGTTTTTTCTCTTAGAGAAAAATTATCAATAACCCCTCTTAGAGGTGTTATATAACCGAGAGCTTCAATTGGTCCGTCCCAGCTGTAACCAGGAACAGTAGGGGTTTCTTTAAGAGCAGTTATGATTTCCTCATATTCCTTGAATTCTCTTTCTAAAGGCAGATAAATATCCAGCTGACTTTCGATCTGTTTTATCTCTGCCTGCACATTTCTTTTCTCAGAAATTAATGAATACTGGATTATTCCAATCATCATAATTGGAATTAAAATTGTTAAAAGGATTCCCACTCCAAAATAATCAAAGCTTATCTGCTTTTTTTCTTCTTTAATCAGATTAATCCTCATCTGCCATCACCTCACTAATTCCAAGGCCAATAGCTACTGCAAATTCTGCTTTATTATTTCTAAACTGTTCTTCTATTTTAGAATTCATATTAATCATTTTATAATTATTAAGAGTAATTAAGCTTTGTGATATATTTTTTCCTAATTCATCTTTCAAACCTGAAAGTTTAGACCCACCACCAGTTATATAAATATTGTCAAACTTAAGCTCTCTATTTTTCATTTGAACAAATTCAATAGATCTATTAATTTCAGAAGCTAGATCATTAACTGATGATACAAATTGATAATTATAATTAATTCCTGCATCTAAATTTAAATTATAATCATTTTTTTCGCTAAGTTCAGTATCTAAATTCAAATCGTGTTTTTCATTTTCTGCAGTCTTATAATCTAAATTTTTGTTATCCATTAAAATCTTTGTAAAATTTATTCCTCCAATGTCTACTGTTCGCGAAAGGAAAATCTCGGTTTTATTACCTATTGTAATTTGAGATGAAAAAGAACCTATATCTACAATTATCTCTGAATTATTTAGTAGATTACTATATTCTAAGATTGAAAGTAATGCCATTGGTTGAATATTAACAACTTTAGCTTTTAAGTTAGCTTTCTCTAATATTGAAAGATAATTTTTTAAAATATTTTTTTTAACAACTATAACCATAAACTTTAACTTATCTTTAAACTTTTTTACTAATTCATAATCAAATACAGCATTTTCTACATCATAAGGTAGTTCATCATTTATTTCCCATTTTAAAGATTCTTTAACTTCATTATCTTTCATAAGTGGAATTTCTACTTCTCTAATTAATAAATCTCTATTTGGTATTGTAGTTATTATATTTTTGGAGATATTTTTCATTGAATTAACAACTTCTTTTAGCTCAGCACCCGCTATTGCATAATCAATTATAATACCATTTTTTACAATTTCATTTGGAATTCTTTTAATCGCTAAATCATTTAATTTTAATTTTTCTCCATCAACATTTAAGTTTACTACTTTAATATTATGATTTCCAATATCTATACAGGTAAAATTCTTCTTTTTGAAAAACATAATTCAGACACCTCACTTTCCTACTTTTATATTTTATTATTTAAAGCCTTAACCAAAAATTTATTTTTCCAAGCAAAAATAATTAGTAGTATAAGATAAAAAAGTACTATCAATCCTGTTTCTTTAATAATTAACAGAAAAGATAAAAAAACTAATGGCATTAATAAAATATTAGTTATAGATTTAAGAAAAAGATTTGAAGAAATTATTTTTGCATAACTTGGTGAATATTTATAATATAAAGCAATAAATTTTTGGCCCAATTTATATTTGGATAAGTATAAATCTCTGAACATCCTTAATGTTTTAACTGCTGGATTAAAAGGAGAACCATAAGCAGCTGTAGCTATAAAACAAAATGTATTAACTTGAGAATTTGGTAACGGGGTACCTTCAGCAGAACTTTTAAAATAAATTCCATTTATACTACCGTTAATTTCTGATATTTCATTATTTTTAGCCATATTTGATAAAAATATTTTAGAATCCACAGAATAATTTAATTCTTCATCATTATACATAGATCTAATAATATATCTTATAACTTTAGATTTATCTCCTGCTTCTTTAGTCCAGTCAATTTTATATTTAAACTCATTTTGCCCAATAATTCTTTTTTCAAGATTTTCATCTTTGTAAATAACCTCTCCAAATCCATCACCATTATTATCATTTATATAAATATATCGATCTTGATCAGTAAAATTCCCTACAAAACCATCAGGTGAAATATCTACTCCATAAGCATTTCTTAAATTTGAGTTCAAAAAATTTGCAAGTATCCTCATATCAGTTTGTACCTGCCATTTTTGCTCAGCTGCATCAAAAGCATTATTTGCTTGAATATAAACCATTGTCCCTAAACCACCAACAATTCCAATAACACCAAGTGTAACCAGAAATTCTACAAGTGTAATACCACTTTCATTTTTAAAATATTTATATATTTTCATAGTTATCGCCCTATCCCATTTAAACTATCATCATAAACACCAGAATTATATTCAATCCAGCTCTGACCATCTGTAGAATATAATATAACAGCATCTTCATTATTTATTGGATCATTGTCTCCAACTACCACATAAACGATTTCTTCATTTATTTTTTTGAAATCAATATCTTTTAAATTATTATCTGTATTAGAACTATATTCAGACCAGTTTTCACCATCTGTAGAATATAAAATAATAGAATCATTATTTGAACTGCTATCTCCAACTGCAATCAATGTTGTAGAATCATCCGCATCATAACTTGTAATGGAGCTTAAAATTCTATCAGTATCAATTGATGTTAGAGTTATATCATTCCAACTATGACCATCATCAGAGATTTTGATTAAAGTATTACCACTTTTTGAACCAACAGCAATAAATTTTCCTAATTGAGAACTATAAACAACTTCATTTAGACTTTCATTAATATTTGATCTAATAAAACTCCAGTTTTCATCATTTTCTTTTCTTAAAATAATTCCATTATCACCAACCGCAACCATAATTTGAGAATTAGAAATATTAGCTAAAGTTATAGAATTTAAAGCTTCATTTTCAAAACTATATGTGTTCCCTTTCCTCATATCTGAACTTTGTAAAGAATATATCTTATCATCATTACTTACTGATGATAAATATTCTGCATCTAACCAGTTAACTATATTAGATAAATCCGTAGGTGCAGTACCACTAACTGCAGATATATCAAATTTCTGCAGAAGATAATTATTAATGGCATCTAACTCAGAAGCAGAGAGCATTTTATTATAAATAATAAATTCTGCTATATGCCCAGAAAATTGCTTGTTGCTTTTAAAATTATTTCCAAAAAAGATTTTCTTAGCTTGAGTGTTAATATTTTGATCATTAGTTATAGTATTAGTTGTTTCAGCACCATTAATGTAAAGATCAATGTTTGTAAGACTTGGTCCTGTCATATTTATAGTTATTAAATAAGCCTGATCATTATTAACTACCTCATCAGTAAGCAAATATGAATCCTGATCTATTTTTAGCTGAAGTTTATTTTCTGAGTTTCTTAATAAAGTCATTTGTTCTCCTGAATTTTGATTAATAAAATAATCATTGATATCAAATAATATTTCAGCACTATCTTCAGGCTGCAAAACCATGAATATTGCTCGATTATCTCCTGCTAAGGCATCAGATAATTCAGTGTTAATACTATTTTTCTTATTATCAAAATACAGAGATGATTTGTCATTTAATTCTGTTACATTAGTTTTATAAACCGGAACATCTGGATTTAAAGACCAGCCACTATTATTTATATTATTAATAAAAACACCAAAATTACTTACTAATTCATACTTTTTATCATCTTCTTCTGTATAATAAATACCAGAATTAAGATTAAAATCACTAGAAAGCTGTGTGTAGTCAACTGGAAGAGTAATAGAATTCCAATCTTCTTCATCAGCTAAAATATTAATCCTCCCATTATCACCTAAGAGTAAGAATTCTTCATTTCCCTTTAAAACTGAATTAATTTTATTTGTACTAGTAATATCTCGATTAACCCAGTAGTCTCCATCAGCTGAAACTACTGTTCTACCAGAATCACCAGCTGCAATAAAATTAGGTAATAAAATATCTAATTTAGCTTTTACAATTTGAGGTTCTTCAGCTTCAATACTTTCATCTCTTTCGGTTATCATTTCTACTGTATATGGAGAAAAAGCATTAGTTAAACCAGATGACAACTCAATAAAAGCTCGATCATCTAAAGGTGCTGTAGGATTTTCATCTATGCTATCTAAGCTATAAAATGAACTTAATATGTCATTGTTATTTTTATCATAAATATTTAGTTCTGTTAATTCAGAGCTAAAATTTGTATTATAGGCATCAACTAATAATTCTGAAGGATCATAACCGGCACTTAGTGGTTTATATCCCTCAACCAAAACATAAGGATTAAGTTTAATATAAGGTCTATCAGCTAAAAAAGTAATATAATTTGCTTCACTGGTAGTTGATTTAATTAAACTTCCTTTAACATCTATAGTATCTAAATTTTCATTCTTAAATTTAACCGGAAAAATACTTCCAGTAAAAGTTTCATTAGTAGGAATCTTACTCTGAACCTGTCCTTCTGATTCTAAAACCTGCTGATTTTCTTGAGCTGATTGATTGATTATTTTAAATGACTCAATTACAGTAGGCATCACACCTGCTATTATTATACTTACAACAACAAGAGACATTAAAACTTCAATCAATGTAAATGCTGCTGTACCTTTGTTGATCTTCATCTGTGATACCTCCAGTCTATTTGTCAAAAATCATAATTTAAAACCAATTAATAATATACTCTTCTTCAGGAACAGGTGGTGAATAGTTTGGATCATCTGCTGGAATAGGTATCAAAACCTGTCCGTCATAATCGCCATCGTCCCAGCGAAGTAAATCTATACCTGTTTGAACTATTTCTCCACTTTCATTTGTTTCAGTAATTTTTTTAAAATAATAAGCAGAACCAGGAGCTATAATTTCATTATCCCAAAACCATAAGGGGCTATAAACTCCCTGATTAAAATACACTCTACCAAAATCACCGCTATAGCCGTCAAGTTGATAACCCAAACCTTCAGGTAATCCAATTATTAACGAGCCATAACTTGTCAAACCTTTTCTAATTTCTATTCTTTCTCTAAAAACTAAATTCTCACCAATTGTAATCAAAGCACCCTGATTATCTCCACTCTGTTTTAAATCAAGTTCATTATTAAAATAGATTGAGTTAGCAGAATAAGCAACCTTATTATTACTATTGTTATTCTGTAAGTATAAATCAGAATCATCAGTAGTAATTTCTACACTACCATAAACTTGATCATGGTATTTAATCTCTACTGTTTCTGCTTCATATCCGAGTCCAAATATGCCAGATAGCCAGTCCCAAAAATCTTCTGTTACTGTTGTTTCTTTAACATTTGAACCAGGCAAAATCTGACCAGTATCATAATTATACCAGCCTAAGTCTTCAGCGTTAGTTTGACTATTAACATTAAGATACGGACTTACTCTAGCCTTAACTGTTTCTTCACCTGAAGAATTAGTTATTTTAGCAGTTGAGGTGAAAATAGTATGGCCATACTGATCCTGGTTTGGATTAATAGCTTCCTTTTCAAATTCAACATCTATTTCAGCTATTATTTCTCCATACTGAGAAGGATTATCTTGATATTCACTTTTCAAAACAAAATTATCCTGATCATCAAAAATTACTGTTTCTAAACTGCCATTTTCTATGTCTGCTTCCTTCCAGGCAGATATAGCTGCTTCAGCCCCTGAACGGGCAATGTAATAAGCTTTAGTCTTATTATTAGTACTTCTTGCAATTTGAAAAGAATTAAGACTATAATTAGCAAGTGTAAGTGCCATAACTGGCACAACAGCAAGTAAAGCCAGGGTAAATATCATTGCAAATGCCTTTTCATTTTTTATCATTGACCTGGCCTCCTTTCATAAAATAAGCCATTAAAGAAATAAATTGAAATAAAAATTAATCAGTTCTTCTCCCCAGAACATCATTATCAAACTACCAGTTATAATCAAGGGTCCAAAAGGCAATTTTGTTTTAGAGTTAAATTTACCGCTGATCAAAAATGGTAGAGCTATAATAACTCCAATAAAAGAGCCAATAAAGATTCCAATTAACGGAACCTGCCAGCCTGTAAAAATTCCAATTATAGCAACTAGTTTTAAATCTCCCATTCCCATTCCCTGTGGATAAATCAAAATTATTAGCAGCAGAAATAAGGCAGGAATTAAACTTCCAATTATTGCTGTCTGAAAAGAAATATAATTAAACACTATAGCAAAAAACAAGCCTGATATAAAACCAACATAAGTTATTTTATTTGGTATAATCTGTCTTTGATAATCAATAACAGCAGCTGCTATCAGAAGTGATAATAAATAAAGATAAACAAAAGTTTTGATAGTTAAACCAAAATTAATATAAGTTAATAAAAATAAAACTGCTGTTAATAATTCAATTAATGGATACTGCAGGGAAATTTTTTCCCCACAGTATCTACATTTACCTTTATTGATTAAATAACTAAATATAGGTATTAAATCAAAAACTTTTAAGGTAGTTCCACAGTTCATACAGTGTGATCTAGGCTTAACTAAAGATTTTCCTTCAGGTAAGCGGTAGATTACACCATTTAGAAAACTACCTATGGTTAAACCAAATGTAAAAAATATTAGATTAATCATTCTAGTTTAGTGAATTAAATCCATCTTCATTAATTGTAATATCATTATCTCCATCGCTTAATTTTATCGTAAATCCACCATCAGTAGAAGTTGTTACTCCATCATCAACTGTAATATCATCATTTCCAGAAAGACTGATTGAAATACCTGTCCCACTGCTAATAGCACTACTCAAACCACTTATCCCACTAGTTGATGTGATACTATCTAAATCTGGATATTTCCCTGTACTTGCATATGCCATCTCCATCGCATTACGAACACTGCTAGCAGTAGCATTTAATGCTTCTTTTCTTGCTTGATCCTGTACCCCAGTAATCCTTGGCACAGCAATACCTGCTAAAATACCTAAAACTGCTATCACTACAAGTAACTCAATTAATGTAAAAGCTGCGTCATTATAAATTTTTTCTCTTAGTTTTCTCATTTTTATCTCTCCTCTTTTTTATTAAATATTAATAATCTCATCCCTGCTTTAAACTAAGCTCTAATTATTAAATCACCCCCTCTGCTTATTTAGATAATTCAATTTAACTCCTATTCCCAAAACAAACCAAAAAACAGGTGCTACTGAAACAACACTATCATTAAATAAAGCTGCCGCTGCATAAGCTACAAAAGCTGTAAAAGCTGCAGCTCCAAGATAGTCAAAGTAATCATTATAATCTCTTTTCAAATAAATCATTAAACTTTCTATGGTATGATAGGCAAATAATAAAACAACAGCTATCAAAGAAATTAAACCTGTATTAATCGCAAGCTGTAGATAAAAGTTATGAGGTTTATCTACAATTTTAGTAGTTAGATTAAAAGCATTTAACTTACCCCGATAATCATGCTGGGGAAAATAAAATGGATAGGTATCAGGACCATTACCAAGTAATAAAGTTTCTTTAAGCAAGGGAATAGATCTCGACCAGATATAGCCTCTTGAACTCGCGAATCTTTCCTTATTTTCAAAACCCCATCTTTCTGCTTCCTTTACTCGATAAGCCCCGCCTTTTAACCCCATTATCCAGAATCCCTGCTCATTAATTAGAAATACAGATCTTTTATTTCCATATTTAATTAATAAAGAATTTCTATTAGGATCAAATCTCATTTTAAGAAGCTCAAAATCAGGATTCTGAACTTCAATATAATCACTTTGATTTCTCTCCAAAGCTAAAATTTGATTATTTTCACCATTATAAAAGCTCAGATTATTTTTTTGATCAGCATTTTCTTTTTCAACTAATAACCTAAAATCTTTGGTATTATAAATTAATTTATTTTCTGAAGTTACTATTTTTTTTATTTTTAAATCTAATTCTTCTTCACCTTTTAATGCCATTTCAGTTTCTCTTCCAAAAGATAAAAACTCTCCAAAGACTTTTCCCTGACTTTGATAATTCATTCCAAAAGCAATTAAAAACAATAAAATAAATAAAATTAAAATTGATTTCCACTTTTTAATAATTTCTTTATACATTATTATCAACAAAAATAAAAAAGCAAAAATTCCTCCTACCATTCCCGCTCTGGACATTGATCCAATCCAGGCTGCAAAAAATAAAGAAACAAAAAATCCATATAAAAACTGTTTTTCTCTGCTTTCCTGCATAATATAATAAACCAATGATAATAAAAGCAGCATCGAAAAATAACTACCGACATAGTTTGGATTATAAAGAGTCGAATAAATAATATTTTCACCAAAGTTAAAAGTCATACTTTCTGCTAATTGAGACATTTGTTCTGGTAAAACTAAATTTCTCCCAATAATGCTCCTGAAAAAATCATAACCGAAAAATTGATAAATTCCTATTAGAGCAATTATAGATGCAGAAATAAATAAACCATTAATCAATATTTCTAATTGTTTTTTACTGTTAATTAAAAAATAACTTGCCATCATTATTATTAAATAAGAAATTAAAACCGGCATCCCCTCATAACGATCAGGGAATCCTATTTGAGAAACATATTGAAAATCAGAAAAAATTGTTGATAAAATTATCATTATTAGATATACAGTTAAAAAAATAAATTGTACTCTAAATTTAAGTTTTCTCTTTTTAGCTTCCCGCCAGAAGAAAAATAACAAAATCAGTGTCCATCCTAAAAGCCAGACCATCTTATAATATGAGAAAAAATCAAGATTATAAGATTCAACCCAGTATAAAGAAGTTACTTCAGATAAAATTCTTTTTTTTAAAAAAACTATCAGAGGTGTGAAAAATATTATCATAAAAATAGGTATAATTTTGATTATATTATAATTATATTCCTTTATTTTCAACAAAATAGTAACCCCTTATCAAATAATTTAAATATATTGGAACATATCAAACATTGGAGTAATTATTGAAACAGCCACAAAACCAACCACAACTGCTAGAATAACAATCATTGCCGGCTCAATTAAAGTAATAACTCCATCAACACTTGTTTCTACTTCACTATCATAAAAATCAGATATTTTAACCATCATCTTAGGCAATGCTCCTGTTTCTTCCCCAACTCTTGTCATCTGTATAACCATCAGCGAAAATAACTTGGGATATCTGTCAAGTTCTGCTGCGAGGCTCATTCCTTCTCTAACCTGAACTCTAATCATAGTAAGAGCATCACTATAGACTTTATTATTGATAACATTCTCTACTATAGATAGGGATTCAAGTAAACCTACTCCACTGTCAACTAAAATTGAAAGGGTGCTCGAAAACCTTGATAAATATATTTTTTGCATCATGTCTCCGAAAATTGGTATCTTAAGAATTAAATTATCAGTCTTAAGTCGTCCTTTTTCTGTTTTCCGATATCTACTAAAAAGAAAAAATATTAAAGTTAGGAAAAGCAAAATAGCCCACCAGTAACTTCTAATAAAATCACTAATAGCAAGTAAAATACGAGTTATCAAAGGTAAATTTGCTCCCAAACTGCTAAACATACCTACAAACTGAGGCACCACTTGAACTACTAGAAAGGTAACTACTAAAATAGCAACAGCTAAAATAGTTAATGGATAATAAAGTGCTGATTTAATCATTGAATTCAATTTGCTCTGTCTTTCATAATGATCAGCCAGTTTGTTAAGAACAACATCTAATACACCTCCAGCTTCTCCAGCTCGAATTAATTCAATATATAAAGTCGGAAAAATTTTTTTATGCTTTTGCATAGCATTTGCTAAAGAGATCCCTGTTTCAACATCTTCTAATATTTCTTCTAATGATTTTTTGAAAAATTTGTTATCCATTTGATCATACATAATCTGCAGAGAATCAACTAGACTAATTCCAGAATCAATCATTGTTGCAAACTGCTGGCTGAAAACTGATAATTCTTTGGTACTTACACTATTAGTAAAATTTATAATTTCTCTTACATCTTTAGATTTTTTCTTTTCACTAATATTTGTAATATAAAAGCCTTTTTCTTTTAATTGAGATGCAATTGCAGTTTTATTATCTGCTTCTAATTCTCCTATTATTTTATTCCCATTTTTGTCTTTTGCTTTATATTCAAATAAAGAAGCCATTATTATCCCCCCTTTATCTTCCCGCACTACTAACTTTTTTCTTAATATAATTAGAATCATCAGAACGTTGAATAGCTTCTTCATATGATATAATACCTTTATTATATAAATCTACAAGATAATTATCCATAATTATCATTCCATATTTGCCACCAGTCTGCATTGCAGAAAGCAGTTGATGAGTTTTCCCTTCACGAATAATATTTCTGACAGCAGATGTCGCAACTAAAATTTCCATGGCCGCTATACGGGCATTTTCATCTTTTCTATTTACTAATTGTTGTGATATAATGCCATTTATTGAAGCTGCTAGCTGGGTTCTTACCTGCTGTTGTTGATGTGCAGGGAAAACATCAATAATTCTTTCTACAGTACTGGGAGCATCATTTGTATGCAAAGTAGCAAAAACTAAATGTCCAGTCTCTGATGCTTCTAGAGCTGTAGATATGGTTTCCAAATCTCTCATCTCACCCACAAGGATTACATCTGGATCCTGTCTTAAAGCAGCTCTCAATCCTGCTTTAAATGACATTGTATCAAAACCAATTTCTCTTTGATGTACTATTGATTTATCATGAGTATGCAAATATTCAATTGGATCTTCTAAAGTAATAATATGCGCATGCCTATTGGCATTAATCATATTGACCATTGCAGCAAGAGTAGTAGATTTACCACTCCCAGTTGGACCGGTGCATAAAATAAGTCCTTTCCTCTGCATTGACAATTTTTTTAAAATATCTGGTAAACCTAATGAATCAATATCAGGTACTTCTTGAGGAATTATTCTTAAAGCTAAACTAACTGAACCTCTTTGTTTAAAGGCATTTACTCTAAATCTTGAGTGACCAGGCAAACTATAAGAAAAGTCAATCTCACCAAGTTCTTCAAAAGTATCCCATTGCCTTTTTGTCATTAAGTCCTTTGCAATTTCTTTAACTTCACTTATTTCAAGTTTATTTGGATATTCCTCATAATAAGTGAGTTTCCCATTGTATCTAATAATGGGTTTTTCTTTAACTGTTAAATGAAGATCAGAAACCGAACGATCTTTTGCTAATTTTTTCATAACATCAAGAACATCCATCGGCATCCCTCCCTTATAAAAGATTTTAAATAATAGAACTTACTACTTCTTGATAACTGGTAATACCTTCTTTTAATTTCTGCTTACCATCATCTAATAAGGATTTCATATTATTTTCTCTAGCATATTTTTTAATCTCCAGTTCGTTTGCTCCTTCAGCTATCATTTCTTCCATATCATCATTGATTTCAAAGACTTCATGAATTGCAATTCTTCCCTTATAGCCATCTGTACATTTTTTGCATGTATCAGAAGAAGGTCGCCAAAGTTTTTCAACATTTGGGTCACCTAAAAATTTTCTTTCTTCAACTCCAGGTTGATAAGCTTCCTTACAGTCTGGACATAACTTCCGCACCAGCCTCTGAGCTACAACTCCAATCACTGTTGAAGCTACCAAATAATCTGGTAGTCCCATATCTAAAAGTCTGGTGATTGCACTACTGGCATCATTAGTGTGCAGAGTACTTAAAACCAAATGTCCTGTTAAGGCAGCTCTGATTGCAATTTCTGCAGTTTCTTCATCCCGAATCTCACCGACCATTACAATATCCGGATCCTGACGCAGTATCGATCTTAAGGTCTTGGCAAAGGTCAAACCGGTACTTGTATTGGCCTGCACCTGATTTACTCCATCCAGCTGATATTCAACCGGATCCTCAATTGTAACAATATTTTTAGTTGGTGAATTAATTTCGCTTAAGGCTGCAAATAAAGTTGTTGATTTACCACTACCAGTAGGTCCGGTCGCCAACAAAATTCCATATGGTTTTTTGATCAGTCTATTAAATCTCTCGCGATTATCAGAGCGAAAACCAAGTTTATTAATATCTAAGAGGCTGTCATCTCTATTTAAAAGTCGGATAACCACCTTTTCTCCATAAATTGTAGGCAGTGTAGAAACCCGCATGTCAATCTGCATACTCTTAAAGGTCATCTGCACCCGGCCATCCTGTGGAATTCTTCTTTTGGTAATATCAAGATCAGCAATAATTTTTAAACGAGAAATTAAAGCCGCCTGCGAGTGTTTGGGAACTGTCAGCTCCTCATGCAAAATACCATCTACCCGGTAGCGAACTCTTAAAGTGTTTTTTAAAGGTTCAATGTGAATATCACTTGCCTGTTTTTGTATAGCCTGAGTAATAATTAAATTGGTTAGCCTGACAATCGGAGCATCTTCCACCATCTGCCGCAGCTGGTCTATTTCCGGCTCTTCATTAATTTGATTATACTGATCTAACCTGTCAAAAATCTCTGAAGTATCTGTATCAACCAGAGAATATATTTGATTAACTGCCTTCATAATTTCCGAATGAGTAGCTATTGCAATATCAACTTTCATCCCTGAATTAACCTCAATGTTTTCTATAGCTACTAGATCAGTTGGATCCTGAATCGCAACTTTTAAGGTATCATCTTCAACATCATATGGTACAGCATGATGTCTTCGGGCAATATTTTCTGATATATACTGAGATAAATGTGCATTTATTAAATAATTATTTAAATGAACTCTAGGAATGTTAAGCTGAATTTCTAGAGCATCTGTTAAATCTTCTTCTGAAATGTAACCTAACTCTGTTAAAACCTGTCCCAGACGCATGTCCATTTCATCCTGAGCAGAGAGAGCATCTTCTAATTGTCTGGGAGTTATATAATTATATTCTAAAAGTAGATCTCCAATTTTTTTTCTTCTTGGACTCATAAAAATACTCCTTTTTAATAAAATATATATTATTTTGGGTTCTTTAACAAATGTTGTGAAATCTAAATAGCACCGTTTGAATCATGTTATCTCTTTTATTTTTTGAATTGCTCTTAAATACTTAGCAATGATAAATATACTCGGCGTTTTAAGTTTTCAACTTT
>Ga0208664_100187_pt1 | contig 22746 bp, 18 predicted proteins | sample Wag42014_10_20_FD_187332 | JGI IMG/M metagenome (GOLD analysis project Ga0208664, IMG submission 187332) | Deep subsurface shale carbon reservoir microbial communities from Ohio, USA - Utica-2 Time Series 2014_10_20 (SPAdes) (version 2) ... | reverse complement strand
CTCATTTAAACAGGATAAGACTGTTGAAGAATGTTTTTTCATTTTTCTGGAAGTGCGATTTTGTTGGGAATACAGGGAAACAGGAAACTAAAGAGGTAGAGGTTAAGGTTGAGGTAGTTGAACAGGTTGAGATGGTTGAATGGTATATTTGTATATTGGTTAATTTGTGTATTTGTTGAGTGGGCATTCAACATTGAACATTGAACGTTGAACTTACCTCATTACGTATTACGTCTCTTTCAGAATAATGTCATCTGTTGAAAAAAGCCTGTATTGTTGTATAATTTTAGGTAATGAATAATAAATAGGGGGATGAAAAGATGGCTGAAACATGGAAAACATATGTGGACGGAAGATGGGTTGATGCTGGTGAGCAGCTTGATGTGATTGACAAATACAGCGGAGAGGTTTTCGCCAAAGTTCCAAAATGTGACAGAGACATGGTTGAAGAGGCGATTTTAAGTGCAAAATCAGCTTTTTCTGATTTCAAAAAATATCCCGCTCATAAAAGAGCGGAAATACTTGAAAAAGCATATTTGAAAATTCTGGAAAGACAAAATGAGATAGCTGAAGTTATATGCAAAGAGGCGGGAAAAGCATGGAAATATTCCCTGAACGAGGTTTTAAGAGGAGCTGAAACGTTCAAATTTGCTGCTGAAGAGGCAAAACGGATTCATGGAGAGACAATTCCTCTGGATGCCAGCAAATTCGGTGAAAATCGCAGAGGCTATTATTCCAGAGAGCCTCTGGGGGTTGTGGGGGCAATTACACCGTTTAATTTCCCGTTGAACCTTGTCGGTCATAAAGTAGCGCCGGCAATAGCAGCGGGCAACAGCGTTGTATTAAAACCTGCTTCAACAACACCTGTGACATCCCTTATTCTGGCTGAAATTCTTGAAGACAGCGGGCTGCCCAAAGGTGTTTTTAATGTTGTAATCGGTTCCGGTTCTGTTGTTGGGGACATGATAGTAACACATCCGGAATGTAAAAAAATAAGCTTCACCGGCTCACCTGAGGTTGGTGATCAGATTACCAAAAAGGCCGGTATTAAAAAAGTTACCCTTGAGCTTGGCAACAATTCCGCCACGGTAATAGATGAAGACGCCGATTTGAAAAAAGCTGCGGCAAGATGTGCAGCGAGTGCTTTTGCCAACTCAGGTCAGGTGTGTATTTCTCTGCAAAGAATATATGTTCACAAAAATGTCTCAAAGCAGTTTGAAGAGCTTTTTGTTGAAGAAGTTAATAAGCTTAAACTCGGCAATCCGCTGGAAAAAGATTGTGATGTAGGACCCATGATTGAAGAAAGTGAAGCTGAAAGAGCAGAAACATGGATTAAAGAAGCAGTTAAAGAGGGAGCAAAGGTTATTGTGGGTGGTAAAAGAGAAGGCCGGATGCTGGAACCCACAGTCTTGACAAATGTAACTGATGAAATGAAAGTTATGTGTATGGAAGTTTTTGCCCCGGTTGTCTCAATAGTAAATTTTGACGATTATTATGAGGCTGTTAAATTGGTTGAAAATTCAGATTACGGGCTTCAGACAGGTGTGTACACGAATGATATCAAAAAAGCATATCATGCCATCGATAATCTGAATGTCGGCGGTGTTATGATAAATGATACTTCTATATTCAGAGTGGATCATATGCCGTATGGCGGTAATAAAATGAGCGGAATCGGCAGGGAAGGGGTTAAATTTGCCATTGAGGATATGACCAATATAAAAATGGTTGTATTTAATATAGGCTGACAGATGTGTTTCATTGTATTCAGCTTTAAAAAACATAAAAAGTATAAACTGATTTTCTGCGCCAACAGGGATGAGTTTTATAAACGAAAAACGGAGAAACTTCATTATTGGTCTTTACATTCATCTGAGGAACACGAAAACAAACGAATTTTAGCAGGAAAAGATATGCAGAGCGGCGGGACATGGCTTGGCATTACTAAATCAGGTCGTTTTGCCGCTCTTACGAATTTCAGGGAGGGTATTGCGAGAAATCCTGATAAAACATCGCGCGGGCTTATTGTAAAAAATTATCTGGAAGGTAATGATGATCCTGTAACTTACGCCAAACAGCTTGAATTAAATAAAGATAAGTATGAAGGTTTCAATATTATTTTTGGCAGCAAGGATGAATTATATTATTTCAGCAACAGATCAAACGGTCTTCTTCCGATTTCGGAAGGTATTTACGGCTTAAGCAATGCGACTTTGGATACTCCCTGGCCTAAAATCCGGAGAGGAAAAAAACTTTTTGATAAAATCATTTCCAATGATGAAGTGTCCGTTGAAAAGCTTTTTAGAATGCTTTGTGACGATAAAAAGCCTGAAAACAGAGAACTTCCGCTTACCGGTGTCTCTGAGGAATTTGAAAAGGAACTATCGCCGATTTTTGTGAAAATGAACGGTTATGGTACCCGCTCATCAAGTGTAATTCTCATCGATCACAATGATAATGTTGAGTTTTATGAAAAAAATTATGACAGTTCAGGAAAAGAAGTTCATAATTCATATTATACCTTTCAAATCATTTAAATTACGCGGGTAAATTCTGAATTTATTAAGCTAAAGCAGTATCATGTATATTATTAATCGTTTTAAAAAAAGATTTCTTGTTGACTTTTTCCTTATATTGTTAAAAAATAGTGCGAAAATTTTTGATATAGTAAAGTAACTTGGCATTATCTATATTATTATCTCATCGAAAAAGGAGGAAGGTTTATATGACGGAAAAAGGAAAAAAGCAGATTGAAGAGATTTATCAGCAGGTGATTGCCAGAAATCCCGGCGAAAATGAGTTTCATCAGGCGGTTAAAGAAGTTTTGGATTCACTCGGACCTGTTTTGGTAAAGTATCCCCATTATGCAGAGCATAAAATTATTGAGCGCATATGTGAGCCTGAAAGACAGATTATTTTCAGGGTCCCATGGGAAGACGACAGAGGGGAGATTCATATTAACAGAGGCTTCAGAGTGGAGTTTAACAGTGCATTAGGACCTTATAAAGGCGGTTTGAGATTTCATGAATCCGTTTATCTTGGTGTTATTAAATTTCTTGGTTTTGAGCAGATTTTTAAAAATGCTCTTACCGGTCTGCCTATCGGCGGAGGAAAGGGCGGATCAGATTTTAACCCCAAAGGGAAATCTGACAGCGAGGTTATGAGATTCTGCCAGAGTTTTATGACAGAGCTTTCCAGACATATCGGTGAAAAGACTGACGTTCCTGCCGGAGATATCGGTGTGGGCAGCAGGGAAATCGGCTATCTCTTCGGCCAGTACAAACGTATGAGTAATACCTACGAATCCGGAGTTTTAACAGGTAAAGGCTTGTCATGGGGCGGCTCAAAGGTTAGAAAGGAAGCTACCGGTTATGGTGCCGTTTATTTCGTTGATGAAATGCTAAAAGCCAGAAATGACAGCTTTGAGGGCAAAACATGTGTTGTGTCCGGATCCGGTAATGTTGCCATTTATACGGTTGAAAAAATCCATCAGCTCGGTGGTAAAGTTGTTTCAATGTCAGATTCCGGCGGTGTGATTTTCCACGAAAAGGGAATTGATCTAGATCTTGTCAAACAGCTCAAAGAAGTTGAAAGACGTAGAATAAAGGATTATTGTAATTATCACAAAGATGCTGAATACAAACCGAACGGAAATGTTTGGGAAGTGCCATGTCAGGTTGCCATGCCTTCTGCAACTGAAAATGAGCTGGACGGCAAGGATGCTGAAACCCTTGTTAAAAACGGATGTATTGCTGTTGGGGAAGGGGCTAATATGCCTACCACACCTGAAGGAATAAAAGTTTTTCAGGATGCTAAAATTGCATACGGGCCCGGAAAAGCTGCAAATGCAGGCGGTGTTGCCACCTCCGCTCTTGAAATGCAGCAGAATGCCAGCAGGGATTCCTGGTCTTTCAGTTACACAGAAGAAAGACTTCACAATATAATGATTAATATTCACCGCGACTGTCTTGAAGCCGCAAAGGAATTTAATGCTTCAAATGATTATGTTACAGGAGCAAACATAGCGGGATTTAAAAAGGTTGCCGACGCAATGATTGCTATGGGGTTGATTTAAATACGAAAATTAAGCATTGAGTCTGAATTTTACTTAATATAATATAAAAGGGTTGCTTTTAAGCAGCCCTTTTTTTTGAAAAATCGTTCAAAAGGAGATCTCATTGACAGATAATTCGCTGGTCAGTTCAGGGATACCGGGCCTTGATTCAATATTAGACAATTTGACAAAAGGAGATAATGTTGTTTGGCTTTCTCCATCCATTAAGGATTACAGCAGGTTTGTAACTCCCTTTGTAAAACAGGCTATTCACGATAAGCGCAAAATCGTATATTTTCGTTTTGCCTCACATGAAAACCTCATCCCTGAGGAATGCCGTCCATATGTTGATGAACACAAACTGGAAGCCGCCGTGGGTTTTGAGTCGTTCACCAAAGAGGTTTATTCGGAGGTTGAAAGACACGATAAAGGTGTATTTTATGTGTTTGATTCACTGTCGGATCTTTTATATGAGTGGGTTACCGATGCGGCAATATCAAATTTCTTCATGGTTATATGCCCCTTTTTATACAAACTTGAGACAGTTGCATATTTTACAATTCTGAAAAATTATCATTCATTTGAGACTATTTCCAAAATAAGGAAGACGGCGCAGGTTTTAATAGAGGTCTTCAACAGGGAAGGCATTCATTATGTACATCCGCATAAAGTATTCGGTAAAAACAGTCCTACAATGTTCCTCCCCCATGAGTGCAAAGATGAGGAAAATTTTATTCCCATTGATAACAGTTACCAGGCTACGAAACTTTCATCCACCCTTTGTTCGGTAAACAGGTCGATTTTGAACAGAAGTCTTGATTCCTGGGACAGAATATTTATGGAAGCGGAAAAATTTGGGCAGGATAGAGACAAGCAGAGTGATTCAGAAATTGTTAATAGAATTATAAAAGCACTGATGGGCAGAGACGAAAAAATACTTTCACTGGTGAAAAAACATTTTACTGTCAATGATCTGCTGGAAATTAAAAACAGAATGATAGGTACCGGATTTATCGGGGGTAAAGCTGTCGGAATGCTTCTTGCACGGAAAATTCTGCATAATAACAATTACGAAAAATGGGAAAAGCAGCTGGAGCCCCACGATTCGTTTTATATAGGTTCGGATATTTTTTACACATTCATTATATATAACGGCTGGTGGGATATTTTCATGGAGCAGAAAACTGATGAAGGATATTTCAGTGCCGCAAAGAAACTGGAAAATTTGATTATGCAGGGGGATTTTCCGGAAGATGTGCAGGACGAGTTTCATGAAATGCTGGATCATTTCGGACAATATCCTTTTATAGTACGCTCCAGCAGCCTTCTTGAAGATGGGTTTGGAAATGCTTTTGCCGGTAAATATGAGAGCTTTTTCTGCCCCATCCAGGGGACAAGGGATGAGCGTTTTGAAGATTTTATTCACTCTCTTAAAAAAATATATGCCAGTGCAATGAGTAAGGACGCACTGAATTACCGTATTGAAAGAGGACTGAAGTATGAAGACGAAGTGATGGCACTTCTTGTCCAGCGGGTTTCAGGCAGCTATCACGGTTATTACTACTATCCTCATGCTGCCGGAGTAGGGCTATCTTATAATACTTATGTCTGGAGTAAAGATATAGATCCGGATGCCGGAATGCTGAGAATTGTAATGGGTTTAGGCACCCGTGCTGTGAACAGAATAGAGGGGGATTATGCACGGATTGTGGCGCTTAACAACCCTTCTCTTGTTCCTCTGTCGGATAAAGATAATATGTTTAAATATGCTCAGAAAGATCTTGATGTGCTGGATGTCAGAAGCAGCGGCAAGCATATGATTTCATTTTTTATGCTGGATAAGGAAAATATACCTTTTGATCTGAACTGGATTGCCGAAAGGGATTTCGAAACAATGAGAAGGCTGGCCGATTCCGGAGGTAAAAACAAAGATATCTGGGTATTGACCTTTAACAGACTTTTAAAGAGTGAATTTCCCTCAATAATGTCAGATATGATGAATACAATTGAAAAAGAGTATGAATGCCCCGTTGATATAGAATTCACCCTGAGTTTTCTGGACAGCGAAACATATGTAATTAATTTGGTACAGTGCAGACCTTTGCAGGCGAATGCTTCAGACGCCAAAAATATTAAAGTGAAAAAATCCGCCGGAGATAAAATTCTGATAGAAACGGAAGGAAATTTTATGGGTGGTAATGTCTGTGACTATATCAGAAGAGTTATATACATAGATCCCACCAAATATTCAAAATTAAGTACAACCGATAAACACGAGGTGGCCAGAAAAATAGGTGAAATAAACAGGCAGATGAGTGGTGAGAAAAAATTTTATACCCTCCTTCTGGGACCGGGGCGATGGGGGACAACCTCGCCGGAGCTTGGGATACCTGTGAGTTTTTCTGATATAAATAATATGTATGGATTGGGTGAAATCGAATATGAAGCCGGAGGACTTATGCCGGAATTATCCTTTGGAACACATTTTTTCCAGGATATTGTGGAATCTGGTATATTCTATCTGGCTGTTTTTTCCACGAAAGACGGCGGTTTTATAGATTCTGAGTATTTTAAAGAGACTGACTCTGTTACAAAAGAATTGGTTGCTGTTTCTGAAACAGTGAAACAGGCGCTTAAAGTAATAGATTTTCCTAAAAAGACATTATATTTAACGTCTAATATTAAAACACAAAAGTTGAAACTTTTTATAAAAAACAGCAGCTAATTTTTCAGGCTGTTTATTTGTAGTTATTTAAGAGCTTTGAATATCCTAATTTAGTCATGCTGAATTTATTTCAGCATCTAATTATATCAGTATGTTATGAGACCCTGAAACAAGTGATTGCCTACGGCTAGCACCAGTCCTTCAGACTGGTAAATATGTTGCCAAACATCCAATTTATCTTCACTACGTTCAGAGGCTACAGGGTGACGTAAGGCAATGATTCAAGGGTCTCAGGCTTGCGGAACTGCCAAGGCACTTAGTTTTTAAGTGCCTTGACCAAAACACAAAAAAGCACATTGTGCAAAGATCGAATTTTAACTTTAGTAATATAGGCTACTCATTTCCGCAGGAGGGTCTCAACTATTTCAACCGTATCAACAGTCTTAACCTCTACCTCTATCCAAACTAAGTACCAATTAAACTTCGCGCACTCGCCCGTTAAACGAGCTGGTTACGTTATTTTCCACCGTTTCTATACTGCAGATCATTTGACTTTTGCAAGAAATGCTTTTGTTCTCTCATTTTGCGGGTTGTCAAATATCTGTTCGGGTGGTCCTTCTTCTTCGATAACCCCTTTGTCTATAAAAATTACTCTGTCGGCAACCTCTCTTGCGAAACCCATTTCATGAGATACCACAATCATTGTCATTCCTTCGTTTGCCAGCTGTTTCATTACTTCCAGAACCTCTCCCACCAGTTCCGGATCAAGTGCACTGGTAGGTTCGTCAAAAAGCATCACTTTTGGGTTTAACGCCAATGATCTGGCTATTGCCACCCTTTGCATCTGCCCGCCGCTTAGTTGAGCCGGGTATGCCTCCGCCTTGTCCGAAAGTCCAACTTTTTTAAGAAGTTCAAGACCGGTTTTATTCGCTTCTGCTTTGCTGACTCCCCTTACTTTTAGAGGGCCAAGGGTTACATTTTCCAGAACTGTTTTATGAGGAAAAAGGTTAAACTGCTGGAAAACCATACCTGTTTCAGCTCTGATTTCGTTGATATTGACATTTTTTCCGTTAATATCTTCTCCGTCTATTATTATCTGCCCGGAGGTTATCTCTTCCAGCTTATTAATACATCTTAACAGCGTGCTTTTCCCAGAGCCGCTTGCACCGATAATGACAACGACTTCCCCCATTTCAATATTCAGGTTTATCCCCTTTAAAACTTCCAAATCACCGAAATATTTGTGTAAGTCTTTTATTTGAATTATCATCTTAACCCCAATTTGTATTCCAATAAATTAAGTGCTTTGCTTATCACGAAAGTTATACACAGATACAGTATAGCAACTGTTGTCCATACCTCAAAAGCCCTGAAATTTGTTGCAATAATTTCCTGCCCCGTCCTTGTCAACTCACCAACACCGATTACCACAAAAAGTGAGGTGTCTTTCAAGCTGATAATAAACTGGTTTCCAAGAGGTGGTATCATTCTTCTGAAAGCCTGCGGCCATACTACATACAGCATATTCTGCCTTCTTGACAACCCTATTGAGCGTCCCGCTTCCGTTTGCCCCTTGTCAATCGACTGAACAGAGCCTCTGACAATTTCCGCGATGTAAGCCCCGGAGTTAATTGCAATAGCAGTGATAGCCGAGGTTAGGGGATCGATACGCGTCCCGAGAGCCATAGGAAGTCCGAAATAAATAAACATCACCTGAACCATTATCGGTGTACCCCGGATGGTTTCTATATATAAATTTGCAATATAGCGCAAAGGTTTAAACTTGATCAGTTTTAAGAGTCCGAAGATTGCTCCCAGAAAAAAACCTATCAGAAGACCGCTTGCGGTAATTATAACAGTCAGTTTGAGTCCGCTCATAAGTATGGGCAGAGACTCCCATATTACATTTGTTTTAAAATCAAAATCTGTCATTGTTCACCTTGTATTTAGGATTTTAGGGGGGCGGAATATATCCGCCCATTATGTTTTACTGAGGTGCTTCTCCGAACCATTTTTTGTAAAGTTCTGCGTATTGTCCGTTTTCCATAAACTTAAGTATGGAAATGTTTACTGCTTCTCTGAGCTTGCTTCCCTGAGTAAGAGCTATGCCGTAAGACTGACCTTGATAAAGCGGCCCTACAGTTTTTACTTTGCCTTCACCGGCTGTTCTGGCGAAATACATAACGTTGGGTGAATCAAAAAGTACGGCATCAACTCCGCCGGACATAAGTTCCATATACATACCGTCAGTGTTTGGGAAGAGTTTAAGATTATCTCCCTTTATCCCGTGCTTTCTCAAAAAATCAGCACTTGTAGTAGCCAGTTTTGAGCCTACTTTTTTGCCTTTCAGATCCTCTACAGTTTTAATGTCTTCATTGTCAGCTCTGACAAGCATTTTCAGCCCTGCATCATAATAAGGGTAAGCAAAATCCACAACTTTTTCCCTTTCAGATTTTATTGTCATGCCTGCAATTGCTACATCAAGATTTCCTGTCTGAAGACCGGGGATAAGACCGTTGAAGTCCATCGGCTGCAGCTTGTAGTCCCATCCGTTATCTTTTGCTATCATATCCCAAAGTTCGATATCAAAGCCAACATATGTGTCACCTTTTTTAAACTCAAAAGGCATAAAACTCGTGTCTGTACCCACGACCAGCTGTCTTGCAAAAACACTGCTTACCATCAGTACAGTAAGCATTAAACTGATAGTTAAAATTTTGTAAAACTTTCTCATAGCATCCTCCTTTTAGTATTAACTATTTTATACATTAAAAACATAGCTTATTGCAACCAAAACTTTTAACCTGAAAATGAGTTAAACCCATATTTGTTGACACAAATACGATCTTTGTTAAATAATTATATCACTTTTTTTTGGAGGAAATGTTAATGCGAAATTTTTCAGAAATAAAGAATATTTTAAGCAGAATCGACAGAAAAGGGTATAAAGCCTACAATGACTTAAAGGGGGCTTACAGAGCTGATAATTTTATTTTATATATGGACAGAATTCAGGGGGACCCCTTTGCTGCTCCATCTGATATAAGAATAAGTATAAACAGGAATTATTTGAAATTTCCCGATGAGTGCATTGTAAGTGCTTCACGGAAAATCGCTTTTGAAGATTACACGGCAAGAATTATAAGAGACTGTCTGCTCAAACACGGTAAAGAAGTAAAAGGCTCAGGAAAGAGCGGTGCACTTTTTATAAACAGCGGTTTTCAGGAGGTTGTGGAGCGCTCCTCTGTGATTGCGGACGAAAATTCGCTTGAAATACGCATCAGTGTCGGTTTGCCGGCTGCCGGAAGGACCATTTTGGCGAACGAATGTGAAAAAATATTTCACAGGATTTTGCCTGCAGTTATTGAAACTGTCAGATGGGATAATATCGACAGAGTTAAATGCCTTGGGTTCATTAAATGTATTGAAAATCAGGAATATATGAGAGAACAGCTTGAAGATGCCGGGCTTGTTGCCTTTATTGCAGACAGGAGTATTCTGCCAAGAAAAAGCGGTAACAGCCAAGAACCGATGAAAGAAGCTGTGCCTTTTTATTCACCAGAAAGTTTAAGGGTTAAGCTCAGTTTGAAAAATCCCGTTAGCGATGAAGATGGCGGTCAAATTACGCATATTTTTGGAATGGCGATTCCTAAAGGTGTGACAACGATTGTCGGAGGCGGTTTTCATGGAAAATCCACCCTTTTGAATGCACTGAAAATGGGGGTTTATCCTCATATCCCGGGTGACGGCAGAGAGTGGACTGTTGTAGATAAAAACGCAGTAAGTATTAGAGCTGAAGATGGTAGAAATGTGGCTGGTATTGATATCAGGACATTTATAAATAATCTTCCCATGAATGAGGATACATCTTTTTTTACAACGAGCAACGCCAGCGGAAGTACATCACAGGCAGCAAATATACTTGAATCAATTGAAACGGGAAGCGGATTATTGCTCATAGATGAGGACACGTCAGCCACAAATTTTATGGTGAGAGATGTTAAAATGCAGGAGTTGGTTGCAAAGGATTTTGAGCCGATTACCCCGTTTGTGGAGCGTGTGCGGCAGTTGTATGATTACTATGGTGTTTCCACGGTGCTGGTTATGGGGGGCAATGGAGATTATCTGGGAAGATCGGATAATGTTCTTATGATGAAAAATTTCAAATGCTATGAAGTAACGGGGGAAGCAAAAAGTATTTTTGAGAAATATACGGGCTCAAACTCTGAAGCTGAAGAAGAAAGGCCACACATTGACTATTCCAGGCAAGTTCATTCTGAAACGTTCAATTTTATCAAAAACAACAGAAAATTTAAAATTAAAACGCTGAAAACTGACAGGATTATAATCAACAGAGAAGAGATAGACGTGAGAGATGTAGAGCAGTTTGTGGATGACTCTCAGCTTGCTACAATCGGGAAAATGCTGAGATATGTTTCAGATAATAAATTTCCTGTGGATTATGAAAGATTAATAAGCGATTTGAGGAAAAAACTGGAAGAAAGCGGTTTTGACTTTCTGGATAAAAAATCATCAGCTATGACCAAACCCAGGTTATACGAAGTGGTGGCAGTGCTTAATCGTCTGAGAACTCTTAAACTTTCTAAGAAAAAGGATTAGTCAGCGCTTTTGTTAGAGCCGTGTAATCGGTTGTTTCCCAGCCGTTTTTTTTGTAGAAGTTCAGAGCTTTTTTGTTTCTCCCGTCGGCTAACAGGTGTATCTTATTGATATTGTTGTTAATACACCATATTTCACAGTATTCAAGAAGTTTGCCGCCAACTCCTTTACTGCGATAATCGGAATCAACACATAAGTCTTCTATGTAAGCCGTGTATGAGGCTTTGGCTGTGGATATGAGGGTTTGTATTGTGCACATGCCTACTATTTCTTTGCTCAGTTCGGCAACAAAAGCTGCGGCTCTGTTCTCATTTTCCATCAGAAATAACAATCCGTTATACTGACTTTCCCGGTCGAAATCCACTCCTTCCATAAGGAAAAGTTCTTTTAGAAGATTAAGCATTTTATCGATATCGTTTTTGCAGGCTTTTCTTACATATACTTCGCCTTTCATTGTCAGTCCTTTATTTATTTTAAGCGTGAAGAATGTAAACTTATTTAAATTAAAAATCAAGCAATAGAATAATTGGAGGCCCTCCAAAATTTATGCATTTAAAAATCCGTGACGTGTATAATGCGTAATGCGTAATGCGTGATGCGTGATGCGTGATGCGTGATGCGTGATGCGTGATGCGTGAAGAGAAGGGTAACTAAAGATATTTGAGTGCCAACCGAACACACAACTTTATCAACTTCCTCAACCTCTATTTCTCCACTTTCCCATTTCCCATTTCCCTATCTCACTACTTCACTACCTCACCATCTCTCCAATAATTTGCCACAGCTATTAAAAACGGGATGTTGCCAAATAGAACGTTTGGATATATCGTTATATCCAGTTTTTGATAGATAAATAGCAGTGTTTCAGAGACAAAAATTAAACCTGATTGTTCATCTTAAGGATATTTTTATAGTTCGCCATTACACGGTTGTAATAAAAACTTGGAAGGGAGTAGTTTCTGGAAAGGTATTTTTTTAAGTTTGTAGGACCGAAATTATAAGCCATGATTGCATATTTTTCGTTGCCGTTAAATTTATCTTTCAGATATGCAAAATAATTTATTCCGACCCTGATATTTGCAACTGGATCGAACAGTTCATTCCGTTTGTTGAGATTTAAATCACTCCTCTTGTCAGAAATATAGTAAGCTGTATCCGGAAGCAGCTGCATCAGTCCCACAGCACCTTTATATGAAACAACTTTGATTCTAAAAGAGCTTTCCGTTTTGATCATTGCAAGTATCAGATAAGGATCTATCTGATGCTGTTTAGATTCTTTAGCGATAGTGTATGCCAGATCGTATGTGGAATAATTTTTAGTGCTTATATCAAATTCATCCAGCAGCTGCTGAACATCTATTACCTGACTGTAAAAAGAAATTTTCTTTCTGGTTTTGTTTATATTCGCACTCAGTGTTTTGTATGAATTTTTCAACTGTGGGATGTTTTCATCAAAACGTTTAACCTGATTAGATACATAAAAATGTGCGGAAACAGTGGAAATAAAAGTGAATATAAGCAAGATTATGAACAAAAATTTAACTTCACTGCCTTTGAAAAAATTCAATATAAATGCCTCCACAGGTATATATTTATTCGTTAAAACCGGGATATGTAGTTATGTTGAAAAATAATAAAAATTATTTATTTTTCAAGATTAAAAAGGTATTATTTATGATTAGTTTAATTTTATAAAGGGATTCCAATGTTTAACTTACCTGAGCTTTATTATGGGCGGTTTCTGAAAAGGTATAAAAGATTTTTTGTTGATATTGACTACAAAGGGACAATTCTGACTGCTCACAATCCCAATACCGGTTCCATGAGAAATCTTCTGAAAGAGGGCAGGGAGGTTGCGTTTTCAAAAAGTGACAACCCTGAAAGAAAACTGAAATATACGTTGGAAAGCTTCAGAGTAGATAATTGCTGGATTTATACAAATACTATCAAAGTAAATAAAATAGTGGAAAACGCTTTGAGAGATGGCGAAATAGCCGAGTTAAATGGTTATCAGAAAATTGTCAGAGAATACAAAATATTAAACAGCAGGATCGATTTCTATCTTGATATAAAAGGTCAAGAGAATCTAATTGAGGTCAAAAGTGTGTCTCTTTTTGATGATAGTCATGCTATGTTTCCCGATGCTGTGACAACAAGGGGTCAGCGTCATCTTCAGACATTAAAAGAATCGCTTGGAATGGGTTATAAAGCTCATGTTCTGTATATAATCCAGTCGGACAGAAAAAAATTCCGTTGTGCGGAAGAGATTGATTCTAGGTATTGTGAGATATTTGAAGAAATAAAAAGAGCCGGCGTCAATGTGCTTTTTTATCGAAATGTTATGGATATCGGGAGAAACGTTTGCTATTTGGAGCGATTAGATTGATGAGATTAATAAGACCCTTGGTATCATCTTTGAAACCCGTCTTGGATTTATAGTCTATTTCGTTGAAAAGAGCTATCACTTCCGCAAGTTCTTTATTTGACCACAGCTTCTTATTTGATTTGATTTTATTGATTACGAAAGTATGTTCGTTTATAAGCGACGGGTTAATTTTGTAGAGATATATTTTCTGGATTCTTTTGAACAGCATACTGTACAATATATCCAGATTTTCTCCTGCGTCTATGAGTCTGTATAAACTGGACATGGCGCCTTTGTAGTTTTTGTTGCAGAATTGATCGATAAACTTGAATATGGACTCGTTTCTGGAAGAGCTTATAATATTCAGAATCTCCGTTTCATCTTCAGGTTTTTCATAGTTAAAGTAAATTTCCACTTTTTCCAGTTCATTTTTTACAATGGATAAGTCGTTGTTGCATAGAATATATATTTCTTCGACTATCTGTTTGCTTAAACGAAAGCCCTTTTCATTAAACATCGCTGTGATTTCATTAATTATACCTGTTTTGTTCTTTTTTGCCTCCTGTATAAGTGTGAAGTTTTCTTCTGCTTCTTTTAGTTCTTTTTTATTTATGGATTCGAAGAGAAAAACGATTACCGATTCTGATTTAATGGACTTTTCCATAAGCCAGCGGGTGTCTTTATATTTTTCTGCATTCTTTATAATAACAAGTTTTTCCGGAGAGAAAAGCGGCATAGTAAAAATAACGGTGAAAAATTCTTCCGTATTCAATTCATCGGCATAAAATATGCTTTCTTCAGGCTCCTTTAAAGAATCAGTGATTTCTGATACTTTTTCATCTTGAAAGATTTTGCTGCCTACGATTACGTAATGTTTACTTTTTAAACTCATGTTTGAAATCCAGAAGAATATCGTTGATTGTATTGCGGAAAGCTTCGTCTCTGTTGCGGCGGTTTTCTGAAATATTGTTTCCTATGGTAAAAGAATTTGTCCTGGAAAAGGTTTTATCAAAAACCTTATTTGAGTTATTATCCAGAATAAGTATGTGAAGTTTAGCTGACAGATCCGATCTGACGGCTTGATTGGTTCGTGAATTTATTGATGCTGAAGTTGTTACACTGTCTAACCTGAAATGAAGTCTGTAATCAGCTTCTTTCTTTTGGGCAAGTGAGTTGTAACGGGTGAAAAACATTGTGGCCTGTTTGTCCAGCATGCTTCTGTAATTGGCTTCATCAGCATTGTTGGCTATAGATGCTACATAATATTTGTAGTTCAATCCGCCAGTACTGCTTAATCCTGCTATTTTATAACCGCAGCCGAAAATCAGCAGAATGGCAGCCAGAAGTGTGAGTTTTTTCACTATTTTACCACCAGGCTTATCAGTTTATCCGGAACATATATTTCTTTAACAAGATTTTTGCCTTCGAGACGCTTCTGGACTTTAGAGTTCGCTTTGGCGGAATTCAGTGCTTCTTCTTTTTGTGCTCCCACGGGCAGTTCAATATTAGCTCTGACCTTGCCGTTAATTTGTACAACAATGGTTGTTGTATCTTTTACAATTTTACTTTCATCAAATGACGGCCAATCCTGGTTTGATATGAACGTTTTGTTGCCGAGTTTTCCCCACAATTCTTCGCAGATGTGAGGCACAAAAGGAGTCAGCATTTTCAGAAGTGTTTCCAGTGACTGCAGGTATAGTATTTTTTCATTATCTGTTTTCAGTTTTTTTTCTGCCTGGTAGAGAAAATTCGTCAATTCCATGCATGCTGCTACTGCTGTATTAAGGTGGAATTTTTCAATGTCGTTCGTTACTTTCTTTATTGTTGAATGCAAAATGTATTCCAGCTCTTTTGACAGATCGGACCCTTTTTTGTCAGGATTTGTGTTTTCATCTTTCAAATTTAAATTGTTTGTAACAAGCCTGAAAACCCTGTTGATAAATCTATAGCATCCTTCCACACCTTGCTGATTCCACTCGAGATCTCTGTCAGGTGGAGCTGCAAAAAGGCTGAAGAGCCGCGCCGTATCCGCTCCGTATTCTTTTATTAAATTATCCGGATCCACCACGTTTTTTTTGGACTTGCTCATTTTTTCAACACGTCCTATTTCCACATCGGAATCACACATAACACATTTGTCCTTTTCCACTTCTTCAGGTAAAAGCCATCCGTGTATAGGGCATCTGTATGTTTCTTTGCAGACCATGCCTTGTGTGAGGAGATTTTGAAAAGGCTCATCAACGTTAACAAAGCCGAGATCTCTCAGTATTTTTGTATAAAATCGTGCGTAAAGAAGGTGCATAATGGCGTGTTCCACACCGCCAATGTACTGATCTACAGGCATCCAGTAATTTGCTTCATCTTTATTAAAAGGCGCAGTTTCGCACTGTGGTGAGCAGTATCTGAGGAAATACCACGACGATTCCACGAAGGTATCCATTGTGTCGGTCTCACGTTTTGCGGGTGCTGAGCACCGGGGGCATTCTGTATTCACAAATTCTTCAGCTGACTCCAAAGGATTGCCGATGCCTGTAAATTCAACGTCCAGAGGAAGTTTTACGGGCAGATCCTCTTCTTTTACAGGTACGACACCGCATTTATCACAGTGTACCACGGGGATCGGTGCCCCCCAGTATCTCTGTCTGGAGATCCCCCAGTCTTTCAATCTATAGTTAACTGTTTTTTCACCGAGATTATTTTCGTTAAGATATTCGGTGATTTTTTCTTTAGCCGTTTCCACATCCAGGCCGTTAAATTCCCCGGAATTAACAAGATTTCCGTCTCCTGCGTAAGCTTCTTCCATTGTTTCACCGTTTAGCTTTTCACCCTCCGGCTGGATTACCACGGTTATCGGAAGATTGTATTCTTTTGCGAAATCGAAATCCCTCTGATCATGGGCAGGTACTGCCATAATGGCGCCGGTTCCGTAGTCCATAAGTACATAGTTTGCAATATATATAGGAATCTGCTTGTTTGTCATCGGGTTGGTTACATATTTTCCGGTAAAAAACCCTTTTTTCTCCTTATCTTCAGCCATACGGCTGATTTTTTCCTCTTTTAATATGGAATTAATGAATTTTATCCCTTCCTCTTCTTTTTCCGTTCCTGCTATTAATTGTCTTGTGAGGGGGTGTTCCGGAGCTATCAGCATAAAATTAGCTCCGTAAAGGGTGTCAGGCCTTGTTGTAAATACTTCAATGGGCTCATCAAGTTCTTGCAGGGGGAATCTAATAATTGCACCGTGGGATTTGCCTATCCAGTTTCTCTGCATGGTGAGAACTTTTTCCGGCCACCCGTCCATTTTGTAAGTGTGATCGAGGAGTTCATCTGCATATTCGGATATTTTGAAAAACCAGCCGTCGAGTTCTTTTATTTCAACATCATTGCCGCATCTCCAGCACTTTCCGTCTTCAACCTGTTCATTTGCAAGAACGGTGTTACAATCTTCACACCAGTTTACATTTGAGGTTTTATTGTAAACCAACCCCTTTTCAAACATTTTGATAAATACCAGCTGCTCCCACTTGTAGTATTCGGGGTCGCACGTTGCTATTTCTCTGTCCCAGTCATAAGAAAGACCGAGTTTTTTCAACTGTTCTTTCATGAATTTAATATTGGAATAAGTCCATTTTGCAGGATGTATTTTATTTTTAATGGCTGCGTTCTCAGCCGGCAGCCCAAACGCATCCCATCCCATAGGATGGATTACATTGAATCCTTTCATAGTTTTGTATCTGGATACAACATCACCGATGGCATAGTTTCGCACATGTCCCATATGGATTTTACCCGAAGGGTAGGGGAACATTTCCAGGCAGTAAAACTTTTCTTTGTTTTCATCTTTTGATGTTTTATAGCTTTTGTGCTCTTCCCAAAGCTTTTGCCAGGTGGATTCAACTTCGGAATGATTGTATTGCATTAACCGCCTCCTGAATCTATTGTAAAAACTCTTTAATAACACATAAAATTTGAGGTGTCACCCCTTTTTGTAGTTAATTAAGCATAGAATGTCCATCAATATTCAGCTATAAATGTGATGGGTAAATAGATGTTTTTTTATATTTTCGAACAGACTTTATATTTACAGTCCGACTATTTTGCCGAAATGTCTGCGGGTGGAATCCTGCAGCTTGTCCGCCACTTTGAAAGCTTCTTTCAGAAGTTCCTGTTCATTTTTTGGCAGTTTGTAGGGATCAAGGTAATGATCGGGTTTTTCACCCTGTTCGATAAGCTTAATTTCATTTTTAAGTCTGATGTAAGTGAAGTATTCAAAAGCCGCCTTAATATGATCCACGGTGGCTTTGTTAAATACTTCTTTTTCATAAAGTTTGTCCAGCCTTTCAAGTGTGGTGTTGGCATAGGTACTGTTTTCAAGCATATACATTCTTATGCAATCGACAATAAAGATACTTCCGTTTTCTTTAACGGAAAGTTCACCTTTATGCTCTTCCTCGCTTGATGTGACAAAACGACCCAGAAATCCGAATGGAACTTTATGTTTGAAATCCAGCTCCATCATTTTGTAAAGGAAAAGCTTATTATCGTAAACCTGTTTGAGAATAAATGTTTTAAGCTCGTTCAATAAGTCAGCTGAACCGTAGAGAGGAAAAAAATCAAAAAAGATTGATGAGTATCTTACTCTTTGGGGCTCAGGCGTTTCAATCCATTTCGCAACCTTATCTTTCCATTCCTCAAGTCTGCCTCTCCATTTTGGATTACTGAGCATTACATTACCTTTACACAAAGGATAACCAAGGTAATCCAGGGCATTAACAAGTTTTTCGGAAAAAGGAATAAAAAAGTTATCCACTTCCTCACGTTTTTCATCCGGAAAATCTTCGAATATTATTCCGTTGTCCTGATCAGGGCCGAGAAGCATTTCCTTTCTACCGCCGCTTCCCATTATTATAAAGCAGTATTTTATATCCGGTGGTTTATAGCCTTGATTAATCATATCTTCATAAACGAGTTCGAAGCATCTACGGATTATATTGTGGTGGATGTAGGAGATTATTTCCATAGTTTCCACATGGGAGCGGTTTTCCATAAGGAGGACTTTTGCTACTGAAACAATTTCATCGCGTATCGGCTTAAGATTTTCAATTTTCACTGCTTCTTTTGCTTTACCTATAAGAAGAACGGATTTCTGACTTCTGAATTTCATCAAATCCCTTATTGACAGTATTCCTGTCAGCTCTTCATTGTCAACTATGGGAAGGTGTCTTATCTTGTGCCTGAGCATAAAAGCAGCGGCTTCATACATATAATCATCAGAAGTCATCACATAAGGATCGGAAGTCATGAATTCATTTGCTTTCATATCTTTCTGACAGAATTCGTCATTCCTTGAGAGGATTTTTGTAACTAAATCTCTCTCTGTGACTATCCCCAGTAATTTGCCGGTTGAATCGCAGATGAGAACTGAACTGATACCTTTCTCAGTCATTATGTTTGCAATTTCACTTGCTGTGGCTTCCGGGGAAGCAGTTAACGGTTTAGGGGTCATTATATCCCCTATTTTTTTCTGAAAAGGATAGGCGTCAATCTGAGTCTGATGATCTATATCGTGGCTTTTTACAACTTCCTGATATAATTTCCTTATTCGGGAGAGAACGGCTTTGTTGAAAAAATTGCTGACTATCGGATACTTTCTGGCTATTTCCAGAATAATATCTTTCGGTATGAGAAGGCACTGCGTATCCTTGTATGTCCTTGCTCCTGCAGAATACCCTTCGTTGGTGAATATAGGTGTCCAACCGAAGTATTCTCCGTTACTTCTGGTGTCTACGGTGATTTCCACACCTTCACTTGTTTCAGAAAATATTTCAACCTGTCCTTTATTAATAAAATACAGATATCCCGTGGGCTTATCATATTGTGAGAAGATAATTTTATTTTTAGGATACTCTTTTACTATACTTTTTTCTCTTAAAAAATCAGCTGTACCATCGGGGAGATTCCTAAAGGGTTCAACGGTTTTTAAGTGGTTAACCAGAGCCATAAGTATACCTTGATTTATTTGTTTTTAGCAACTTTAAAAGGATGAGCATGAGTCTTTATTATGTACTCACCAAACAGCTTAAACCATATTGTAACCGCTGCAATTCCCGTCCATTTTTCATAAGAATATATAAACCAGAAGGGCAGTGCGCCGATAATTGCCCAAACTATTGCGATTCCAGCCGCCAGATTTAAAAATCCTACAAAAGGGGCCCACTTTGCAGGATTTTTAGGTGGTTCTTCTTTTTTTAATGCGACTCTTGAATAATCTTTTTTGATAAAAATCTTATAGGCATTTCTCAGCCAGTAAAATGAAATGGGAAAGAGAGCCGCAAAAAGAATCCATGATATTACTATGAAAGGATTAAGTACTAACACATAACACCTCTGTTGTATTTTAAAAATATAATAACGCAAAAAAAAGAAAAGTTAAATAATAAAAAAGGGCTCCCTTATTTTAGGGAGCCCTGAGTTTTAGTATCATGTACTTAACGATTTAATGGTGTGAAGATGTTACTTCTCCGGAACCCTTGGGGTAACGGAGGTTTTCAACCATTTCCGCAATATCATCAGGCACTTTTTGAGTCATATTCTTAACTCCGAAAGCCACCAAGAAGTTAACAATTGCACCTATTGTACCAAAAGCGTTAGGCTCTATTCCAAGGAAGAAATTTGCTTTACCGCCGAAGAGTCCTAGGAAATCAGTCCCTGGTATAAAGAATATACCTTTGTGAGCAAAAACGTAAATCATTGTAACGCCAATACCAGCAATCATACCGGCTATTGCACCTTCTTTGTTCATCGTCTTGCTGAATATCCCCATCATAAGAGCGGGGAAGAGGGAGCTGGCTGCAAGACCAAATGCTATAGCCACTGTACCTGCTGCAAAATCAGGAGGGTTCATACCGAGATACCCTGCGAATACAACTGAGCAAGCCATGGCGATCCTACCTGCAAGAAGCTCACCCTTGTCGCTGATATCAGGCTTTACCATACCTTTAATGATGTCGTGGGATACAGCCGAAGATATGGCCATAAGCAGACCAGCAGCAGTTGAGAGCGCTGCAGCAAGACCACCAGCAGCAACTAGACCTACTACCCATCCGGGCAATCGTGCAATTTCAGGGGTGGCAAGAACAATCATATCGTTGTTAACGGTTAATTCATTACCCTGCCATCCGGCAGCGGCAGCGTTATTCAGGAACTGCTGATCGTTGGAATTGCCGTTGTAATACTGAATACGACCGTCGTTGTTTTTGTCCTGGAACTGTACGAGACCTGTCACTTCCCAGTTTTTCATCCACTGGGGTCTGTTTTCATATCTGAGACTGTTCTCTTCAGCAAATAAATCGCCATTTTCCTGCATTACCGCTTTGTTAACTGTAGCATGAAGGTTCAAACGGCTCATGGAAGCAATAGCAGGACAGGTGGTGTAAAGTATAGCGATGAAAATAAGGGCCCATCCTGCGGACAAACGTGCATTTTTAACACTTGCCACGGTAAAGAAACGCATAATAACGTGAGGCAGACCGGCTGTACCAATCATGAGTGACATTGTATATACAAACATGTTAAGTTTGCTGAGTCTGAAATACGTAGTGTATTCACTGAAGCCAAGTCCTGTCACAACCTCATTAAGTTTTTGGAGCAAGTAGCTGCCTGTGTCGCCAAATTCGGAACCAAGACCTAACTGTGGGATAGGGTTGCCTGTAATCATAATGGAAATAAAAATCCCAGGGACTACATAAGCAGTAGTTAATATTATACATTGAGCGACCTGTGTGTAAGTGATCCCTTTCATCCCACCTAAAACCGCGTAAATAAAAACTACCGCCATTCCAACAATAACCCCCACAGTAGTTGAGGTTTCAAGAAATCGTGAAAATGCAACACCAACACCTGTCATCTGACCGATAACGTAAGTAAGTGATGCGATGATAAGACAAAGTACTGCAACGGCTGTAGCTCCTTTTGAATAATAACGTACTTTAAAGAAACTAGGTACTGTGTAATATCCTAACTTTCTTAGATAAGGTGCAAGCAACGTAGCTAAAAGTACGTAGCCGCCGGTCCAACCCATAAGGAAGAGAGATCCGCCGTAACCCATAAAAGCAACCATACCGGCCATTGATATAAAAGATGCTGCTGACGACCAGTCTGCCGCAATTGCAGCTCCATTTGTGATAGGGCCTACACCGCCGCCGGCAACGTAAAAGTCTTTAGTACTGCCTGCACGGGCCCATATAGCAATACCGATGTAAATTCCAAACGTTAATATAACAAAGAAATATATCCATATTTGTGTACTCATGTAATAACCCCCTTACTCTTCTTCCAAAACGTCATATTCTCTGTCCAGATTGTTCACCAGTTTGCAGTATACAAATATCAGAATGATGAAAGTGATAATTGAGCCCTGCTGTGCAAACCAAAATCCAAGTGGAAAACCTGCGATGTGAATCTTGTTAAAAACATCCACCAAAAGAATCCCTGCAATATAGGCAACAAAAAACCAAATAGCTAATATCCAGGCAATAATTTTTAGGTTCCGTTTCCAATATTGCTCCATAGCTTCCTTGTCCATAAATACACCTCTCTGAGCGTTTTTAAAAAAACCTAAATATGGATGCTAATTAAAAAGGACTTAAATTTTTTTTCACCTCCTTTATTATATTATTACCACGGCATCCATAATCCCAAGTCCTTCAAAAAGATTAATACAATGTTTTATAAATGTCAACTATTATTTTGGGTAACGGTATAATTCTTTGTTTTCTGTGGGTTATGGATGATTTGTTGTTCTGTTTGTAAGATTTTACAATAAAAAATACTGGTGTTTTAGTTTAAATTGATTAAATAATAAAACATTGTATACAATATGCAGTATACAACTTTCTATTTAACTAATAGTATTAAAATTTAATTAAGTTTGGAACTTTTAAATTAATAACTCAAGTTTCGCAGTTGACTTACAAGATATAAATAATTGTTAGTAATGTAAAAATAGTAGAAAAAGCCTCCTGTATATGGTATATTGACTTCACC
>Ga0208664_100163_pt1 | contig 25127 bp, 30 predicted proteins | sample Wag42014_10_20_FD_187332 | JGI IMG/M metagenome (GOLD analysis project Ga0208664, IMG submission 187332) | Deep subsurface shale carbon reservoir microbial communities from Ohio, USA - Utica-2 Time Series 2014_10_20 (SPAdes) (version 2) ... | reverse complement strand
CTGTTATTCCTTAAAAAGCTTTAAAAAGATTTACCTTTCAAGAATCTCTCTTTCAAACTCCCTTGCAGCGGATGAAACTTATAGTATATCTCTTACCCTTTGTCAAATACTTTTTAGAAAAAAAATCTGGAATTTATAAAATATTTCCTTTTATATTTTTTTCAATCCTTTATTGCCGCTTTCTCAGGCTTTTTCTGCACTATCAAGAACATTTATATTTTTATGTTTGTACATATCAATCAGAGCATTTCTTGCCGGCTTTAGATATTTCCTTGGATCAAACACTTCAGGATTATTATATAAAAATTCCCTGACTTTTGCCGTAAAAGCCAATCTGCCGTCACTATCAATATTTACTTTGCACACTGCACTTTTTGCCGCTTTTCTCAGCTGATCTTCGGGAACACCCGCCGTACCCTCGAGGTTGCCGCCATACTTATTAATAATATCAACATATTCCTGCATCACAGATGAAGCTCCGTGCAAAACAATGGGAAATCCGGGAAGCCGGTTTTCCACTTCTTCCAGAATATCAAATCTCAAAGGGGGAACCGATTCACCCGGTGCAACTTTAAACTTGTATGCGCCATGAGAAGTACCAATGGAAATTGCCAAAGAATCCACACCGGTACGATTAACAAAATCCTCCACCTCTTCTGGGTTAGTGTAATGTGATTTTTCAGCAGAAACATCATCCTCAATGCCGGCCAAAACACCCAATTCACCCTCAACAGTAACTTCATACTGATGGGCATAATCTACAACGCGTTTGGTAAGTTCAACATTTTCCTCAAAGCTCAGATGAGAACCGTCTATCATTACAGACGAAAAACCGTTGTCCACGCAAGATTTGCAAATATCAAAATCACCGCCGTGGTCAAGATGTAAAGCTATGGGAATATCACCGCCGAGCTCTTTGGCAAGTTCAGTTGCTCCCATCGCCATATATCTTAACATTGTGGCATTGGCATACTCCCTCGCACCCTTCGATACCTGCAAAATAACAGGCGATTTCGTTTCCACACACGCCTGTATAATAGCCTGAAGCTGCTCCAGGTTATTGAAATTGTAAGCCGGAATCGCGTAGCCGCCTTTAAAGGCTTTTGCAAACATACCTCTGGTATTAACAAGACCAAGTTCTCTGTAGCTGACACCCATAATTACCTCCTCTGAATATTTTTTATATCTTCAGACTGAAAAATGCCCTTTTCAGTAATAAAAGCCGTAATCAGATGATGGGGAGTAACATCAAAAGCAGGATTTAAAATATCAACGCCAACGGGAACGATTCTATTCCCTCCGCAATGAGACACTTCGTTTATATCTCTGTACTCAATAGGTATTTCTTCACCACTGTTTAATGAAAAATCAATGGAGGAAACCGGTGCAGCAATATAAAAAGGGATATTGTGATAATCTGATAGGACAGCAAGCTGGTATGTCCCTATCTTATTTGCAGCATCTCCGTTGCAAGCAATACGGTCTGCTCCCACAATCACTTTATCAACCATCCCCCTGCTCATAAGAAAACCAGCCATATTATCACAAATCACCGTATGCTCAATACCTTCCTCATGCAATTCAAAAGATGTAAGCCTGCTTCCCTGGAAAAAAGGACGTGTCTCATCCACATATACATGAATATTTTTCGTTTTGTGAAAAACACTCCTTAAAACACCCAGTGCAGTACCGTAACCTGCTGTGGCAAGAGCACCGGCATTGCAGTGAGTTAATATATTATCCCCGCTTTTAAAAAGCGATGCCCCGTGGGAACTTAATTTTTTATTAGTTTTAATGTCTTCATCAAAGATTTCTATCGCCGTTTTTTCCAGATAACTTTCTCCATATTTTTCAAACGATTCTTTCATCCTATCAAGCGACCACTTGAGATTTACAGCGGTCGGCCTGGTATCAAACAGCTTACTGTAAACATCATCAGCAGCTAAACCGTTCTTTATCCCGAAATAAAAACCGAACGCAGCAGCAACCCCGATAGCAGGTGCTCCGCGTACTTTCATATTTCTAATAGCCTCAACAATGCTATCTAAATCCGAACATTCACAATAAGTTTGCTCGAAGGGGAGCTTTCGCTGATCGAGCAGTTTCAAAATATTATTATCATATATTATCGGCCTGATCATGGAATGTCCTACTGAATCATTTTCAGGTGCATTTTAATGTCTGAAATTTTCATTTTTACCATATCTCTTGTATCAGCGTTGCAGCCGGGTATAATATAGCTAAAAAACTTCATCCCGAAAGCTTCTGAAACACGTTTCATCCATTTGTTTGCAGTTTCTCCGTGATTTCTATCAGGTGATCCTTGAGTCAACACAAAAAACACTTTGGCATTCTCTTTAAATCTCGTGATACCCCTTTTATCCTTCATGCAATACCATCTGTCCATAAACAGCTTCAACTGTCCAGTTATGAATCCATAGTAATTGGGTGAAACCACCGTAATGATATCGGCATCTGTCAAATCAGCATAAAGACTATTCATGTCATCATTTAAAACACAAAAATCATCCAGCTGTCTGCATTTCTTACACCCCTGGCAGCCGGAAAAGTTCAGCTCATTTACTCTGATTGTTTTCACATCACCTGAAAAAGCTTCTTTTAAAGAATCTATCACAAATGATGAGTTACCCTCACCTCGGGGACTTGCGTTTATCAAAACACTTTTCATCATCTACACCCTTTTGCCGCTAATCAACCGTTATTATTTCATCCTTATCACCTGTCAGGGAAACACCACCTTTATCGGTGATAAGGAATGTATTTTCTATTCCGACCATGCCGAAATCCTTGATTCCTTTTTTAGGCTCAATAGCAAAAACCATATTTTCACGTATTTCTTCATTAAACCCTTTTGCAATGGGAGGATATTCATCAATCACAAGACCGATACCGTGTCCCAGAAACTTAACCTTATTCGGACCAAAACCCATGAAATCCTTATCAAAATCATCATCTATCATTTTTGTGACCTTTTCATATACAGAACTCACAGTTTCTCCCGGTTTTAACAATTCGGCTGTTTTGTTCTGAATTTCCACACATCTTTCATGATAATCATAGGCTATATTAGGTATTTTACCCAATGAATATATAGTAGTCTTATCGGTATAGTACCCGCAATAACAACAACCTGTATCAGCCAAAGCCACACTGTTTTTACGTAATTTCCTCTCAAAACTCCCCAATAGCGGAACAGCCGGAGAAAAGCCTCTCAGCCCTGCAGGACCGTCAAAAGAGTTGTAGTAATTACCGCTGTCACCAAAAGAGATATTTCCCAGGTAGAGTTCTGCATTGTATGTTCCCAACCTTGTAACACCATGATGTCCGAGTCTGATCATTTCTCTGATCAGATCAGAGCCAAATTCAGCTTCGGATATCCCTTCAGACAAAAATTCAGGAGCTTTCTTCTCCATCGCTCTGTAGTGGATCTCACCGGCCGTTTTTATCAAATCAACCTCAAAATCGCTTTTTAAAGCTCTTGTTTTTAGAAGAGCAACATCCAACGAAGCCGTATCTCTAAAACCTAAATGCTTATTAAACCTTTCGAAGTGCGCTATAGGCAGCGATTCTTTCTCCACATACACAACGCTCTTGTTTGTATTTATTTCGGCGGCAACTTCACGAAAACTTTTAATAGGTATAATATGAGGGAACTCCGATTCATCCAATGCTCTATGATAGCTTTTTCTTACAAAAAAAATAGCTTCCGAATCCCTCGGGATTATCAACACACCATTCTGCATGGTACCTGTAAAATAAAACTGATTAATCTTACTAAATACCGCACAGATTTCCCAATCAGGATTGAGAGTATCCATATTTTTTCTAAATCTGATAAGTCTGTTTTCCAGCTCAGAATAAGGTACATTCGCACAACTCATAATATTTCCTCTACATCTATATTTTTAGTAGATATAAGGTTTTTTAATTTGCCAAGCACCCTCTTTTCTATCTGCCTAACCCTTTCCCTGGTAATCCCGAGAGAGTTGCCTATTGTTTCAAGTGTTTCCGGCTCACTTTCGTCAAGACCATATCTTTTAACAATAATGTGCTTCTCCGTTTCGTTAAGGCAATCCAGCCATCTCATGATTAGTGACTTTTTACTCATATTCTCAATGATCACATATGGATCGACAGACTGTTCGTCATCACTTATAAGCTCATGCAGAGAACCGTTTTCATCTTCTCCTATGGGAGAATCAAGTGACGTATCCTGCTTCATGGCATCGTAAACTTTTTTAAGGGTTGAAAGGGGCATCTTACAGGCTGTGGACAATTCAAGGGTTGTGGGTTCCCTGCTGAGTTTTCTCTGCAGTTCAGATTGAGTTTTAAGAACCTTGTTAATATTTTCAGTCATATGCACAGGGATTCTGACCATTCTGCACTGATTAATCAGAGAACGCTCCATTGCCTGCCTGATCCACCATGTAGCATAGGTGCTGAACTTAAAACCTTTTGTATGATCAAATTTTTCAACAGCTTTGATAAGACCGATATTGCCTTCTTCAACAAGATCGGTGAGACTCATACCGCGATTAATATATTTTTTCGCAATAGATATGACAAGACGCAGATTGCACTTAATCATAAATTCTTTTGCCGTTTCATCACCATTCTGTGCCGCTTCAGCTGTTTTTTTCTCTTCAGCCCTGGATAAAACCGGATACTTAGAAACTTCGTTCAAATAGATTCTGAAGACTTCCATTTCAAAACCGGGAAGCTCTTTGGAACGTTTTTTCTCTTCAGAATCTTCCTGAATTTCTTCCTTATCCTTTTCGTTTATAACCTCTTCATAGAAATCTTCACTCATATATGCTCCAAAGTTCCCTTTAAATGCGAAAAGAAAGCTTCTTCTCCGGAAAAATTAAGCTGATGCTCAATAGGCGAGTTATAACTGATAATATCTTTTCCCAATTTGGACGCTATCGAAATTTCACTCATCGTACCGAAACCGCCCCCTATAGAAACAACAAAATCGCCGGAAGAAACTACGACAACATTCCTGGCGTGATTTAAGCCGGTTGGAACAGCAATATCCACATATCTGTTTGCTTCGTTCTTATCATATCCCGGTAAAATTCCAACCGTTGTGCCACCTGCCTTTTTTGCACCCTTACAGGCGAATTCCATTACTCCTGATAACCCGCCGGTAACAAGGACAAAACCGAAGTATCCGATAATCTCTCCGGCACTTTCAGCCACATCGGCCAAATCAACATCACAACGTGCTTGTCCAATGACACTAACAGTTTTCACAGTTTTTATAATAAACTCAAAGCATGCGAAATATCAACAGTAAAGTTCAATTAGAATATTTATTTTTTATTTTGTTACGAAACAGTAAAATACATTTTTCACATAAAACTACTGTTTAAAGCTCACTGATATTTATCAATACCTTTTTTGACAATATTGTATTTACGCTCAATTTCCGAATATGCCGCTTTCAGATAAGAATAGGGAATCCGGCAATTCCTGCTGACAAACTTAATAAGCGATAAAAGCCTGTAATATTCTAAAAAAGGTACATTCAAACTGAGCTGATCATTCATATACGCTCTTTTCACGACAAATTTGGGGGGAAGATAGGAAATCTTGAATCTTGATGCTATTCTGAGCCAAAAATCATAGTCTTCACACACAGGAAGATTTTCATCAAATTTACCCGATGTTTCAATAACAGTTTTGTGCATAATTATTGAAGAAGGTGATATCCTGCATATATCCAAAATGAGGGGAAAAATCCATCCGCCGTATTTTTCATGACGGATACCCTGATTTACAAACCTATCTTTTTTATACCAAAATTCATCCGTATGACATACTTTGGTTTTTTCCTTTTTCATAAGGTCAATCTGACTTTCAAGTTTCCCTGGCAACCACAGATCATCCGAATCCAAAAAGGCAATGTAATCACCTATTGCTCTTTGTATACCGAGATTCCTTGCGGAACTGACCCCGCGGTTACTTTCCATTCGTACATATTTAATCCTTGCCATATACGGCTTTAAACTTTTTTTCACACTTTCATCGGAACAGTCGTCAACAACTATTATTTCTATATCCGGATATTTTTGCAGAAAAACACTTTCAATCGCATCCTTAAGTGATGTGGTTCTGTTATAAACAGGAATCACAACGGAAACTTTCATATTGAGTACTATACGGAACGTTTTTTATTGAGCAGCGACGAAAACACAAGAATTGTGTTCGTCTTCTGAACCCCGGGGATATTTCGTATCTTTTTTATTAGTTCGGAGAGTGTAGATGTATTTTTTGTAACAACCTTTAGAAGCATTGTAAAATCACCTGTAACATGATGGCATTCAACTATATCATCATGAAAATGCTGCATATTTGCCTCAAAATCAGCTATATGCTGAGCATTATCAACAGAAACACCGATAAAAGCAACAATATCATATCCGAGCTTCTTATAACTTATCTCCGCAGTATATCCTTTGAGAATACCTTCGGATTCAAGCCTTTTTATCCTTTCAATAACAGAAGGGGATTTCATGCCGACTTTTTTTGCAATATCAGCATAAGACATACGTCCGTTATCGATAAGCATATTAAGGATTTGCACGTCCACGTCATCTATCTGGTGTTTCATGGCTGTCTCCTTTTATTTTTACCCCGACTTTATCACATAAATGAAACAATTTGCAAGATGAACAGAGGGGACCTCTCGGTTTACAGACATTCTGCCCATAAGATACCAGCATTTCATTCCATTTTTTCCAGTATTGCACCGGGAGAATCTCCCTTAAACACATTTCAGTTTCATCAGGTGTTTTGGTTTTGACAATGCCGGCCCGGTTGCATATACGATGCACATGGGTATCAACACATACGGCATCCATCCCAAATCCTTCTACCAGGACAAGATTAGCCGTTTTTCTGCCCACACCTTTTAAACTCAGCAGCTTATCCAGATCAGCGGGCACTTTTCCACCAAACCTTTCCACAATATCTTTACAGATAGCTTTTATTGTGACAGCTTTTCTTCTGTAAAAGCCGGCCGGATATATGGCATTAACGATTTCTTCCTCAGAAAGGTTCATCATATTTTCAGGATCTGCTGAAAGTTTAAACAAACTCTTTGAAGCTTTCAGGGTTACAGAATCTTTTGTCCTCAGAGATATAATCGTGCTTATCAGCACTCTGAAAGGATCTCTTTTACAGCTGTCTGAAATTTGAGTTACAGAAGGGGCGGTCTTATTATAGTAATAATCTTCCATAAGGGAATAAAATTCATCTATTTTAGCCGTGTTCATTATTTTCTATACAATGTCCTCAATTAATTCCCGTATTTTGGGTTTTATATGGATATTGCTCAAATCAAAAGATTTAACAGCCTTACCTATAATTGTTTGCTTATAATAATCAGAGGATTTTTTATCAATAATAATGATATTTTCCCCGTTAACACGGCATAGGCCGCCTCTGGCATTGGTTTTTTCATATCTGATTTTAATTCCCAGCTTGTTACACAGATCTTCCAGTTCTTTCAATTCCGTTTTGCCCACAAACCCTCCGATGGATTATTCGTTAGACATCAGCGGTGACATTTGACGCAGTTTTTTTACATTTTCTTTTAAAATATCCGCTGCTCTGTTAGCTTCCTCTTCCGTGTTAAACCGGCCGAAACTGAACCTGAGGGCTCCGTGCATATCCACCGGATCAGCATTTATAGCGTAAAGTACATGCGAAGCATCAACACTGTCGGAAGTACAGGCTGAACCTGTGGAACAGTCGATTTCGGAAGCGTAAACCATGAGCGCTTCACCTTCTATATATTTAAACGTAATATTGGAAATGCTGCAAATTCGTTTATCTCTGGCTCCGTTTACATAAGTATCCGGGATTTCTTCCAGCACCCTTTTTTCAAAAAGATCTCTTAAATAACCTATTTTTTTCGAATCCTCATGCAGTTGTTCTTTTATAATTTCACAGGCCTTTGCTATTCCTATAATATAAGGAACATTTTCCGTTCCTGCCCTGAGTCCGTATTCGTGATGTCCGCCGTGCACAAGCGGAACAATAAAATCTTTAAGACTTTCATCCACATAAAGAACACCTATTCCCTTGGGCGCATATATTTTATGCCCGGAAAACGTAAGCATGTGAACACCCAGATCTGTAACATCCACCGGCATTTTCCCCAAAGCCTGGACTGCATCTGTATGGATATAGACATCATTATCCCTGCATATTTCCGCCATTTCCTCCACAGGCTGAATTGTGCCTATTTCATTGTTGGCCAGCATGATACTAACCAGTATCGTATCTTCCCTGATTGATTTTTTAAAATCATCTATATCCACAATTCCATCATTATTTACTTTTAGATAAGTAACATCAAAACCTTCTTTTTCCAGATATTTAAACGTCTCTAATACAGCCTTATGTTCTATATTGGATGTGATCAGATGCCTGCCCTTGTTTTTCATACCGTATGCAAGCCCCTTAATCGCCATATTGTCAGACTCGGAACCACTGCCGGTGAAAATTATTTCAGAGGTATCAGCTCCTATCAAAGAGGCAACCGTTTCCCTCGCTTTTTCCAGTTCTTCACGGATTTGCCTTCCATCATTATGTATACTTGAAGGATTTGCATACTTTTCTTTCAAATATGGGAGCATTACTTCAAAAACTCTCTCATCCACAGGAGAAGTTGCACTATTGTCTAAATATATACTCATTTCTCATCACCCTTTACTTATTAGATTTTTTAAAGTAATATTTTCAAAATAATCGTCAACATTTTCCTTCAATCCCTGCCAGAACCAGTTTATTTGACAAGTATCAGATTTTGCACACCCGTCGGTTTCCACACAGTCAACAGGTTTTACAGGGCCGTCCATGGCATATACAATCTCTTTTATTGTTATATCACCAGGGGAGCGGGATAAAATATAACCTCCTGTTATCCCTCTTATAGATTCCACGATATTGTTTTTTTTCAGTTTGGAAAATATTTGCTCCAGATATTTCAGAGAAATATCTTCGTAATCAGAAACTTTTTTAAGGGGTATTGCCTCAGATTCCCCGCCTAACAGTGCCAGAGCATAAACCGCCCTTATTGCATACCTGCTTTTAGTTGTTATCCTCATGACTTTTATCCTTTTTTATTGTTTCAACTTCTTTCTCTATTTCCACAACCCTGTCCACAAGACAAGTGACAGCTTTTGCCACAGGATCAGGTAATTTGTCGTGGTCAAAATCCACGGAAATTTTTTCATCTGTAACAACCCTTCCCGGGATACCTACAACGGTTGAATTTGGTGGCACTTCTTTAACAACAACCGAATTGGAACCTACTTTTGAATTTTGACCCACAGTAAAAGGACCCAGTATTTTAGCACCTGCCCCGATAATAACATTATTACCTACTGTGGGGTGCCTTTTCCCCTTGTTTAAACTTACTCCTCCCAGAGTAACTCCGTGATACAGGGTTACATCGTCACCAACTTCCGCTGTTTCGCCGATAACAACTCCCATACCATGATCTATAAAAAAACGTTTGCCGATTCTTGCCCCCGGATGAATCTCAATACCGGTAAGAAAACGACCTATATGAGAAACGAACCTTCCCAAAAGGTACAAGTTCTTTTTCCACAGCCAATGGGCGAAACGATGAAAAAGTATCGCATGCAATCCCGGATAGCAGAGCAGTACTTCTGCCATACTTTTAGCTGCCGGGTCTCTGTCAAATACTGCCTTAATGTCTTCTTTGATAGTTTTAAAAAAAGCCAAATCCCTACTCCTGCGGTAGTATATATGTTTAAAAAAGAAGGGCTTTTGCAAGCCCTTCTGTATTTTGATCTTAAGGAGCCTCGATACAATCTACCGGGCAAACCTCTGCACAAGCACCACAGTCAGTACAAGTATCGGGGTCAATTACTCTAATGCCATCCCCCTCACTAATTGCACCTACAGGGCACTCGTCCTCACATGCTGCACAATTTGTGCATTCATCTGTGATAAAATATGCCATTGTTGCACCTCCGTTGAATCTATGGTAATAGATATAAGCAGTCCCTCATATTGTCAACAAAAAAATAATAACTTTCTGATTTATTAAAAAAGCATGTTGCATTTTCCAGTAAATTATATATGTTTTACCCTTATTAAATATAAATATAATGGAGGTTTAAATGGCTTACGAAAATATCCGATTTGTAAAACTTGTAACAGGTGATTCCATAATGGGAGAACAGGACGAGGAAAAGGGAAAAATCAAAAACATTGCCCTTATTCAGGCTATTCCATCAGGTAACAGCATGCAGGTCGCCGTGTTGCCTTTCGGTTTTCCGTTTGAAGAAGAGATCGGCGGTGAAATCTCTGAAAAGGACATAATCTATGAATATGCCTCTGTGCCGGAAGAATTAAGAAACAAGTATATGGAAGCTAAGAGCAATATACGCATAAGCCAGAATATGGACAACCTTAAAGACTTTCAGGGTGGTTCCGGTTCCGGAGGAAACAGCGGCTTAATAATCTGATGCACAGATTCTGGAAATCTCTACATTCAAAACTAAGATACCAAGATCATGTTCTTTCAGTGGAGCACAAGACATACAGTTTCAGCAAAATAAACCGTGAGATGCCTTTTACGGTTGTAAACACCAGCGACTGGGTGGTTGTGATCCCTGAAACCATCAACAAAAAACTTGTGCTTGTAAAACAATTCAGAGTAGGAACAACGAGTGTTACTTTGGAATTCCCCGGCGGAGCCATTTCAGCCGGGGAAGAACCAAAAACAGCTGCTGTCAGAGAGTTGGAAGAAGAAACCGGGCTAATCCCGGAAAAACTTAATTATCTGGGAATAATAAATCCAAACCCCGCTTTTATGAGCAACAGATGTTTTGCATATAGCGCAACCGGCTGCAAATATGACGGCAGCATGAATTTGGATATGTTTGAAGATATTGAAGTTGAAGAATACCGGCAATCGCAGTTTGATGAAATGGTAAAAGCCGGAATAATTACCCACAGTATAGTCCTGGCGGCATACAGTCTGCATCTTCTCAACTCCGCTTAAAATCACAACATATTCCCAACTTCTCCATCTCTCCACTTCACTACCTCCCTATCTCCCCATCTCTCTATCTCCCTACCTCACTATTTTTCCCCTCAACCAATATACTACTCAACGAATTACCAAAACCCCAAAATTCATATAAAAATACTCTTTTACAAGAACTTAGCCTGTATAATACTGAATACAATGTAATTTGCACAAAAGAAGCAGCCGATGTCTGAAAAACGTATTGCTGGTTAGCGGTCACACCCTGGGTCTAAACGTTCAATCATGCAATTATTTGCTAATGAAAACAATTATGAGAGAAGGGTGTAGACGGTTAGCGGCATTAGTTTTGAGTTCCGGCTGCAAAATGCGTGCAAATTACATTGAAAAATTCTCTTATTACGAAAAATAGGGTGACGTCAGTCCGTTAATCAGTTGACATTCATATCCTAAAACGTTATCTTTCTATACCTCTTATCAAGAGTGGCTGAGGGAACGGGCCCTGAGAAGCCACAGCAACCGGTCCGCCGCCGGGCGGATGTCAGGTGCTACTTCCCGCCCTTAACGGGGCAGATAAGAGACCTCGCTTTAAAAGCAAGGCCTCTTAACCCTTACTTTGGGAGTTTTACATAAAAACAGGGGGATACGATGGAAAATAATTCTGTAGGCCTTGTAAAAACACAATATGTAACATTCAAAGATGAGTTTTTCTTCGAAAGCGGTCGAGTTCTGAATCCAATTACAGTAGCCTATGAAACATACGGTTCTCTGAACAAGGACAAATCAAACGCAATCCTTGTGTGCCATGCACTGACTGGTGATCATCATGCCGCAGGATACAATCATCCGGATGACCAGAAACCGGGATGGTGGGATAACATGATTGGTCCCGGAAAACCTCTGGATACAGATAAATACTTCATAATCAGTCCCAACTTTCTGGGTTCATGTTTCGGAACTACAGGCCCGGCTTCAATCGATCCCGCTACGAAGGAACCTTACGGTTTAAAATTTCCCGTATTCACCATTAAAGACATGGTAAAATTACAAAAAAGGCTTATCAAATACCTCGGAATTGGAATGCTGAAAACCGTTATCGGCGGTTCTATGGGGGGTATGCAGGCTCTGGAATGGGCAATAACATTTCCGGAAATGGTGGACTCGGTAATCCCCATAGCCACAGCCGGGAGAATCACTCCGATGGCAGTAGCTTTCAACACTGTGGCACGTATGTCGATCATGAAAGATCCCAACTGGAACAACGGCAATTATTACGGAAAAACGCCCCCTGTTGACGGTTTGGCAATTGCCAGAATGGCAGGACATATAACGTTTTTATCAGATGCCTCATTTCATAAAAAATTCGGCCGTAAATATGCCACACTCGAAGGTATATACGATTTTTTCGGGTATTTTGAAGTTGAAAACTATCTGAGGTATAACGGTTATAAATTTGCCAGGAACTTCGATGCAAACAGTTTTCTCTACATTATCAAATCAATGGATATTTTTGATATCTCCTACGGCTACGGTTCTTTTGAGGAAGCAGTTGGTAAAATAAAGTGCAAAACACTGTTTATCACATTCACATCCGACTTCCTTTTTCCCAATTACCAGACAGAGGAAATTGTTGATATACTGAAAACATTGGGCAGGGATGTAACATGGGAAAACATAACATCCGATTACGGACATGATGCTTTTTTGCTGGAGTTTGAAGCCCAGTCTGATTTAATACGAGACTTTCTCCGGAATCTATAAATTGGTAAATAAATGAGCTTTGACGAATCAGCATTCAATTATAAAATCAGCTCAGATCATAAATCGGGCACAGATCTCGATATACTTAAACGCATCTTTGAAAACAAAAAATTTGACAAAACTCTTGATGTTGCCACTGCAGCGGGGCATTGTGCAAAAATATTCAATGCAAATCAATATTTTGTCTCCGACTTAAGCTTCAATATGCTCAAAGAAACATTATCAGGCTGGCCGTCTACTTCAGCAGTGCAAAATTACGCTGAATCCTTACCCTTTAAAGAACAGACATTCGAACTTTTATCCTGCAGGATTGCCCTGCACCATTTCAGCGATACTGAAAGTTTTTTCAAAGAAAGTTTCAGAGTGCTCAAAAACAGAGGATTTCTGGTACTGATTGACAGCCTTGTGGATATTGAAGATGCATATTTGAATACAATTGAATTTGTAAGGGATCCGTCGCACTTCAGATCACATACGTTTAAAGAAATAGTGGATATGACATCCGATTTTTTCAGAATTGAGTTCTCACAACTATTATATAAAAAACATAATTTCGGCGAATGGGCTAAACGCCTCAATCCCTCTAAGAAACGTCTTGAAGAGATTTCGCAAGCTTTCAAGGAACTTCCTGAACATATAAAGCAGGAATTATCGCTTGAGATAGTAGACGAAAATATATTATCATACACGGATAAAAAAGCGGTGATAATTTTAAGGAAATTATGAATACATTAAAAATCGACAGGCTCGGGGTTGAACGCCAGCACAATTTTATTCTTCAAAATATATCATACATTTTCGAATCCGGCAAAAGTTACGCCATATTCGGGAAAAGCGGAGCGGGCAAATCAACACTTTTGAAGGCTCTTTGCGGACTGATATCCTATAATGGTAAAATTTTTTTAAATAATGAAAATGTCAGTGAAATAAAACCTCAGATTTTAAGAAAAAAAATCCAGTATTTGCATCAGGAAGCTATACTTTTCAACGGAACAGTCAGGGATAATTTAAATATGCTCTCAAGTCTGAGATATAATTCCGAACTAACTATTGACAAAAACGAAACGATAAGGTTGTTTGAAAAGCTGGCGCTTGATGAATCATATCTGGAAAAAGAGACTAAAAAACTCTCCGGAGGGGAAAAACAGAGGGTTGCCATTGTCAGATCTGTCTTGATGAATCCGCTTTTTCTCCTTATGGATGAGCCCACTTCAGCACTGGATATAGGTAATGAAAGCAAAGTGCTGGCATTGACCGATGAATTGAAAAAAAATATGGGAATAATAATTGTAACCCATTCTCCGGATTTTATACATCAGGCGGATAAAAAAGTTTATATGGCTGACGGTGAAATAAAAAAAACTTTTGAAAGCATTAGTGATGCAGAAATAAAAAGACTGATGGAGCAATAAGTGGAAAAATCTATACTGGATATATCTGTTAGCTCACTTCTGATTCTGTATGCAGCAGCAGGTTTTGTTTTACTGGTATATCATTATCTGAAACTCAATCTTTTCAAAGACCTTTTGACAGCTCTGCTGAGAATGACGTTGCAGCTTACAATTGCCGGGTTTATTCTCGTATATATCTTTAATATTAACAGTTTCTGGCTTATACTGCTTGTTTTTATATTTATGGCTTCTTTCGCCGGACATACAATACTAAAAAAGTCCCAGATAGCTATCCCGGGATTTTTCTCGAAAATTTTTATAACTGTTTTTTTAAACGGAGCCATTATCACTTCATTTTTTTTATATGTAATTGTAAATCCGGATCCCTGGTATGATGCAAGATATTTTATCCCCATTGCGGGTATGGCTCTAGGCAATTCAATGAATGCCTGTGCTCTGGCACTGGACAGATTCTTTGACTCTATAAAGAACAACCCCAAGCATGTTGAAACAATTCTTGTCCTGGGCGGCACAAAATTCGAGGCGGTGAAATCGTTCTTTTCAAATTCGGTTCGTTCCGCCTGCCTGCCGATAATTACCAATATGAGCGGTGTGGGGTTGGTTTTCCTTCCCGGAATGATGACAGGTCAGATTTTGTCCGGAACAAACCCTGTTGTGGCGGTAAAATATCAGATAGCTATAATGATTATAATAACAGCGAGTGTAACTTTCGCTTCACTCTTTTCACTATTTTTTGCATATAAATCTGTATTTGATTCTAAAGACAGGCTGAAAGGAGAACTTTTTGAATAATTTTCTTTCCAAAATCAATCTCCCGGTAATAGGCAGATGGTTCATCTTAGGGACCCTTGTCGGCATAGTGGCAGGAATAGGTGCCATTGTATTTTTTGTACTCCTGCAGGGAATTGGATACTTTTTTATTGATTATGTTATAGGGATGCGGCTTCCTGAAACGGCAGGTGAACCTTCTTTGTTCGGTCATACCGCCAGTGAACTGAAACGATGGCTGTTTTTCTTTGTTCCCGCTTTCGGCGGACTTTTAAGCGGTTTTTTGGTTTTTAAATTTGCTCCCGAAGCTGAAGGACACGGCACCGATGCAGCAATAGAAGCGATACACACAAAAAACGGTTATATCAGATGGCACGTTCCAATAATAAAAACAATAGCAAGTGCTCTGACGATAGGCACAGGCGGCTCAGGAGGACGAGAAGGTCCTATCGCTCAGATCGGCGCCGGATTCGGGTCATTTCTGGGAAGAGTTCTGCACCTGACAGACAAGGAAAAGCGTATTTTGGCTGCAGCCGGAATGGGTGCAGGTATAGGTGCTATATTCAGATCCCCTATGGCCGGAGCTATATTTGCTGCAGAGGTCATGTACTCAAGCTCTGATTTGGAATATGAGGTTCTTCTTCCATCCACAATAACATCAATTATTGCCTATTCGGTGTTTTGCACTATGTTCGGGTGGGAACCTTTATTTGAAACCCCTGATTTCCGATTCACAAATCCCCTTGAACTAATCAGCTATACATTATTGGGATTTCTTTGTGCGGGCTTCGGATATCTGTATATCAAAACATTTTACGGTATACATGCAGCATTTAAAAAGTTGAAAATCTCCAATTATTTCAAGCCTATGCTTGGCGGACTGGTGACCGGTGCTATCGGATTTTTCATCCCTCAGGCTCTCGGCGGGGGTTACGAGCAGATTGAGCTGGGGATGCATACACAACTCAGTATATCTTTTTTACTGATTCTTATAGTAGCCAAAATCCTTACGACATCTTTCAGTATCGGCAGCGGTGGTAGCGCAGGGATTTTCGGCCCTTCAATGGTAATAGGAGCATCGGTGGGCGGATTTTCCGGGCTTTTTCTTGCAGGTGTAATGCCGCAAATCGTAACCGAACCCGGAGCTTATGTCATCGTGGGAATGGCCGGCTTCTTTTCAGGAATTGCAAGCACACCTTTATCTACCATCATCATGGTTAGTGAAATGACGGGAAACTATCATCTGATTGTACCTGCTATGTGGGTGAGTACACTTTCGTTTCTCTTACTGAGAAAACATACAATCTATATAAAACAGGTCAATTCACGCAGCGATTCACCCATACATAAAGGTGAATTTTTCCTGCAGGTACTGCAAACGATAAAAGTAAAAGATATCATGAGAAAAGACCCAATTGTCATCCGGGAAGATTTAAAGTTCACCGATATTCTGCATTTTATTCCAACCGTTAAGCACAACAACTTTCCAGTAGTAAAGCAGGATTACAGTCTTGTGGGAATCATGCGGTTTGATGAAATACGTGAATTCATATTCGAAGAAGGTTTGGAGGACATAGTGGTGGCCGGAGAAATCTGTGACAAGGATGTGATGCCGGTGATGGAAGAGTACTCACTAGCAGATGCAATTGAAATTATCGGATTTAAAAATATCGAGCTTCTTCCTGTTGTAAATAATCTTGAGGAGAAAAAGCTTATCGGCATCCTTACCAGACGGGATATTGTATATATTTATAACAGGGAAATGATGAAACAAAAAGATATAAAAGTAGCCACGGATTTTTGACAACAAAAGCAGTGAGTTTGGTTGAGTGGTGTACTGGTATATTGGTATATTTGTTATCGTTGTATTTGCTATTGGTCAATTAGAGAAATAGTAATGTGAGAGCTTTGAATAATTTGTCTCTCTAAGTTTTTGGAAGTGAGTAGCACCAGCCGGAGGCTGGTAAATATGTGGGATACATTACTTCAGTCCCGCATGTTTGACAACACTGGGCTTCAGGACAAACATTGCACGGCTGAAGCCGTGCATCCTGAATTATTCAATGCACTCAAGTGGTGAGGTGGGGAGACAGTGAGTTGGAGAAATTGTGAAATAGTAATTTGTTGAGTGGTGTATGAGTGAAGTAGGAAGAGAGTAAGATAGAAAAATTGTGAAGGGTCTTTTTTCTTCTTTCTTAGTACTTAACACTTAGTCCTTAGCACTGCTCATCACGAATCACTCATTACGCGTCACGGCATCTCCCGGTGAATAGAAATAGTTCATAAGGACAACTTTGATAAATGCGGCAACGGGGAGAGAAATAATCATCCCGGCGATTCCCAGCAGATATCCGCCGAGAATAAGAGAAAAAATTACTGCCGTGGGATGAAGTCCCAGTGAACCGCCCACGAGTTTGGGCGTAATAAAGTTACTTTCCAAAAACTGCACAACGGTAAAACCTATAACCACATACAAGGGATGCCACAGATCAAAATACTGGAAATAAGCTGCTATAAGGGAAGTAACAAAACCTACAAGAAATCCCAGATAAGGGACAATACTTAAAATACCGGAAATCACTCCTATACCAATAGCACCTTTAATGCCTGAAATAAGAAGAGCCACAGTATATAGAACAGCCAAAATAAGACTTACCGCTAACTGTCCTCTGAAATACCTGCTCAAAATAGAATTAAATTCTCCTACATGAGGTTTAATATCAAAAGAAACTTTACGCTCTGCCAAATCCAGTCCCTTAGCCATCAGTCTGTCAAAATCGCGCAAAAAATAAAATATTAAAATCGGCACAAGAGAATAGGACACAATCTGTCCCACAAAACCGGAAACAGATGAATATACTGAGGCAAACGTTTGAAAAAACATCGAAGAAATCTTACCCGCTTTACCCTTCAGAAAATTAACCGCTTCCTGATAAGTTATTTCCAGTCCGTCAGAATGTGTATATTTCTGAATCAATTCCACAAGCTGGCCGAAATAATGAGGCAGCTTATCAATAAGAAAAGAAATTTCTCTGTAAATCACAGGCAGTAAAAAAATTAAAATTACGGATAAAATACCGGCAACAAGCAGGAAAATCAGCAGAATTGCAAAACTCCTGTTTATCCGGTACTGCTCCATTTTATCTACAAGAGGATCCAGCAGATAAGCAATAAAGAAAGAGATAGCAAAGGGTGCTAATATCCCCTGAATTTTAAAAATCAGAAATATAAGAAGGATCGTACCTAAGATGATAAGGACATTTTTCAGATCGAGCTGTATATTAACGAGCTTCATCTCTTATTTCTTGGCATTTTCCCAATCGGACATAAATTTTTCAATACCGATATCCGTAAGAGGATGTTTCACAAGTTGTTTCATCACCTTGTGCGGAACTGTTGCAATATCAATTCCAAGAGAAACGGCCCTCTCAACATGAAATGTATTTCTGATACTTGCTGCAATCACTTCCGTTTCAAAGCCATACTCACATATAAGATCCATACATTTAGCGGCAATTTCCATTCCGTCGTGGCCGATGTCATCCAGTCTTCCAACAAAAGGGCTTATATACCTTGCTCCTGCTTTGCAGGCCAGCAGTGCCTGATTGGGAGAAAAAACCAGAGTCATGTTTACCGGGACCCCTTTCTCTTTAAGACTTTTCGTGGCTTTCAGCCCTTCCTCTGTGCAAGGGATTTTCACAACAATATCTTTGTCTATCTTGGAAAGATCTATTCCTTCCTGAACCATTTCTTCGGCCTCTGTGCTCAATACCTCTGCACTGATGGGCCCCTTAACAACCTCACATATCTCTTTTATTCTATCGATAAAATCCACGCCTTCCTTTGCAATAAGAGAAGGATTGGTGGTAACACCGTCAACAAGACCCAATTCTGCCATTTCCTTAATCTGTTCCAGATTAGCGGTATCTAAAAATATCTTCATATTTTACCTCCGTTTTTTCATTTGCTCGATAAAGGAATCCCTGCACCCCTGAGAGCAAAAATAGTAAACCCTGTCATAGTATTTTACCTTAAAAGGTGTATCCATTTCCACAAAAGTATTGCAAACCGGATCTTTCACCAATTCAACCGGAGAATCATCGTCTTCTTTTTTGCCGCGGCCGAACAGTTTTTCTTTGTTTTTTCTGAAAAAAGAGAAACCGAAGTAAGCAGCCACGCCTAAGATTATCAGTTTAAACAGCATTGTTTCTTCTTTTTCTCCTCGGTTTGTCAGGTACTATAAATATCGTCTTGATATTACCGCTTCCGTAACTTTCCGTTCTGACACCCTTGGTTTCCTTAAGAGCAAGATGTATTTCTTTCCTGATTATCGTCACCAATGAGGCCATCTTTTCCGTTTTGCCGGTTTTCTTCACACGCTCTGCCAGATTTAAGGCCTTTTCTTTCAAATGTTTAACAACCCTGCTCCTGTAATTTTCCACATCCACAATTATCTGCAAATCGCTGTCATCTCCGATACCGAGCATTTTGTCCAGCAGGTACTGCAGTGCATTCAGAGTCTGAGCCATTTTACCTATAATCAGATTGGAATCTTCTGAGAAAATATTGAGTATATATTCGGAATGATTATCTATTACCTCTATCCGGTAATCATCAAAACCGCTCTTTTCAAGGATTTCAGAAAGAATGAGCTTTGCTTGTCTTTTGTAATATTCCTTGTCGTTAAAATATATTTTCACCTGATAATTCTTTTTCCCGAATCCCAGAAAACCTTTGTTACCCTCTTCCAGAATATCGTATTCAATATATTTTTTAGGAACATCATGCTCCATAATAAATTTGTTTATTGCATCTTCAACAGAAGGAGCTTCAATTTCGTAATATTTCATAGTCACCTCTTCATTTATTAGTGGCAATTTTCCTGTTAATAAAATACTGCTGAATTATTGTAAGCACATTGTTGGTCAACCAGTAAATAACAAGTCCCGCCGGGAAATTAAGGAATATAAATGTAAATACAAGAGGCAGGAACATAAAAATCTTTTGCTGTGTCGGATCGCCGCCTGTAGGAGTCATCCTTTGCTGGAGGAACATCGAAAGGCCCATCAGAATGGGTGTGATAAAATATGGGTCTTTCTGTGAAAGGTCTGTAAGCCAGAAAATAAATGGTGAACCTTTCAATTCAATGGAAACAAGAAGCGTTTTGTAAAGAGCGATAAAAATGGGTATCTGTATAACCATCGGCAGACAGCCGCCCATCGGATTGGCTCCATGCTTCTTATAAAGATCCATCATGGCAGCGTTCATTTTCTGTGGCTCACCTTTAAACTTCTCCCTGATTTTGGTCATTTCAGGCTGAAGCACCTGCATCTTCTTCATAGAAGTCATACTTTTCTGGGTTAAAGGATACGTTATTATTTTAATAACAAACGTCAGAACAATAATCGCAAGGCCGTAATTACCAACAAAATCGTATGTAAAGTTCAGAATTTTCAGCATAGGTATCGAAATAAAGGAAAAGATTCCGAATTCGATACTCTCTTCAAGCTCAAATTTATTGGAACTAAGCAAATCATATTCTTTGGGGCCGACAAAAACAGGGAACGTAGTAACACTTTTATCCAGAGGGTTCACAATCACTTCTTTTGACCCTTTGACAACCGCCTTAGATTCACCTTTGGATTCGATAGCCGCTTTTTTAAGACCTCCGTTCATGGCTGAAAAAAGAAAATACTTCGAGGTATAACCAAGCCATGAAGGATTATCCACATTAATAGGTTCTTCTACGTCCTCTGGATCTTCTTTTGTAACCTTCTTACCATTGAAGATAATAGGACCGCTAAACATATACTTTGAATCTTCAAATCCCTTGCCAAGACCGGGGCCTATAACCACACCCAGTGATGTTTGGATTGTCTGATCGCTGATATTGGAAATAGTAACCTTTAAATCAAAAAAATAGCTGTCTTTTTTTATAATGTAGGTTTTATTAATGACAATATCTTTTGTTTCACCCACAAACTGCACTTCATATCTGTTATTAAATTCTTTTACAGTATACTTATAGCCGGGGACGGATGCACTTAGCACATTCAAATAATCCCCGCTATCAGATTTAAAAATTAAATCGGGAAACTCCTTGTCTTTGTACTGAAGAACTGTTGCAGTATAAATATTACCCGTTTCCGAATTGAAAGTAATTTTAAGATTGTTTGTCTTAACATTGAATGTTTTTACCTGAGTTTTCTCTTCCTCTTTTGAACTGTCCAGCTTCTTAACATCAACACTTTCGGATGTCTGTTCAGCAGATGATTTTTGAGCCGATTCATTGCCGGCTGTTTTCGTTTGAGTCTGGTTATCCGTCTGTACAACAGGTGTCGGTGCGTAAAAGTACTGAAATATCAGCAGTACCAGAATACTGAGACCAATTGCTAATACTGTTCTTTTATCCATAAAACTCCTTCCTCCAGATTAATCATTTAACAGGATCAAATCCGCCTTTGCTGTATGGGTGGCATCTCAGAATTCTCCACAGGGATAAGATCAAGCCTTTAAATATACCTTTTTTAACAATTGCCTCTTTGGCATAAGCTGAACAGGTGGGATAAAACCTGCAATTCCTTCCTAAAAAAGGGGATAATAACATTTGATATAACGATATTGACTTAAGCAAAAGCTTTTTTACAGACGTTATGAAAATCTTTTTCAAGTTCATTATAATTCACCCTTACTGCTCCGGTCAAAGCAACTACTACAATGTTAGTACCTTCAGGCAATACAGATTTGTTTGTACGATAAATTTCCCTTAAACGGCGCTTAATTTTGTTTCGAACTACTGCTTTCTTACTCACTTTCTTGCTGACAACTACACCGAATTTCCTTGTATCGCCGGAAACAGAGAACATTAACAAGTATTTCCCTTTGTATTTGGTTCCATTCTGAAAAACAAATTTAAAATCCGAAGCTTTCAGCAGCCTCTCATTTTTGGGTAGTCGCTCGTCCATTCATCAAATTGCCAGACGTTTGCGCCCCTTTGCCCTTCTTCTGTTCAATACCTGCTTGCCGCCGCGGGTTTTCATACGGGCGCGAAAACCCTGTTTACGCTGCTTTTTGATATTTGTCGGTTTCTTCATTGTACGTATCTGAGACATCTATTCCTCCGGTTCTCGATTTTTAAAGACTGCGATTATAGCCACGGCATTGTTGTTTGTCAACATAATGAGGTTAAATTTAACACAAATTTTATAAGGTTTTCAATCAAAAAGAAATTTTGTTAAACGACAGCCCGGCTAAACGGCAAAAAGCCGGGAAAACCTGCACCCGTTTTTTGCTGTTAATAGTTGACATCCTGAGTAAAAATCTGTATACACTCGGATAATATCTACTTTGCCGGAGTGGTGGAATTGGTAGACGCGCCGGACTCAAAATCCGGTGGGGTCAAACCCGTGCGAGTTCGATTCTCGCCTCCGGCACTCTTTTTTTATCAACAAGTTGCAAAGACTTTTTATACTCACAGGATTTTGATAATTCTTGTTTACCCTCAAAAAATCTTTAACATTCTTTTCAAAAATTTAAAAATTGTTAGAATTCTTGGAATGGTTAAATGTGATAGGCAAAGAATTAAGATCTCCCTCCAATCTTTTGTTAGAGGGAGATCGCAAGATTTACAACACTTAATTCAAGTTTATCCGTTTATACCGATACGGAGTCCGAAAACGAGCGATATGCTGTCCGAGTTATTTTTCTATACATGCGGGCGAAGATGATAGCTTTTTTTGCCAGCATATTAGCAAGATTATACATACTTTCAAGCCAGTGATTAATCACTATAGCGGCTAAACCGAATGCAAACTTCAAGCCTCTTTTAAAAAATACTTGCAATTCCTCCACATTTGTCTACAGTTGTGGAGGAATTGTTGATATAGGTGCAGTTGTGGACAAAACAGATCAAATACTAAAATTTACTAAAGAAAAGGGCATTGTCCGGCCTAAAGATGTCGAAGAACTCGGCATTAAAAGGCATATTCTATATAGTCTTTATAAAAAAGGACTGCTTATCAAAATTGCTCGCGGGATGTATATTCTCCCCAATGCGCCAATTACTGAATATCAAAACCTTATTAAAGTTGCAAAAAAGATACCCTCTGCCGTTGTTTGCCTGATTTCAGCTCTCAGCTTTCATGAGATCACGACACAAATACCTAATGAACTTTGGGTTGCTGTACCAAGAGATACTTGGCGTCCGAAAATTGATTATCCCCCACTGCATTACACGGTCATGAATAAAAAGACATATAGTTTCGGCATTCAGGAAGTGGATATTAACGGTGTATTGGTAAAAGTTTATACCCCTGCAAAAACAGTTGCAGATTGCTTTAAATTCCGTAACAAGGTTGGGCTTGACGTTGCCATTGAAGCTCTTCGTGAAGTCTTGAAAACCAGAAAGGCCACTATCAATGAACTTGTTGAAGCTGCGAAAATTAACAGAGTACTGAAAATTATGCGTCCTTACCTGGAAGCAATTGTATGAAAAAGGCAAATAATAAGAATGTAGCTCATTCGATTCTTCAACGTTTGTTGAATCGGGCAAAAGCAGACGAAGAAGATTTTAATTTTCTTCTCTCTCGTTACGGAATGGAAAGATTCCTTTATAGACTAAGCATATCACCGTATAATGAGCGATTCCTCTTAAAAGGTGCAAGCCTGTTTCTGGTTTGGACGGGGCAAAACCATCGTGTAACCCGGGATGCTGATCTTCTTTGCTTTGGTTCTTCCAACATCCAAAACCTTACAGAGATATTTCGCAATATATGTGGTATAGACTTTAGTGCTGACGGAATGGTTTACGATGCAGATACATTAAAGATTGAGGAAATTCGTGAAGGTCAGGAATATGATGGTGTCCGCATAACTCTCGTAGGGTTTTTGAATAAAGCCAGAATTCCTTTACAAATTGATATAGGTTTCGGGGATACTATAACGCCTGCTCCGGAGGATATTGAATACCCGACTCTGCTTGACCCCCCACCACCTAAATTAAGAGCTTATCCTCGATATACGCTGGTTGCTGAAAAGTTAGAAGCTATGGTTTACTTGGGTTTGGCAAACAGCAGAATGAAGGATTTCTTCGACATCTGGCTACTATCGACACTTTTTCCTTTTAAAGGGGATATACTTAGCACAGCCATAAAAAATACCTTTAACCGACGCGAAACACCTCTTCCAAGTGGCGCCCCCTTTGCTTTTACTCCTGATTTTTATGAAGATCGGCAAAAACAGCTGCAATGGGACACCTTTATCAAAAAAGCAAAACCGAATGTCTGGGTTGACGATCTATCGCTGATTATTGGTGAAATTTCAAAATTCCTGCAGCCAGTAATCGACAGTCTTCAATCAGAATTAAATTTTAAAAAAGAGTGGCAGCCAAAGCATGGATGGATTCAAAAGTAATAAAAAGCTTTAATAATACTGGTCGAATAGTACTGATTCTGTGAGAAAATAGCTCTTTTTACCGGAACACTGGCTCTATTTTACCGGACAGGTGGCTCAATTCGCTCCGGGATACTTACTCATGATAAAAACATCCTGAAAAAACAAATTAATAGTACTTGAAAAAACGCAAAATCTATTTTTAAGGTCTTTGAATAATGTACTTTTATAAATTTTACCACCCCTTAATCCCCTCCTAACTCTTTGATAGGAGGGGAGATAAAGCTCCTCCCCTAATTTAGGGGAGGCTGGGTGGGGTACTTATTCAAAGGTCTATTTTTGATAATTGCTTAAAAAAACTTTGTGTTTACTCTTGTTAATTGATTGGGATTTCTATAACTCTATCAAGCTATCATATAGAGACCTTTGAATAACTCTATTTGGTTATGCTGTAGCAGCAACTGAAGTTGCTAAATTGGATGTTTAACAACATATTTACCAGTCTAAACGACTGGTGCTAGGCGAAGCCAATTATTTATTTCAGCATGACTAAATAGAGTTGTGCAAAGGTCTCATATTGGATTTCACTTAATATTTTTTCATACTCAATAGCATTACGATCTTTAATCAAAAAACCCCTGTCCAGAAAAAGGGGTTATCCTTTGAATATTTATTTTCGTCAAAGTAAGCAAGATACATGATTATGAGCCTTTTTCGATGATTCTGATTTCGTCGTTAGT
>Ga0208664_100153_pt1 | contig 26762 bp, 28 predicted proteins | sample Wag42014_10_20_FD_187332 | JGI IMG/M metagenome (GOLD analysis project Ga0208664, IMG submission 187332) | Deep subsurface shale carbon reservoir microbial communities from Ohio, USA - Utica-2 Time Series 2014_10_20 (SPAdes) (version 2) ... | reverse complement strand
CTGTGTCTCGGGGCGCTGATCGGCGCCCTTTTTCGTTTTCCGTGGTATGTGCTTTTCCCACTGGTGGCTCTTTTCTGGAAAAGGAACAGGGATATTTCTGTGGTGATATTCTTCACTCTGCTGAGCGCTTCTCTCTATCAGATTGGCACCGTCCCTGCCGGAAACTACGAGCTGGTAGGATACGTTGAAAGGGGACGACTGAGACAGGCGAAAGTATTTCAAGGAGAGTGGAAGAAGATATACCCTGTGAGAATAGAAACTTCAGAAGAGGGATACATCTACGCAATCGGATACTTCGATGGAAACACCTTTCATCCATCGTACATAAGAAAAGTTGAAAAGCCTTCTTTCAAGACTCTGAAAGAATCCTTCTCCAAGATGACGAATGGAACGGTTCTTTCTGTGCTTTTCGGAGAGAAAGACCGAGACATTTACAGAAGTGGTCTGGGGCACTTTTTCGCGGTTTCCGGATTGCACATAGGAATAGCTTTCTCACTCTACACAACGCTGTTGTCTTTTTTGACATGGAGAAGAACGTATCAGGAGCTTGCCGCACTTTTGTTACTCGTTCCCTATGTGATCACAGTGGGTACACCCTCTGTCATCAGGGCTTACTTGACCATTCTTCTCTGGGTAGTGTTCAGAACTGCCGGTTTCAGGACGACTCCCCTTCATACAACGGCAACGGTGGGATCCTTTATGATGATCGTGGATCCCACCGTTGTTTTCGCTCCCTCTTTCCTGTTGTCCTTCTTCGTCACCCTTTGCATACTGGAGTCAAGGAATATTTTTGAACTGACCATGAGAGCCTATCTGTCGGCTCTACCGTTTCTCTGTCTTTTTTTCGGTGAAACCAACTTGTCAGTTCTGATTTTCTCCATCCCTGTATCTTTTCTCATGATACCAGTAACGTGGCTCGCTCACCTTTCGTTTCTTCTATTCCTCCTGGGTCTCAAAACATCCGCTTTGATCGCAGCAGAGATAACAAACATCGTCTCGCTTCCTCTGAACTGGTTCATAAAACTGGCGAATCTGTTCCCTGAAGTTCCTCTCCCACAGCATCTTTACTTCATTTTGATCCTTTTTCCTCTTCTTTTTCTTTCGTCTGACATTCGGGACATATTCCGTAAAATTTCAGGTCGTGCCATTTTATAACGTAACCTGTTTTTTCAGAGATGTCTGATATTATCTTATTCACCTGTTCCGAGTTTATCTCCACGATCCTCCCGCACTTCTGACAAATCACGTGCTGATGCGATTCCCTGTTAGATCGTTCGGCCAGCTCGTACCTGTAAAGCCCTTCTCCAAAGTTCAGCTTTCTCAGAAATCCAAGCTCCACAAGAAGTTCCACCGATCTATAAACCGTGGCTTTGCTTATTCGAACGTTCCTGTTCAGAAGTTCCCGGTAAACCTCTTCTACTCCCAGATGTCTTCCTCGTGACTCCAGAAAAATCTTGAGAATCATTTCTCTCTGTGCCGTGATTCTGTATTTTCTCTTCTTCAATTCGTTTCGAAGTTCTTCGTACATCTGAGCACCTCCTTCTGCTTCACAGGTTCATGATCGGTTTTATGTCTATTTTCCATCCTGTGAGCTTTGCAGCGAGTCTCGCGTTCTGCCCTCCTTTTCCTATGGCGAGGGAAAGCTGTGTCGGAGGAACTAGAACGCGTGCGGCCTTATTCTCTTTGTCAAGTATCTCCACTTCTATGACGGTAGCCGGCGCGAGGGCGTTCGCTATGAGCTGTTTGGGATCGTCCGACCACTTCAGAACGTCGAGTTTTTCACCCTTGAGCTCCTTCAGTATGGCGGCTATCCTTGATCCTCCTTCACCGATGCAGGCACCTATGGGATCCACGTTCGGATCGTTCGATGCAACTGCCACCTTTGTTCGAACACCGGGTTCTCTGGCGATAGCCTTTATTTCCACGATTCCATTCTCCACTTCCGGAATTTCGAGTTTCATCAGGCCAATTACGAACTCCGGTACTCTCCTGCTCACGAGTATCTTCGGCCCCTTGGTTGTTTTAACCACATCGATGATGTAGACCTTCACCAGATCACCGGCTTTGATTTCCTCACCGGGGATCCACTCTTTCTTTGGAAGCCTTGTCTCGAGTTTTCCTATTCTGATATCCGCCCACTCGCTTGTGACTCTTATGACTTCAGCGGTTGTAACCGTTCCTTTGAGCTCGGAATACTTCTCGAACTGTTTTTCCTTCTCGAGTTCTCTGATTCTCTGGATGAGAACCTGCTTTGCCGTCTGCGCGGCTATTCTTCCAAAATTCTTAACGTTTAGCTCCTTCTTCACAATAGACCCAACTTCCGCGAGGGGATCGATCTTTTTCGCCTCCTCGAGAGATATCTGTGTCGCTGGATCTTCCACTTCTTCCACAACCTCGAGGAGTTGATATACCCTTATGTTTCCTGTGTTCCTATCTATAACAACCTCCACGTTCTTGGAATTTCCAAAGTTCTTCCTGTAGGCGCTCACCAGCGCTTTTTCGAGGATAGGGATGACCTCTTCTTTGGAAATTCCTTTTTCTTCCTCCAGCTGATCGAGGGCTTCCAGCAAGCCTATGTTCATAATGCCACCTCCTTAAAATTCCACTTCCAGATTCGCTCTCTTCACATCATCGATGTTTATTTCGTATTTCTTCTTCCCGTCCGAGATCGTGATCGTTCCATCGACAAAAGATTCAATTCTTCCTATGAAGGTCTTTCCATCCTTTGTTACTATTTTTGCGAGCTTTCCAGTGAAACGAACGTAATCTCTCGGACCCCTCAGAGGTCTGTCGAGTCCCGGCGAAGAGACTTCGAGTGTGTAGGAGTGTTCTATGAGGTCCTCACGATCGAGAAATCGTTCCATCTCCCTCGAAAAGAGCTCACAGTCCCTCACACTCACATAACCCACGGGATTGTCTATGATGATTCTGAGGACCCATCCTCTGCTCTCACGTCTGTATTGAACATCGAATATTTCCAGCCCTTGCTCTTCTGCTATCCTTTCCGCTTCTTTTCTTACCTTCTCGAGGATCATTTCTTCAAACATGCTCTCACCCACCCCGTATGATGAATGAAAAACCGGGACCTGAAAAGTCCCGGTCTTTCTCTGGCGGAGAGGGTGGGATTTGAACCCACGGGTGGCTTTTGGCCACCACACGCTCTCCAGGCGTGCGCCTTAGACCCCTCGGCCACCTCTCCTCTCCACACCAGAAAAATATTATACACTCAATCGTTTCCTTGTTCAAGTTTTCATTTTTATTTTGAAGTATTTCCATATTCCCACAGCGAAAACAAAAGGTACGAGGTCAGATGAGACTCTCCGATACCGTCAGAAACTGCTTTCTTCTGTAATTGATATTCATAAACACGAAAATAATATGTAGATTTCATCCTTTACAAAACTGAAAATAACGGTGAAAAAACACTTCATATAAATCATTTCAAATAATCCTATAATTATGCTATCAAGAAAAAAGAGGAGGGTTCATCATGAAAGAGAAAGTTGTTCTTGCATACAGCGGTGGTCTCGATACTTCCGTCATTTTGAAGTGGCTCTGCGAAAAGGGCTTCGACGTGATAGCTTACGTTGCAAACGTTGGGCAGAAGGATGATTTCGATGCAATAAAGGAGAAAGCCTTGAAAACAGGCGCTTCAAAAGTCTACGTGGAAGACCTCAGAAGGGAATTCGTCACAGATTACATATTCACCGCACTCCTTGGAAACGCCATGTACGAAGGAAGGTACCTTCTTGGAACCGCTATTGCAAGACCTCTCATAGCCAAAAGACAGGTGGAAATAGCCGAGAAAGAAGGGGCACAGTACGTTGCGCACGGTGCGACCGGGAAAGGAAACGACCAGGTGAGGTTCGAGCTCACCTACGCCGCTTTGAATCCAAATCTCAAAGTTATCTCACCCTGGAAAGACCCCGAATTTCTCGCCAAATTCAAGGGCAGAACAGATCTCATAAACTACGCCATGGAGAAAGGGATTCCAATCAAAGTCTCCAAAAAAAGACCCTACAGCGAAGACGAAAACCTCATGCACATTTCCCACGAAGCGGGCAAACTGGAGGATCCCGCTTACATACCTGATGAAGACGTGTTCACATGGACAGTCTCCCCAAAGGACGCTCCGGATGAAGAAACCTTGCTCGAGATCCATTTCGAAAACGGCATTCCGGTGAAGGTCGTGAATCCCAATGATGGAACAGAAAAAACGGATCCTCTCGAACTCTTCGAATATCTGAACGAAGTAGGTGCGAAAAACGGGGTGGGAAGACTCGACATGGTTGAAAACAGATTCATAGGTATAAAATCAAGGGGGGTGTACGAAACCCCAGGTGCGACGATCCTGTGGACCGCCCACAGAGATCTCGAAGGAATCACCATGGACAAAGAAGTCATGCACTTGAGAGACATGCTCGCTCCGAAGTTTGCGGAGCTCATATACAACGGTTTCTGGTTTTCTCCAGAAATGGAGTTCCTCCTCGCAGCGTTCAGAAAAGCACAGGAGAACGTGACCGGAAAGGTGACAGTATCCATATACAAAGGAAACGTCATGCCCGTTGCGAGGTATTCACCGTATTCGCTGTACAATCCGGAACTTTCGAGCATGGACGTCGAAGGAGGATTCAATGCCACTGACTCGAAAGGCTTCATCAACATTCACGCCCTGAGGTTGAAGGTCCACCAGCTCGTGAAAAAGGGGTATCAAAAATGAGCGAAAAACTCTGGGAAAAGGGCTACAAAGTCAACGAAGAAGTAGAAAAATTCACCGTCGGAGATGATTACGTAACGGACATGAAGATCATAGAATACGACATAAAGGCCTCCATAGTACACTCCAGGATGCTACACAAAATAGGCCTTCTGAGTGCGGAAGAACAAAAGAAAATAAAAGAAGCGCTCAGTGAACTCCTCAATCTTGTAAAAGAAGGAAAGTTCCAGATAAAACCGGAGGAGGAAGACTGCCACACTGCCATCGAGAACTTCCTCGTGAAAAAGCTTGGAGAGATCGGAAAAAAGATACACACCGCTCGCTCAAGGAACGATCAGGTCTTAACCGCACTGAGACTCATGTACAAGGAAGAATTGAAAGAGATAGAAAACCTCATCAGAGAACTTCAAAAGAGCCTGGAAAGATTCATAGAAAAGTTCGGCGACGTGAAATTTCCAGGATACACCCACACCAGAAAGGCGATGCCAACTGATTTTGCAACGTGGGCAGGAGCGCTGAAAGACGCCCTCGAAGACGATCTGAAACTTCTCAAAACGGCTTACGAAATCGTAGATCAATCTCCTCTGGGGACGGGAGCTGGCTACGGTGTTCCCATCGACATAGACAGAGAGTTCACAGCGAAAGAACTCGGATTCTCGAGGGTCCAGTGGAATCCCATCTACACCCAGAACAGCAGGGGAAAGTTCGAATATCTGATTCTTCACACGCTCTCTCAGATATCTTACGATCTGAACCGGTTCGCCTCCGATATCATATTCTTTTCTCTTCCAGAGATAGGTTATCTCAAACTGCCAAAAGAGCTCTGCACGGGAAGTTCCATCATGCCGCACAAGATAAATCCGGATCCACTGGAACTCGTAAGGGCCTACCACCACGCGATAGTTTCGAAGATGCTGATGACAGTCACTCTGCCGTCGAATCTCATCTTCGGCTACCACAGAGACTTCCAGCTTCTGAAGAAGCCGGTGATAGAGGCTTTCGAAGTTGTTAAGAATATCGTAAGAATAATGAAAATAATTTTTGACCATCTTGAAGTTGATAAAGAAAGATCTGAGTCTAGTATTACTGAGGAAGTACTAGCTACACACAGGGTCTATGAACTGGTGAAACAGGGGGTACCGTTCCGCGACGCTTACAGGATGGTAGCGGAAAAGTACGGGAGGGAAAAAGATTGATCAGAGTTGGAATAATAGGTGCGACAGGTTACACAGGACTGGAGCTCGTCAGACTTTTGAAAAACCACCCCGAAGCGAAGATAACCTATCTGTCCTCGAGAACCTACGCCGGAAAGAAACTTGAAGAAGTCTTTCCTTCGACACTGGAGAACAGTATTCTCAGCGAGTTCGATCCAGAGAAGGTCTCAAAGAACTGCGATGTTCTCTTCACCGCTCTTCCAGCCGGTGCGAGTTACGATCTCGTCAGAGAGCTCAAAGGTGTGAAGATAATAGATCTTGGTGCGGACTTTCGTTTCGACGACCCGGGAGTGTACAGAGAGTGGTACGGAAAAGAGTTGTCGGGATACGAGAACATAAAAAGAGTTTACGGACTTCCAGAACTCCATCGTGAGGAGATAAAGAACGCTCAGGTGGTGGGAAACCCCGGATGTTACCCCACGAGCGTCATCCTCGCTCTCGCTCCCGCACTGAAGCACAACCTTGTGGATCCGGAAACGATATTGGTCGACGCGAAATCTGGAGTTTCCGGAGCGGGAAGAAAAGAAAAGGTGGATTATCTCTTTTCCGAGGTGAACGAAAGTCTCAGACCGTACAACGTGGCAAAACACAGACACGTTCCCGAAATGGAACAGGAACTCGAAAAGATCTCAGGGAAGAAAGTGAATGTGGTGTTCACTCCTCATCTCGTCCCTATGACTCGGGGAATCCTCTCGACGATATACGTAAAAACAGACAAATCCCTCGAAGAGATACACGAAGCGTACCTCGAATTCTACAGGAATGAACCGTTCGTTCATGTTCTTCCCATGGGAATCTATCCTTCGACGAAGTGGTGCTATGGATCCAACCACGTCTTCATCGGTATGCAGATGGAAGAAAGAACAAACACGCTCATACTGATGAGCGCAATAGACAACCTCGTGAAGGGGGCGTCGGGACAGGCAGTTCAGAACATGAATATCATGTTCGGTCTGGACGAGACGAAAGGGCTCGAATTCACTCCAATATATCCGTGAAAGGGGTTGGAAAAGAGTGTTCACTCCCAGTGGCTTCAAGTTCGCAGGAGTACACTGCAAGATAAAAAGGAAAAGAAAAGACCTTGGGATCATCTTCTCCGAGGTGCCGTGCGTTGCCGCGGGGGTCTTCACCACCAACGTTGTCAAAGCAGCACCGGTGATTTACGACATGGAGATCCTGAAGAAGAACTCAAACGGTATCAGAGCGGTCGTTGTGAACAGCGGTGTGGCCAACGCATGTACCGGTGAACAGGGAATGATCAACGCAAGGAGGATGGCAGAAAAAACGGCTGAAGAGCTCGGTGTTCCTGTTGAAAGCGTCCTCGTCTCTTCCACAGGGGTAATAGGGGTTCAGCTTCCCATGGACAAGGTGGAAAACGGTATAGAAGAAGCGGTGAAGGTGCTTTCAAACGATCCTCTTCCGTTTGCCGAGGCAATCATGACAACCGACACAAAGGTGAAGATGCACAGCACCAAGGTGACGATCGACGGAAAAGAAATCACCGTTCTAGGAATCGCCAAGGGATCCGGCATGATTCATCCCAACATGGCGACCATGCTTTCGTTCATAACGACAGACGCGAAAATTTCCGAAGAAGCCCTGAAAAAACTCTTAAAGCTCTCAGTCGATGATTCCTACAACATGATAGACGTCGATGGAGACACGAGCACGAACGACATGGTGATCGTTCTCGCAAACGGTCTTGCGGGCAACACAACGATCCAGCCCGAAACGGATGGTTTCTGGAAGCTCTACGAAGCCGTTCACGAGGTGAATCAGGTTCTCGCGGAGAAAATAGTGGAAGACGGCGAAGGAGCTACAAAAGTTATAGAAGCTCATGTTGTCAACGCCCCAGATATGAAATCAGCGAGACTGATCGCCAGATCGATCGTTTCCTCAAACCTCGTGAAGACAGCCGTATACGGGGAGGACGCGAACTGGGGAAGGATCATCGCCGCGGCGGGGTACTCCGGTGCAGCTTTCGATCCCAACAAACTCGACCTGTTCTTTGAAAGCGAGGCGGGAAGGATAAAGGTGGCGGAAAACGGGCAGGGAGTACCTTTCGACGAGGAAGAGGCGAAGAAGATTCTCAGTGAAAAGAAGATAAGAATAATCCTCGACATGAAACAGGGAAAAGAGGCCGCAAAAGCGTGGGGATGTGATCTCACAGAGAAGTACGTTGAGATAAACGGGAGGTACAGAACATGAGGATCGACACGGTCAACGTTCTCCTCGAAGCTCTTCCGTACATAAAAGAATTCTACGGAAAGACCTTCGTCATAAAGTTCGGCGGCAGTGCGATGAAGCAGGAGAACGCAAAGAAAGCCTTCATCCAGGATATAATTCTCCTGAAGTACACTGGAATAAAACCGATCATCGTTCACGGTGGAGGGCCTGCCATCTCCCAGATGATGAAGGACCTCGGTATAGAACCTGTTTTCAAGAACGGGCACAGGGTGACCGACGAGAAAACCATGGAGATCGTTGAGATGGTCCTCGTTGGAAAGATCAACAAAGAAATCGTGATGAACTTGAACCTGCACGGTGGACGGGCCGTTGGAATCTGTGGAAAAGATTCAAAACTCATAGTGGCAGAAAAGGAGACGAAACACGGAGACATAGGTTACGTTGGAAAAGTGAAGAAGGTCAATCCAGAAATTCTTCATGCACTGATAGAAAACGATTACATCCCGGTGATCGCCCCTGTGGGAATAGGAGAAGACGGTCACTCCTACAACATAAACGCCGATACCGCAGCTGCAGAGATAGCGAAAAGCCTGATGGCAGAAAAGCTCATCCTCCTCACGGACGTGGACGGTGTTCTGAAGGGTGATAAACTCATCTCCACTCTGACACCGGACGAAGCAGAGGATCTGATCAGAGACGGCACAGTGACGGGGGGAATGATTCCAAAGGTTGAATGCGCCGTGTCTGCAGTGAGGGGGGGAGTGGGAGCCGTTCACATCATAAACGGGGGATTGGAACACGCGATCCTGCTGGAGATATTCAGCAGGAAGGGTATCGGAACCATGATAAAAGAACTGGAGGGGTAAAGATGTATCTGATGAACACTTACAGCAGGTTTTCAGCAACGTTTGTCTATGGCAAAGGCTCCTGGATCTATGACGAAAAAGGAAACGCGTATCTCGATTTCACTTCAGGAATAGCGGTGAACGTCCTCGGACACTCTCATCCTCGACTGGTGGAGGCCATAAAGGATCAGGCAGAGAAACTCATTCACTGTTCAAATCTTTTCTGGAACCGTCCGCAGATGGAACTGGCAGAACTTCTGTCGAAGAACACGTTCGGTGGCAATGTTTTCTTCGCGAACACGGGAACCGAAGCGAACGAAGCCGCCATAAAGATAGCGAGAAAATACGGAAAGAAAAAGAGCGAAAAAAAATACAAAATCCTCTCCGCCCACAACTCTTTCCACGGAAGAACTCTGGGCTCCCTCACAGCGACGGGACAGCCGAAATATCAGAAACCTTTCGAACCGCTCGTTCCCGGTTTTGAATACTTCGAGTTCAACAACGTAGAAGATCTGAGAAGAAAGATGTCAGAAGACGTGTGTGCTGTGTTCCTCGAACCGATTCAGGGAGAAAGCGGAATAGTACCAGCCACCAAAGATTTCCTTGAAGGGGCTAGAAAACTCTGCGACGAGTACGATGCACTTCTTGTGTTCGACGAGGTTCAGTGTGGAATGGGAAGGACAGGAAAACTCTTCGCGTATCAAAGGTACGGAGTCGTTCCGGACGTTCTCACAACCGCCAAGGGACTCGGTGGGGGAGTCCCCATCGGAGCTGTCATCGTGAACGAAAGGGCGGATGTTCTGGAGCCGGGAGATCACGGCACCACGTTCGGAGGAAACCCGCTCGCCTGTAGGGCCGGGGTGACCGTGATCAAAGAGTTGACGAAGGAAGGCTTCCTCGAAGAAGTGGAAGAGAAAGGAAACTACCTCATGAAAAAGCTCCAGGAAATGAAAGAAGAATTCGACTTGGTAGCCGACGTGAGGGGAATGGGGCTTATGATAGGGATTCAGTTTAGAGAGGAAGTGAACAACAGAGAGATCGCCACGAAATGCTTTGAAAATAAACTGCTCGTCGTTCCGGCAGGCAACAACACAATCAGACTTTTACCACCGCTCACGGTAGAGTACGGAGAGATAGACCTGGCGGTTGAGACACTCAAAAAAGTCCTGAGAGAAATTTGAAAGGGAGGCAAAGCCTCCCTCATTTTTTCTTCTTTTTTTTGCTTTCTTCCTCTTCTTTTTCCATTTCCATCACTTCTCCTTCTTCACCCAGCTGTTCGAGCTCTCCGCCGCATTTTTCGCAGTATTTGTTCAGCTGATATTCAATGGACGTTGCGGAGTAGTAGATTGCTCCACATTTTTTGCATCTGTATATGTAAGGCATGAAAACACCCCCTCGTGAATATTACCGCGTCTTATGAGACTTCGCTTCGCTCCTGTGATATATTCTAATACTTTATTTGGACAGTTTCAAGTTTTTAGAATGAATAATACAAGTCCTACCACTGCAACTATAAAACCGATGATTTCAAAAAATGTTACAGTTTCACCCAAAAGAAGAAAAGACCACAGAATAGAAAGAACCGGCTCTCCAACCAGAACAACACCCACTACGCTTGAAGGTAAATATTTGAGCGAGAGATTGATGAAAAGATACCCCAGAAACGAACATCCCACCCCCAGACCGATGAGAATGAACCACTCCCTCGCTTCAACGACCCTGAACGATGGCACAAGAAAAGCCAGAACAGTCGAAGCTAAGGCGTGTGTTTTCAGGCTGAAGTTCATACTTCCCATGGCCCTGTTCAGGTATCTTCCAAGAACAAGGTATCCACAAAAGAACACCACACCGATAACTGCGAGCAAATCACCCCTCGAAATACCTGAAAAACCCTCTTTTCCAGCAAGAGCCAGTACCACCCCCGCAACGACCGTGCTTCCCGTGACGATTCTGAAAGGGCCGAGCCTTTCACCGTAGACCAGCCACGAGAGCAATCCCGTTAAAACAGGCTGAAGCGTCAAAGGTATAACGGCTCCGGCAACGGTGGTGTGGTTGAAGGCAGAAACCCAGAAGAAAAAGTGCATCGCAAGGAAAAAGCCAGCAGCCAAAGAGAGAACTTCCTTCTTCAAAGAAAAAAGCTCAACTCTTCTCTTCACCAGAAAGAAAAACAGTGAAGCGATGAAAACCCTGTAGAAAGCGATGGTCGCAGGTGGAAGAGAAGAGAGTTTTATGAGTATCCCCGAAAAGGACGCCGCTAAAACACTGAGTAAAAGATAGAAAACGGGTTTCAAGTGCTTCACATCCCCCGAAAACGTTGTTGAGCTGTTTATCATTTTACAATACCAGGTCAAAAGCAAGTGTTCGAATACTCTTGGGGATGCCAGCCACATAGAATGATAAGTATTTTCCTCAAAATTTCATGAAACCGTTTCATCAACGACTTGACTTTGAATCACGGGAGGATATAACATATGAACAGATGATCATATGTTTATTTACTTGCTCAGAGGTGATGACCGTGGTTGACAGCTTTAGTATGGAAAACGAATTCGATCTGGAAAAATTCGCTTGCAAGCAGTGGATAGAAGCAAACGATGAGATGATAGAGCATTTATCGGAGTTTTTCTCGATGTTTTCAAATCCAACAAGACTCAGAATACTGCTCCTCCTCTCGAAAAAAGAGATGTGCGTTGGAAAGATAGCCGAGATCCTGAGGATGGATCAATCGGCAGTGTCAGCTCAGCTCAAAGTTCTGCGACATCTGAACCTCGTAAAAGCCAAACGTCACGGTAGATACATGCGATACAAACTGAACAACAAACACGTCAAAAATGTGCTCAGGGAAGGTTTTAAGTACGTTTTAAAAATTTCCCAATGAGAGGAGGGATTGGTATGTCTTGGAGAGGTTGGCTTGTCCTCATCTTCTCGCTCTGGTTGATCGTTGCTTCCCTCATTCCTGGAATCGTCGGCAGCAAAGGAGCGAACATTGCGGATTTTCTGATCGTCGGTGTTGTTCTTCTGATAGCGGGTATTTTCATGCTTGGAACCTCAAAAGTTGCTGGCTGGATTGAGCTCTTGCTGGGAATCTGGTTGATCATAGCCGCTTTCATTCCGGGTATAACCGGTTCCAAAGGAGCAGCGCTTGCGAACGGCCTGGTAGTTGGTATAATCGCTCTGATCTTTGCTTTCTTCGACAGAAAGAAACAGTAAAGAGATAACGGGGGCCTCGTGGCCCCCTTGATTTTTGGATGAACACTGGAAGTTATTAAATCGTACTGGTAAACCGGTTGCTATACTGAACAAATGAACTACGAGTGTGATTCTGGGATCAAAAAGATAGAAGACAGTAATTCACATGAAGCATTATCCCGTAACGATTTATTTACATCCTCGACCACTTGAACAATTCCGTATTTTATAGTATATTTCTTTCTGGTGCATACCTCATGCCCCCATCGTCTAGCGGCCTAGGACACTGGCCTTTCAAGCCAGAGGCAGGGGTTCGAATCCCCTTGGGGGCGCCATGATTGAAGGGATGTCGAAGAGACATCCCTTTTCTTTTTTTGATTTACCCCATGCATTTTTGAAATTGAACACCGGAAAAATCCGATAGTAAACGTATTCCAATGCCTTTTTCAGGGCTATATTTATGGGATATCTTTCTTGCGCGAGGAAGAAGTCTATGGCGAGCAGTTTTGAGTATACTTCACTGCAGTTTGGAAGGCTTTCAATAAGACTGGAAAGCACAGGTTTCAGATATTTGCATCCCCACACTTCTGGTTTTTCCTTTCTAAGAACATAACTTCCCGAGAAGAGGCGACACACCAGCGGTCTGAAAGAGTGATACGAACAACCACCACGTTCAGAGTGTGGATCGAAGAGTACACATCGATCCAGTTCATCAACGTTCTCAAGGACCTCTAACCACTTCTCTATTGAATCGTTTTGCAAGAGGTGAATTGCGAGGGGAATAAACTCGAGAACGGTGGCTTCAATATTAACAGAGGGAGTATTACAAAACTCCCTACATCCACCACAGGTGGGAAGGTCTTTCTGAATACCATCCAGTTCCTCGTAAAGTTTTATAACCTGGGAAGAAAGTTCTATCAGCCTTTCCACGAAGGATATTTATAACTTGCCGAAGTTAAAAAACAGATAAGAATTCTGAAAAAAGGAGGAATAAAAATTGAAAAATCATGAACGCAGGAGATATAGTGCTCTCATTCCCTTTGCTTTGTACATCCTCATATCCGCTACTTTCAAAAGTTCTTCAAGATTTTCCCCGTCTTCGGGAAATCCGGCAACACCTATGTTCGATGCAACAGTTAAAACTGTGTTTCTCACTCTGACGGGTTCTCTGAAGGCGGAAAGAATTCTTTCCAGGAAAGATTTCAGATACTCTTCTTTCATATCGTAGAGGAGAATGGTAAACTCATCGCCACCGTATCGGGCCACCACATCGCTTCTTCTTACCCTGTCCAGAATCCTTTTTGAAACTGTCCTCAATACCTCATCACCTACCAAGTGGCCGTATGTGTCATTTATCGCCTTAAACCCAGCAAGATCCATAAAAAGAACGAATACCTTCTTTCCCTCACGCTTTGCTAAATCCAGATATCTTTTTCCTAACTCAAAGAGATAGCGTCTGTTTGGAAGCCCTGTTAACGGATCGTGATAGGCCATGTATTCCAGTTCTTTTATACCAAACGAAAGATCTTCCCTTTCAAAGGTCGTCAGCAGAGTCTGAATCAAAAGAAGAGCATCTTTGCTCAAAGGCCTTTTTAGATATAGGATCAAAGACCTTCTATACTTACTGTCTTTCAATACTGAGATAATTGCAGATGTGCTACTACATACATTGATAAGATGAGTCAGTTCCTCTGAAGTAAAGAAAAACCCCTCTTTGAAAAAGGGAGGGACTTTCCCCTCGGAAACTCTCACAGAGAGCTTTCCATTCTCACTGTCGCTTTCCAGAAGAACAAAACCAATTACAGGTTGTAAAGAATAAAACACTTTTTTCAAAAATTCAAAATGACCGTTATTCACAGTTGTCACCTTCTGAGATTCAACTTTTTATTGTCTGAATTATATCACATTATTCTTTCGAAAACGATCAAATAATTTTCGATATTGTGTTATCATCATTGTTACTGTGGTGTGCGAGGTTCAGTTCTTTTCTCCCTCAATATGGAAAACGAGCCATCTGTTCTCTGCCAAAACCCAGAGATCAGATGGTGTTTTGAGTTCAGTTTTGACCCTTTTTGCCGCGGGTACTGCCAAACCTGCCATAGTCGCTGGTACCTCGTACAGGTACCACCATCTCAGCTTCTGAAGACGTTGCAATCCCTTGTTCTTGGTCAGGACATCTTTGAGCTTAATTTCTCCCGCATGATTACGCCTGCACATATCCAGCGTGCTGATATCTCCCACAAAAATCATCGTACCGAACACCTCCTTAAAGAACTCTCAAAAACGCATTTCAAAGGGTTATAAAATTCTTATCCATATTTTCAGTGCCTTTTTTGATCGAAACCCACAGATGATCTATCTTGATCTTTTTATCTAAATACCTCACAGTTGTTATAAGAATTGTTTTTTTCGAGAAAGGACTTCCTGTGGTACCAAACACTTTGATTTTCCCTCTAACAGAAACTCTCTTTCCAACAAGAGGCAAAAGTTCGTTTCTGATACTTCTCCTCGTTTTGGTTGATACCACATCCATCCCCCCTTGAATCCAGATTTTAGAAAATGTGTAATGAAAAAGCCCCCGCTCGTAGAGGGGGTTTTCTTATTGATTCATGATAGAAACCTATCGATCATGAGTTTTCAGACGGTTTTTTTCAAATTCATATTCCTCTTAGGAAGATAAAAACTCTGGATGAGCGCAACGTTACGCGCAATTGCTTCGGCTTGTTCATATTCCTCTTAGGAAGATAAAAACCATGTACCTTCAGACGCAACTTTTCCCTACGTCACAATGTTCATATTCCTCTTAGGAAGATAAAAACTCCTTTCATCCATATGCATCCACGCATATTCTACCAGTTCATATTCCTCTTAGGAAGATAAAAACGAGAAACTGGGTCTGAGAAAAGACAGAAGGCGATCGAGTTCATATTCCTCTTAGGAAGATAAAAACAAGATCGCTCTCTGACTCCAATGCTGTCTCGGGAAGTTCATATTCCTCTTAGGAAGATAAAAACTATGAAGCTTCTGAGAATTCTGCTGAGTCTGAAGAAGTTCATATTCCTCTTAGGAAGATAAAAACTTTTGCTCTGACATCCCTGTCTTATTTCTCCCATCCCGTTCATATTCCTCTTAGGAAGATAAAAACTCTTCCTCTTGCTATAGCCATCCACTCGTACTCGATCGTTCATATTCCTCTTAGGAAGATAAAAACGGAAAAGTACAAAAATGAGAATTGCGACAAGTATCCAGTTCATATTCCTCTTAGGAAGATAAAAACAAAGTGTCTCCACGCCACCGCCTGAAGGTATCACCGTGTTCATATTCCTCTTAGGAAGATAAAAACTGCTGAATAGCTTTCTGTTCCAGCCCAAATTGGAACCGGTTCATATTCCTCTTAGGAAGATAAAAACCAGTATCAAAGAAAAGGTTTCCTGTCCTGAAATCGTTGTTCATATTCCTCTTAGGAAGATAAAAACCAAACATAATAATATCAAACAACGAAATATTCAATTGTTCATATTCCTCTTAGGAAGATAAAAACAATAAGAGAGTATGTGGCAAAAGTCAAAGGAAAAAGCGTTCATATTCCTCTTAGGAAGATAAAAACTTTGAAGGAGGCAGGGCGTTATGATGGAGTTTCAACTGTTCATATTCCTCTTAGGAAGATAAAAACTAGGCCTCATCGTTGCAGTAAAGGGAGGCAAAAAGACGTTCATATTCCTCTTAGGAAGATAAAAACAACGGCGCCTTTTTAACACAACTCCTCGATAATCCAGTTCATATTCCTCTTAGGAAGATAAAAACAAGATACCTGAGATTATCACAGCACGACTTACGGAAAGGTTCATATTCCTCTTAGGAAGATAAAAACTTCTCAGGTATCTACCCGAAAAGAATGTGTTCTTCATCGTTCATATTCCTCTTAGGAAGATAAAAACCTACTCTTCTTTCGTGATATTCCTCTCGTATATTGTCGTTCATATTCCTCTTAGGAAGATAAAAACCAGCAACCTGTTGTGATGTTTGTGCTGTTTGTTCTGAGTTCATATTCCTCTTAGGAAGATAAAAACTCGAATTGAAGATTTGTGACTTTCCAGCCCGCTTTCGTTCATATTCCTCTTAGGAAGATAAAAACCATGACGATTGCAACGTTGGTACGACTTTCTTTTTTGGTTCATATTCCTCTTAGGAAGATAAAAACAATTGGAACGAGAGCGGAGAAACCGTTGAGGAATGTGTTCATATTCCTCTTAGGAAGATAAAAACGAAGCGTAGAGGTAAAGATCGAAGGAGTCAAGGAAAGTTCATATTCCTCTTAGGAAGATAAAAACATTATATACCTATATATGTTTCAACACAATAAAGGCAGTTCATATTCCTCTTAGGAAGATAAAAACTCGAATTGAAGATTTGTGACTTTCCAGCCCGCTTTCGTTCATATTCCTCTTAGGAAGATAAAAACCTCGCATTCACAGGAGGTGACCTGAAGAGTCTATTTAGTTCATATTCCTCTTAGGAAGATAAAAACCCAAGCAATCGTAATTCCGGCATCGTACTTATCAGGTTCATATTCCTCTTAGGAAGATAAAAACCCCAATCGAATTCTTTTCGAGCCATTCTTTCACCTCGGTTCATATTCCTCTTAGGAAGATAAAAACGTGAGGGTATGAGGTTTGAAGGAGCACAGCTAAGAGGTTCATATTCCTCTTAGGAAGATAAAAACAAGCAATGAGCGGTGGAAAACAATACAGCCTTTACTTGTTCATATTCCTCTTAGGAAGATAAAAACGGAGAAAGCGTGGGAATTCGACCTCTACACCCTCGCGTTCATATTCCTCTTAGGAAGATAAAAACAACTTCTCGGCCCCTGATTTGTATAAGCTGGGTTTTGTTCATATTCCTCTTAGGAAGATAAAAACGACTCAGGAACTGATCAGCCGTTTAGGAGGCGATCCGCAGTTCATATTCCTCTTAGGAAGATAAAAACCTCCCATCAGAACAGCGGCTGCGGCAAAGATAGCACGGTTCATATTCCTCTTAGGAAGATAAAAACAATATCTCTCATACTTCTCGAATGAGATCTATCGCATAGTTCATATTCCTCTTAGGAAGATAAAAACCTCTGTAGCGGAGTCTATTACCCTTGACAGTGACAGGTTCATATTCCTCTTAGGAAGATAAAAACAAAACCAGTCAGGATGAAGCCATTCGATGATGTCGTAAGTTCATATTCCTCTTAGGAAGATAAAAACTGTTCGGACATCGAATTCTGTGATTTTGACTTGTCTTCCGTTCATATTCCTCTTAGGAAGATAAAAACCTTATAGAAGAGAATCAGGACGCATTCTTTATTTTCCTGTTCATATTCCTCTTAGGAAGATAAAAACGACGACTTGCAATACCGATTAACTTTCGAACTAATCGTTCATATTCCTCTTAGGAAGATAAAAACGTTCTTCGAGGAGTGTGATGTATTCCTTGTCGAGGAAGTTCATATTCCTCTTAGGAAGATAAAAACATATTTGGATGGAAGAGGCAACAGAGTTCACATTAGGTTCATATTCCTCTTAGGAAGATAAAAACCGCTCTCCGATACGCAATATCAAGCTATATCAAGTCGTTCATATTCCTCTTAGGAAGATAAAAACCCATCTATATGTTACCGTATCCTGAGATGTATGTCAGTTCATATTCCTCTTAGGAAGATAAAAACTGGGAACTTTCCATCCAATTATTACCGTATATTCATGTTCATATTCCTCTTAGGAAGATAAAAACTAATGTCAATATTCGGAGCTATTGCGAACGCAATAACGTTCATATTCCTCTTAGGAAGATAAAAACTTGCAACAGCAAGAGATAGTGTAGGAAATGAGCCTAGTTCATATTCCTCTTAGGAAGATAAAAACAAGCACTATATTAGGCGAAGAAAAGCCAAGCGATTTTGCGTTCATATTCCTCTTAGGAAGATAAAAACCGCATTCATTTTTTTAGTAAAAAAAACACATTATAGAACATTTGTTATATGAGTATTGCGTCAAACCTCCGGTTTTGTCTAAATGAAATTCGATGTTGGATCGTTCGTATTGGTTAGAATGTCTCTTTCTATCATAATAGAAGGTGGCATTTTGTAAATTATCACAAAGTCTTCGTCATTATCAATGATGCATTGTAGTTCAAATTTTAGTTTCTCGATTTCTCCCTCCGTTAGTTCTCCTTCAAAAACCGATTTTTGAACATGGTCAAGATATCTCCTTGCTATCTTCCTTACTCTGTTTAATCGTTTCACTCCTTCTTTTGTCTCAGTAGAAATGTCGTAAACCAGAATAACTCTCACTAGTATCACCTACCACCAAACCTTGAAAGGCTTGTACTCATCTTCTCCGAGCAGATGTTTGATTATTTTATAAGCCTCCAATCTTATGAAAGACTGATATTTAACCTTTCTCTTCAGCTTTCTATGAAGAACTGTTTGTTGAAGCATATTTTCGAATTCCTCCACAAACATTCTTCGTCCTTCATCGTTTAAAAACACTCCATTGGATTCCTGAAGGAAATGATTTTCACGTTTAATCTTGCCAAGATTTATGAGTTTGAATATTATCCTATCAACAAAAATAGGTTTAAATATCTCCGATATGTCCAAAGCAAGCGAAAACCTTTTGGTACCCGGTTCATGAAGATAACTAACGGTAGGATTCAAATGTGTATGATAAAGTTCCTTCAGAACAACGGAATAGGTAAGAGAGTTTCCAAAGGAAATAAGAGCATTCAGTTCATTCAAAGGCGGTTGTATGCTTCTTTCTTCAAACGGCCAGTCTGTTATATCTTCCCAGGTAGAGTAATAGAGCTTTCTGGCGTGCGCTTCACAACTCATGAGCTCCGGGATAGTCGCTACGTGCTTTATTCTTTCCTGATATTCGGATATCTTACTGACAATATCGAATCCTCTTTTTTCGATGTTTCGTTTGAAGTTATGGATTGCTCCTTCTACAAACTTTCTCGCCAAACTCAACCTTTTCTCATTATCCAGATAGTGTTCCACCTGTCTTACCAAAAGTTCTCCTGAGAGAAATTTTTCCCTTGGATAAAAAGAGCCGGTGTAATATCCATAATAATTGAAAAAATGGAGAACAATATTGTTTTTTGCAGCAAAATCCAGAAATTTTGAATTCAAATCAACCTCACCTAAGAAAAATATCTGATCAACGTTTTCTACCGGAATGAACCTTTTTTGCTGTTTCCCATCTCTATCCTGATATTCTATTAAGATACTATTTTCTCGTCTTCGAATTCTTCCAGAGGAAAAAACATAATAGTTTCTTCCCATAACAATCACCTACACATAACACAGTTCGTAATACGAACATTTTTTACAAAAAGATCTGTTCAGCACAGGTGGAGGTATCTTGCTACTCACCATTTGCTTTATTTCTATTAAAGCGTTTTGTATCTTCTCTTCATCCCCATCTTCAAAATTTACTTCTAATTTCCTCATTAACTTTGGATAATGAATGACACCGTGGTTAACATTCAATCCGTACTTTCTCAAAACGAACATGTAGTATTTTGTCTGCCAAACATGTGCTTCCTCAAACTTCTTGCTCTTTTTGGTCTCGTGAACTATTATCTCCCCGCGGAAAGTGAGGAAATCTATCACACAGTCCTCAATCTCTACCTCCTTATGTCTTTCCCGTTTGAAACTTTCAAAATTCAAAAGTTTCCCGATTATGAGATCAGTTGTCGGCTGTGATTGTTCCATATCAATGTTTTTGGCAAAAAGCCAGAGTTTTCGTTTACATGTGAAATAATAGGAAACCATGGTACCAGAAACGTTGAGCATATCAAACTCTTCCAAGTTCATTCCTCCAGGAAAATTCCCAGACCTTTTTCGTACCTGCTACCCTTCAACACATAAAGCGCGCTTGCCCATTTTAATACTTGTTCATTCTCGGATTCTACCTCCAAAGGCTCTAAAGCTCCACTTTTTATGTGGTGGAGCGGAACATCAACAAGATATTTTGCAGTAACTCGCCTGAAGTCAAAGTAATCCGATACACTCTTCAGCTCCTGCTTAAGATCTTCTTTCAAATTTTCCGGAACAATGCTCATGGATGCTACCCTTCTAAAAATCCTGTGAGCTTCATGCTTCTTTTCTGAGGAATAACCGCTATCGAGAACATCAAGAGTCTCCCGAAATTTCTTTAAATAGTTGCTTCCTTGAAAAAGTGCCTGATAGGTCTCTTCCACCCATTTTCTTTTTGATAGCTCATCCAGCTTAAATGGTTTTTCTATGTCAAACATGCCTTCTATGCCCAACATGTCTTTTAGCGATTTTAAAGTTGCAGATACCACCTCTTCGCTGTAAACCCCGGCGATAAGCTCCTTTCGCTTTTTCTCATTGCTATCAGCGTATATGAAAGTATTCGGAAATTCTTCAGTCCACTCCCTTTTTCTGAAGATTCTTCCCATCCTCTGCACCAGAGAATCCGCTGGTGCTATATCTGTAAGCAGAATATCAAAATCAATGTCCATTGAAGCCTCCACAACCTGTGTTGATACGAGAATAATGTTTCTTCCCTTCGCTCCTGGGCGGTAACTTTCCAAAATCTCCTCTATTCTTCTTCGATCCTCCAGAGTCATCCGGGAATGTATCAGTAGAACATCCTCTTTTCCCAGTTTCTCTACAAGTTGCCGATAAGTTTCAATCGCATTCCGCACTGTGTTTCTTACTATCAAAACCCTACATCCTTTTTTGAAAAATTCAACAGCTTTTTCCACGGGATCCAAGCTTTTTTCAACTTTAACCAAATTCCGTAGTAATCTTCCCTGAGGAATGTCTTCGTAAACATCTTTTATATTCTTTTCCTCTAGCTCGGCTCTTTTTAAGATCTCATCCCTGATGAATCCAGGCAGTGTAGCTGTCATTATCAAAAAATGTCCTCCGAGTTGTTTCACATCCTCAGCTGTCTTGACAATTATCGCTGCAGCTTCGGGAGAATAGGCCTGTATTTCGTCTATCACAAGATAGGAATTAGCCAGGATTGAATAGATCATCTCGTATCCCGGATATTTCAAAGCAGAAGGAAAGACTTGATCCCCCGTCGATATTACGAAAGGATGAGAAAAGAATCTTGATTGTTCCACTATCTGAAGCACTTCTCCTTCTCTGTCCTCAAAGTTGTTTTTCAGAAAACTGGAGAAAAACAGATAAACAGCAGCATCGGAATGTAGAAGACCGACGTTTTCTTCACCAAAATAATTCTTAACTCTTTCGTACATCATGTTCGTTGCGCTCTGAAGAGGAAGAGTGAACAAGGTTTTTCCTTTGCTCCACATCAGGGCAAATTCTGTCTTTCCGGCTCCGGTCGGCGCCACAAGTACAATATTTTCTCCTCGACAATCTTTCAGAAGATCCAGTTGCCATACTTTGTTGGATATTCTCTCCAGATATCTTCGAACAGTCTCAAGCTGATCTCTTTCCAGTCTTTTATCTGCTTTCTTGAGAAGCTCCTTATTTCCAGCCGTTTCCACGTAAGATGCGAATCTATCGGCTCGCATGACTGTCCCAGAGGTGATTATGTAACGCTTGTAATTTTCATCTCTTATATTCAGTTCTTTAAGGATGATACTCGGAAGCAGAGAAATCAAATGAGGAGGGAATACTAAGCCACTGTCAATTATCGAGTTATGTGATAAGTATTCACACAGCGGTTTGTTCAATTCAATTTCACAGAGATCTCCCATTTCTTCTCTGAGAAGCCAAACTATCTCATCACCTACTTCAAGAAGTCTTTCGTAAGCTTTACAAACACTTTCTTTTTTTCTTCCAAACAGATAGTCAAGATAGGTTTCTCGCCAATGATGGTAAAGAACCGCTGAAAGAAAAATGCGAGAAAGTCCTTCACCGAGTTCTCTGAGAGTATTCTCCGGGATAAATGCTATACTCAGAAAGCTGTGCGGAATGTCGGGAATACCATCTTCCGGGACATCTCCTCCAACTTTTTTTTGAAACGCGTATATTACTTTACCCAAATCATGATAAAGGATAGCTTTCCCAGCAAGTTCTCTTACTCCAGAATCTATCTGAAGATTCTCCAGTACTTCCAATAAATCCAGTACGTGCTCTCTGAGAGTAACACCGTTGCTCTTGGCAAGAATTTTGGACATGGTCATCCCCCTCTATCCGACTTCCTGATCTTTGCGAGGAAAATGGGTATGTTGTTCCAGGAAAGTATTTCAGGAACATCGAAATGGATCATCGGAATAGATCCATAATAAAGCTTTGCTGGAATAAAATCAAAAATTCTTTTGTTGTTCTGAATAGTGTAAATGGAAGACACCTTGTAAGACGCTCCTATAATCTCTTGATACAGCTCGTTATAGTTATCACACACCTCGTCAGCGAATTCTGGAGAAGGTATCCATGTGTAACCACCCGTGCTGAAAACCTTTTTCTTTTCACAGTTTACGAGTTCATAATTTATTTCATCAATCGTGTCTTCAGATCTTCCAAGATGTATCCTTGAAATGTACCCAGGATTTTCCAAAGACTGTTTTATCATTTCAAGGACATCTTCTTTCGCTTTGACGAACAAATCAACCCTTGGATTTACAAGAGTCTGGATTCTCGTCGGCATCTGCCCTCCAGGATGTTCTATTTCATGGTTTATTTCCCTGTTTCTTAAACTCTTGAACTTTTTGACGTGAGAGCCTTTTTCCAAGTTCCTGAGCCAGGTGTACTCTTCCACTACTCCTTCGTGGTTTCCCACAATAGCCATAGAGAATTCTGAGTTCAAGAAGGACTCTATTTTTGACTCATCACTGAGGATGTTGCAGATGAGACCTATTGCGGTGGAATACATCGGTATGGGAAAGGTTTTTCTTTCAAATATGAAGAAAGGAATAGCAAAATGAGCGGTTGACGCTTTAACTTCTATTCTTAACAATTTCATGGGTTTTCTTCGCCTCCGATGACTCCACGCAACCATTTATTCAGCTCATTTAATCCTGCACACAATTTTTCTGAGCTTCCTTTCAGGATAGAAGGCATTCCCCATATCCTGTAATCTTTAACATTTGTGTTTTCTTCCGCTATCTGGGATATTGTTTCAACATCTATCTTTCCCCCGTCAAGTCTCACGTAAGGATTGAAAAGCGTTACGGGTAGCTTGGTGGTTGCCATGACTATGAATACAGGTGATACACTCCAGCTTTCTGTGGAGGAATGTATTTCAAAGCCGTTTATTATCACATCAAAGAATTGTTCTAAACGCCTTTGTTTTTCTTTTTCATCAAGAAGCACAGAAATTTTATAAGCTTTTTCAGATTTCTTAACCAGTATCTTTCCTTTTGGAAGTGGATATTCATCTTTCTCCATATCCACACCAAACAATTTTTTCAACTTTTCCTTCTCATTGTCAGTAGTGAAAACCACATCCTTACCAATGTTTTCAAGATCTACTACAACGGAGTATTTGTAAAAGGAAAAATGCTCCTCCTTTGAAAATGGGTTGGGATTTGCTTCTTCTCCTCTCTCACGGGCTCTTTGAACCAAATCATGGTTTGCGTAGAACGCCATGTCTCCTTCCCATTTTTCCATAGACACCGCTTTTGTCAGACCAACGGGTGCTTTTCTCGAGAAAGAAATTCCTTTTTCCTCATTGTTTTTCTTTTTACTACTTTTATCCTTGAAAGTTCCCATGTATCCAAAAAAGTCAAGTTCCTCGGAAGTCAGAATACTTTCTTCTCTGATATCGAATTGTATAACGTCCTGATCTTTAGTAACCTCAGCCGGTTTCCAACCATGTTTTCTGACAAGAGCATTGAAAATATGATGCCTCATGCTGGAACGAGAAAAGAAAGTGTAAACCCCATCTTCTCTCCGGAGCTTCTTCAAAGATTGAACGTTGTTTGCTATATTTTCATCTCTATTCACAGCGCAGGCCTCAAAAACCACTGTAGCGGTTATTGCCTTCACCTCATTCATTCTCTTCACCTCCACTTATTATTCCACTCACGTAAGCAAACATCAGATTTTTAAAGTTTTCGTCGTCCTCTGAGAAAACCCTATTCAGCTCTTCGGGGAATGGTTTCTTGTTCGCCATATAAGTTTTCAAGAGCAAATGATATACCTCATCCTTTTTTGCAAGCCTTATTAACTCTAAAAGTCTGTATCTGGTGCGCTCAAAAAGCTGGGAAACTTCTCTTCCAAGCTCTCTCATTTTCCAGACAGGAACCACCGTTTCCACCCCCAAAGTATTTCGTACTTCCTGAAAAAGTTCAGGTATCATCCAAGCATAATATCTCTTTTTCTTGGGATCGAATACTTCTATGTACTCTTTTATTTTGGAATCGTCCCCTGGATTGAGGAAGTACTTTAGCAGGAAATACTCAACTTCGATTAGTTTGTTTAGTCTTTCTGGATAGATGACTGTTTCAAAAATCTTGATGCTGTTTATGGAGTTCAGGATAGAAGATATCCTTGTGTTCAGCAGAAGATCTACGGTCCTTTGAGGTACATAGTATACGCTATAAGATTCACCATCGTAGTTCACAATTTCTATGTTTTGTCTCTCCCAAACACCTAAAAGTCTCTGAAGTTTCATATGAACTTCTGCTACCGCTCTGGAAACTGAAAGTTCTATATTCAGATCCCTGTAAGCTTTTATTGCCTCGTTCAAGTACCATATGGCTTTAAAAGAAGGAACGTTTACAAAGATTTCTTTATTACTATTTTTTGGAAAGACAAAGTGTCTAAATAAAGCAAGTTGAGAACATAGATCACATAGGTAGAATTCATTGTTCATGTTCCAAAATGAATTCGGGAATTCTTTTTCCGAGGATGAAAATTCACCAAAAAGAATTCTTGAAAATTGCTTTCTTTGACGAATAGATGTGTTCTCACTTAACCTCAAAGGATTACCGCAAAGGAAGCATCTTTCAGGCCCTTCCAGGATAGGTTTTCTAAATATTGAATTTATCGTCTCGCAGAAGGCTTCTATAAATTTCTCCTTTTCTTCAGCTTTCAAGTATTTTGATATGTAATTCTTGTAATAAGCACCATAATAACCCTTAAAATAGTTGTAGGCTTTGTTTACATCATTCTCTCTTCTTGCTGTTTCTTCCATTATAAAAACAAACAGCCGAGGAAAGGGCACTCCTTCAAAATAGTCACTTTCATACAATTCTTCCAACATTTCATCCAGCAAAACAACTGTTCCATCATCCTTGAGAATGTCCATGACACCGAAAGAAATCCTTCCTTCTTTTGATTTTTCGTTTATAACTTTCAAAAAACCATAGACATTGGCGTTGTGAAGCCAACTCTGCGGATATATAACTATCGCCACTCTTTCACCACCTTTAGCATTCCAAATCCCTGACCTGTCCTCACTCCTAGCCCGTTTTCGTAGAGGAAATTCAGGATATCAGGATTTCCAGAGAGTGTTACTGTGCCGGAGAACGCTTCTATAAATCCTCCGTAATGTTTAACAGGAACTTTCTTAAGATTTTTGTTCACGATACTTACGGGTTCGAATTTTGGTACCTTAACTCCAAACTTTTCAAGGAGATCCTTCAAAAGATCAAGCCGAACTTTCAAAGAGTGGTTCAAAGCCTCTTCAAAATCATCATCCTCAGGATTCACGTAGTACTTTTCTGTTTCTGGGCGAGTTAGTACGGCGCTTCCAAGTATCTTGAAGGTTACTATCTCAGAGGTTATTGTTATGGGAACGGGAAGATCCACAGAAATTTCTGCGTCCTTAAAAAATGATTTGATGCGACCAAGATGATTGTACATATAACCTACCATCTGTGGAATAGATGAAGAGAAATTAAAAAAAACAGGAGACTCAAACATAATGGAGTCTCCTGAGATTTCCTTTATTCTCTTGAATCCAACGCTGAAAACGTACGGCTTTGGAACTCTATCATGGGACAGTACTATTTCCTCAAACGGAGTTCCTTCATAGACCCGCTTCAACACGGACATGAAGATACGCCTGTAGTCAACCGGAAAACTCCCCTGGGAATTATCTTCAAAAAAGATCCTGAAAAATATTCTCATTGTAAAGACCTCCTAATTATAAAGAATCCAGTGAGATCAAAAGTTAGAAAATACGATAGCAGAGATCTTGCTCCAAATTCAACAAGAGGCAACTCAATATTAAAGAATCATGGGATTAAATAAAAAAGAACCAATGGAAAGTGTTCATTTTCTCATACCTCTTAGGAAATATTGAAACTGAGGTCAAAACTTGGGAAGGAAGCTACTTCTACGGGTTTCCATACCTCTAAGGAAGTATTGAAACCCGTTGAGTTCAAAAGAAATTATACCACAAACACACTCTGAAAGCAAGATGTTTTTTGACCTTCCATATCCTCCCTTTCCATAAACCATTCTAACACACAAGAGAGCATCTTCAAGTACTGTTTGGAAAAATGGAATAATTGCATAGTCAAACAAGAAAAGAACACAAGCAAAAAACAGAAGATAAATTATATCAACCTACGTCGGGGCATTTTGAGGTGTTTTTGGTGAAAATCGATTAGTTCCATGTTTCACAAATAGATGAAAGAAGGTATTCCTCAGTGTGTTAGAAGTTAACT
>Ga0208664_100148_pt1 | contig 27145 bp, 26 predicted proteins | sample Wag42014_10_20_FD_187332 | JGI IMG/M metagenome (GOLD analysis project Ga0208664, IMG submission 187332) | Deep subsurface shale carbon reservoir microbial communities from Ohio, USA - Utica-2 Time Series 2014_10_20 (SPAdes) (version 2) ... | reverse complement strand
AAGGAAGTATAGAGGTTAACCTTACTTAACTCAAGCTGTCCGAATTACTCCGATACACTGTCCGAAAATCTCCGATACGGTGTCCGAAAACGAGCGATATGCTGTCCGAATTACTCCGATACATGCATCTTACAATCAGGCACAAACCATTACAAAGTTAAAGAAATATTAGCGCACTCCTCTATTCAGGTCACCGAGCGATACCTGCATTTAAGGGACGATGACCTAAAAGAAGAGGTTGTAAAACATCAAGATCAATTACTTAATCAGAAAAACCAAAAGTAGAAATTATGATGCGTGCCTGTTAATGTACTCAACCAAATCATCAGGATGCACATATAACTTACCAAAAACATTATAAGTTTCAAGCTTTAAGTCTTTCGGGGATTTGTCCCCAGTTCTTTTGTACAGTGTACTGATTGAAACTCCCAATGTTTCAGCTACCTGCTGCAAACTCAGTAAATTTTCCAGTTCCTCCAAATTTTTAATTTTTCTCATACAATGACCCCTCTTGTACTGCCAAGACGGGGTCATCACCCCGTCAGGAATTCTCCGAGTTTGCAGAAAATACGCACCGCATTCTTCTTTTTTATTTTTTTATACTTTGTATTATCTGAAACTCTTTCTCCAGGATTACACACAAAGGGATTATTTGTGCGAACAGTGTGTGAAGCATATAATAATGCTTGATTTAATTAATGATTATCTCAGTGTGTCGGCTGATACACTGATTTATAGACATGCTAATTTTGAACAGTCTAATACTCCAGAGTAGGCAAACTTATACTGTTTGCTTTGATCCCAGTTAAGGGTTGAATAAAAGTAATTTGGTCCTTGTTATGATTAATTCAAGGAAAAATTTAATCAGGCGGCAATATTTTTCCATATTTTTTCCGCCATAGCTTTATATTTTCAAATTCTTCCTCAGTTACGGTAATGTTCTTTTTACCTTCTATGCTGTTTATTATTTTTTGGACATCATAGCACAGTTCTGGCTTTCCTATCTTTTTATAAAGTTTGTTAACTGCATAAAGGCAATCCTTGGCATAATTTTTCGAAACTTCTCCCTTTTGTACTTTTCTGTACAGATACTTGTAAAAAGTATTTTGGTGGGTAATGCTTAATAAATTTATAGACTGAAGCGCAGGATATTTTTCTGTAATGATCTGGCAAAAATTTTCTATTAATCTGTAATCCTGCTTTACTGTTGAAACTGCCCCTTTTAGTTTGTACTTTCTTGTAAATTCTTCAAATAGCCTGTTTTCTTGCATTTTATTTCCCCAGGTAATAATTTGTTATGTCGATACGATGGTGCCCCAATTCCTCGGAAATCAGCATTCTTGCATTAATATCAAGTTCTTTTGCCTGTTCCACCGTAAGATTATTTTTATCAGCAATATATTTTAGCTGTTGTTCTTTAGTATGACCCGATTTTACAGGCGGCAATGTATTTGTCAGGTTCTGGTATCTCTGCTGTGCATAGTTGTGTCTGTTACCATGAAAATTATAGCTTGCATTATTTCCATTATTAAAAGCTTTGGCAGTATTGTAGGCAAAATCCCGCCACTGTTTAAAATCATATTGATCCGGGATAAGTGATTTAGAAAGGCCGTATTCTTTCCTGAAATCTTTTACATATTTTACCAACTCTTTTATTGAATATGTTGCCTGAAGTGTCCGTAACTGCCCGCCTTTTGTGCCTTTCTCAATATCAAGGCTGCCATCTCTATGTAATTCATGGCCATTGAATAATGCAGATTCTTTGAAACGTAGCCCAGCATCTCTTTGCAGTTCTATCTGAAGCCTTAATGCCTCATACCTGATGTCACCTTTTTCGATATATTGTTCAGTTAAGAAATCTGAAAATTTATCATGCGTCTTGTTGGATATGCTTTTATCGATATTGTTAAACCGTTCACCTCTATTAATGCCGAAATTTTTTGCAGATATTTTAAGGTCGTCACGATAGTAATAGTTAAATACACTGTTAAGTGATGATATAATATTCGTTGCATGGCCTCTCGAAATTTCACCATTGTCAATTCTCTCAGATAAATGTTCTGCAAAATCGGCCATATTTTCAGCATCCAGTTTCACCAGATTTTTCAAATCATATTTCTCATTTGCAAAGTTTGCAAGATTTCTTACAGCCATTGCCATTTTCTTTATCGACTCTTGGTTCCCAGATTCAACGGCCTCTTTTGCAAGATTATAGCTTGCTGCTTTCCTTGATAGGTTTTTCTCTCCCACAAAATTTCTTTTTACCTTGCCTGACATAATTCACCTCCCAATTTTAATAAAGCGGTACGGTCAAATAAAATCAAAAAAAGAAAGGATAATCATCCTAACGAGTCCCTCCTGGTCGTGAGTTTGTTTATAGATATATGCTGTAAAGAAATGTATGTTAGCGATATTCTCCGAACTTCAGGTGTTCAGAAGACCTATATATCTATATATGAACTCACGCGCTCCGTGAGATTAAGCGGGATTTGGACACCGTTATAAATGGCACAGCAGCCTCATGGCATCACAAAAAGACACATGATAAACATGGCAATTTGCAACGATATAACAGTGAATTTTCTGGTTTTTTGTTTTTTCTGTAAGTTTTGAATGGTTTTAGATCCTGTCAATACAGGCGGGATTGAGGTTTATTCATATTTTGCATTCACCTTGTGAAAAAGGTGAACGCAAAATACATATTTGTGGTTATTTTTATTATTCTGCTTGGTCAGCTTCGCTGTTAATCAATCTGTAATACAGATTGATTAATCTCTGAATTTGGACACAACTCCATGATTGTCTTTTATCTAATAAGTAGAAACTAACAGTAATTTATGGCACCGTTTTGGGAATTCAAGGCCAAATTTGTATAAATGACAATTTTTATATCTGTATTGAATTCCCTCTTTCCCATTTTGCAATAATTGTTTTGCTTCTGATAGCATTTTCAACCTCAGTTCTTAACACTCGCGTTTAGGTGTGGGAATCGCGCTAAGCGGCCGAGCACCCCCTGCAACGCCTTGTTTGGCATCAATTCCTGATGCCAAGACGCGCGCATTCTTGTTGAACTTGCTCAATTCCGAAACCTATTCCAATGCCGGAATTGGCATTGGCCTGAATTATCTGATCCATAATTGAAAAGCCTTGGCCCATCATTTGCGCGAACCCGCCGAAATCAATGCCCATGATTTGGACAGACCCTCGATTTGTTATGCCTTCGCAGTGCTGTAGAAGCTGATGGATCTGGTGCCTCAAATCACCAAGCTGAGCTCCGCCCAGAAACCGCCGCTGAGTGACGATACCGATGACTTCTCCGGAAGCAGAATCGATGATTGGACCGCCTGAGTTCCCTCCGTTGACGGATCCATCGATATAGAACGCGTGAGGAGCCGCAGGGCCAGAAATAACTGCTTCATGAGTCAGAAGGTCATGGATTCCATGAGGGAACCCGGAGAAGACAACCTTTGTCCCCCGTGCCATCGAGTGACTTGAGTCCGGCTTGAGGACATGCCGACCGCCAGGAACGGGAGCCTTTGCACTCAGGACAGCAAAATCAAATTGATTCTCAGGAGAGTGCCCGATAAGTTCGGTAGATATTCGCTGGGCGTCTTCCGTAACCACCTCAATGTTCTGTCCATTGGAATGTACGGAGCAATCACATGATTGTTCGTGACAACCACATCTGCCTCGATGAAACTGAAACCAGAGCCCGAGCTGCTGCCGCACTCTATTCGAAATGTTGCGTTAGCGAGTGACTGGTGCACTGTGCCCTCCTGATGCCCAACTACTTGGGTAAGCTGCCGGGACGAAGCGAAGCATAGTACCGGTCGGATCCCCCCACTTGTGATGACTATTGATTTGGATATGGGTCTTCTGGGGCATCACCCTGACCAGACACGATCTTCCAACATTTCTTCGTATGGTTCTTATCGTCATAATTTGGACATGGAGGCAAAGAAGTTTTAGATTGATTTGAGTATTTATAACCGCAATCGGCACAGAGGTACGTTCCGGCCGAGACATCGCTTCCGTATGGCACGCACTCTTCCTTTTTCTCACTCAGGAATTTTTTGAATGACTTCATAATAACTTCTCCTTTTGCAATAAATCTTTAGCTCAGTAACGACTTCTTTTGCAGCAGTGCGAAAAAAAGGCCGTCCTGTGGATGGCCTTTAGGCTCGGAACAAACTGCAACAACTGGTTAGGATTCTGATCTAATTTCACTGGCTGGCAGGCAAGCTGGAACTTTGAATTTAATCCGCGAAATAGTCTGTGTGTTTTCTTGGGATTTAGCTTGCGAACCCAATGAGATAAATCCCGAAACCACAGCTATAGCGCCCTTTGTTTCAGTGCCTTCTGATGAAGTAACCGCCACATCAAAATCAACCATATGAATTGGGTTATAGTTGTGATCTAAGCCTAGTATCAAGTTTGACCCACCTGCCTGAGACTTAGTATAGATATGCCGGGGGTGTGGGTTCACGCCGGAAGTTCTGCCTTGCGCATCTTTAACTCCTTCAGCTATTTCTATTAATGCCTCTGAGACAAAATCCTTTAATTTCATAACCTTACTACTTCAAATCCTAACAAGTTATTATATATTTCGTACGTTTAGTATATCTTAGCAATTAAGTTGGGTCAAATCAAATCTTAAACGTTTAATTGTTTGACACCTAAATTTGATATTATTCTGTTTTTCAGAATTATTTATAATTATCAATAATATAGTGAAAGTTGTTCATGTCTCCTTTTTCGATTCCAATGACTTAACTATCAGGTGTATCACTTTTAGTCACGTATGAGTTGAACTGACTGTTATGGTTTTCTAAATTGCAATATAACTCATCAATTAGCTTAGTTGGTATAGTTTCTTTTAACTTAGCACAGTATTCCAATATTTCAACATCTTTGACACCCCAACGAAACATGTTGAAATATGTAAATTCTAAGTTCCCGCCTTTAGAATAATAGAAAGCCCATTTTAGATTACCTTTTTTGTCATGCTCTATGTCTTCGTTTACTATCGTTATACCTTTTTTTGATTGCAGTAAATTTTTCCAACCTTGTAGCTCTCCAAGAATAACAATGAGTTTGGCGTTTGTAATACACTGGTCGTAACGTGCCCATATAATATCAGGACGAACTTCTAAGCATTTATTTATATATTCTTCACTAGTTAAACCAACATATTCAGAATATAAATCTCGCCAAACACTTGTTTGGGGTCTTGCTATTGGATAAAACTTTAAGTTTAATTCATTTTCCAAATATAAATATTTGTCTCTATAAAGCTGCCAGCCTTCGAAGTCGCCTTTAGTTATACCGAGTATAATTTTAGGTATTATTATTCCCGGCTTTCCGAGCTTTGTTGGCTCACGCGCTTCAGGTTGCCATACACCGTCAGACTCAAAATAATCACGGAAATCATGAATAGATTCAAAACCACCACCATCTTCAATTGTTAGAAATAAAATAGGCGCATCTGTTTTTCCATCTCTTCTTATATACTCTAACACCTTACTCTTGTTCATTTATTTGTGACCATACCAATTTGTATCACCAGCGGCCCACCCAAGCTTGCCGCGAGCACACCAAAACGTTTCTCGCCGTCTGACGAATGTAATGATTATGAAATTTATTGTGATTATCACCACCAGTTTAAGCCTTTCATTAATTCTTCAAATTTGGATGATACCTCATTGAAACGTTCTATCGAGCCGGAGAATAAACCTGCTTTTAAGGGAGCCCATTCGTATTTGAATGTATTAGCCTCCTTAATTATTTCATTATAAACATTTCCAGTTCTGCCTCTACTACTGTATTTCCATCCAAATCTTCCCAAGGGACCCCAGATATGATTATCAGAGTAATATTCAAGATCAGCGTGGACTAAGGCAAGAAATACTTCAAAACGATCAAACATTAATTCGTAGTCACGCCCAAGGAATAGGAGATCGTCAAGATCCGGTTGTAGTAGTTTGTACAGATATTCACTTCTTGGAACATAATGTTTTTCATGTCCAGGCATTCTTTTAAAAGCATCATTCAATCCTGCAGCAGCATCCCCAACAGGCAAGGTAACTTCTATAGTTTCATATGTGTTCCGTGGAGATTGAACTTTTGTTGTTAATATTGTTGCGAGAGCACCATAATTATCTGCTGAAACGGCAGAAATTCCTGCTGAATATAGCAATAAAAAGACTGGATACCACTTGAGGCTTAGCCAAACAACAAGTCCTTCTTCTGGACTAAAATTGTCACATACACGCGCGATAGTTTTTTCTAATATTTTGTAGTGTTGGTTGTTACCCCAATATGCAACACATGCTATCATTGATCGTATTTCTTTGGCAATATCCTCATAAAGTTTAATTCTATTTAGAAACTCTTCATCGCTGAATTGTCCCCCTTTAGCCTTAAACTGTTCATCGGCCAACAAAGAGACAACCTCTCGTAATTTTTGATTGAATAAGTCATGAAGTTTAATTTTATATTTAGTATCAGATAAGTATTCCTTTGTTTTTTCAATAAGGTCATCGATTTTTGGGGAGCCAGTTTCAGTGGATGGAGTAGGCACCGAAATTAAAATATCCTCATCAATATTTTCCTTTTCCCTTAAAGAATCAATGGGTGGAGCTTTGAAAATAAAATCACCGTCACCATCCAAAAAACCGTAATGAGGTGTCTGTTGCGAGTATATATCTTTTGCGACCTTGTCATATACATAGGCCATAACACTATTAGCCGTAATTACCCCATCACTGGCTGTCGCATTGCCTAGCAAACCTTCAAGTAGGTGGCCTGTAAAAACAGAATGATTTGGAATGGGGCCGCCTGCATCTGCTACAACCTCATCAGCTTTGCCAGCAGTAAGTACTTGGCGACTGTATCGTTGAAGCATATCTTTAAGAAAGCGCATACTTCCTGAAGGAAGAGCACGAGTGATTGCCAAACCACCATAACAGGCGTCCATAATAAATAATAAATGTTTAGAGGGGATTAATTCTGCATTTCGTGTGAATTCGTCCCAGCGAATTAGAGTAGCGAGGTTTTGAGGATCACCATCAACTGGGACAAGGAATCCAACTTCACCCCTTCGACCAGTGTGAGTCATGCCATGTCCAGCAAAAAAAACTAAAATTCTATCATCTTGTGAAATCTCACCATTGACATAGGACATGAATGAGGCCATTATCTCATTTCTGGTAGCATTATCATCTAACAAAATTTTTATGTTTTCATTTGGGAAAGCAAATTGTGCTTCGAGAATTTCGGCGATAGCCTCAGCATCATTGACCGCATAGCCAAGGGGAGATGTGTTTTGATAGTTGTTGATGCCAATAATCAACGCGTAGCTATTTTTATAGGCTGGTGAGTAGATATTGCTGTCCATCTATGTTTCCCTGCCAAACAATATATTGTGTAATTCTGTAATTTTTATGTTTATTATATCTTGTTACATAAATCAGAGTCAAATCAAATATGAATTTTTAACTAATATCATCACAATTTAATCCTGTGAGAACTTCCCACCTGTCATGATGAGGATGAAAGCAAATACATAGAAATTACTGGTCATATGAGGAATGGCTTTTTTCCCAAGTTTCATAGAAACATACTTGTTAGTCTGTAACTATGCTTGCATCCCCAGAATTTTTCCGAAACTCAGATTTCTTTTTAGAAGCTATCCCAATAGATGTGCTGAAATTTCGATACTTGTGAAGGCCCACTACTCTTTGATGAGTTACAATCTTTACAAAGAATTTGTAGATTTGTTGGGTCATTTGTACCTCCAAAGTTTATGGGAACAATATGATCTATAGCTAGGTCCGCGCCAGCCGAGAATACCCCTGACAAGTCTTTTAGACATAGTGAGCAATGTCCTCTATCACGATAAAAAAGAGCATTTTTTAGCCATTTGGGCCAATATTTACACCGGTAAACTTTCCCATCCGCAGCTAAAAGAGATGGATATTCATCTCTCATGAGCCCTTTAACTTTAGTAGCAATAATTTCATTTAGCTTTCTGAGAGCTTCCCGGTCAGCGAACATGAGGGTAAATACTTCGTTGGCGATTGGTGTTATTAGCTCATCTTTAAATATCTCTTCTAGGTAGCGTGTCCACAATAAACTTCTATCTTCAGGATACTCACCTTTGGGCAATACGAAATCGTCTGGGGATATGGGGTGATCGATATTGTAAGCTGACAATACCGAAGCAAGTTCATCCATAGCAAACTCTACGGGGTCTCCCTTATCCATTACCCATTCAACATCAGCTTCCAGGCAATGTTGAATAAGTTCGTGTAAAAATGTTTCTTTTTGCGGCTTTAATGCTTTGCTCTGAAAGTCGGTAGTTATCTCAAAGAAATATTCGACATCAACCAATGAGGCTTCTCCAAATATTCTGTCCCTAGTAGAGGCTGCGAATTGGTAGGTCCAAGTATAGGTGAACTCAGAGAACTTGATCATTTTTAACAAACTATTGTATAGTTCTGAATATCTTTCATGTATTCATTATAGCTTTTCACACAAATCAGAGTCAAATTAAAAATTAATTTTTTAGTTGTATAATACCACAATTTTTATGTATTTAGGTCCAAATTTATTGTAAGACAATTTTTTTATTTCTCTATTAAATCCTCTTATTTTTCCTTCCGGAGTAGATGCTTTGCCTCTGTCAGGAATTTCAATCGCAGTTTTTACAACAAGCCCTTCATCGGCGGGAATGAAGCACTGCGAAGTTCACGTCCACGTGAAAAGAATGGTTAGAAGCATGCATTTTAAACAAGGGGCATACCCGCTGCACGAAGTTCGCGAGTCAATTCCGCTTTCCATCTCCCTCCGTCATCCATTCGGATGTAAACTATGCCATCAAAGTCCGAGGGGGTCTCCAAACCAGGGGTAATCAAAGCGCAGACCCTTGGCTGGCCGAGGTGTGCAAGGAAGTACCCAAGTTCAAGAATAACATTCTGGCGTGCCCGAGGAGCATACTTTTCACCCTTTATGCCTCCAACATCATCGTCTGTCATTAGAACAACAGCAAATGTAACGAGTTCAGCTTCCTCAACGAACTTTGTGAGCAAATGACGACCCATATTCGGTTGTTCGTGAAGGACAATTGGGTCTAACCCTAATCGCTTAAGTTCTTCGACTACAGCCGTCCGAGCAGCTTCATTTTGTCCGTGAACCACAAATACGCGATTGGGCTCCCGGTCATTAATTTGTATTTCTTGCAGTTCTGACGATAGTAATTCTTTTTCTCGGTTCTCGGAATAATCGACAGTGCCTATGTTTTCTTCTCCATCTTCCTTTAAAGCAGTTCGCACAATGAATGCTGTCAAAAGTGAATTCTCGGCCGTGATTGCTTGGGGGTTATCTAAAGCAAATTTAATTATTACATTTGCTCTATCCCGGCAATTCCCGATGCCGCGACCAGCCTCCAAACCAATAACTCCCGCCTCTATCAAGAAGTCATCGATGTCGGTATGTTCCCAAGCTCCGATTACTTCTCGACTCCGCAACAGCTCTTGGCGGCTTGGCGCAGGCAAAGGTTTGTTTTCAAACCTTGATATAGTTGCTTCTGCGAACGAATAGCCAGCACTATCAAGAATGGAAAATAAATCACGATCTTTAACAGCCCAATGATTTCGGTTGAATTCGAATATTGCAATATCAAGATCCTGCCGGAGCTTCCAGATAGCATCGTTAACTAAGCTCCTTTCTTGGTCAATGAGAGAGAAAGCTAAGCTTAACTTTCGCGCTTCGGCATTAACTGTCGCTATTTGGGCGACATGCACAATCTCTTCGCCACGACCCTCCTGCATTAAGAGACACGGCCAAGATTTTAGGCAGTCGATAGCTTCATTTGACAAATACTCTAACTGGCTTCGGATGGAGCTATCCGTGTACTCCAGAAACCGACTCTGATCAATTTTGATCACGGAACTGAGGTCATCTTCTACCAATCCGGAAACGATGATGTTAAACATAGATTATTATCCCTTTTCCCATCTAATGGTGCAAGGAGTACAGCAAGATTTGCATCCTTGTTGATTTACCTTGTTAAGTAACTTTATCATGATAATCTTGTATCCATTTTTCAATTATTTCAGGAGTGGCTAATTCGCCAGATATTTGAATTGATTTTGGTCCAAATAATCTTGTTCCAGCAACACTCTCGTAAGTTATTCCTATAATGCCAAACTCATCACCTGTACTCCAATAGATAGGTCCGCCACTAACACCGCTAAAATCTAACACAGCGGGGTCTTCTTTAAGCTCACTAAACATATTAAAACGTTGAGTTGGCTTTCCATTACTCAATTTTGCTACAATTGATACATGTGGCATTGAAATTCTATGAAAAACTTCGCTTTCTTGCTTTTTGTCCTTTAATTTAGTGGGAAACCCAATCGCAATAGCATGGTGTATTCCATCCGGAATTTTTGGAAGGAATTCCAGTTTAATCGGTGCCTTTTCAATTTTTTTAATGTGCTCTGGATTAATTTCTCGTATTGCAATATCCGGTTGTGGTTGACATAATTCTGGTGACGGTCTCACAAATCTATCCATAATAACATAGAATCCGTTGACCATGGTTCTCATTGTATGAGTATGTTCACCATGCTTTTTTTCTGCTTTCCGGAATATTTCGATAATGTGCCAGCAAGTAATGCCATATGTTTTTCCGCTATATTCTATGAATGTGATCGTACCATTAGGTAAAATTTCAGAGGGTTGTGAAAATGATATCCTTCTATGTTTATCCTCAGTTAAATTTGGTGTAATAACTAATGATGCACAATGAAGCGCGTCATTGTTATTAAAGAAATCGCATAGTGGGAATTCTTTCTTCATATAATTTTCACCATTCTGAATTGTACATTTCTGTAGTAGCCTAACCATATATTGTACAGTTCTGTATATCCTTCATTATTTTAATGATAGCTTGGCAATTAAGTCATATCAAGAAAAATTTCTCAACTGTATAATACCTCAAATTTAGTATTATGCTGAAAACTCCTCCGGTACTTCTCAAAAAATATGATCGCCTGTTGGTGAATAGAGATGCCCATTCCATGCTTGAAGTTTATCCTAAACGTAAAAGTTACTATTGATTTATCACATTGTTCTCAGAATTCAGCAGTAAATTTGTATCAATGACAAATTTTTTCAAATTCTTATTGTATTCTCTAATTTCTCCACTTGGTAATATTATATTCATTCGGGCAGCCATTTCATCTGCAGTTTTCACAATATAGGCTTCAATCGTAACTGCTACATCTTTATCCGCTGAATGTTGATTTAAAAAAATATTTGCTAAAGTTATGTGCTGATTTTCACATAAGTAGCAGTATTCATTAAGAAATTTATCTATTAGTTTCATCCCGCAATATTTATGGCCAAGAAGATTAGCTTTTTTCGAATAAACGTATTTACCTTTCCTGTAATCTTTACGATAAACTCTTGTTTTTCCAATATCATGTATCAAAGCCCCTGCGATACATAAATCTACGTCAATATCAACAGAAAAATTTCTTGCAAGAAAAACAGCTATCTTGGTGACGTCTAATGTATGCTTTATCAGCCCGTTCCTTTTGGAGTCGTGATTCCTTAATGATGCAGGAATCCTGGTAAAACTGACAAGAATACGCCAATCTGTAAAAATATTTCTCATAAAGGTTTTCAACTCTGCATCTTGTATTAAATCTATAAAACCATGTATTTCCTTTAAATATTTTTTTTCTGCAGTATTTAAGTTTAATGTTTTCCCTATGTTCTCAATTGAGAGTTCCACTATCTCGGCATTTTTAATATTAATATTTATCATTTCCAAATTTCCATTCTTAAACTTTTTACCGCTAATCTTTATATACTTATAGATCTTATCATTTTGACTCTCATTGAAAGAATATCCAACTGTTTTGCCTCTGCCATTATACAAAATCAGTTTTTGATACGGAAACCCTTCCCCTGTCTCATGAGTAAAAATATTTGCAACAAAAAATGGTCCATAATGTTTATTTTCTTTATCCAGGTAATTTGCAATAAATCCATTCATAATCTTTTCTCCTTTTCTTTATTTTATACACAATATTATATGCGGAAAACCGCAAAATGTCAAGAAAAAGATTGCGTTTTTCCGAAAAATCTTATAAAAAGTTAGTATGAAAAATAATCAGAAGATTGATATTGTGTTAAAAGACGAATATCTTCAGGAACTTAAAAAGAAACATAACACTGTGACCTTAAGCAAATTGCTTAACTCAGATACAGCCCAGAAACTCCTCAAGGGAGAAGCAAACATCACTGTTAGAAATCTCTGCAAGCTTTGTGTCGATATGGAATGGCCGCTACCGGATTTTCTGGAAATCAAAAAATAGAAAAATGGGTCAGGTAAATTATGGAGTCCCTACTCTTCGTAGGTTTAGATACTAATCATATTAGTGTGAGGACTTTATTGTAACTTTGACACATTCGTAGGTTTTGAGTGCGGACATAAATATCTCCAATCACCTATGATATGACATCCTGTATCTTTTTGTACACAATTTCGGTTCTTTCGATATCCTCATTGTCAAGATGTCCCGGGATACAATTTGTCAGAAAAAGTCGATCTTTCGTAATTTCAATAAATTCAGACCTGATATAGTTTTTTACATCTTCGTCAGAACTTAAAATTTCTGTAACAATATTAATGTTTCCATTAATAACGTTTATAATATCTTCCATATCATGGCAGTAGAAATCACTCTTTCCTCTTGAACGAAAAGCAGACAATTTTGTTGCAATAAAATATGCTGGAGAAATAAGCCGAATACTCAAACCGTTTTCAAGAACAATTTCTTTTGCACTTTTTAATGCGGGCAGGTACCAGCGGTTAGTAAAGCCCAAAACACTTCCTTCAGTCGGCATAATATCCAGCAGCATCTTATTATACTCCATTCGGCATAATGGGATTGTTTCTTCATCCAACGGCATTTTTTCTGCAAAACCTAATATTTTCAGCTGCTCCTGCAGCTCATAAAATTCTTTTTTCGATACAATCTCTGCTATAACATCAACATCTTCGGTAATACGGGTATCTCCCGCAGCAGGATCTGTGATCAGATAATCAACTGCACATCCTCCAACAAAAATAATTTTATCTAAAAATGGCTCAAGAACAGCCGCCATATTCATTAAAAGTTGTTTATTTCGCATAATTCTTTATAATTTCTCTGAGTTTTTTCTCTGCTGCATCAACTTCTCTTTTCTTTCCGGTTCTTAAAACATCCAAAAGAGCCAGCATTTCATAAAGATCATCCTCAAGCTTTTCTTCAATAACAAGCCCAGGAATAGATTTATGCAACGGATCAATCTTATACCCTTTAACTGTTCCTTCATGGTGTGGCCAAACAGAAGGATAATCATCATCAACAAAACTGCTTTTAAGCGAACTTGCATCTATGCCGGTCAAAACGCCTCTGACAACTTTCCCTTTTTCTGCAGGAAAAACAAAAGGGAATCCGTTAAGCAAAAACTTCTCTACATTATTGTAGAAAGGAACATAAGAGCTTGACTTGCTATTCTTATTTTTGATAGGTGTTTCCAGCACAAGTTTCGATTTTATAAGGCTTCTCACGCTTCTGTTAATAATAGCTTTGCCCACACCAATACGTTTTTCCCACTCTCTAATCGTCTCATATTTTCCTTTATTAACAACAATACTAAGCAGAACATAAACTTCTGTCGAGTTCATAAGTCACCTCTCAGTCGAGATATCCATATTGTTGCACATAAAGCATTGGATGTAAAGAGTGTTCCGTGTTCCGGAACAAGGAACATATCCGATCAAGCAATCTTATCTCTTTATAGATCACCATAAAACTATTACCTTAAGTTCAGGTATGATTATTAGGATAGATATAATTTTTGAAATTACAGCCACAAAAGATACAATCGTTCCACCAACAACCCAACGAAATCGCTTCGTTTAATTTTATATTACTATAAATTAAGAAATAGAAATATTATTCCAACTCTCTAAGTTCAATATACCTGTCAAATCTGTATTTACCGTTACTTTCAAAAGGTTGTTTATTATATATTCTGGTTAATCTTTTATCATTCTCTATTTTTTCTTTTATTTTTCCATCATTCTGCACAAGCTCTTTCTCAGAAGATAAAAACCATTTATCAAGAAGCGGAATATAATCCTGATGATATCTGTTCTCACCTGACTTTAAATATCTAAATTTTTCAAGAAAATCAGGTGTGGCAATATTGTTTATTATTTCCAGAATTTGTTCCATAGTATTCTCCTGACCGGAGAGGAAATCCCATAATTCGCTAGCTACAAGTGTCTCCTCAGGATCAAAGAATTTACTCATATTTATTATTGAACGTAAAAATCTTTCTTTATTATATCCTGTAACTTTTTCTTTTGCAGGATCAACAGTTGGGTCAAAAGGAAAGCCTATGTAAAAATAGATTTTTTTATTGGGGAATTTCTTTTGCAAGGCGGCTTTACCTTCAAGAATCTTTTGTTTCTCTCCTTTCATCTCACCCGAATTAGGTTTAACAGATTTTATTTCAATAGCAATAACCTGATCCTCATCTTCAAAGAATACATCAGCGGAAAAATCCACCGCTTTTATATTTTCACCATCATAATTTTGTAATAAAAGCTTATTTTCTCTTCCCAAATCAGGCAGCTCGGTAGAAGTGCTTAAATCTGCTACAATTTCAGAAATTTTTTCTCTGTGGGTTTTTGTAATTGGCAAATTACCAAGTTTCTTAGATGTATATTCTCTTTTCTCCCCATCAGATAAAATCTGTGCAACGTTTTCGAAAAATGTTTGCCCCAAGGTTGTATTTAAACCGTGCAGCCAACTGGCAAGGCTTATAAAGAAAGGCGTATCCGGCACTTTTCCGTCTAATTTATCAGCAAATGCGTTCAGAAAAGCATCATGAAACGGAGCATTTCTGATATTGGATGCATCCTCCGGAAAACTGTCAAACCTTGAAATAAGAACTTTTATTACTTCGATAGCTATTTTTTCTTTTACTCTGTTTTCCAGCGCCATATATCCCGCCAATTATATTAATAATGTTTATTTTTCTTTCATATGAAAAATGATTTCAGCATACGCCGATCTGTTTTTTTCAACACGGTTTAAGACGGGGCGCTTAAATTTATTGCAAATCTTCATACCCGCTTTCTCAGCTATTTTCGGATAAAGATTGAACTTATCATTGGCCACGAGAAAAACATCATAATCATCCTGCAAATACTTCTTGCAATTTTTCAGAACAGAAGAGATACCATTCACATAGGATTCACGGGCTTCTGCACCGCCGCCTCTAAAAAGAGGACCTATTTCTTCCTCGTCTTTTCTCTCAAATCCGAATAAATCATAAGCATAAGCATGCTGTTCATGATAATCAATCAAGCCAACATAAGGCGGCGAAGAAAAGATACCTTTGATTCTTTTATCTCTCACCAATTCCGCCAGTGCCGGTTTCTTTTTATACAGCCTTTCAACCAGGTCAACTGATCTGCTGTCTCCCGCAATACAATATTGGTGAGTATCCGTTTTCAGTTTCTCAAATTCCATAATGCGTTTCAGCGTATCCTTGGTATAACGTTCCCACCATGTTAAAATGGTAAACAATGGCTTACAGATCTTGCCGTGCTTTTTGCAGTAGTATGTGGTTGTAACAGGCTCTTTCAAAGTTCCCAGATCGGAATGGGTGGTTGCCCTGCAGGATCGGATCGTCCTGCTCAACATTACGCATAATATCTTCTTGGTGTCTGGATTTTCGATCTTTTTTAATTCTTCAAAAACAAAATCTATTTCCTCTCTGACAGGCTTTAAAAACCATTTATCTATAAACGTATCGTCTTTTTCCTGTCTCAGTTGAATATTATATTTTTTTACAAGTTCGTAATATTTATCCAAAAATATCTCAGCCTTTTCCCGGCTGTATTCTTTTTCGTTAATTTCGCCCTGCCTGACCCATCTTTTATAATCAGGGGAAGGGAAATATTTATCATTAAAGATTTTCAGCTCTTCAAGTAACTTTTCTTCAAACTCAAGATTGTTTCTGCGGGCTATGAAATTTTTCAAGCGGATAGTAATATCTCTGACACTTTTCTTTATATCCACAAGATCATGCCTGCTTGTCTTAATATTACTGATTAATGAATTAAATGCAGATACATCAACACCGACAGCATGCAGACCCAGCTCATTTGCCTGCACAAGTGTTGTTCCGCTGCCGCAAAAAGGATCTAAAACAATATCGCCTTTCTTGAAATAAACATCTTTTTTGAATTCATCGGTATGACCATCCAGAAAATATTCCACCAGCTGAGGAATAAACTTACCTTTATAGGGGTGAAGTCTGTGAACGTGTTTGGTCGTTTCAGACTCCTTGTAATCGGCAAAAGATAAGTGCCAGTTCAGGTCATCCCCCAGCACCTTTTTCCAGTCTACTTCCTTTTTACTAGAGTTCTGCTGATAATATTTCTTCAGCTCATTCACATCAATATAAGTATGGCCGTTTTTGCCGAATTTTCGCACTCTGCCGTATTGAATCAGATAAGATATATTGGAAGCTGTCACAGGTTTATTCAAATAATTGCTCGCCCATATACTCGCTTCTTTTATTGTTAATAATTCACTCATAATTATAGAAATTTACCTCTACTCTCAAAAAAATATTTTATATTAGTTTATCAATTTTGACCGACTTTTCAAAGCATTTTTAAAATAATCCTATATTTATTGCATACTGAAATCAGACAAAGTCCCTTGTAAGCAGGAAACTATGAATTGGTTTCTGATAGAATGACTGGAAACGGTTAAATGCACAACATGGCATTCACACATAATTATTCACATAGTATTGTTAAAATATATACCGGCTCTTAATATTTCCTTATATTAATTCAGGTTTCGCACTTACACTGTTTACACGTCTTTGCGAGGAGTGAAAACGACGAAGCAATCTCCCTACTTTTCTTATTTTGAGATTGCCACAAACCTGTTTTCAGAAGTGCGAAACATGTGATATTAAGAGGTTGGCGCAAACTTCATTTTTAAAAATTATCATCCTCATTTTCTAGCTCTTCAAAAGCTTTATCCGCCCTATAACGTGATAGTTTATTCTTTATTTTCTCTATACGCTTTTTTTCGTAATTAAATAATTTTTTATTTTCGAGGCAGGCTTTTACAAAAGTCGTGTTAATATCATCATCGTAAGCAATTTTTGGGAATGTAGTGTTATTATTAACAAATATAGGCTGTTTTTCCTCTTTGATAACATGCAATATAAACTTCTGTTCTTTTTCGTTGGTCTTATCACCAAATTTTTCATATGCTACAGATTCAAGTATCTGTGTTATTCTTTTATCCAGCTTCTTCTGAGCTAATTGAAACATCCATCCTAGCTGGTAACAAGGAATGTGTTTACCCACTTACACTTGTCGACTGTTGGCGAAAGGTCATGATGTCTTGTATCGGTGGTGCACCATATAGGCGACTGTATTCACGACTGAACTGTGATGGGCTTTCGTAGCCAACTTGAAATGCAGCGGAGGCGGCATCAATGTGTTCGATCAACATTAGTCTCCGCGCTTCTTGTAACCGCAGTTGTTTCTGGTACTGAAGTGGGCTGAGTGCCGTCATGCTACGAAAATGGTGATAAAAAGTTGATGTCCCCATATTGGCCATTTCAGCTAGTTCATCGACTCGTAATGGCTGAGAGAAATTTGCTTTTAGCCACAATAAGGCTCGAGCAACCTGTTGGCTTTGAGTATTAGTCATTGCAAGCTGGCGCAATATAGCCCCCTGTTCTCCCACCAGTAATCGATAAAAAATTTCACGTTGAATAACAGGCGATAAAATTGGAATGTCTTGTTTTTGGTCAAGCAGGTCCACCAGCCTCTGGAAAGCATTCAATAATGGCACTGTCAATTCACCAGTAGCCATGCCCCTCTCTGTTTTCTTGAGTCGTGGTGCGGGGAGCTGACTCTCCTCCATTAGTTGAGATATAACGCGATAATCAAAAGTCAATTTGAGGCCCAGATAGGGCTTTTCATGGCTAGCCTCGGTTACCTGTGCAGTTACGGGTAAGTGTAATCCAGAAAATAAATAGTGGTTTGTATCATATACGTATGTTTCATCTCCCAGCAGTATTCGTTTAGAACCCTGAGCAATCAAGCAGACACTCGGTTCATACATCCCTGTGACTGGCGCGGATGGCTCTGTTTTTCGAAAAAGTGATAATCCGGGGATGGCCGTGGTACGCAAATCCCCATCTTCAGTTAATCGGGCAATACTTTCCACTAAACCGTTCATGGTGAAATTTAACACATTATTCTTTGTTTTCATTGATTTGCCTCCTTATTTTGGCCTTGATATCATGCCTATGATACTTGCCAAATCGTAATACATCAATAATTTTTTGCCAGCCAATAGAGGAATAGGCAATAATTCGATAGGATTGGTCTACCTGCTTTTTGTGTATGTTGCTATTATGTTTAAAATAGAAACGAGACAGAGCTTAGAAAGGAGACGCCATATGAAAAAACGCATATTGGGAAATAGCAATCTGGAAGTCTCAGCCATTGGTTTTGGTTGCATGGGTTTGAGCTATAGCTACGGCCCGGCCACGGATAAAAAAGATGGGATTGCACTGATCCGCGCTGCCGTTGAACGAGGAGTAACCTTCTTTGATACGGCTGAAGCCTACGGACCCTTCACCAACGAGGACTTGGTCGGTGAGGCCCTTGCGCCGCTACGCGATCAGGTCGTTATTGCCACGAAATTCGGTTTTACCTTTGGCGACGACGGCAAACAGCAAATTTTGAACAGTAGACCTGAACACATCAGAAAAGTCGCTGAAGAAAGCCTCAAACGTTTGAGAACGGACGTCATAGATCTGTATTACCAACACCGGGTCGACCCTCAGGTGCCCATTGAAGATGTCGCCGGAACAGTACGTGACCTGATTCAGGAAGGGAAGGTGAAGCATTTTGGATTATCCGAAGCCGGAGCAGAAACAATTCGCCGTGCTCATCAGGCCCAACCGGTTACCGTTCTTCAGAGTGAGTATTCACTTTGGTGGCAAGAGCCTGAGAAAGATATATGGCCGACTCTAGAAGAACTAGGAATTGGCTTTGTCCCCTTTAGCCCTCTGGGAAAGGGCTTTCTGACCGGCGCAATCAACGAAAACACGACATTTTCCGAAAATGATTTTCGAAACATAGTGCCGCGTTTTTCACCTGAGGCACGTAAGGCCAATCAGGCGTTGGTCGATTTGCTTGGGAAAATTGCAGCCAGCAAGCAGGCAACCCGTGCGCAGGTAGCAATTGCTTGGATTCTTGCACAAAAGCCCTGGATTGTTCCGATTCCCGGAACCACTAAGCTCCACCGTCTGGAGGAGAATATCGGCGGTGCTGCCGTCGAGTTGACAGCTGAGGACCTTCGTGAAATCAAGAGCGCAATGGCTAAAATTACTATTCAAGGGGCTCGCTACCCGGAGTCCCTACAAAAACGGGTCGACCGCTAAACGGCGACACGGCTTAAAGGAGGTTATATTATGAGTAATAACATTGCAGGAAAAGTCGTGGTCATCACTGGCGCAAGCAGTGGGCTGGGTGAGACAACAGCAAGACTACTATCTGCCCAGGGAGCAAGTGTTGTGCTGGGTGCGCGGCGTATCGAGCGCCTTCAGTCCCTGACAGAAGAGTTGAACCAGAACGGCGGCAAGGCCTTAGCCATCCCGACAGACGTTACCGTCCCCGACCAGGTCAAGCAACTGGTCGATGCAGCCGTTCAGACCTACGGGCGCATCGATGTCATCATCAACAATGCCGGGCTGATGCCGCTCTCGCTGCTCGAACGCCTCAAAGTTGACGACTGGAACCAAATGATTGACGTCAATATAAAGGGTGTACTATACGGCATCGCTGCGGCGCTTCCGTATATGAAGAAACAGAAGAGCGGACATGTCATCAACGTCTCCTCGGTGGCCGGGCACAAGGTCCGCCCCGGCAACGTGGTTTATGCGGCGACCAAAAATGCGGTGCGAGTACTGTCCGAGGGACTTCGCCAGGAAGTAAAACCTTACAATATCCGGACGACGATAGTTTCGCCGGGCGCAGTGGCCACGGAGTTGCCGGACAGTGTCACCGAGCCGGACGTCGCTGAAAATATTCAAAATTTTTACGACGAATATGCAATCCCAGCCGATTCTTTTGCGCGAGCGGTGATCTTTGCCATGAACCAGCCGGACGAGGTAGACATAAACGAGGTTCTATACCGGCCGACGGCTCAGAAATTGTAATGGTGTACTTAGATCAATTAAAGATTTAAGGGAATGAAGAGATTTCAGCTTTGGAGTTTCCAAAGCCAGTGTGGTATATACTCGCGGTACTCAGCTTATTGATGGGGTTTGCTGTATGTAAAAAGCAAGCCATGAAGAAGATGACTGAGTTCTCCGACAAATCACTCAAATAAGGAGTAATCGATGAAGACAAGTTTTGGAAAGTTAATTGTTGCGCTCATACTGACATTTGTCATCGTGAGCCTCTCTGCTTGTTCAGTTGCCCAGCATAGTGGCAAACATGCACCGCTGACTATTCAGAGGCAAGGGAGTTTTGCCGTTGGTGGTACGGTAGTCACCAACCCTGGAACGTTTGACCCGATAAAAATGTCCCCGGAGGGGCAAACGTTACACGGCGATCATCTCTACACCTTTTATCAGATTCCGACAGACGCCCGTGATTTACCGCTTGTCATGTGGCATGGCTACGGACAGTCAGCAAAAACCTGGGAAACCACTCCGGACGGACGTGAAGGATTTCGGAATATTTTCCTACGACGCGGTTTCGGGGTTTACCTGATTGACCAACCTCGTCGGGGACGGGCTGGACGCAGCACTAAGCCCATCACGTTGACACCAACTCCGGATGAACAGAAATGGTTCAATATCTTTCGCCTTGGGATCTGGCCAGAGTATTTCCAAGGAGTCAAGTTCCCCCAAGACCCGGAATCATTAGAACAATATTTTCGCCAGATGACCCCAGACACTGGCCCGATCGACGCTGAAGTTAACTCGAACGCTGTTGCGGCTCTGTTCGATAAGATCGGCCCCGGAATACTCGTTACCCACTCTCATAGCGGCGGTATGGGCTGGCAAACTGTTCTTAAAAGTTCAAACATTCGGGCTGTCGTTTCCTACGAACCCGGCAGCGGTTTTATCTTTCCGGAAGGTGAAGTTCCTGAAACTATGCCGAGTTCAGCAGGGCCACTTAAGGCGTCCGGTGTGCCTCTAAAAGATTTTATGAAACTAACCAAGATCCCGATTGTCATCTACTATGGAGATAATATACCAGAACAACCTTCCGAGAATCCTGGCCAAGACAACTGGAGAGTCCGTCTGGCGATGGCGAAATTGTGGGCAGATGCCGTAAATCGCCATGGCGGTGATGCCACGGTCGTGCATCTGCCGGAAATAGGGATATACGGAAATACACACTTTCCCTTTTCGGATCTGAACAATCTTGAAATTGCGGATCTTATGTCCGAATGGCTGGCAAAGAAAGGGCTGGATTAGTGCCTGCTCTGGGGAGTCTAAGTCAGATGGGCAAGCGCAATCAATGTCATACAAGCAAGGATGTGAAGCAATGAGCAGAATCCCATTCATACTGATATTATTACTGACCTGTTACCCGGGTAGTATCATCATGGCGGATGCAAATACAAACGCACCCTTGAGTGCAAAAGGAAAAAGACAAATACATTATGACTACCTGACCACCGATGACTCAGTTCGTGACATCGTGGAGCACCCTGCCTTTAAAGGTTTCAGTCGCCTCATGCTACCAAAAGAACCTGACACCCATGACCTCAATACGGTGCTCAGCAATGTCCGCTCACTCATGCCCTATCACAACCATGTGAATCCCGGCACCGTTGTTGGGGCGCTGAACCACATGATTGATGACGTCAATGATGGCAAAACTGTCTTCTACGATTTCTACACTGAACAACAAAGACAGGAGGACCCCACAAAGGAGAACACTGGACTATTCTTCTATCGTGGAGAAAAAGGGGCGCCGTTCGCCATTGTCTGTCCTGGCGGAGGATTCTCCTATGTGGGTTCCTTGCATGAAGGTTTCCCGCTTGCCTTGGAGATCAGTAAAAAGAAGTACAATGCCTTTGTCATAAGGTATCGCATCGGTAGCCAGCAAAAAGCCACGGAGGACCTGGCGGCGGCCATAACCTATCTCTTCAGAAACGCGGAAGCACTCGGAATCAGCTCGGAAGGTTACTCTTTGTGGGGCGGTTCTGCCGGGGCTAGGATGGTTGGCAATATCGCCTTAAGAGGAATTGCCGCGTATCAGGGCGACGACTTGCCAAAACCTTCAACAGCCGTTATTGCTTATACCGGTCAGTCAATTTTTTCCGAAGATTTCCCGCCCACATTTATGACGGTCAGTGCTGATGATAGCATCGTAAATGCCTCATCTGTCGATAGGCGCGTCAATAATCTGCGAAACGCCGGAGTGGAAGTCGAATATCATCGATATAGAACAGCAGACCACGGTTTCGGGCTCGGCACAGAAACAGACGCAGAAGGGTGGCTGGAGCTTGCTGTTCAGTTCTGGGAAAAGCACTTGAGTGAAACGATCAATCGCTGAAATTTGAATCATGCTAATATTTTTTAATTTCATCAATTTTACAACGTGATATGTTAACTTCCACTTTTTTAAACGATATTAACAACGAAAAGAAAATAAAATTTCGCCTAAACATCAATCAATAGTGTTACATTCTTTCTGTAAATTTGCATTTTGTACAACTAAGGCATATGATTTTTCCAAATTGAGAGCTTTGAATAACTCAGGAAGCGCGGCTTCAACCGGGCAAAGTTTATTCTGAAAGGCAATATTGTCAAGCATGCGGGACTGAAGACCCACTTCAAAAACATGAATAAACAAATTATTTAAAGCTCTCAAATTGATATAGCCGCAATTTAGCTATATTTTTTATTTTAAGACAATTTGATGTACCTGTATGTTTAAAAAAATATAGGAATTTTGTCCTCTTTTTTAATATGTATCCATAGAATGTATCCAAACAAAACCGGAGCCGAAAGTGTATCCAAAAGTGTATCCAGGAGAAATTAATCTATTTTGTTTGATAAGTGTGATTGATGTGTAACTTGTTGATATGAATGGTGCCCGGGGCCGGAATCGAACCGGCACGGGAGCAGGCTCCCACAGGATTTTAAGTCCTGTGCGTCTACCAATTCCGCCACCCGGGCAAAGTGGCTAAATGCCTGAATTGTGGGGTTTTTATATGCTTCTTTATGAAAAATGTCAAGTTTAAAAACCGGTAAGATACTTTAAAATGAAAGTCTATATCAGAACAATTGCAGCTCCTTTTTGCAAGCCTGCTTAACCCTAATGCAATGACACTTAAACTACTTTTCAAACATCAATATTTATTTATTCTTCATTGGTTCTTTATTAGCTCATAAATATCCATAGGCAGCATTCCTCTTTGTTCAGAAAGCTCTTTCATCTGCGATTCAGAGGTAACATTGAAACCCTGATTTTTCAAAACTTCCAAAGCTTTCTCTATATCAATATCATACTTTTTACACACTTCCTTCAGACTCATTTTTCCCAGTCCCGAAGGGATTTCTTCACTTCCTTCAATTTTAGCCGGCTTAATTATCTTATATACTTCTGCAGGTGTCATACCGGCTCTCTCAGATATCTTTAAAAGTGTTTCATTTTCGCTTTTAACAGTTATCCCATTCTCCTCAAGAAGTTTTTTTGCCTCTTTAAAATCTAAATTCATCTTGTTGCACAAACTTTTTAATCCGGAAAGTTCGGCATGTCCGAAAGGAGGCGTTCCGTACTCTTGCGCCCAATACTTATCCATACTGGTGGCAATATTTAAAAAACTTTCAAAAGGCGGAAATTTGTACAAGCTCCCTGCAGTAAAAATCAATGTTATCAGCAATGCTGCAATAAAATTCGGCGTAAACAAAACGATCTTTTTTGATTTGTTCTTAAGGTAATTCAATATCGCACTCCAGTTCAAATAAATATGTAAAACAGAGCTCACTAAAAACAATAAAACTCCAACATCGTGGACATCAGCATATTGAGTTTTACTAAGCCCTAAAAGATGCCAGTTCACCCAATAGGCTACTTTTCCTTCAGGCACAATAAAAAGAAAAACCCCGGAATAAACAACTACAATAAATGACAACAGCATTGTAAGCGAAACAATCTTTCTAAAATTAAGCATTAAACCCCTCCAATGTAATTTTGCAGTTCAAGAACCGCATTAAATTTCAGCATCTTTTTTAAAAAATAAGTCATGTTTAATTTAGATGCGAAATCCGATTAATAATCAATATCATTTTTTATGCCAAAAACTAACCTTTTATTAATAAAAGTGAAATAAATTATCAACAGAAAAAACAGTGCAAAAATTGCACTGTTTGTGTGAAACGATTACACAATAAGTTGAAGAAATAAAATCAGACATATCAAAAAACAAGGGGGAATACCCCCTGTTTAAACTTTAATAAGCTTCCACTTCCTCATCATATATTTCTTCTTCCGTTACCGGACTGCTGAAAACCTTATACGCCCAGATCTGATAAATCAGAACAATCGGAACAAAAATAGCCACGACTACCGTCATTATTTTCAGTGTATATACACTTGAGGATGAATTTATGGCAGTTAAGCTGTAGGCAGTATCGAGACTTGACGGAATAAGATTAGGAAACAGTCCGTAAATCCCCGTAAAAACCACCATAAGGATTGTAACACATGATGAGTAGAATGCTTTGACATACGATGAATTCATAAACACATAGCTCAAAAGCAATGCTACAACGGCAAGTATTGGAATCACAAATCCCACCGGTGCTGCAAAAAAGTTGTCATAAAGGTTCGTAGCAAACCAGGTGTAAACAAGAAAAAGAACAGCTACAATTAACAGAATCGGCCAAAGCTTTTTGGCAAGATTTTCAGCCCTTTCTCTCAGATCGCCTGTAGCCTTTATAGACAGCCACAGAGAAGCATGAACAAGAAACAGACAGACAAAGAGTATACCGGTTAAAATGCCGTATGGATTGAGAAGTGTAAATAGATTTCCATGGTAACCTGCAGCATCTATTGGTAGACCCTGAAAAATGTTTCCGAACGCCACACCAAAAAGCAATGCCGGAAGAAAACTGCCGATAAAGATTGCAAAGTCCCAACCTTTTTTCCAGCCTTCCGAGTCTTTTTTCCCTCTGAATTCAAAAGAAACACCTCTGAAAATCAAAGCAAAAAGGATAATAAGCAAAGGGGTGTAAAGGTAGCTGAACATATAGGCATAAGTAGTGGGGAATGCTGCAAATGTAGCACCGCCTGCGGTGATTAACCATACCTCATTTCCATCCCATACGGGTCCCAATGTATTTATAAGCATCCGTCTTTCCGTATCATTTTTTGCAATAAACGGGTGCAGTATCCCTGCTCCCAGGTCAAAACCGTCCAGCATAAAGTATACTGCCCATAAAAGACCCCAAAGTCCAAACCATATTAATTGAAAAACATTCGCTTCCATATATTCCTCCTTTTAAAACCTTTTACGCAGTTTTCTCGGGCTCAGGCCCTTTTCTGGAAAACTTCGCAAGTAAAGATAAATCAACAATAGCCAAAATACCGTAAAATATGAGAAATCCTATCAGTGACATCCAGACCTGACCTGATGTCACACTTTGTGAAACAGCGTCTGAGGTCTTCATAACACCGTAAACAATCCACGGCTGACGTCCTATTTCAGCTACAATCCAACCAACCTGAGCTGCAATAAAAGGCAATGGAATTGTATAAAGTATAAGCCTCAAAAACCACTCTTTATTCTCCAGAGTATCTTTTTTGGCATAAATAAAACCTAACAGACTTAGTACTATAAAAATCACTCCCAGAAAAACCATCACTCTAAAACTAAGAAAAGTTGGCAACACCGGAGGCCGCTCATCTTTCGGAATGTCCTTCAGTCCTGTTACCTCGGCATTGAAATCACCGTGAGCCAGATAACTCAAAAAACCGGGAATAGCTAGAAATTCAAAGGTATTTCGCTCATTTTCAGCATCAGGCCATGCAAACATATATATCGGAGCACTTTTCTGAGTCTCCCACAGAGACTCCATAGCAGCCATCTTTGAGGGCTGGGTTTTTGCCACTTCCTTGGCATGGAAATCACCTATAATTGCAATTCCAAGTGACATAATCAAACCAAAAATGGCCGCTATCTTAAAAGACTTTTTGAAAAAATCCAGCTGATTTTTTCTGAGAATGTGATAAGCGGCAACCCCCATTACAAAGAAAGCACCTACAATATACCCACTCATTGTTGTATGGAAAAACTTCAACCATGCATAAGGGGAAAATACTACAGCAGAAAAATCCACAAGCTCTGCTCTGTTATTCCTTATAACATAACCTACGGGGTGCTGCATCCATGCATTAGCAATTAGTATCCATAGCGCCGACAAATTCGAACCGAGTGCCACCATCCACATAGCAAAGGCATGAGCTTTTTTAGAAATCTTTTTCCATCCGAAAATCCATACCCCAAGGAAAGTGGATTCCAGGAAGAATGCCACTGTAGCCTCAATAGCAAGGGGAGCTCCGAAAATATCCCCCATAAATACTGAGTACTCAGCCCAGTTCATCCCAAATTGGAACTCCATTGTAATACCGGTGACCACACCGAGGGCAAAATTTATTAAAAACAATTTCCCCCAGAATTTGGTCATCCTGAGATACGTTTCATTGCCCGTTTTCACATACATTGTTTCCATAATAGCCACCAAAATAGAAAGCCCCAGCGTCAACGGGACAAAAATAAAATGGAACATTGCAGTCATAGCAAACTGCAATCTGGCAAGCATTACAGCATCCATAAAGACCTCCTTATATTAATTAATCGAATAAAGGCTTTCCAGCTCTTTATCCTCAAAAATAAAATCCTTTACTTTTGCTTTTTTCAGTTGAGCAATTATTTGATTTTGAATATTTGAAAAAAAATATGTTATATTACAGATAGGGTTAATTTCACAC
>Ga0208664_100145_pt1 | contig 27908 bp, 25 predicted proteins | sample Wag42014_10_20_FD_187332 | JGI IMG/M metagenome (GOLD analysis project Ga0208664, IMG submission 187332) | Deep subsurface shale carbon reservoir microbial communities from Ohio, USA - Utica-2 Time Series 2014_10_20 (SPAdes) (version 2) ... | reverse complement strand
GAGGTGCTTATAAAAACAAGGAGATGAGTAGTCTGCGTTATCAGGTTATTTCTATCGCAGGAAAGCTTGTGTCCCACGGCGGCAGAAAGATACTGAAGCTGTGCTGCAGTGTGGAAATGTTCAAAAAGATGGAATATTGGAGGTCAGAATGTTTACTGTTGTGACATTTTTCGTTTACTTATGTTAACTTTGTGGACAATTCAGGCAAGAGGCAATATTGCTGTGTTTAAAAATAGTATAAATGGAGAAAATTTATGCTTTAGTAAAGTATGAATGAAGTAATATTTGGAAAATCTTTTCTTGTATCTTAAAAAACAACAGAAAAAATATCAAAATCGGGGTTTGCTATTTTCTAATGCAATAATAAAGATTCACATTATACTGGTAAAATAATTAATTTTCTATTAATATGAATATAATAAGCACACTTGCATATTTGTTTACCATATAGTTTCTTATGGTAGAGATTTCTTCCCGAGCACTTAAAGCGTTAAGTGCTCGGTCGAAAGAATGCCTACGGCTAGCACCAGTCTCAAAGACTGGTAAATATGTGTAACATCCTATTTATCCGCACAAGACGGATGCTAGACAACAAGTTATGTCATCCCTCGCCTTGTTAAATGCTGCCAAAGGCAGCCCATCGGAGATGGATTTAACAGGGCGAGCGAAGCCGACTACGTCCGAAGACGGGCGGAGGGATCTCTATCTATATAATAATGGTTTTGCAGATATGCTTGCCAAAAAGCTTAATTCTTCAGCTGTAAAGGATTTTAAATGGAATTTTTACTCATTTTTAATAAATCGATACTGCCTATATTTATCATACTTTCCATTGCGTTTATTTATTACAGAATTTTCAAACCCAATATCAAAGATATAGCAAATATTACACTAACCGTTTTAGCTCCGATAATGACTTTTGAAGCACTTGTAAGATACAACATCAGCCCAGAATCTCTGATACTGCCTATAATTTTTGCATTCCTGCTCACTTTCGGCCTAATGGCAGCTGCTTATGGCTGCTATTACTTATTCAGGCTTAACCCTTCGCAGAAAATACCGTTAATTCTTGCAGCTTCTATGATGAATACAGGCAATTTCGGTCTTCCGCTCATTTTTTTTACATACGGTACAGACGCAAAGGTGTATTCTATAATATATTTTATAGCCTTCAGTATTCCATTAAGCACTGTTGCCATTTATATCAGCAGCGATAAATCAAGAATTCTGGATATTCTGAAAGATATCCTCAAAATACCTATTTTTCATGGAATGATAGCCGCCCTTTTGCTTAACTTTATGGGAATTAATCTGCCTTCAAGTATAGACAAAAGTCTGTCTCTGGTCAGTCAGGCTGCAATTCCCATGATGATTTTTGTACTCGGCTTACAGCTTTCTTCGATAAAAATAGAGTTCGGTTTTCTTAAAGTTGTTGGTATTGCCACATTTCTAAGACTCATAATCTCTCCCGTTTTGGCTTTTTTTATGCTTAAATTTTTAAATATCCACTCTCTTGAACAAAATGTAGCCCTTTTACAGACTTCCGGCCCCGTTGCCGTACTTACCCTGCTTTATGCAATCCGGTTTAACCGGTCTCCTCATCTCATGTCTGCAATTATTTTTGTAACAACTCTTGTATCAGGAATTACACTAACCGTTCTGATAAAACTGATTTAAGGCTTTTAAATAATTAATAAATATAATCATCTTATTCAAAAGTAGTTAGAGGTAGTTTGTTTGAGGTAGTTGAGGTCTTTGAGGTAGTTGAGGTCTTTGAGGTAGTTAAAGTTATCAGGGGTTAAATGCTGTGTCCAGAGAAATAACCGAAGTTGATTATGGTGCTTAAAACTCAGCACTTAGCACTTAGCACTTAGCACTTGACACTAATACACCATTTCACTGCTCTTAAGCAGGCTTAAGCTTGATGATTATATTATTTTCTGATATAAAGTTTAGATGGCAGATCAAATAAAAACATTGATTGATCGTATAAAAAAAAGCAGAAACACAGTGTTTTTTACAGGAGCGGGCGTAAGTACCGACAGCGGGATACCCGATTTCAGGTCACCCGACACCGGCTTATGGAAAACAACCTCCGCGCAGGAACTGCTTTTCATTGATAATTTTATCAGAAAGCCCGAAGAATTCTTCAGTTTTGCACTTAAATTTTTTGAGGATCTCCTTTATGCCGAACCCAACCAGTCACACAGATTTATAGCTGAAGTACAAAAATTTACGGATGAATCTCATGTCATTACCCAAAACATAGACAACCTGCACCAGAAAGCTGGCTCAGACAGTGTAATCGAGCTGCATGGCAATTTTTATTACAGTTATTGTATGGAATGCTCCCAGGAATTTAAAACATCAAAAGTGTTTAATATGCTGAAAAAAGGTGAAAATCCTCCTTTATGCCCTATATGCAAAGGTCTTATAAAACCCGATGTTGTTTTTTTCGGAGAAAGCCTGCCTCATGATGCTTTGAACAAAGCTGTTGAAGTTTCACAAAATGCAGAACTTTTTATAGTCATGGGATCATCCCTTGTGGTCAACCCGGCCGCACTTATGCCCGGCTATGCCAGAAGCGGGGGTGCAGAAATAGCAATTTTAAATCGTGATAAAACACCATATGATTCATTGGCAGATTTTGTAATTCATGATAACCTTAGTAATACAGTAAAATTTTTAGAAGAGGAGCTTTATGAATAAAGGATTCGACAGAATGTGGGCACCGTGGAGAATGAATTACATAGACGGTTCTCATAAGAACGAAGGGTGTATTTTTTGCGTAAAACCCAAGCAGGACAATGACAGGGAGAACCTTCTTTTATACAGGGGAAGTAAGTGTCATATTATAATGAATCTTTTTCCTTACAATAATGGCCATATTATGATATCTCCTTATAAGCATACTGGAAATCTTGAAGAGCTGAATAATGATGAAATGCTGGAAATTATGAATTTATCAAGTATGTGCATCAAAGCGATGAAAAATTCCATAAATCCTGCCGGGTTCAACGCCGGATTTAATCTGGGAAAGGCAGCCGGAGCCGGAGTGGATGACCATCTTCATTTTCATATAGTACCACGCTGGAACGGTGATACCAATTTTATGCCTGTGCTGGGTGAAACAAAAGTTATTTCGGAGCATATTTTACAGACATACGATAAACTTAAAAAAGCTATAAAGGCGCTGGAGGAAAAATGAGAGTAGTCAGCACAATAATTAAAACAGTTGTAATAGCGGCAATCGTAATTTTTGCTACACTGAACATGCAGACGGTGGAGTTACAGTATTTTTACGGAAAAGCCCCTGTTGAACTGCCTTTGTTTCTGATAATTATCGGTTCTGCTTTCATAGGTGTCATACTGGCCACATTGGTGGCAGTCTCTGAAAAGATGAAAACACGCAGAGAAATGAACAGCCTCAGAAAAAATTTGAAAGAGGCAGAAAAAGAGATTACAAGGCTGAGAAACCTGCCTTTAAGTAAAGAAAAAGAATCCAATCAAGAACATGCTGGATAATAACTTTCTTTTTGCAATACTGCTTATTGCGGTTCTACTGTTACTGTATTACATCTTTGTCATCAGGAGAAAAGACGATATGGACGAATTAAGCGGCAAACATTTTCTGAAAGGATTCGGTTTTTTAGCGGAAAACAATATTGCAAAAGCACTGGACGAGTTCTCAAGTGTTATCATAGAAAATAATGATAATCTGGAAATATATGCCTCTCTGGGCTCCCTTTTCAGAAAAAACGGAGATTATGCCAAAGCTGTACACATACATGAAAGTACACTGAGTAACAGCACACTGACAAAATCATTAAAAAAATATGTGCTTTTTGAACTTGTTAAAGACTACAAGGCATGGGGGCAGTTTGATAACGCCAAATACTATCTTCAAGAGCTCATAAAAACGGACAAATCTCCCGTTCTGACCAAGTTTTTTGCCGAAATACATTTTATGCAGGAAAATTACACCGAGGCTGAAAAATACTTCCATAAGTATGAAAAAATCAGCGGTAAAGATTATTCTGACTGGAGGGCTTATTGTAACGTAAAGACGGCTCTAAAGGAAGAGGATATAAAACAAAAGACAAAGCTTCTGGAAAAAGCGGTGAAAATTTACCCGTCGCTGAGAATAGGTCAAATAGAACTGACAGATTCATATTTCCAGTCCGGACACACAGAAAGAGGATTGTCTGCTGTAAATGAATTTATAGAAAAAGATATGGCATCTTCCTATGAGGACCTTCTGAAAATGCGGGGTTATTATTATGACCATTCAGATGTTAGAAATTTCGACGAACTAATTATGAAAAAAGTTTCGTCAAAAAACGAAAATCCTTTTTATACTGTATTTTTGTCGGATTACTTCATAAAGAAAGATGAGCCGGAAAAAGCCAAGGAAGTAATCCGTGAGTTCGTTGAGGAACATAAACCGTACAAGGCAATCTTAAAAAGATACAGTCGCATCAAATTGGATAAAGTACTTATAAACACTTTTATTAATGATCCTGAATACATCTGTGAAAAATGCAAAACCACCTATAACGAGTATTATACACTTTGTGCAAACTGCAAATCATTAGAAACAATCAAACCTCTTTGAGATTATGAAAAAAGCGGACACACTTACGCCAATGATGGCGCAGTATTACGAAATCAAAGAGAAATATCCCGACCATCTTCTTTTTTTTCGCATGGGTGATTTTTATGAAATGTTCGGTGACGATGCCAATGTCGCCTCACGTATACTGTCAATTGCACTGACAAGCCGTAACAAAAAAGAGGAAAACCCCGTACCAATGTGCGGCATTCCGTATCATGCATACAAAAGCTATTTGAACAAACTTCTGGAAGCGGGTAAAAAAGTTGCGATATGTGAACAGCTGGAGGACCCTTCAACCGCCAAAGGTATTGTAAAAAGAGGCGTAACAAGGGTTATTTCCCCCGGAACTGTTATAGATGAAGATTCTCTTGAATCCCATGACTTTAACATTCTGATGGCCGTATTCCAATCCGGCGAACGGTATCATATTTGTGCTGTGGATACATCCACCGGAGATACGTTTCTCCAGCAGCAGAAGTATCTTGAAGATTCACTTGCCAAATGGAATCCGAAAGAAATTATTTCAAACATTGATATGGAATTAAAAAATACCGGTTTTTACAAAATCAGCAGGAATCAACACATTAAAGCCGTGGAAGATAAGGTAACGGGACATTTTGGCGTCAGAACACCGAAATCACTGGGGATATACGATCAGGAACTCCTTTATCCCCTTTCTTATATACTTAACTATCTTGAAGACAGTTTCCTGGAAGTTTCACTGAAAAAACCGGTCTTTTTGACGGCTGAAAATGAAGTATACCTGGATGCAGTAGCAGTCAACACACTGGAGCTTGTGAACACAAACTCAAATTCTGGAAATCCCAGTCTTTATAGTATTCTAAACAGGTGTAACACGGCAATGGGAATGCGTCTGCTGAAAAAATGGCTCCTCTCGCCAAGCAGAAATCTGGAAGAGATATACAGAAGGCAAAGCATAGTTGAATTTTTCTCCCAAAACAGTGTACACCGAAACAGCATTAAAGATAAACTGAAGCAAATATACGATATCGAAAGAATCGCATCCAGAATTGTTGCAGAAAGAAGCGGCCCCAGAGATCTCATATGGCTTAAAAATTCCATTTCCAGTCTCCCCGGTATTCTTACTGTACTTGAGGAAATAAGACATCCCAATATTGAGGATTTGCAAGAAGGTTTCGACACACTCAGCGATATCCATTCCCTCATAAAAGATGCTATAACAGACGAGCCACCTTTAAATATAACGGAAGGTGGAATTATAAAAAGCAGCTTCAACAGCGATATTTCCCATCTCAGAGAAATAAAAGACAACAGCAGAAAAATGCTCGCCCAAATTGAAGCTGAAGAAAAGAAAAAAACCGGAATCCCAACTCTTAAAGTACGGTACAACAAAGTATTCGGCTACTACATTGAAATAAGCAAAACCCATTCATCCAAGGCGCCGGAACATTACAGAAGAAAACAAACGCTGGTCAATGCTGAGCGTTTTATAACCGACGAACTGAAAAAACTGGAAGATGAGATCCTGAATGCTGAAGATAAATTGGCAAAACTTGAATATGAAATTTTCAAAAATATCAGAAAAGATATACGCAGGCAAAAGGACAGGATAAGAGCAGTTGCCGTTAAAGTGGCTGAGCTGGATGTTTTGCTTAACTTTGCAAATATTGCGGATAAATACAACTACTGCAGACCTGAAATGGGAGATTTTGAAGAAATCAAAATAATTGACGGGAGGCACCCTGTTGTGGAAAGCCGCATGAGTGAACCTTTTATTCCTAACGATGCTTTTCTGGATAACAGTGAAAATAATCTGCTCATTATAACCGGTCCCAACATGTCGGGTAAAAGTACTTACATAAGAATGGTCGCAATAAACACTCTCTTAGCACACACCGGTTCATTTATACCCGCAACGAGTGCCAAAATTTCCCTGGTGGACAGAATATTTACACGTGTGGGAGCAAAAGACAATCTGGCAAAAGGTGAATCCACCTTTATGGTGGAAATGGTGGAAACGGCAAATATTTTGAATAATGCCACCGGCCGTTCACTTATCGTACTCGATGAAATCGGCAGGGGCACCTCCACCTTTGACGGAGTTTCCATTGCCTGGGCGGTGGCGGAATATATACTTAACAAAATCAAAGCCAAAACCCTTTTTGCAACACATTATCACGAACTCACCGATATTCCCAAAATCAACAAAGGAAGCAAAAATTACACCGTGGAAGTGAAAGAGTGGAAAAACGAAGTAATTTTTTTAAGGAATATTATTGAAGGGAGTGCCGACAGAAGCTACGGAGTTTATGTAGCCAAAATTGCAGGCCTGCCTGATGAGGTTATTTCCCGAAGTAATGAAATAATGGCAACACTTGAAAAAAATGAATACGGAATTGACGGATTGCCGAAACTGGCTAAAAAGAACCAAAAAACACCACGCACAGAAAAGGTTGTGGAACCTTTTCTTGTTTTTGAAGAGCATCCGGCCGTAACTGAACTGAAATCGGTAAATATAAATAACATTACTCCGTTGGAAGCATTGAATTTATTAAACAAATTAAAGGAAACGGTAAAAGATGAATAAAGATCTGAGTCTCGCAGGACATATCCTTTCTTCGCCGTCGAGGACGGCTGCTTTTCTCTTCAGTGAGATCCCCCTATGGGCTGTTTTTATATTGCTTTTCAGTGAAAAATTCTCCTCAATACAGGCTACTGTGCTGGTATTAATAGTTTTTATGTCAAGAGCCGTTGTAAAATCCTTTGTTAATACAAATGTTTATTCCACTTTTTTTACAGAGATCACAAAATTCGTTTTCACCTTTTTTTCTCTTATAATTTTTGGCGTACTTATCGTCTCATCCGCCGTTGCCATAGCATTGTCCGGAAGCAGTGTTTTCTCAGTGATACTGCTGATTTTTATTATTATCTTTTCCGTGTTTCACGCCCTTTTCTTAAAACCTGATATTACAAAAAAACTATGGGGGAAAAACATCAAAACCCCTTCAACATTTTTTTATGACTTGCTGATAAGTTTAGGGTGGATAACTGTCTTTCTTTCATGGGGCAAAACAGGCAACATAATTTTTATGCTTATAATAATCATACTGCTTCAATATAAAAAAATGATGAAAATGTATGAAAGTGTGTTATAAGTGAATATGCCTACATTGAATGTGATTGATTCGGGAAGTTCGGGAAACTGTTATCATATAAAAAGAAACAATATGCATATTTTTGTAGATATAGGAATCTCCCGCTACAGGGTGGACAATGTATTGAGTGAAAATAGCATCCAAAATGACAAAATCCTGCTCTTTATTACTCACGAACACAACGATCATATTTCCGGAATTGTGCCCTTTCTAAACAGATACAAACCGATTGTTTTTGCCAGCGAAGGGACAGCCGATGTGCTCAAAAGAAAGGGAATAAATGTTTCTGATTTTTATATTCTCTGCAAAGACCGGATATACGACTTTGAGGATATTAGTGTACACCCTTTCCAGATTATGCACGATGGAGCTGAACCGCTGGGATATCATTTCACTTTTGATGATAAGTCTATAACCTTTGCAACTGATCTGGGGCACGCTCCCGTACATATTGAAGAATACCTGGCAATGTCCGACTTAGGAGTACTGGAATCCAATTATGAGGAGGAACTGCTGAAAAACGGCAAGTATCCTGAATATCTGAAAAAACGTATTCTCTCCTCTAAAGGGCACCTCTCCAATAAAGAAGCGTTAAACATTGCCGCGAAACTCAGCGGAAATAGAATAAAAAAGCTGCTGTTTGCACATGTAAGTGAAGAAAATAATGACTACGGTATCCTTGAAAAATACAGTAATTTTGCCACAAAAAATTTCGGTTTCGAAACGAGCTTCTTAAGACAAAACTGCAAATACGGAATAGATTTCTGAATGATACCTGCAATTATATTTGGCGTTACCGTTTTACAGTTTTTATTTGTGATGCTGAACCTTTTCAGCCTTCCGGGGAACATGCTTGCTGCAATACCTCCGGTTATTCTGTATTTCACCGATCTTATGGAACTGTGGCAGCTTGTTATAATCCTTGCCATAGTGGCAGCCGGTGAAATATTTGAATGGATATCCGGATTTTTCAGTGCTAAGAAAACAGGTGCCACAAACAAAAGTGTTTTTGCTTCAATCGCTGGTGCAATTATTGTGGGAATAATAATGGCTCCGGTGTTTTTTGGAATCGGGGCACTGGTAGGATCTGTAATCGGCGCATTCGCAGGCACCTTTATCTATGAAAAGCTTACCACATCGGATAATCAGACAGCCCTTCTGAGAAGCACGTCAATAATGAAGAACAGAATGTTCGCCATTATTATAAAATTCAGCCTGGGTATTTCCATTGTTATACTGACAGGAATCTACATCTATCAGTAAAAAATTATTTTTTGTTGATTAGTGTATTAGTTATTGGTTAATTTGTGTAGTGGTTGAGTGGACGCACACAGCATTAAACCTATAACCTATCGCCTATCACCCATAACCCATCACGGCATTTAACCGTTTTCGAAATAAACCAGTGAAGCATTGGGCACAAATGCAGCTCGTTCCCCCTCTTTTAAGAAATCATTAATTTTACCGGTATCATTTATTTTTCTGAATCCCATGCGTTTACTGTCTTTTTCATCAAAACAGGAATACAGATAGCACTCAAAGTGTTCTGTAATATTCCTTAGATTAAAAGCGGTCTGCCGGTTTATCCTGTACTCATCAAAAAGCTTTTTAACCATTTCTGATGCGGATGGGTAATCGAAAAAATTTTCAAATGTTTCATTGCCATAGCCGTCTCCACATTCAGCAAAGAAGATAATTTTTCCACCTTCATGCACAATATTTTTAACCCTGTCTATCGATTTCTGAGCCTGTATCATATTGATATCCTTTGGAAATCCTCCGCAGGAGCATATAACAACATCATATTTATCTGACACTTCAACCTTTGTAAGCTCCTTTAAACGCTCACAGGCTTTGATATGTGAGATAAACAGATCCCCACCTTCCACATCCACGACCTCACCGTTCTCATTCAAAATTGTGTTTATGGCAAAGAAATTTTTGCCTGCCCTTGCAATCATAACAGCCTCAACGATGTCATCATGCACAGGGTTCTGTTTTATATTACCGGTACAGGCAGAAGGGTGTCTTCCCATTCTTCTGTCATCAAGAGCCAGTTTGTGATTGTTTATGGCACTCTTACGGGAAGCTATTCCGGGCAGAATCATCTTCCTTGCACCGCCAAACCCAGCAAAATAGTGGTAACTTACCGAAGCTATCGGGATTATTGTATCGTGATTAAAATATGCATTATTCAGAAGTACAGGCGTGGTATGTTTCGTCTTGCCGTAATATGTCATGTTTTCAGTATCATCCGGATCATGGTCTATGATATGATGTGAATATTTCTCATATATTTCATCCGTCAAAATTTCCCTTTCCTCTTTAACGGTAAGCTGCCTGTGGGTACCCACGGCAAATATTATAGAAAATGATTTTCCGTACGACTCTATTCTGTCAATAAGCTCTTTCAGAAAAAAACAAGCTCCCGATTTTCTTGTTATATCCGGTAAAATTATTAAAACCGAAGAAGCTTTCTGCAACATCTCGTCTATCCCCTCACTATAATGGGGAACAGAATTTATCTTGTGAAAAATATCCCTGCTGTTTAAGACAGGCTCACTAAAATCCCTGTCCAGAATTTCGATATCCTTTTCACTGTTAAAAGAGAGGTTTTCTTTGCCGTATTTGATATTGATGTCAACCTCCTATTTTGGACATCGTTCTTTTATAAAGCTCTCTGCAGCTTCTGTTACTCAAATGATGTTCTTCCTGTTTAATATTAAGACTCTCTCTGACTTTCTTCTTGATATCCTCTATACTGCCGCTTCTTATTATCTCTCTCACATCAACCTCATCATCCGATAAAAGACACGGTCTGATTTTACCGTCTGCAGTAAGTCTTATTTTGTCACATTCAGAGCAGAAATGCTGAGATATCGGCGTTATCACTCCTATCATACCACCGCTGGAAAGTTTAAAATTTTTGGCAGGACCATCCATAGCTTTTCTGTCAACCTTTTCAAGACTGTATTTTTTAGATATTATATCAATTATCTCTTTACCTGTAATAATATTATCCTTATGCCATCCCGCCGAATTACCAATAGGCATAAACTCTATAAAACGGACAACAATGTCATTATTGGCGGCGAAATCACAGAAATCTATTATTTCATCATCATTAAAGCCCCGGATAACAACAGTGTTAACTTTTATAGGCTTAATCCCTTCTTTTTTTGCAATATTAATGCCGTTTATGATGGTTTTAAGGTCAAAACCTCCGGTGATAAAGGAGTATCTGTCTTCACGAAGAGAATCAAGACTGACATTGATCCGGTTAATTCCCGCCTCATGTATATCCTTTGCAAATTTGTGTAAAAGCGAGCCGTTTGTTGTAAGGGTAACTTCCTTAATGCCGGGAATATCTTTCACTTTTTTAAGAAAAAACGAAATGTTTTTTCTGACAAGAGGTTCTCCTCCGGTTATCCTTACTTTATTCACGCCCAGCTGAGCAAAAGCATCCACCGCCTGAAGCATCTCTTCATAGCTAAGTATCTTGTTATGTGATAAATACTCGAAATCGTCGTTAGGAATACAGTATTTGCATTTAAAATTGCATCTATCGGTTACGGAAATACGCAGATATTTATAACTCCGCCCGAACTTATCCTTCAGCTCTTTACTCATATATATCTTCCTCGTTCAAATTGCTTTTTCTGCCAAATATTTTGGCAACATAAACACTTATTTCATAAAGCAGTATAAGGGGTCCTGCCATCATCATTTGGGTAAAAACATCCGGCGGAGTGAAAATCGCCGAAGCAATGAACAATATCACTATTGCATAACGCCTGTTCTTCCTCATAAAATCAGCAGTTATAAGCCCCATTTTTGATAAAAACAAAACAAAAACAGGCAGCTCAAAAATGATTCCGAAACCCAGTATAAGGCGAACAACAAAAGAAAGATACCATTGAAGTGAAAGTGAAGCGATAACATCACCTTTGGCATAGTTAAGGAAAAACTTAAAACCAAAAGGAAAAACTATATAATAGGCAAAAGCCGCACCCAGAAAAAATAAAAACGATGATACAATAACAAAACTGACCACATATTTTTTTTCATGGGCATAAAGACCGGGAGCTACAAATTTCCAAAGTTGGTATAAGATATAAGGCATGCCAAAAAAAACAGCCGCCATCAGCGACAGTTTAAGTTCCGTGAAAAAACCTTCGGTAAGTTTGAGCATCGCCATGCTTGAATCCGCCGGAAGATGTTTGACAACAGGCTTTGTGACAAACTCCAGCAGGAATTCACTCTGCCAGTAGCAGAAAGAAAAAATGATAACCAGCAAAATTACTATTTTTATGAGTCTGGATCGTAATTCTTCAAGATGGGCAGTCAGAGGTATTTTATCTTCAATTCCCGCCATTAGGTTTCCCTGCTTTCACGTTTTACATTTTCATCGGATTCTTCAGAATTATCTGTATTTTTATCTTTCCTGTCTTCATCATCATTATTTTCATTTTTTTGATCGTTGTCTTCTTCAGCCTGCAGGATATCCTGCTGCCATTTGTTTTTATAAACATCTGAAATCTCTTTATTTTTCGAACGGGGGGATGAAGAAGATGTTTCGTCAATATCATCTATGTTAACAGCATCTTTAAAATCATTCATCACTTTTTTAAATTCAGCAAAACCTTTTCCAAGCCCTTTAGCTACTTCGGGTAATTTTTTAGGACCCACCACAATCAATGCCAACACAAGTATTAAAATTACTTCCGTCATTCCCAAACCAAACATATAGAACCTCTTTAAAGGATGACCAATCCTGAATATAAATATTTTCTGGAGAAATAATAGTTATACCATGCCCAAAAATCAATAACTATTTCAAAAATTCAATCTGTATCTTTATTATGTTTTTTTATGTTTGTTTATTTTTTCTTCATATTTCCTGGCAATAAGTACATTTTCAGAAGGTTTTTCGTGTTCCTTTATTTTTTTTATATTCCTGCTTCCGCATTTAGTGCATTTAACGGAGGTGTTAAGCCACCACAGAAAAGTGATAATCAGGGAAGGAATTCCCACAAACGTACCTATTACTGGCATGAAGAATATAACCATCGCTATTACCAAAAAAATCCCGGGTGTCTGGGTTACCTTTTCCACATCAGTATATTGCTGACAGTTTTCACACCATCTCAAACTCATAGGGTATATATTAATAATTTTCAAACGCTTGTCGAGAAAAAATGTTGTATTTGAGGCAATTAATTATTATCATTTAACATGAACCGGAATTCATATTTTATTAACAGGAGGTTTGCATGAGCATCCAGCTGATTAGCGAATACGCAACAACTTACGGCCTTAAAATCATACTGGCAATAGTAATATTTTTTGTCGGAAAAATAGCCGCAAAATGGTTAAAAAGACTTATAGGCAAATTAACTGCCAGAGGTAATGTGGATCAAACACTCTCCAATTTTCTGGGTGATTTAACCTACATACTGGCAATGATTATAGTCATAATTATTGCACTAAACAATCTCGGTGTAAAAACCACATCGCTGATTGCTGTACTTGGTGCTGCAACTCTCGCCATAGGCTTGTCACTCCAGAGCAATCTTGCCAACCTGGGATCGGGTATATTGCTGCTCTTCAACAGGCCTTTCAAAGTGGGGGATTATGTTGAGGCTGCAGGAATAGGTGGCACAATTGAAAAAGTCAGCCTTTTTCAGACGGAGATGGTGACACCGGATAATAAAAAGATTTTTATCCCAAATTCAAGTATAACCAGCTCCAGCATAACAAATTACGGAGCTTACGACACCAGAAGACTGGATTTAACCGTTGAAATAGATTATCAGGATGATGTTGAAAAAACCAAACAGATTTTAAAAGAACTCGCAGATTCCGATTCCAGAGTCTTGAGTGAACCCGAGCCTCAGATCGAAGTGACTGAACTTGGGGCAAATGGAATTATATTAATATTCAGACCATGGGTAAAATCAAGCGACTACTGGCCATTAAAATTCAACATGCTGGCTCAAATTAATGAAGCTTTTAAGAAAAACGGCATATCAATTCCATATCCACAAATGGATGTGCATGTAAAGCATAAAGAGGAAGTGTGACGTCGTAAAGCCGTGAAGCCGTGATGGGTGATGGACTATGGGTGATAGGTTATGGGTTATGGGTTCAATGCTGTGTCCAATGAAATAACCAAATTTGACTATAGCACTTATCACTACTACACCAATACACAAATTAACCAATAACTAATATACTTTGCGCAGATGAAGCCGCACTTCATGAATTATTCAAAGCCCCTGAAATGCAAAAAAGTATTATTAATAGATTTCAAGCAATAAAATTAATTTTTTCTTTTATCTCTTGAAATGAGGGCATACGCGGAATGGTTGTGTATGCTCTCCATATTATCGCTGGAAACTTCAAACCATGTAATTCTGTCATCTTTAAGTAGTTTTTCAGCTATGTTCCTTACTATATCCTCAACAAATACAGGGTTTGCGTAAGAGGTTTCTGTTATATATTTTTCATCTTCACGTTTAAGAAGTGAATATATAGGTGCGCTTGCACTGCTTTCTGCAATATTAACAAGATCTTCAATCCACACCATTTTATTATACCTGACCTTTATTTTCACATAACTCCGCTGATTGTGAGCCCCTGCACTGCTGATTTCCTTGGAGCACGGACAAACAGAAACTACAGGAACCTTCACAGTTGTAACAAAATCTTTCTCATTTTTTGTTGCATACCCTGTGTATTCGCACTCATAATCCATTAAGGACGGAAGTTTGGAAGCTGGAGCTTTTTTTTCAATAAAATACGGAAATCTTACTTCAACACCAGCCACCTCGGAGTCCAGTACACCCATCATATCATCTAAAATATTACCAAACGATCTGATATCTATATCCGCTTTATAATTATTAAGAATCTCCACAAAGCGGGACATATGGGTGCCTTTAAAGCTGTGAGGCAGCTTGACAAACATATCTATTCGGGCAACAGTATGTTGTTTCCCCTTGTTTTTATCTTTGACGACAATGGGATAAAGTATATCTTTAATCCCGACCTTATCAATGGAAAGATTTCTGTCGTCATTAAGACTCTGAACGTCTTTAAGCATCCTACTTCCGTTTGATTTTCTGTCTGTTTAAAAGCATCTGATAGGGTTTTACCCCCTGAGGCATCTTATCGATATTCAACTGCATCCACATAGCACCATAATTCTGCATTTTCATTTTCTTGCCGTTTTTCAGATTCTCAAGATTGGATTCCAATTTTTCATCCATGGGAGCTTTATTGTTGCCTTTTTGCAATATCTGTATTGCTTTATCTTTTCTTCCCATCTCTGTTAAGAAATAAGCGTACACACTGTAGACAAAACCTTCTTTTTTGGCTCCTCTTACCGCTTTTTCCATAACTTTTTCAACTTTATCATACTTCTTTTCTTTAAAATACATCGTTGCAAGCATACACATACCAAGCCAGTTTTTTGAAAAACCTTTTTCCAGATATTCTTTGGCGGTTTTAAAATCTTTTTTCATGTAATAAATTATACCAATCTGGGAGTTTATCTGCTCTTTGACAAAAATCTGCCATTTGGAGTATTTATAACCGTCTTTAAGCCTTGATATGGCTTTATCATAGCGCCCGGCTTTCATATCCTTTTCAACAGTCTTAAAAAGTGCCGTTAATTTATTGAGAAAGCGCTTACCCACAACAAAATTAGAACCCAACAGAAGTAATACTCCCACAAGGCCGGCAAGAAAATAATTATATGAAAGGAAATAAACACCGACACTTATTAATCCTGAAACAATAAAACTGATCAAAATTGTTAACATTATTCACCTCAAAAATTGTTACTTCATAAGCAGGAAAATGATTATATTCATATTCATAATATTTTCAACCTGTTTGAAAAATTTAAATTCAGGGGCATACTTCCAATACAGACATTTCAGATTCTGCCTTTCCGGCTGTAGCTTTTATCCCGAACTTCACACACTTTTCAGGTTTATTTTCATAACGGTAAAAATTTGTTCCCGTTGCTGCCTGCATTACAAATCCATTCTCTTTCTTTATATAAACAGCGTATTTTTCAGCCTTTTCCACCGATTCCCAGGAAAGCATTATAAAATCATCTCCTATTATACTGCGCAAGCGACGGGGAGCAGGAATAAACTTCCCGGCAGTCAGGTCAATTTTGGTTGTAAAAACACTGCCTTTGTTGCCGTAAATATCATAAGGGACAATTTTAATGTTGTTTATTTCTCCGTTTAATAAAACTGTTGAAACCTTATTTTTGCGCCCTTTGTACATTTTTCTCTCATTTACGTACAATTCATAATATTCAAAATTATCGGGGTAGGTTATATCAAGCTGAGCTTTCACTGTGTCAGTAATTTTATAATCAAAGTTTTTAATTTCTATAGGTTTACTATAGGTAATAACCACATTTTTCTTTTCAGAGTACACACCTAATGCACTGTCATAATACGAAAGCCGGTAAACATATCTGTTAGGCTGCTTCACACCTTTATCCGAAAAAGATTCTTTCGGCTTTAAACGGGCTAAAAATATAAATTTCTGCAAACATCCCTTATCATCGTAACCGGCTCTCTCTGCAAACATCACATATTTATCAGATACATTTACTATTTCTACGCCTTTTTCCGTTATGTTAACCGAACGCTCAGCAGGGACAGGAAGATTGAAAGAATCCTTTGAAACAGGCTGTGTTTTTTTACCGCAGCCAAAAACCGACAGCAAAATTAATATTAGTAAAACAGACCTTTTCAATTTAGAAACTCCCCGGCTTCTTTTATCTGCTGCAAAACCGAGCTTTTTGCAGTTCCCCCTTTTGCTTTCCGGCTGTCTACAGATTTTGTAACAACCACATATTCGAAAATATCTTCCTCTATATTAGATGAAAATTGTCTGAACTCTTCCAGACCCATATCTTCCAGACCCTTATTTTCTGAAAGTGCATATGCCACCGTTTTCCCCACGATGTTATGAGCCTGCCTGAAGGGTACGCCTTTTCTGACCAAATAATCTGCCAGATCTGTAGCCGTTGAAAATCCTCCGCCGGCAGCCATTTTCATTTTTTTCTCGTTCAGTTTCATTTTTGCAAACATTTCCGTAAAAATTCTTAAAGATGACATCAATGTTTCCACACTGTCAAAGACAGGTTCTTTATCCTCCTGCATATCCTTATTATAAGCAAGAGGAAGCCCCTTTAATGTTGTAAACAGGCTTATCATATTTCCGTACAATCTGCCCGTTTTGCCTCTTATCAATTCAGGCATATCGGGATTTTTTTTCTGCGGCATAATACTGCTGCCCGTGCAAAAATCATCGGATAAATCCAGAAAAGCAAATTCCGCACTGGAAAATATTATCATCTCCTCGGATATTCTGGACAGATGCATTCCACATATGGACGCAGCTGATAGAAATTCCAGTGCAAAATCTCTGTCACTCACAGAATCCAGGCTGTTTGAGGTTGGTTTGTCAAAACCTAACTTCTCTGCCGTGTAATCACGGTCAATATCAAAAGTTGTTCCGGCCAGAGCACCGGCGCCCAGAGGACATTCATTCATTCTATCCCGAAAATCTTTAAAACGCAGAAAATCCCTTTTAAACATTTGAAAATAAGCCATGGCATAATGTGAAAACAGTACGGGTTGAGCAGTCTGCAGATGCGTGTACCCCGGCATTACAACCTCTATTTCTTCCCTTGATTTATCTACGATAACCTGCATAAGCTCTCTTAAACATTCACTGATCTCATCCACTTTCTCTCTTAAATACATTCTGAAATCCGTAGCAACCTGATCATTTCTACTGCGGGCGGTATGAAGCTTGCCTGCAACAGGGCCGATCATTTCGTGCAACTTCTTCTCAATAGCCATATGGATATCTTCATCTTCATCGCGGAATTCGAAGTCCCCTTTTTCTATCTCCACTTCTATTTTTTCAAGCCCATCTTTTATCTGCTTCGCTTCCGCCTCGGCAATTATCCTTTGTTTTGCCAGCATTTCCACATGAGCAATACTCCCTTTTATGTCAAATCTATACAGTTTCCTGTCAAAGTTGATGGAAGCATTAAATTCTTCCGCAAGTTTATGCGTGGGTAAAGAAAATCTGCCACCCCATAACTTTTCAGCCATTTTACACCTCTATCTCGTATTCTTTTATTTTATTGTGCAGTGTTCTTCTGGAAATTCCCAGGATTTCGGCAGCTTTCGTTTTATTTCCGTTAGTCTGTTTCAGTGCCTTTGCAATTAAGTTTCTTTCATTTCCTCTGACATCCATTGCATTGTCTTCTGAAAGATCTGAAAGTTCAGGTTCCGGCAGATGGACTGCATCCAGTTTTTCAGAAGTACACAGTATAATACTTCTCTCCACAAGGTTGGACAGTTCTCTGATATTACCGGTAAAATCAAACTTCATAAGCTTTTGCATATAACTGTCCGTATAACCCCTGATAAGCTTGTTAAACGAATGGGAATATTTATCTATGAAAAACTTGACAAGCATTGGAATTTCCGATTTTCGCTCCCTTAATGGCGGCAAATTTATGGGAAACACATTAAGACGGAAAAACAAATCTTCTCTGAAGCTGCCTTCATTAACCATCTCTTTAATGTTTCTGTTGGTTGCAGCAACAATTCTTACATCCGTTTTTATACTTTTTTCGCCCCCAACTCTTTCAAAAACTTTCTCCTGCAAGGCTCTGAGAAGTTTTGCCTGTGTGGGCAAAGGAAGTTCGGCAACTTCATCCAGAAAGAGGGTGCCTTTGTCTGCAAGCTCAAATTTCCCTTTTTTCTGGGAGACTGCTCCGGTAAATGCCCCTTTTTCATGACCAAACATTTCGCTCTCAATCAGATTTTCATTAAGTGCAGCACAGTTCACCGCAAGAAAAGGGCCGTTTTTCCTGTGGGAATTATCGTGAATTGATTTGGCAACCAATTCCTTGCCAGTCCCCGATTCTCCGGTAATAAGAACCGTAGCATCGGTAGGTGCCACCATTTTCAGCATTTCGATAATTTTTCCCAGTCCTTCTTCAGAATATACGCCGTCAAAAACATAATCTTTAAGAACGTTCTCAGCTCCGGGTGCACCTTCATTCGGTTTTATTTTAAGATTGTCCTTTACCAAATCCAGCAAATTATCCGTATCAACAGGTTTGGATATAAAATCAACAGCACCCAGTTTCATAGCCTGCACAGCCGTTTTGACATTTGAGAATGCCGTTATAACGATAACGGGGATGTGTATATCCTTCTGTCTCATATGTGAAAGAAAGGTGAACCCGTCCATAATATCCATTTTTATATCCAGCAGAATCAGATCAAAATTATTTTCGTCTATTAACTGCAGAGCTTCGACGCCGTTCTCCGCCTCGAAGACTTCAAACCCCCCATCTGCCAGATGTATTTTGAGCATAAGTCTGTGATTTTTCTCATCATCAACAATAAGAATCTTTTTATCCATCTTTAAAATCCTTTTCATTTTGCCCTGAAAAATCCATCTCCACTACAAACGGATCGGTACTTATTACATTAACTTTCCCCTGATGCAACATCAATATTTTTTTGGCTACAGCCATCCCCAGACCTGTTCCTTTTGATTTTTCCGTATAAAAAGGTTCGAACAGTTTTTCAGAATTTACCCGGGGTTTAATTTTAACCTCATTTGTAATTTCAGCTCTTTTAGCTTTCTTGTCCAGTTTTATATAAATATCTGAATTATCCGGGGCACCCTGAACCGAGTTAATAATAAGATTCATAATCGCCTGCATAAGCTTGTCTTTATCAGCATAAATTTCAAAAGAGCTGCCTACCACATTAACAGTCAAATTTTTGGCTTTTATATCATATTCCAGCAGCTCGATTATATGATTAATGAGCTTTTCAAGATCAATTTTTTGAAACTCTAAGACCATATCCCTTCCGTAACTTAAAAAATCATTCACAATCTTGTTCAGTCTGTCTATTTCCTCAAGCGACTGAAAGAGGTACTCTGAAAGTTCCGGACTTTCAATTTTCCTGGCAGAATAATTTATCAATCCTTTCATGGAACTCAGGGGGTTTTTAATTTCATGCGCCAGAACATTGGCAAATTTACCTATTTCGGCTTCTCTTTCAGCCAACTGCAGTTTTCTGCTTTTCCGCTCATATTCACCGATAATTCTGACACTGTAAAAGAAAATAATGACAAGCAGAATTCCCAGGATAACCACCTGCGAAACATCAACAATAGATTTTTGCAGCATTGAGGAATACTCACTTTTATTCAGTAGGATACCTATATAATAATCTCCTGAAGAGCCATTACTATTACCCCACATACGCATCATGCCCTCGCCCATCATATGCCCGCCCATTCTGCCGCCCATACGGCCCATAGGCATACCTGCAAAGGGGTTAAACCTTTTAAATAAAAAAAACGAATCATCCAACTCAACCATTGCAATATTATCAGAGCGTCTGGAAAGCAATCCCTGATAGGACGAGGACTCCCTGTCGCCAACACTTAAAACTACCTCACCAGATTCTGAGTAAACGACAATATCTTCTATTATTTTTTGCTTTGAAATATCCTGGGCAAACTGCTCAATAGTTCTTCTGGAAAACTGTTCATTCATCATAAATGCCCGGTTTCCGGACTCAAAGGACCTCATCACAAATTCTGAAAAGTTTACAAGGTTTTCCTTATAACGTTTCAAAGACTGAAGAGAAGAGGAAACACTAAGAATCACAGTGGTAATAGTTAGAATAATAGCAATCAACAAAACAATTTTTAAATGTCTGGAATATCTGCCCATAATTTATTTAATTTGTATTATTTGGATAAACAAGTAAACAAAAAAAATCATCGAAGTTCCTTTTTCATCCGTTCATACTCTTCTTTACTCAACTCTCCCGAGGCATATCTTCGTTTCAAAATTTCAAAAGGTGTATCACCAGCTTTTCCGCCAGGACTTTCCGTTGAACGGTCTGACTTAAAGATATTAAAAAACAGAAAGATAATTGCTCCGATTATCACCACCCAAATAATGAGGTTGATAGGTCCCCCAGCGAAAGGCATCATTCCGGAAAAACTTGCACACAAATCACCATACATAAACTTCCTCCTAAGTTTCTTTATTATTTAATTTAGCAAAAAACGTGACCTAAATATAAACAGAATGCATAAAGAAAAAATTACCTTGCATATAACTAAGTTAGAATTTTCTCAAATTCTTAAGCACTATTATTAACTGTGCAGAATTTTCCCGCCAGTGAACAATTTTCCCACCAAGGACACAAAAGAATCTTGCTTTAAATCTTTGCCTATTATTTCCAAATATTTTTGTAACGTAACAATAGCACCATTTTGTGTGCGCGGTTTGCGCCTCTACTTTAAACCTATCACCCTCCCCTATAATCTATAACCTATGACCCGTCACCCATCACGGCATCAAACATAACGTTTTCTTGACACCTGCAGGCAAGCTTGGTATTAATACTTGCAGTCTGTTTTATTACTATCACGGGGTGATTAATGCTCAAAAAATATCTTCTCTCGCCGGGACCCACTCCTGTTCCTGAAGAAGTAATGCTGGAAATGGCCAAGCCGATGATTCATCACCGAACACCTCAGTTTTCAAAAATTTTCAGCAATGTGAGAGAACAACTGAAGCCCCTTTTCGGGACAAAAGAAGATGTTCTTATACTGGCAGGCAGCGGTACTGCAGCCATGGAAGCATCCGTTGTAAATACAATGAGCCCCGGAGATAAAATACTTGTGGTAAATGCCGGTAAATTCGGTAAGAGATGGATTGATATTGCCCAAAGCTACGGCGTATCGGTTGAAAGTATTGAACTTCCCTGGGGCAGATCTGTAACAGCAGCCCAGATAGAGGAAAAACTCATTTCGCATCCGGAAATTAAAGGGGTGTTTGTCCAGGCGAGTGAGACTTCAACAACAGTGTATCATCCCGTTAAAGAGATAGCCGAAATTGTAAAGCTGAGGGAGAACACAATATTCGTTGTAGATGGAATAACCTCTGTCGGTGTATATGAAACAAAAATGGATGAATGGGGTATAGATATACTGGTAACCGGATCGCAAAAAGCGCTCATGCTGCCTCCGGGGCTGGCATTTATTGCACTTTCTGAAAAAGCCTGGAGATTTGTGAAAACATCGAAAAACCCCCGCTTTTACCTCGATTTAAAAAAAGAGAGAAAGGCACAGAACAATGACACAACTGCATATACCCCTGCTGTAAGTCTTATAATAGGACTGAAAAAAGTTTTGGAAATTATGGGAAACGAGGGACTTGAAAACATCTATAACAGACATCAGGTGTGTGCTGATGCAACCAGAGAAGCTGCAAAAGCTCTCGGATTCAATCTTTTGGCTGAAGATATCCCTTCCAACGCAGCAACCGGTATTATTATGCCGGAAGATTTTGACGGTCAGAAATTTGTCAAATCAATGAGAGATGACAGCGGCATTACTTTTGCAGGTGGACAGGATCATATGAAAGGAAAAATCGTCAGAATTTCCCATCTTGGGTATCACGATTTCATGGATACAATAATAGCTGTAAGTGCCTTTGAAATGGGAATAAAAAAAGCCGGAGTTGATATAGAGTTAGGTGCCGGAGTTGCGGCAGCTGAAAAAATTATCATTGATCACATATAGGATTTTTTATGAATACTTCAAAAAGCCATATACCCGAAAGGGCTAAAAAAACCAATAAACTTATTGCGGATATTCACGGTACGTTGAACAGCTACGGCTATTCTGAAATATTTCTTCCGCTGTATGAATATTACGAAATACTGAAACACACCACATGGAATTTCAGAGATGAGAATATTATAAGGTTTATAGACAGAAACTCCGGAAAATCAATGGTCCTAAGACCTGACTTTACTCCTCAGGTCTGCAGAGTTGTTTCCACATATATGAAAGACTATCCTCTTCCGCTGAGACTTCAGTATAAAGGGAGGGTTTTCAGAAATGTTAATATGAACAGAGGCTTAAAATCTGAAAAATACCAGGTGGGTTTTGAAAATTTCGGCAGCAGTGAGCTTTACGGGGACCTGGAGCTGCTAAGTATAGCAGACAGCACAATGAACAATCTGAATATCGATGATTATCAGATTGTTATTGGAGATCAGAGATTTTTAAAACTGCTGCTGGAAAAATTCGATGACAGCGATTATTATCTGAAACTTCTGACGGAAAAAAACATGGATGAAATAAAAAAATTCCTGGACAATAAAGTTATTCCTGATGAGATTTCACGTCTGCTTAAATATCTCCCCTTTGCATTCGGAAAACCGGAAATACTGGATAAAATACATGAACTGAGTACTTTCAACAAAATGCTTAGTGAGCGGGCGGTATACCTGAAAGAACTTTTTTCCAGGCTCACCGAATTGGGCATTAACACTTCAAAACTCATAATTGATATGGGAGAAACCAGGGGCCTGGGTTATTATACGGGGATAAATCTGGACATCATCAATGATAAAACCGGCTCAATACTGGGAGGTGGCGGCAGATACGATTCTCTGATGAGTAAATTCGGGCAGAATATGACAGCCTGCGGTCTGGCGTATAATATTGAAGAAATTATGCCGCTTTACAAACATGATTACGAAAGTGAACCCTACGACTATCTTTTGGTGGGAAAGCATAATTTTGTAAATGCGGAGCAGCTCAGAAAAGAGGGTTACAAGGTGTTCTGGGTTGAGGAAGCAAACAACATCGAAAAAATAAAAAAGCGCTACAAGTTTAAAAACATTAAAATGTGAGGTTAATCATGAGTACTACGTTAATTTTAGGAGCACAATGGGGTGATGAAGGAAAGGGAAAAGTTGTAGACCTTTACACTGAACAAGCGGATGTGGTGGTTAGATTCTCAGGCGGTCACAATGCCGGACACACCGTTGTTATAAAAGGAGAAAAATACATTCTGCATCTTGTGCCTTCGGGAATTATGCACAAGGGCAAGCAGAACATTATAGGAAACGGGGTTGTCGTTGATCCTGATGCCTTGATACAGGAAATAGACGACTTGAAAAAAAGAGGGATAAACTTTGACAACCGTTTATTTCTCAGTAAAAGAGCCCATCTTATCATGCCTTATCACAAACTTTTCGATAAACATTCCGAAGCTAAAAAAGGAATTCAAAAAATCGGAACAACTGGCAGAGGAATAGGCCCGACTTATGCGGATAAAATGAACAGAGTGGGAATAAGAGTATGTGATTTATATGATGATGAAGTTCTCAGGGCAAAAATCTTCCAGAATGTTTCCGAGGTAAATGAAATTGCAACAAAAATATACGGACTGGAATCTTTGGATGCTCAAAAGATTTATGACGATTTCAAGGGTTATGCAAAAATTCTGGAACCGTATGTCAGTGAAACAAGTTACCTCATTAACGAACTTTCAGCTAAAAATAAAAAGATTATGCTTGAAGGCGCCCAGGGAGCATTGCTGGATGTGGATCACGGTACGTATCCCTTTGTAACTTCAAGCAACCCGACTGCAGGCGGTGCCTTTACAGGCACGGGTTTGTCCCCTCTTCATCTCACGAATGTGGTGGGTGTGATGAAAGCTTATACCACACGTGTGGGAAGCGGTCCCTTTCCAACCGAACTTCACGGAGAAGAAGGTGAAAGCTTGAGAGAAGCAGGCGGTGAGTACGGAGCTACAACCGGAAGACCGAGAAGATGCGGCTGGCTTGATCTTGTTGCAATGAGATATTCAAAGCTTCTCAGCGGGATAAAATACATTGCGCTTACCAAACTTGATGTCTTATCAGGTATGGACGAAATCCGCGTATGCACAGGCTATGAATACGAAGGAAAAGTTTATGATACATTTCCGCCTGAAATAAAGATTCTGGAGCACTGCAAGCCTGTTTACAAAACATTTAAAGGGTGGAAGGAAGATATTACAAAGGTTAAAACCTATAACGACCTGCCGGAAAATGCGAAAGCTTATGTTGAATATATTAAGGATTATCTTGATATAAGATACGCTCTGATTTCGGTCGGAACAGACAGAGAAGAAACAATTTTAATCAATGAAATTTTTTAAAAAACTTATTGACAACACACAGCTGTTTTGTTATAAATTGCTTCCTGTTACAGCGAAAAGCGCGACAGACGCAGATATGAGCCGTTAGCTCAGTTGGTAGAGCAGCTGCCTTTTAAGCAGCGGGTCGTAGGTTCGATCCCTACACGGCTCATTTTTTATGACATCTTTTAAACCAAGATGTCCCCATCGTCTAGCTTGGCCTAGGACACCGGCCTTTCACGCCGGCGACAGGGGTTCAAATCCCCTTGGGGACGTTTTTTCCACCCTATTGGTGGAAAATGGGCGGTTAGCTCAGCTGGGAGAGCACCGGCCTTACAAGCCGGGGGTCACAAGTTCGATCCTTGTACCGCCCATTTTAACAAGCTGGGGGCGTAGTTCAGTTTGGTTAGAACGCCGGCCTGTCACGCCGGAGGTCGCGAGTTCGAGTCTCGTCGTCCCCGTTTTTAAAGCCGCCTGAAAAGGTGGCTTTTTTATTTAAGATAGTACCAGTCCAAAGGGCTGGTAAATATATTGCGTACCGCAAATTTATCTGTCTTTGACCGATGATAGTGGAATACATATAGCATTAGCCGAATAGCTGGTAAATACGTGGGACACATCAATGTCTTCGTGTTTCTGCTGGAAAACACATTTGCTGATCACAGCTTTACTTATTGACAAACTATCATAAACATATGAAATTAAATTTTTACTACTAGCACCGGTCTTTGGCCGGTAAATATGTGGAACACATTAAACAAAAGGAAATCTGATGAAAGTTTTGGCAACAAACAGAAAGGCTTATCACGACTTTGAGATTTTTGAAAAGTTTGAAGCCGGCATTTCTCTCCTGGGAACGGAAGTGAAATCGGCAAAAAACGGCAAAATTAACCTCAAAGATAGCCATGTGAAGATCAAAAACGGTGAAGCTTTTCTCATAAACTGTCATATTTCCCCTTATACTCAGGCAAACATTGAAAACCACGACCCGACAAGAACAAGAAAGTTACTGCTCCATAAAAGAGAAATAAACAAATTGATGGGCAAAATAAATGAAAAGGGACTGACTATAATCCCCTTGAAATTTTATCTGAAAAATAACCTTGTGAAGTTGGAAATAGCTCTGGCAAGAGGTAAGAAATTGCATGACAAAAGGGAAACGATAAAACGCAAAGACATGGAAAGAGACATCAACAGGGATCTAAAGAATAAATATAAAATAAAATAGAGTTTATTTTATAGGTAGTTAGAAGTATTTAGAGGTATTTGAGGTACTAACCTACTCTGCCTTTACCTTACGTCTTACGTCTGACATTCACTGTCACTTTTTCCTCAACCTTGAACATTGAACTAAAATACCTCTTGCAATTTATCAAAATTTAAATATGTTATTAAATCCAAGGATGTTTGAAAAAAGGTTTTCGTCGCCTTTTACCCTTTAAAAGGGGGTGAAATGGTTTCGACGGGAAGTGTAGGTTTAAGGAGCATGCCGAGGTTCGGTACCTCGTAAAACAGCCGAACCATAATAGTTGCAAACGACGAATTTGCACTCGCTGCTGCGTAGATAGCAGCGACGTCCTTGCAAAGTTTGCCTGTGACTTTGCAAAGGGCGCCAACCCAGCAGGCTGGCTCACTTTGACGCCTCTAAAAAGTGAGTGAGACTTAAGAGGCTTACCATTTCTTCCACCTGTCAGCGGGCAGAAGAAATGGGACATCTCAAACGCTGACTAAGCATGTAGCTGCCTTAAGCTGAAGCTTGCTCGGACGCGGGTTCGATTCCCGCCACCTCCATTTCAACAGACTTTGATGCAATCCGAAACATCCCAGAAAACCCCTATTTTTCAGCAAATTATCCACTTTAAACACCGATACGCTCCGACAAAAAATGTTGACATCCAAAAATTATTTGAGTAGATTTATGAGTATATTGAGTATAATCAAAGCATTATACTCAATATAGACAATTTTGACTTAAATATGAGGAAGTTAAATGAAACTGACAACTACTAAGATCAAGGGAATCAAACCCAAGTCCAAAACTTACAGAATAAGCGACGGAAACGGTTTATGCTTGGAAGTGACCCCAGCAGGCAAAAAATTGTGGCGTTTCAGATATAAAAAATATGACGGAAAATACACAATGCTTTCCATCGGCAGATATCCTGAAGTCTCCTTATCAGAGGCCAGAGAAGCTGTACTTGAAAAGAGAAAAGCGTTGGCTCATGGCAGACCTGCTAATACAAAGAAAGAAGCTTTTGAAGCCGTTTTTAGAGAATGGTACGAAAAAAATAAAAGCCAATGGACTGAAAACCATGCGAAAACGACTTATCGGCGTATTGAAAAAAATATTCTCCCGTGGCTGGGCAATTTTCAAATCAATGACATAACCCCCCGATCATTACTCGAATGTTTAAGACGCATCGAAAAAAGAGGTGCTGTGGAAACAGCCCACAGAGTATTACAAATTTGCAATCAAATTTTTGTATATGCTGTTGCAAGTGGTATCAGTGAAGATAACCCTGCAGCCAAAATAAAGGGGGCTTTATCCCCTGTATCAAAAAATGAATTCCCTGCTGTAACAGAGTTATCTGAAGTAAAAATACTGTGGGAAAACATAAATAACTACAATGGATCCTTTATCACTCAGTGTGGATTAAAACTACTAATGCTGACTCTTTTAAGACCTGGTGAATTACGAAAAGGAAAGTGGGAGGAAATAGATCTCAGGAACAGATGCTGGAACATCCCCGCCGAGAGAATGAAAAAACGGAAACCTCATGTAGTCCCCTTATCAAAACAGGCTTTAAATATATTAGAAGAGCTACACCCGCTCACTGATAGATCTGAATATATATTTCCATCCACTTCAACAAACCAAAGACCGATGAGTAACAACACTTTAAATATGGCACTAAGGCGTATGGGGTATTCAAAGGAAGAACTTGTAGCCCACGGCCTCAGAAAAACAGCCAGCACCCTGCTACACGAACAGGGCTGGCCTTCTGAAATAATCGAAAAACAACTGGCACACATAGACAGAAACCAAATCAGGGGAATTTACAATAAAGCAAAATATCTT
>Ga0208664_100127_pt1 | contig 30453 bp, 21 predicted proteins | sample Wag42014_10_20_FD_187332 | JGI IMG/M metagenome (GOLD analysis project Ga0208664, IMG submission 187332) | Deep subsurface shale carbon reservoir microbial communities from Ohio, USA - Utica-2 Time Series 2014_10_20 (SPAdes) (version 2) ... | reverse complement strand
CCCCATACAGAAGCACAGTATTTTTTAAATAATGCTGACATAAGTCAGCTCTGCAGTTCCTGTCATGATAAGAAAACAGGTACACAGCTTTTTGCCAGCTCTCCTCACAGCAATGTTTTTTCTCAAATGCCTATCTCCGCAACTTATGCCTGTAAAAACTGTCACGATGTACACAATGCAAAAGCAATGGAGACCGGGGCGGGAACAATACAGTTATTAAGAGGAAATGAGGAGCAGCTTTGCTTTATCTGCCACGGCACATCCACATTTAACGGAGCACCTGTGCCGGGGGGGAACGGTGTCAATATAGAATCCAATACTGCCACATCAAACGGTGTATTTGCCGGAACCCAAAATCATGATGGCTGCAGTGAAAGTGCTGCAGGTGTATGTCACAAAAAGCAAGGTAAGGCTTTTCAGACATTACCTGTGACTGAGCGTTATTACAATAAATCTCACGATGTTGTATCTTCAGCCCAAACGGGGAATAATACACATATGGAATGCATCAACTGCCATGGTCCCCACGGCGTGAGACCTGATAATCTTAATACTAACAATGTTATAGAGTCTCTCGTGGATCCGGATACACTGGAACCTTTTAAGCCGCAAACTACTCCTAATACGGGCAGTGACTACTGGGACAAATTTTATCAGATGGATGAGTTCTGCCGCCAATGTCATGATGGAAGCTTCCCTTCAAGCCCTGCAGGAAGGTCTGACCTTACAGTAAGCACTGATCAGAATAGAGAACCTATTGCTGTTTCCAACGTTTTCTCAAATGATGAACACGGTGGCAAAGTACCTTGTATGGGCTGTCACAAGCCTCACAGCGGTAACTATATGATTTTACCCGATTCGGTCAACTGGAATATAGATGGCGGAGCTCCTTTTGATACCAAAGATGCCTCTAATACGCTGACTGTTTCCTCAATTACCGTTAATACGCTAAACGATATTCAAAATTTCTGTTTTAACACCTGTCATCTAAATGATGATTTTAGCAAACATAAAAATGAGCATGTGGATGCAGTGAATAACGGAGAAGCTACATGTATAGACTGTCATTCTCACGGCAGCGGAATGTTTTAAAGAGAATTTGGATATAGGACTTCAGAGATTGTTTATTAGTGTATTTGTATATTGGCGAACAAAGCTGTAAAGGGTTAAGTGCTAAGAGTGAAGGTAGAGGCAAAGGTATAGGTGAAGAGAGATCTCTCCACTTCGGTCGAGATGACAACTATTTATGTTATTCCTCGCCCCGTTAAATGCCGCAGGCAATCAGCGAAGCTGATATTTAACAGGGCGAGCGTAGCCGAGGAATCTCTGTATTTATATAACAAATAATCCCGTAAGTCTGCTTATGCTTTAAAAGTTAGGGGTTAAGGAGTTGGAGGCAGGACTTCAGCCCTGCAATATACGGGGCTCTGTTTGAAAACTGAATGTACCCCCTCTGTATCTCCCCCTAATCCAGGGGGAGAAGAAAGTTCCTTTCCCTACGTTAGGGGAAGGCATAAGTCGAGCACCCAAGCACATAAAAGATTATATGCTTGGTGCTTGGTCAGGATGGGGTAAGTAATTTAAAGCTACTGTTCTTCAATTGTACGGGATATTGTTTGAAAACTGACGTTATACTTTTGGCGGGGCTGAAGCCCCGCTTCCGATGTGATTTTATACACAAATAAAAAATTATTTATATTGATTCGTAAGTGAGGTAATTGTGCCGGGATATGTAGATGAACTGAGACAGAGTTTTTTCAAGAGAACGTTGTTTTTCGTTATCTTTTTTTCAGGATTATTTCTTATTACACTTCCTTTTATTGTTTATTTTGTAGAGCTGGATAACTATCAGAAAAATATGGTTAACGATATGGAGCAGCTGGTTAACGGTGAAATTAAGCCTATCCTTGACACATCAGGCAGTTTTCAGGGAAAAGAAAATATAATAGAAGAAAACATAGAAGATTTTATAAGGTATTCCGGAATGCACGATTTCAGAATATGGAAAAGAAACACAATTGTGTATGACCATATTAACAAAAAAATGGAAAATAAGGCCTTTGAAAGTAATAAAGAGCTTAATGAAGTTTATAGGACAAAAAAGCCCGTAAAAGAAATTGCGAAACCATCAAAAGAGGAAAATAAGTTTTTAACCGAAAAAGGAGTTCTTTTTGAGATATACGTACCGGTTATAAATGACGGCAAGATTACTTCTGTGGTTGAAGCCTATCTGCCCCTTCCCGGATTTCAGTTTTTTGGAATTCAGACAATTATTGTTATGCTTATAGCTTTAACAATACCTTTTATTATATACATTATACTGTATACGCAGTTTAAAAAAGCTTTGCATATACTGAATACATATCAAAAGAGCTTAAAAGATACCTATAATTATCTCTGGAAATCTTATTTTAACAGTATTAAATCTCTTTCAAAAGTGCTTGAAATGAAGGATATTGAGACAGAAGGACATTGTGAAAGGGTTGTGGTCATCGCGATTTACATAGCAGAAAAAATGGAACTTGGCAGACATGAAATAGGTCAGCTTGTAATTGGAGCCTACTTGCATGATATTGGCAAAGTCAGTATACCGGATGAAATTCTATTTAAAAAAGGTAAACTCAGCAAAGCCCAAAGAATGGTTATTGAGAAACACGTTTATAAAGGATACGAAGTATTGGCCGATGATGATATCCTCTCAGCTGTTAACGATCTTGTGTTGTATCATCATGAGAAATGGGACGGTACTGGATACCCCTGTGGTTTAAAAGGTGAAGAAATACCTGTAGAGGCAAGGATATTCAGTGTGGCGGATGTTTTTGATGCTCTGGTATCCGAAAGACCTTATAAGCAAGGTTATTCTTTTGCTGAAGCTATGGATGTTATAAAAAGCTATTCCGGCTCATTTTTTGATCCTGCTGTAGTTGAAATATTTGAACAGCTTAGTGAGGAGGAATACAGAGTAATTCTTGACAGTTTGGATAGTACCGGAGTCAGCCATTTGGTAAATGATGCGGTTGAATCTATTTTGACCCGAAGGGTAAGCAAAGTTACGGCATAGACGCCTTTTTGGTTATTTCCCGGTTGATATCTCCAATAATACTATTTATTATTTTTATGTTTTCTTTATTTGCAAACTTAACACCGAATTTGTTATCCAATATCCAGGCAATTTTTCCTTCGAGGGTTTTGTTGGATTCGGTTTTATAGCAGTTTTTGCAGCTTTCGGAAGAATCTTTTAATTTACAGTCGCAGATATTGATTTTAATTTTGGCGTTAATGTCAAGTTCCAGCTTTTCATCACCGACTTTGCATTGGATTCCGCCGATGCTGATATTTATTATTTCAAGAGGGTGCGTGTGCTGTTCACAGTTATCTTCCGGAGTTCTTAGCACGTAACCTTTTATCTGCAGAGGATACCTTTTGTATTTTCTGTAATGAGCGTATGAATCATAAAATATTTGAGAGAGACATTCCGCTGTATTTGTGCAGTGATTAATTTTACAATTAAAATTTGTGCAATTATTACATTTCAAAGTGACTTCATTTTTTAGTTTTTGTTTTGAAAAGTTGGTAAATTTAAGAAATTTATCCTCTTCCAGCAGAAGCATACTTGTATTGCCGGAACTTTTTTCCGTAATCCAAAGAGCATAAAGCGGAAAGTTCCTGAAAATATGATATACACTGCATCCGTTTAACGAATAATTATCCACCTCAACCATATAAAAATATAAGCAAAAAAGGTGCCAGAAGAGCAGGTATTAGTGTTAAGTGTTAAGGGCTAAGTACTAAGTAAAAGGCATAGGTAGAGGTAAAGGTTGAGGAAGTTGAATTAGTTGAGATGGTTGAGAGGGTATTGAACCTTGAACATTGAACGTTGAACGTTGAACCAACCTCCACATCCACTACCTTGCACTTGCTCCTCGGCCCTTGGAACTTAATACTTAACACTTAACACTTAGCACTTAGCCCTTAATCAACTTATTGAAAATAGTATTTGGAAATTTTGAACTCAGGCCAGGTTCAGGATAATATCTATAAATCCGGGTGTTTTTGTCTCATGTTGAAAATTTATTCCGATATAATTGTCAATTTTCCAGCTTATGCTGCCTTCTAAAATACCGATTGTTTGTTTGCTTAACTCATCAGTACATTGCGTGCATTCTTCAGTATTTAAAAAATTTCGGGAGCAAATTGATAATTTTATACTTTCATCAACACTAAAATCATTGTCAGAATCATCCGGCAGTATTTTGCAAATTAAACCCTGTTTAGAAATCCCTGCAATTAATACAGGGGTTCTTTGATCAGCAGCAAAAGCATGTTCACTGCGGGTTATACACCCGAAAAAAAGTGTCCTGCAGTCTGGTGATCTGAATTCTTTAGGGATATTATGATCATCGATATACTCAAAACTGAAAATAAAGTTATGATTATTATTTTGTATCAGTTTGTGTCTCGTACATTTTATATTGTCACATGAAACACATTTCAGAGAAAGCTCATCATGGTCAGAATAATCGTATTCATCGAGTAATGTGAATTTTAAAAAACGCGTCTTGTCCACAAAAAGCATTTTGGTGGTACCACTGTTAAGGCTGGTTAGCCAGAAGAAGTAGAGTTTCAGACTATCTGCGTAATTGTAGGTACTGCAACCTATAATTTTATAATTTTCACTGCATATCATAGAACACCATAAAAATGTAATTATTTATTATATATAATAAATAATTACATTTTGTAAGCGAAAATTTGATATTTGCCTAACTGAAAATTTCTTTGTTGTTTCTTTTATGGATATCAGTGTTATAATTAAAATAGTTAGCTTTTGTTCGATTGCGATTAAATACTTAAGATCGTAAAACGAAGAATTTTAGTCAAGAATATTAATATCATACGTAACATTTGGAGGAAAGATGAATATACAGGAATATTATATAGGACTTAACTTCCCTGAGGGGCTGAAACGGCTGGAATCTCTGGCATACAATTTATGGTGGACATATAATAATTCGGCTAAAGATATGTTTAAGATGATTAATCCCGATTTATGGAGGGATTCCCAGCACAATCCGATAGAAGTTATTCAGTCTTTAAGCGAACACGACCTGGAAGAACTGGAAAATGACCAGGTTTTTCTGTCAAGGTTAGACACAGTCTGGTATGAGTATATCGACTACATACAGAATCCTAAATGGTTTGAGTCAAAAGATAATAAAGAAAAACTGAGAAATTTCCAGGTTGCCTATTTTTCTGCCGAATATGGAATCCACGAATCGATACAGTCTTATGCAGGAGGTCTTGGGATTTTGTCCGGTGATCACTGCAAATCGGCCAGCGACTTGGGTATCCCTTTTATTGCCGTCGGGATGCTATACAGGAACGGCTATTTTCACCAGTATTTGAACTCGGATGGATGGCAGCAGGAATCCTACCCATATAATGAATTTATGAAAATGCCAATTTCAAGAGTCAGAGATGAAAATGGCGATGAGGTGTATGTAAAAGTAGAAGCTCCGGGCAGAGAAATATTTGTAAGACTCTGGCAGGTGGACATGGGTTTTGTACGTTTCATTCTGCTGGATACAGACATTGATATGAACAGTAAAGAGGATAGAGCAATCACCGGGAAACTTTACGACGGTGATATGGGAATGCGGATAAAACAAGAAACTATACTTGGAATAGGAGGTTTGAGGGCACTTTCCAAAATCGGAGTTGTACCTACAGTTTTTCATATTAACGAGGGACATCCGACGTTTGCTCTGATTGAGAGGGTAAGGACTCTTATGGTGGAGAATAATTTTTCGTTGGATGAAGCAGTGGAGTTTGTAAAGAAAACTACAGTTTTTACGACACACACTCCAGTGCCTGCAGGTTTTGATGTTTTCAGCCCTGAGGAGATGGATAACAATCTGAAGCCGGTTTTAAAAGATTCTCCCTTAGGTGTAAATGACATAATGCATTTTGGGAGATTTTATCCTGATAACCCTAAAGAACCCTTTTCTATGGCGGTTTGTGGAATAAAACTCAGTGCTTTCAGAAACGGTGTCAGTAAATTGCATGGTACAGTTTCCAGAAATATATTTGCCGACTTATGGCCCGGGTTGGATAATTCTTTTGTTCCAATCGATTATGTTACGAATGGTGTGCATCTCCCCACCTGGATCGCCGATGAACTCAAAGCTTTGTACAACAGGTATCTTGGGGAAAACTGGTATATAAAGCCGTATCATTTTGAAGTGTGGGATAATGTAGACGACATCCCTGACCTGGAGTTGTTTGAAGCTAAACAAACACAGAAAGTAAGGTTGGTCTCGTTCGTCAGAGCGAAGATAAAATCTTCCATTAAAGCAAGGGGAGGCTCCCATAATGAGATACTTAAAGCCAACGAAATATTGAACCCGAATGTATTAACTCTTGGATTTGCCAGAAGATTTGCCACATACAAAAGGGCATATATGCTCTTTTCCGATATTAAGAGACTTCAGGACATATTGAATAATACAGAAATGCCTGTGCAGATCGTTATTGCGGGCAAAGCTCATCCTAAAGATACCGAAGGTAAAGAGATTATCAAAAAAATCTATCATATTGCAAGACGGGCTGAGTTTAGAGATAAAATCGCTTTTGTTGAGGATTACGACATTGCTGCGGCCAAATATATTATAAGAGGAGTGGATGTTTGGATTAATACACCCCGCAGACCTATGGAAGCCAGCGGTACAAGTGGAATGAAAGTAGCGGCAAACGGCGGGCTTAATTTTTCCATCATGGACGGTTGGTGGGTGGAAGGCTATAACGGGTATAACGGCTGGACAATAGGTTCAGGGGAAGAATACTCTGATAATGAGTATCAGGACTATGTGGAAGCTCAGGAGATTTATGATAAGCTTGAGCATGATATTGTTCCTGCATTTTATGAAAGGGATAGAGCCGGCTTGCCCAGGCAGTGGATAAGTATGATGAAAGCTTCTTTAAAAGAGGTTTGTGTAAATTTCAATACTACAAGGATGGTGAAGGAATATTACGAAAATTATTATGTAAAACTTCATGAAATGCACGACAGATATTCCGCCAATAATTTTAAAGAACTTAAAGAGTTTATAGCATGGCGGAATGATCTGAGAAACAGATGGAATGAAATCAGAATCAATGAATGTTATTTGAATGTGGATAAGCCCTTTTTGGGGGAGAAAGCTGAATTGGTTGCCAATGTTTATACAAACGGTATTAAACCTGAAAATATTGCTGTTTATGCGATAATGGAATTTAATCCCGGAACTACAAGTTTCACCAACCCTGTTTTTAAAGAACTGGAAGTTGTTGAAACAGACGAAAACAGCGGGATTTCAATTTTTAAAAAATCTTTTAATCTGAAATGTTCAGGGAAGCTTAAACTCGTTTTTGCAGCTTTTCCCAATCATGATTTTGTTGTTAACAAATTTGAAAATAACCTGATCTCATGGGGGTAGAAAGTCTGTAAGATTTTTATTTGGAATACTTTGTTTTACCTAAAACATAAAGATTACATGGTTTGAATTAAGGGAAAGATGTTCTGAAGTTTGTTAACTTTAATTATGTTAAGGAGTTTGAATGAAAGCTGTTATAATGGCGGGAGGATTCGGAACAAGGATACAACCGCTTTCCAGCTCAAAAACCAAACCCATGCTACCAGTGGTTAACCTGCCTATGATCGAGCATGTAATCAACGCAGTTAAAAAAGCAGGTATTACAGAATTGGTAATATTGTTGTATTTCAAGCCAGAAATGATTCGCAATTACTTTGGTGATGGCAGCGATTTCGGAGTTAATATAAAGTATGTTTTACCGGAAGAAGATTTCGGTACTGCCGGTGCCGTCAAACAGGCCGGAGAATATCTTAATGATGCTTTTCTTGTGGTAAGCGGGGACTTAATAACCGATTTTAATATTGATGAGATTGTACATTTTCATAACAATAAAAACTCGGCAGCCACAATTTGCCTTACCTCTGTGGAAGATCCCCTCCAATTTGGAGTCGTAATAACAGATAAAACCGGAAAAATTCTCAGATTTCTTGAAAAACCGGGTTGGGGTGAGGTTTTTAGTGATACGATCAATACGGGAATTTATGTTTTTGAACCTGATATACTGGATTATATCCCTGAAAATAAGGTTTTTGATTTTTCCAAGGATCTGTTCCCTTTGCTTATGAGTAAGGATATTACTCTTTACGGTTATAAGGCTTCAGGTTACTGGCGGGATGTGGGTAATCCTTCCTCGTACAGGGAAACCGTGATGGATATATTAAAGGGAAAGGTAGATATAAGTATACCGGGTAAGTTGTCAGAGTACCAAAATACATTGTTTTATAGCTCAGGGAACTATTCATGTGAAAACGCTTTGCTGGAAGGCGTTGTTGTGTTCGGAAACAACGTTTCCATCGGCGGTAAGTCCGAAATTATAAACAGTTGTATAGGTTCCAACGTTTCCATAGGCAGTAATGTAACAATTAGCGAAAGTATCATTTGGGATAATATCGATATTGGCGATAATTGTATTCTGGATAATTGCGTTATATGTGACAATGTTATTCTCGGTAAAAATGTAAATATGAAAAATGGCGGTATCGTCGCAGAAAATACGGAAGTGGGTGATTTTGTTGTTTTTGAAAAGGATATATTGGTTTGGCCGGATAAACAAATTGAGGAAGACTCGATCCTGAACAGTAATTTGATTTGGGGAGACAAGTGGAAAAAGAGTATTTTTGAAGGCGGGAAGGTTTCGGCGCTTACAAATGTTGAATTATCACCTGAGTTGGCAGCTAAATTAGGGGCTGCAGCCGGAAGTATACTGCCAAATAATTACTATGTTGTTGTAAGCAGGGATTACCATACGGCCTCCAGGATGCTGAAGCTTTCCTTTCTCGGCGGGCTGCTTTCTGCAGGTGTAAACGCTTATGATTTACGAATGAGTTCATTGCCACTTGCAAAACTACAAATGAGCTTGAAGGGTGCTGAGATGGGAATTCATTTCAGGCAGTCGGGCACGCATGATAAATTTGCGGAAATACTTTTCATGCAGAAAACAGGTATCCCCATAGATGCACCCATCGAAAAAAATATTGAAAGGGTTTATTTCAGGGAAAATTTCAGGAGAGCTCATCACGAAGATATAGGAGAAATTGTTGATGTGACGGATTCTCATGATGTTTATATAAAAAATCTGGCGGAAAAAATACATACGGAGCAGCTAAAATTAAAGAAACTTAAACTGGTGGTGGATTTGTTTAATGGTACTACTACCGGAATCTTTCCCAGATTGCTGAATATGCTGGGGATGGATACAATAATTCTGAATGCATACCGCGATCAGAAAAAACTGGCGAAATCCTACAGAAACATCAATAATTCCATTGAGGAAATAGAAAAAATCGTTGTAACGCTTAATGCCGATCTGGGCTTGATTATTTTCCAAAATGGGGAAAAATTCCGGCTTGTTACTACATCAGATGGAGCATTAAATACGGTTTCCACAGTTTTTCTTATTTTGAAACTGGTGGATATGACAACGGAAAAAAAGATGAAAGCCTATCTGCCTGTTATGCTGCCGAATGTTCTTGACAGGGAATTGAAAAATATCAGAGTTGAAAGAGGTAAATCAGTTGGCGTAAAACCTGAAGTTATCCAGGAGTATGACCTTTATGTCGATTCTGAATTTAATATTGCTTTTACAAGTTATTCATTTTGCCCGGATGCTATGTATAACGTTGTAAAAATCCTTGAAATGCTCTCTTCTTTGGAAATGTCAGTAGAAGATGTACTGGCAATGATTCCTGATTTCTATTTTAGTCACAATGTAATCAGTTGTCCTTTTAATAAAAAAGGTACGGTGATGAGGAAAATAAGTGAGTATGCCGAAAACCTGGAAACATCTTTTATGGACGGCATAAAAATTCGTTACAGCGATCAGAATGTTTCGGTCATATTGATACCTGATCAATATTCTGCAAATCTACATCTTTATGTGGAGTCGGGAAATAAGGATGTTGATTCAGATTTTGCACTAAATTTGAAGGAGAAAATATACAAGTGGATTCAAGAATAAAAGAAAAAAAACTTTATCTGCTGTTTTTATGGCATATGCATCAACCGGTGTACAAAGATGCTTCCAGCGGTGTTTTTAAACTGCCCTGGGTATTTTTGCATGCTATAAAAGATTATTCAGAAATGTTAAAATACTATGAAATATATCCATTGAAAGCTACGTTTAATTTTGTCCCTTCCCTGCTTGATCAGCTTAAGGAATATCAAAGTTACAACTGCGAAGATATGACACTAAATATTATGAAAAAAGAAGTAAAAGAGCTGACGGAAAATGAGCGTGAATTTTTGCTGCCAAGGCTTTTCTGGGCTAACGAAATTCACATGATTGAGCCTTTGACGACATATTTGGATCTTTATAAGAAATTTAAACATGGATCCGGTTTATCGAGTGCATTTACGGATTCCGAACTTCTTGATGCAGAAGTTTTGTTTTTATTGAGTTGGACCGGAACTTTTATCAGAGATGAGTCGACAGTTATAAAGAAACTTCTTTTAAAGGGGCGAAATTTTAGCGAAGAAGAAAAAAGAGAACTGTTCAGCATTCTGCATGAAAAAGTGCGATATATTTTTACCCAGCTAAAATCACTGAAAACCAAAAATCGAATAGAGATTTCTTTAACTCCTTATTATCATCCCATTTTACCTCTGTTGTTGGATATGGATTCTGCAAAACAGGCTTTACCCGATATAAAGCTTCCTGAAAAAAAGTTTTCACTTGCCGGTGAAGCAGCGTGGCATGTGAGTGAAGCAGAGAATACATTCTATGAGTACTTTGAAGAAGCTCCTCAGGGTATGTGGCCGGCCGAAGGGTCGATATCTTCAGAAGCCCTGGAACTCTTTAGCAAAGCGGGCATTAAATGGGTGGCTTCCGATGAAGATGTTTTGGCTAATTCACTGGGGATTTCTTTTGACAATACAGGCAAACGACGATGTATTTATGAGCGGCATTATACGGATACGGATAATGGAAAAATTTTTATTTTTTTCAGGGATAAACGGCTTAGCGACCTGATCGGTTTTAAATATAGCAAAGAGGATGGACATAAAGCTGCCGAGGATTTTATTTCGAAACTCCGTATAATTTACGACAGTTGCGATTTTTCGCCTGTTGTTCCTGTAATTCTGGACGGAGAGAATGCCTGGGAACATTATACTAATAACGGCCGGGATTTTCTGAACCCTTTATATCAACAGATTGCTGATCAGAACTGGATTTATACTTCGACGATATCTGAAGCTCTGAGTCCGAATGACATTAATGATCACAAAGTGGAAAAAATTTGTGCCGGTTCCTGGATTCGAGGCGACTTGGCTACCTGGGTAGGGCACCCGGAGAAAAACAAGGCGTGGGATCTGTTTTTTGATACGAAAGAAACATTTGACAAGCATGAAAGTAAGTTAAATGATTCAGTAAAACGTGCTGCAGCAGATTGTTTGAGGGTTGCCGAAGGAAGTGACTGGTTTTGGTGGTACGGGGATGATCATCATACGGATCAGCTTGATGTTCTTGATGAAATTTTCAGATCATATCTTATTCAGACTTATAAGACAATGGAGCTGGATATCCCACCTGATTTGCTGAGTCCCGTTCATTCTAAAAAAACGAAAGAATACTTAACGATGCCAAAGAATGCCATATATCCTGTTTTAGACGGCCAGGTGACGGATTTTTTTGAGTACTTGGGTGCCGGCAGGTGTGACTTAAAGTATGAAATGTCGGCTATGCACTTGGACAAAAGTTATCTTGATGAATTATACTGGGGTATAGGAGGTAATTTTTTGTTTTTGATGCTTGAGGTAGAAGCTGGTTTAAATAAAGAAGGGGTATCGTTGAGAATTGAAATACAGGAGAAAGAGCTTTGCAGAATTGAATGTGATTTAAGTAAGAAAGATCTCATTGTCCATAAATGCATGGATTTTGAAATAATGTATGCATTTAGTGAAATATTGGAAATAAAAATTCCTTTAGAATTTTTCAGCAGTGATACGGCTCTACTTCGTTTTAGTATTATTGAAAAAGGAGATATCCTGGATATTTCTCCTTTGCACGATTTCCTGCGTTTGCCGTTAAACAGAAAAGTGTGTGACGATTGGACTATATGAAACTCGTGTTTTTTACGTTAAAAATATGTATGGATAGATAGAGTATATTATAGTTAACCAGGTTTTTTTATGATATTAAATGAGAGCTTTGAATAATTGCCTTATTGTCACCCTGAACTTGGTTCAGGGTCTCGTAAGTTGTTGATAATCATAGATCCCGAAACAAGTGGTTACCTGCGGTAGATTTATTCGCCTTTAGGCGAATGCTACGGGATGACCTTTTATAGTTATGCAAAGCTCTCTAAAGGGAGGAATAATGAGCGGTTTCCCGTTACTATTTGGAATTCATTGTCATCAGCCGGTTGATAATTTTCACAATGTTGTGGACGATGTTATAAACCATAGCTACAAACCTTTTTTCGAAAAAACGGAAAAATATCCTTTTTTCAAGTTTTCAGCCCATTTCAGCGGATGGCTGCTTGAATACATTGAAAAATACCATGCAGGATTTTTTGCAAAAATGGTAGATATGGCTGAAAGAGGCCAAGTCGAGTTTTTTACCGGAGGATTCTATGAGCCTGTTCTTGCAAGCATTCCATCAGCGGACAGGGTTCAGCAGATACGGAAATTATCCGGTTTTATCAGAGATAATTTCAAACAGGAACCCAAAGGCCTCTGGCTTACGGAAAGGGTTTGGGACCCTTCTATAGTAAAAGATCTGGTGGAGTGCGGGATTGAGTATGTAATTGTGGACGATTATCATTTACTGGTGGCAGGTTTTAAAAAAGATGATGTATACGGCTATTATTACACTGAGCAGGACGGTAAGCTGCTCAGCATTTTTCCGGTGGACAAGAAGCTGCGGTATATTGTCCCTTTTGCAAATTCGGAGGATATTTTCCATTATATTCATGAAATCAGAAGCAAACCGGAATCAAGTGCGGCTATTATTTTTGATGACGGGGAAAAATTCGGGACATGGCCGAAAACTTACCAGTGGGTTTATGACGAAGGGTGGTTTGACAGTTTTCTGGAAAAGCTGCACGGTGACCATAATGTAAAAAGTATGACTTATAAAGAGTTTTTCGATTCAAACAAACCTAACGGATTAGCCTATCTGCCAATGACATCCTACTATGAAATGGGAGAGTGGTCGCTGTCTCCTGAAAAATATTCTGAAATAAAACAGATGAAAACTCTCCTTAAACGACACGGCTTCTCCGATGATATCGATGTTTTCGTAAGAGGAGCGACCTGGCACAGTTTTTTTGTAAAATATCCGGAGATGAATATGCTTCACAAGCGCATCCTGTATCTCAGCAAAAAAAGATGTGATGTCGCGGATATGTTTCTTGATGATTTTATTTTTAGGAGTGAGTGCAACGATGTTTTCTGGCACGGGATTTTCGGAGGGGTGTATCTGCCCAATCTCAGGGATAATGCCTTTAAATATCTGATTTTAGCTGAAAAACGTTATGAACACTTGGTTGGTAAAAGTTATCCGTTTATTTGGTATATGGATATAGATCTTAACGGATACGATGAAATTTTTTTAACGGAGAAAAATGTTCAATTTATGTTTAATACGAAAGAAGGCGGTTCTTTACAGTCAGTGGATATAAGAGATAAGAATTTCAATCTGAGCAATACGCTGACACGCAGAAAAGAGTCTTATCATACTGAGCTGTTGGAGGACAAAGACAGTGAGGAAGAAAAAGGCATTTCAACTATACATGAAGTTTCATTAGATGTGCCGGAAGATATTAAAGAACAGCTGACATTCGACTGGCATATGAAATATTCATTTATGGATCATTTTGTCAAAAGTTTGAATGAAGAGGAATTTGTGACCAACTCGTATACAGAATTGGGAGATTTTGTTAATCAGCCCTTTTCATTTGCTACTTTCGATTATGGTGTGACTCTTAAACGGAATGGCGGAATATTTCCGGAAGAAAAGAAGTATGACACGAGTGTGGAAAAGATGTTTGAACTGGAAAATAACGGGCTAATTTTTGATATTGTGGTGGAAACAGCTCATCCTGATCAGTTATACTATGGTATTGAGTTTAACTTTCATTTTTTTGATTATGAAAAAGTTTTGATAAATGGTGAAAAAATTGATGAAAGAAGTACTTTGTATGGCAGTGAGGTGGTTATCAGCGATGAGAGTATAAACAAAACGTTAAAATTGAGATTTAATGAGTATTTTGATATGAAGTATTTTGTTCTGAAAACAGTTTCTCAGTCGGAAAGCGGAGTCGATTTTACTCCCCAGGGGCTTTCCATGATGATTCTTTTTAAACTGAACAGTTACATAAATATCAGGGGCAATTTTATAATTGAAGATTCCTATTAACCGGAGGATTTGTGATAAATGTCTGAATTTCGTTTTAATATACTTAAAGACAAATGGGTTTTGTTGGACGGAGAAAGAAGCGACAGAAAGGGGTATTTTAATATAGAAAGTGTCGAAGATGCTGAAAATAAATCAGAATGCCCGTTCTGCCCTGGTATGGAGAATTATACACCTGTTGAGCTTTATAGAAAAAATAATAGCAAAGGAGAGTGGGAAAGACGTGTAATTCCCAATAAATATCCGGTACTGAAAGTGGAAGAACATCTTTCTAAAAACCAGGAGGGCCCTTATTCAAGAGTTACGGGAACAGGGGTTCATGAAGTTGTAATAGAAAGCGGAGAGCACTTTCTGAATCTCTCAGAATATTCAAAACTCATTTTGTATGATACTTTTGATATTTTCAGAACGAGAGTTGCCGAGCTGAAGAAAGATGTCAGGCTGAAGTATTTTTTCTTGTTTAAGAATTACGGCTACTCCGGAGGGGCCACACTCTTGCACCCGCATTCTCAAATATTGGGAATTCCTTTTGTTCCCAATATGCCGCTGGCGATGCTGAGAAAACAAAAAAGCTATTATCTGGAGCATGACAGGTGCATTGTATGCGATATAATAGATTATGAAATGACTGCGGATGAGAGAATCATATATAGCAACGAGGATTACGTGGCCGTTACCCCTTATGCTTCGGAATATCCGTTTGAAGTTCATATTTATCCATTACATCATCAATCGGATTTTTTTGATAAAGACACAAATCTTCTTAATCTCGCGGATATTGTGAACAAGGTGTTTGTTATGCTTGGAAGAAAACTGAGTAATCCACCGCTGAATATGGGGCTTTATGTCGCACCGATGGACGGTTATGTCCCTTTTTTTGGTGAGTTCAAAGCAAGCACTGGTTATTTTCACTGGCATTTGGAAATTATTCCCAGATTGAATAGAGCAGGTGGGGTTGAAGTAATAAATGAAATGATGATTAATCCGGTTTTGCCCGAGAAAGCTGCAAAAGTTTTGGAGGGTTAATTAATGAAAATTGCTCATGTGGCAAGCGAGGTTTATCCTTTTTCCAAGACTGGCGGATTGGCGGATGTCGTTGGTACTCTGCCCTCAAGATTGTCAGAGTTGGGAGCTGATGTTTCCGTTTTCAGCCCGGCTTATGGATCAGTACTTTCCCGTAGAAGAGGGAGCTTAAGCTCATTTTATAAAAGCTGGGCGGAAGTAGGGAGCAATGTTTATGAATTCGATATTCTGTCGGTAAAAGAGGGCGGTGTTGATTACTACTTTTTTTATAATGAGTTTTTTTTCGACAGAGATGGTATATACGGTAATGCCCAAGGAGATTTTAGTGACAATATATTGCGGTATTTTGCCTTCTGCAAGGCGGTTTTGAATTTTGTGCTGTCCGATAAGTTGCAGTGTGACATTATTCATTGTCATGACTGGCAGACTTCTTTTATTCCCTTACTGATAAAGGATAAACAAATAAGAAGTCCCAAGATTTTTTTCAGCATACATAACCTTGCTTTTCAAGGTGTCTCCGGTGAAAAAATTTTAACGGAGCTGGGCATTGACCGTTCTTATTTTCATATGGAATGTCTGGAGTATTTTGGAAGAGTCAATTTCCTGAAAAGTGCTATAGTTTTATCCGATATAGTCGGTACAGTCAGCCCGAGTTATGCCCGTGAAATATTGAGCAAGGAATTTGGTTTCGGCCTTGACGGTATTCTCAGGAAATACAGCGATAAAATTGTGGGAATTCTCAACGGAATCGATTACACTTTATGGGATCCCGAAACGGATAGATTCATTTACAAACAATATTCAATTGAAGATCTGGACGGAAAAGAAGATAATAAACGTTATTTTGCCAGCGAATTCGGTTTTGAAGCCGAAAAACCCCTTTTTGTTATAGTTTCACGTCTGACTCATCAGAAAGGAATGGATCTTGTCATAAAGGCTTTAAAAAGAGGAGCCTTTTCTGGTGCATCACTATTTGTTCTTGGCGACGGTGATGAAAGTTTTTGCCGAGAGCTTAAAAAGTTTTCGGATAATTCTGATGATGTTTTTTTCCTAAGGGGGTTTAGAGAATCTTTGAGCAGAAGGGTGTATGCTTCCGGGGATTTTTATCTGATGCCATCAATTTTTGAGCCGTGCGGGATATCACAGATGATTTCGATGAGATATGGAACTTTGCCTATCGCGAGGGCAACGGGAGGACTAAAGGATACTGTAGTGGATATCAGCCGAAAAGATGGATACGGTCTCGTTTTTGAAGAGGCAAATATTACAAAGTTTATTGATAAGATAGAAGAAGCCAAGCGTATCTTTGAGAAAAAAGAACGTTTGTCTGACTTTAGGATCAGGGCTATGAAGAATGATTTTTCATGGAAAAAGTCGGCAAAAGAATATCTTGATGTGTATTCTGATATGTTGCGAGGTTAGTTATGAAAATGGAAAATTTGACAAAAGTTGAAGTTTATGAAATTGCAAAAAAAATGGGAATAAAGAAAAGAAGTAAAATGACCAAGAGTGAACTTATAGAAGCTATTGAAAAGGTGAAATCGGATAATGTCATGAAAACTTCAGGAGCCGTCACCGAATATATTGGAAGCGGGAGCGGAGAAGTATTAGGCAGAATGGCGCCAGCTGTTGAAGAAGAAGCGGCTGATATTTCGCTTCCAAACAGTTACGGGATGGATATGTTGGTACTTTTACCCATAGATCCGGCTAATGCCTATGCTTTCTGGGAAATAACCAATGATACGGTCTCAAAACTTACAGAGCTTGCAGATTCAGGTAGTATAAGACCTGTTTTAACCTTTTTTGCAGGGTATAGGGAGAAGCTTTCCTTTGCCCCTGTGGATTTTTTGGGTAAATATTATGTTAGTGATAGAAGAATGGATGGCAATATAGTTTGGGCGGAATTATCCTTTATCGATAAAAACGGAAAGTCCGTTAAACTGCTTGTCTCAGAGAAGGTGAAAATGCCTAGTGACAGGGTGAGCGATGAAGACGGACGTGAATATATCCGGGTTAGCGAAACTTCGAAAAGGCTTATGGAATATGCCTCGGCGGGTGAAATTATCTATAACAGTAATGAATACTTGCACAGGAAACTGAAAATGTTCAGTTCTTACGATATTGCTGAAGGGGGAAGCTGATGAACGGTTACTGGATGTTGGTGTTGCATTCGCATCTTCCTTTTGTAAAGCACCCGGAGTATGAATATTTTCTTGAAGAGCATTGGCTATACGAAGCTATATCTGAATGTTATCTTCCTTTACTGATGCAGCTCGAGAATCTGAACAACGAAGGAGTGGATACCAAAATTACCGTTTCGCTGACTCCGACTTTGTGTGAAATGCTTGCTGATGATCTGCTTAAAGAGCGTTTTGAGAAATATTTGCATAAAATGATAGACCTGGGTAAAAAAGAGGTCGTGAGAACCGAAAGCCAACCGGAATTTAACGGTAGTGCTCGTTTTTACAAAAACAAATTTGAGCAGATGCTGGATTATTATAGTAATAAGCTGGATGGCAAAGTACTTAATGGTTATGTTAAGTTCAGAAGAAAGGGGATGCTGGAAATTATTACATGTGCAGCAACTCACGGTTTTTTACCTTTTATGAGTCATTTTGAAAAGGGTGCTACAGCTCAAATTGCCACGGCTGTTAATAACTATAAAAAACATTTCGGAGAAAACCCCAAAGGAATATGGCTGCCTGAATGCGCTTATTATCAAGGGCTGGAAAGAATCCTAAGTGATTTCGGTATAAGATATTTTTTTACGGATACGCACGGTGTGCTTTTTTCAAAACCTAAACCCAGATATGGGGTCTATGCTCCTGTTTATACTAAAAACGGGGTTGCGGCTTTTGCCAGGGATTTTCACTCTTCCAAACAGGTTTGGAGCTCCAAGGAGGGGTATCCCGGAGATTATGACTACAGGGATTTTTACAGAGATATTGGTTATGACTTAGATATGAATTATATTAAACCTTACATAAGCCCGGACGGAGAAAGGGTTTTTACAGGTATAAAATACCATCGCATTACCGGTAAAACGGATTATAAAGAGCCTTATATAAGAGAGAAGGCCATTTATAAGGCTGGCGAGCATGCTGCACATTTTGTTGACGAAAGAACGAAACAGGTGGATGAGCTGACACCTCTGATTGACAGAAAACCTTTGATTGTTTCTCCTTATGATGCCGAGTTGTTTGGTCATTGGTGGTTCGAAGGCCCGGAATTTCTCGGTAACGTATTTCGTGAAATGGATAAATCGGAAAAAATCAAGCCGGTCACACCAACTGAGTACCTTGAGGAGTATAAAACAAATCAAGTGGTGGAACTAAACCCCTCTTCGTGGGGCGACAAGGGATATTACGAGGTTTGGCTCAATAGCGGTAATGACTGGATTTACAGACATTTGGATTATGCCGTTAAAAGGATGAGCAGTTTAGCTTCTGAATACAATAATAATGATAATGAGTTAACTGTTCGCATCCTGAATCAGATGGCAAGGGAGCTTCTTTTAGCCCAAAGTAGTGACTGGGCTTTTCTGATAACAGCAGGAACGGCAACAGAGTATGCTGTGAAAAGAACGAAGGAGCATATTTATGACTTTCTCCGGCTTGAACAAATGTTGGAAGGGGAGGATGATCAAAGGTTCCTTAACGAATGCGAGAATAAAAACAGTATTTTTCAGGAACTGACATTTAATGTTTTCTGTTAAATCAGGTATCCGCAGTTTTCCGTGCTCTTACAATAAAGGCACTGTGGTTATACATCCACATCTCAGGTCTGACAGATAAACCGTCTACTTTCCAGGGGCGCTTTATTATTTCGAAAGTGCTAAGGTCATCGAAAAAGCCGGTATCCTTCAGTGTGTCCACATATGTTTTTACCTGCAGGATTGTTGGTATGTAGGAAACTATAATTCCCCCGTTGATAAGACCGTTTTTAGTATGCTCTATAACATGCCATGGCTCCGGCACATCCAGCAGAATTCTGTCGTATATCCCTTCAAATCCTTCGTAAATGTTGCCAATTTTTATTTCATGTATCTCGGTGAAATCCCGGCAGTAGTCATCGATAAATTTTTTTGACTGTTCGGCAAAATCTTCTCTGATTTCATATGTTGTAAGTCTGCCCTGATTGCCGAGAGCCCTTAGCAGAGCCATCGAGAGGGCACCCTGTCCGATTCCAGACTCCAATACGTGAAGGCCGGGATAAATATCAGCTTCCATCAGCATTTGAGCAGTATCTTTGGGATATATAATCTGGGCGTTTCGTTTCAGGTTCATCACATAGTCTGTATAAGTGGTGCTGAATATTCGATATGAGAAATTTTTGTTTGTTTTTACAGTACCTCCATCACCCGATTCTATGATATCATTATGATCGATGAATCCGTACTGACTGGAAAAACGCCCTGTCTCTTTGAGTTTTACCATGTGTCTCCTGCTTTTATGATCAATCAGTACTACTCTGTCACCGTAATTAATATTATTCATTTGTCTCCCCTGTAAATCTTTAGTCTGTTGTATATTTTTAGAGTTTTTAATAATTCAGGAAGCGCGGCAATAATAAAGTTCAATGTTCAACGTTAGTGAAAGTGAATGTTTGACGAACCTATTAAACCTTTGCTTATTTTCTTTTCCTAATTCTCTATTTCTCCACCTCACTATTTCACCAATAAAGTCCCACTTCCAAAAACTTGGGAAAACACATTATTCAAAGCTCTCATTAATTATTTTACCATCACCCTTTTAGCAGCTTTTCCTTGTGTTCAGCATTATTTTTATTATATTGTAAAAACCACTGCAAAGTAAAGGTGTATTATGAATAAATTGCAAACCTATGACAATATTTTTCAGCTGTTTATCAATACCTGGAGGCAATATCCCGATAAAACCGCTTTTGTCTACAGGGTCAATGGGGTTGAATTCGAAGTAACCTATAATAAGCTTTTTGAAGATGTGCTTCTGCTGGCAAACGCTTTTATGGATAAAAAGGTTACAAAAGACTCAAAAGTGGCTATTATTTCTGACAATCGTTACAGCTGGATTGTCACAGATCTTGCTTTAATTTCCATAGGCGCTGTCAGTGTTCCCAGAGGCAGCGATACGCCCGTGGACGAATTTGAATTTATTATCAATCATTCAGAGAGTGATTTTATTGTTTTTGAGACTCCAGGCTTAATGAAAAATACCCTGAGTGATTCCATTGCAAAAAAGATGAAAAACATTTTTGTGATGGAGGGCAATAGTGAGCACCGTTTTTTTAATAAAATATATGCCTACAATGAAATCATTAAAAAAGACAGGGGAATAGCTTATAACGAGATTGAGGATTTTATTTCTCTTGCGGATAAACATAAAATAGATGATCCGTTTACCCTGATATACACATCAGGGACCACCGGCACTCCAAAAGGTGTATTACTTTCCAACCGAAATTTTCTTGCAAATCTCAGCAGAATTCCGGATATGGTTGAATTGTCCCATGAGGATGTTTGGCTTTCCATACTTCCGTCATGGCATATATTCGAGAGGCTGGCTGAACATTTGGCTCTAATGCAGGGATGCACCACCATTTATTCCAATATAAAGACATTTGCTGATGACTTGAAAAAATATTCCCCGACAATTGTAGCTACTGTGCCCAGGTTGTGGGAGGCTTTGTACACAAAAGTTAATGCGACAATAAAGAAGGAAAGTGAGAAAAAAGCCAAAATTTTTAATCTGTTGGTGGACGCTTCTGCGGCTTACAGAAGAAATAAAAGATTGCTTAATGACAATCTTCCCATCTTTGAGAAAAAGGGCTTTTTTGAAAATATATTTTCTAAAGGTCTGGCTTTAGTAAAAATGATTTGTTTGAAGCCAGTGGAAATGTATGCTCAGAAAAAGTTTGTTCTTTTAAGGGAAAAATTCGGCGGCAGACTCAGGCTTGCAGTCAGCGGCGGGGGAAGTCTGCCTCAGTTTGTGGATGAATGGATAGATGCTATAGGTATAAGAATCGTGAATGCTTACGGTATGACGGAATGCGCACCCGGAATTGCAGGCAGGGACCTCCACTGCGAAGTTTTTGGTACACTGGGACCGCCCATAAAAGATACTGAAATCAGAATAGTTGATGAGGATGGTAATATCCTGGCCGCTGGAGAGGAAGGTGAAATTCAGGTGAAGGGTGAGCAGGTGTTCAGCGGTTATTATAAAAATGAAGAAGAAAATGAAAAATCCTTTACAGAAGACGGTTTTTTCAAAACCGGTGATTTGGGTAAATTTACACTTACAGGTGAATTAGTAATTACTGGGCGTGCAAAAGAGATAATAGTCCTGGCCAACGGAGAAAATATCGATCCTACCAAAATAGAATCCACCATTTCCATGTTCCCCTTTGTCAAGGATGCTGTTCTTGTAGGCCAGGATAAGAAGGGACTGGGAGCCTTGATTGTGCCGGATTTTGAGCAGATGAAAGATTATGTATCTGAAAAATACAACAAATTTATCCATTCCAAAGAGGATGTTACCAAAGACAGTCACATTGCAGAGAAAGTAAGAAAAGATATAAATAAATTCCTTTCTTCAAAAAAAGGTTTCAGGGATTATGAAAAATTACACAAGATCTCTTTTCTGGACAAAGAGTTTAAATTGGGCGAAGAGCTTACCAATACTTTGAAAAAGAAGAGACACTATATTGAAAAGAAGTACAGAGATATAATAAACAGACTTTTTAAATAAATTTTCTTCCGGAGGCAGATTTATGAAGGCTATGGTTCTGGAAAAAATTATAGATTTAAAACAGGAATCCGAACCTTTGGTATTGAGAGACTATCCTGTCCCTGAGCCGATAAATGGGGAAATATTAATAAAGGTAAAAGCCTGTGGAGTTTGTCATACCGAGCTTGATGAAATTGAAGGGCGTACTGCTCCTACCAAACTGCCTGTTATTCCCGGTCATGAAATTGTGGGGGAGGTAGTGGAAACATCCGGCGGTGTTACGAACTTTAAGAAAGGCGACAGAGTCGGAGTCGGCTGGATTTATTCAGCTTGCGGCGATTGTTTTTTCTGCAATAACGGACTGGAAAACTTATGCAGCGATTTTAAGGCCACCGGCAGGGATGCAGACGGCGGATATGCCGAATATATGAAAGTCAATGAGCATTATGCTGTAAAAATACCTGATGCGTATGAAGATTCACAGGCGGCACCTTTGCTTTGTGCCGGAGCCGTGGGTTACCGCTCGTTAAAGCTTGCCCGGATGGAAAACGGACAGAATCTTGGTTTTATGGGATTCGGTGCATCCGCCCATCTGGTTCTTCAGCTTGCCAAATACCTGTATCCGGATTCCCGTTTTTTTGTTTTTGCACGTAGTGCATCCCAGCGGGATTTTGCAAAAAAACTCGGTGCTTTTTGGGCAGGGGATATAGAAGATTCCCCACCGGAAAAATGTCTGAGTATTATTGACACGACCCCGGTGTACAGAACTGTCCTGGCGGGTCTTTTAAATATTGTCCCTTCGGGTCGTGTAGTGATTAATGCCATTAGTAAAGAAGAGTTTGACAAAGAGATCTTGATGAATCTTGATTACAAAAATCACCTCTGGATGGAAAAAGAATTAAAAAGTGTCGCAAATGTTACCCCTGATGATCTTCAGGATTTTATTAATATTGCTGCAAAAGCGGGCATTTTCCCCACTGTTGAAGAATACCCTTTGGAAAATGCCAACAAAGCACTTATTGAGATAAAAAACGGGAGCAGTATCGGAGCAAAAGTTCTCAGGTTGGCATAAAGAAGGCTAAACGCCTTCTTTATGCTTATTTGATTACAATGAATGCAGCGGGATCGAGTATTCTGAATGTGAAAGATTCTGTGAAATAAAGGGTAACCTCTTTACTGTCGTGCTGCAGATATCCTATGGATAAATCCTGTCCCAGCGTAAGCCTGAAATCGCCGCCTCTTTCAGATACTAAATAGGCTTCTGAAATGTTGCTGCTTACTTTAACAGAACCTCCGATAATATCCTCTATCTGTTTTATCAAAGGGTACCCTTTATTCAATCCGACAATATTTTTCATCTGATCAACGGAAACCACAAGCGAATACGGACCGTCAACCGAAGCACTTTTTAGTTTACCAACAGCTTCTGCAACTACATAGGAGAGGTCTTCCGTCTTAGCCGGTAATTTTAAAGCGTCATGTTCACTCGAATCTTTAAGCCCTTTAATATTAGCTTTTTCCAGTCCGTAATATACAGATTTGTCTTCAAAAACAGCTATCTTTTTTGCAGCATCTTCAAGTGAAGAAAGGTCAATATCTTCAGCTCCTCTTAACACACTGTCCAATTCCCACAAATTCAGCTTAAAGGGGACTCTGGCTTCGACAAGCGGCTGCACCTGAGGGATACCGTATTCAACTGCTGAACCTTTATCCGTTACAACGTTCACTCTTCCTGTATTTACAGATGCTGCATCGATTCCCAGCGGCCCTTCAACGTCTACAAATTTTCTAACGCTAAGGTGTGTGGAAAGGGTTCTGTTTGCCTGAAGATTTATTTCTTCCCACGCTTCATCCGGGATAGGTGCAAGATTTTGTCTTAATATATTCATTATTTACCTCCTTTATTTATTAAGTTTGCCTATATTCAGGCTTTTGTTATCACTGTCCCGGGATTCATTCTCGCCTTCTTCTTCCAAATGGGCAATGTTTCCTTCGGTAAACAGGTATGTTCTCAGTTCATTATCCCAGGCAGGCATATTACGTCTCAACCACTCCAGTGCCATACAGGCGTGCTCAATTTCTTCATCCCTGTTATGAGCTAAAATTTCCTTCAGATTTTCATCATCGGTGGCGTCAACTCTCTGCTGATACCAGTCGATGGCTTCGATTTCCTCTTTGAGACTGTTTAATGCTCGGGTAAAATTCTTGGTTTCTTCACTTAGTTTTTCTTCGGATTCATGATATTGTGACATTTAACGCCTCCTGTGGTTTTTTAATTTATATAATAATGATATGCCAAGGGACGCAGAATTCAATACATCAAAAATTTTGTAATTTGTTTATTAGTGTATTGGTCTATTGGTGAGGTATAAGGGTAGCGGAACAAAAATTACGCCTGCTTAGAGATTTTTAGATAAGTGCTTTTATGCTGGTTTTTCGACTCAGGTATTACTTCTTTTTACTCTTGAACCGGTCATTTGACCTGCTATTGCAGCGGCTATCAAAATGGGGATGAATTTAAATGAAACGTGAGTGGATATTCTTATAAAAGCTACTATAGGAATTGGAGCGTGTATACATAAAAACCAACCTATAGAAAATTTTTTATAACGTTTCCTTACAATACCAAAAGGAATGTTTATCAGGTACGTTATTATCAGTAAAACAATAATGTAAAATAAAACTTGAGTATTCATTGATGTCATAATATAACATTATCCAGGGTGAGTAAATGAATATTTTGTTCATTGGTATCGGTGGTTTTTTCGGAGCTGTTTCCAGATTTGTCGTTTCAAAGATTACGATGAATATTTTTGGAAACCTAATCCCCTACGGTACTATTGCTGTAAATATTCTTGGCAGCTTTCTTCTTGGTTTTCTTTTTACTTTGTCTGTAATAAAAATGTCTGATGGAGCTGCTTTCAGAGCTTTGGTTTGCATAGGTTTCCTTGGCTCCTTTACCACTTTTTCGACATTTTCGCTGGAAGCTGTTAACCTCCTGGAAGAGAATTCGTATGTTTTATTTTTTATTTATGCTGCTGCCAATGTAATTATAAGCCTTATTACTGCTTTTTTGGGCGTATACACCGCAAGACTGTGGGGTGGATTGTGACAAGACTCGAAGGTACACAAAAGCTGATGAGAATTTTTATTGGCGAAAATGATAAATACGAAGGAAGGCCTTTATATAAATCTTTGGTTGAATTGTGCCGTGAAAAGGGTATTGCCGGTGCAACGGTGATCAGGGGGATATATGGTTACGGGGCGAGTTCGGTAATACATTCTTCACGGACTCTGGCGCTGTCTAATGATCTCCCTTTGATTGTAGAAGTGGTGGACAGTGAAGAGAAAATTAATAACATTCTTCCGGAAATCGACAAAATGATTGGTCACGGACTTATTACTTTAGAAGTGGCACACGTTATTAAATATGAGTGAGGGAGTTTCACATGTCAGGAAACAGCTTTGGTAAAATTTTCAGAATCACTACTTTTGGAGAAAGTCACGGACCTGCTGTTGGCGTAGTTCTGGACGGGTGTCCTGCCGGATTGGAGCTTCATGAAGACGATATTCAGAAAGAGCTTGACAGAAGGAGACCCGGTCAAAGTGAAATAACTACTCCGAGAGATGAGCCTGATAAAGTGGAAATTTTAAGCGGTGTGTTTGAAGGCAAAACTACGGGAACGCCTGTTTGCATGATTGTATACAACAAAAATCAGCAGTCCAAAGATTATGGTGACGTAAAAGATCTTTTCCGGCCGGGGCATGCTGATTATACATATTTTATGAAATACGGTATCAGAGACTATCGGGGCGGCGGACGTTCTTCATCAAGGGAGACTATAGGCAGAGTGGCTGCAGGTGCGGTTGCAAAAAAACTTTTGTCCCTTAAAAATATAAAGATTGCTGGCTATGTGAAACAGGTAGGTACTGTTAAGGGGGAGAAGTTTGATGAAGGTTTTATTGAAAAGAATCCGGTAAGATGTGCTGATTCTGAAAAATATCATGAAATGAAGGATTATATTCTAAAAGCGAAAGACAGAGGTGATTCGGTTGGAGGAATAGTTGAAGTCATAATAAGGGGGGTTGAGCCCGGTTTGGGTGAGCCTGTTTTTGACAGATTAAATGCAGATTTGGCAAAAGCTATTCTATCCCTCCCGGCAGTGAAAGGGATAGAATTTGGCAGAGGTTTTGACGTGGTTTATGCCTGCGGCAGTGAAAATAATGATGAAATTTCTCCGCACGGCTTTTTGTCAAATAATGCAGGAGGTACACTTGGAGGGATTTCCACCGGTCAGGACATTGTTTTCAGATTTCCGGTAAAGCCTGCTTCGTCTATTTTAATTCCAAAGCAGACCATAGATAAATTTGGTAACAGCAGAGAAGTTGTTACCAAGGGCAGGCATGATCCCTGCGTAGCCCCCAGAGTCGTTCCTGTCGCCGAGGCGATGGCTTCTTTGGTCATTGTGGATAGTCTTATGATAAATAAAAATAAAAAAATTTCGGATTTTTTCTAAAAAGTATTTGACAAAGGGTAAGAGATATACTATAAGTTTCATCCGCTGCAAGGGAGTTTGAAAGAGAGATTCTTGAAAGGTAAATCTTTTTAAAGCTTTTTAAGGAATAACAGGTACGCGGATTGTGTATTTGCGTATTTTTGTTTTTTTTTGCAGGGTGTAAGAGATAATAATGATATAGAAGTAAAAGATGTTTGATAAAAGAATAGGCCGGTCTGTGATGAGAGAAATAGACAGCTAAGTAAGCTGGACAGGATTTTGGATGGAGAGTTTGATCCTGGCTCAGAACGAACGCTGGCGGCGTGCTTAACACATGCAAGTCAGGGGGAATCCTCTCTTCGGAGAGGTAGTACACCGGCGCACGGGTGAGTAACGCGTGAGTAACCTACCCATTAGACCTGGATAACCCGGCGAAAGTTGGGCTAAGACAGGATGTGTTAATAGGCTTAATGGTGTATTGATAAAGGCAGGTTTCGGCTTGTGCTAATGGATGGGCTCGCGTCTGATTAGCTAGTTGGTAAGGTAAAGGCTTACCAAGGCGACGATCAGTAGGCGGCCTGAGAGGGTGGTCGCCCACACTGGAACTGAGACACGGTCCAGACTCCTACGGGAGGCAGCAGTGGGGAATTTTGCGCAATGGGCGAGAGCCTGACGCAGCGACGCCGCGTGGACGAGGAAGGCCTTCGGGTCGTAAAGTCCTTTTTTACGGGAAGAAAGGTAATACAAGTAACTGTGTATTATTTGACGGTACCGTAAGAATAAGCCCCGGCTAACTCCGTGCCAGCAGCCGCGGTAATACGGAGGGGGCGAGCGTTGTTCGGAATTACTGGGCGTAAAGCGTACGTAGGCGGCGTGGTAAGTCGGAGGTTAAAGGCTACGGCTCAACCGTAGTAGGGCCTTTGATACTATCATGCTAGAGTGTCGGAGGGGGTAGCGGAATTCCCTGTGTAGCGGTGAAATGCGTAGATATAGGGAAGAACACCAGTAGCGAAGGCGGCTACCTGGCCGATCACTGACGCTGAGGTACGAGAGCGTGGGTAGCAAACAGGATTAGATACCCTGGTAGTCCACGCTGTAAACGATGGACGCTAGGTGTTGGAGGAACCGACCCCTTCAGTGCCGAAGCCAACGCGTTAAGCGTCCCGCCTGGGGAGTACGACCGCAAGGTTAAAACTCAAAGGAATTGACGGGGGCCCGCACAAGCGGTGGAGCACGTGGTTTAATTCGATGCTAACCGAAGAACCTTACCTGGTCTTGACATCCTCCGAACGGTTTAGAGATAGACTGGTGCCCACCTTTGGTGGGAACGGAGAGACAGGTGCTGCATGGCTGTCGTCAGCTCGTGCCGTGAGGTGTTGGGTTAAGTCCCGCAACGAGCGCAACCCCTATTCATAGTTGCCATCGGTAAGGCCGGGCACTCTATGGATACTGCCCGTGATAAACGGGAGGAAGGTGGGGACGACGTCAAGTCATCATGGCCTTTATGACCAGGGCTACACACGTGCTACAATGGTACGTACAGAGGGCAGCGAAGCCGCGAGGTGTAGCGAATCCCTAAAAGCGTGCCTTAGTTCGGATTGTAGTCTGCAATTCGACTGCATGAAGGCGGAATCGCTAGTAATCGCAGGTCAGCAAAACTGCGGTGAATACGTTCCCGGGCCTTGTACACACCGCCCGTCACACCACGGGAGTTGGTTGTACCTGAAGCCGGTGGCCCAACTACGGAGGGAGCCGTTTATGGTATGACTGGCAACTGGGGTGAAGTCGTAACAAGGTAGCCGTACCGGAAGGTGTGGCTGGATCACCTCCTTTCTAAGGAAAGACAAGTAAAAAACATCACAGGCCGGCCGACCCCATACAGAGGTCAGAAGACAGAGTGCAGAGATTAGAGATAGTTTCTGTTATCTGTCTTCTGTCTTCTGAGATATGGGGGCCTATAGCTCAGTTGGTTAGAGCGCACGCCTGATAAGCGTGAGGTCGGTGGTTCGAATCCACCTAGGCCCATGAGGGTTAGTATTAAGTATTAAGTACTAAGTGCTAAGAGTTAAGTATTTTGCTTAGTGCTTAGTTCTTAGTGCTTAAAGCTAAGACGGGGATGTAGCTCAGCTGGGAGAGCACCGCCCTTGCAAGGCGGGGGTCAGGAGTTCGATCCTCCTCATCTCCATGAGATGTTTGACAATTAAATAGGTATAAAGAGAGAAGAGATAAGGGTAAAATTGTAATTAGAGGTCAAGCTACTAAGGGCAGATGGGGAATGCCTTGGCGGTGGCCGGCGAAGAAGGACGTGTCAAGCTGCGAAAAGCTACGGTTAGCTGCTAAAGAGCGTAGATCCGTAGATATCCGAATGGGAGAACCCGTCTGGATTAATGTCCAGTCATTGAGCACTATAATGGTGCTTGAGGCCAACCCGGGGAAGTGAAACATCTCAGTACCTGGAGGAAGAGAAAACAACAGTGATTCCGTAAGTAGCGGTGAGCGAAAGCGGACGAGCCTAAACCGAGCACTAAATTAGTGCTCGGGGTAGTGGGACCCGCGATATACGTATTATATTTATAGCAGAATAATCTGGAAAGGTTAGCCACAGAGGGTGACAGCCCCGTAAGCGAAATAGATATAATAAGTTAGCGGAGATCCCGAGTACCACGGGATAAGAGAAGCCTTGTGGGAATCAGGGAGGACCACCTCCTAAGGCTAAATACGAGCCACCGACCGATAGTGCACTAGTACCGTGAGGGAAAGGTGAAAAGAACCCCTGTTAGGGGAGTGAAATAGAACCTGAAACCATCTGCCTACAAGCAGTCGGAGCCGAGCACTTAATTAGCTATACTTTGCATTGAGGTGTATATGTATTACGTATACGTACTTAAAAGTGGAGATAAATTTTATGTAGGTTATACGTCAGATTTAAAAAGAAGGGTTTCTGAACATAACTCAGGCATTAATAGGTCTACCAGAGGCAGGAAGTGGAGGCTGATATACTATGAGGCTTATCTGAGTGAGAAGGATGCCAGAGACCGGGAACGGAAATTGAAACAGAGAGGTCAAAGTAAGAGGCGTTTGTTTGAGAGGATACCGGATAGTATAGCTAAAGAATGCTAAAGTATATTTAATTAAGTGCTCGGTGACGGCGTGCTTTTTGTATCACGAGCCTGCGAGTTACGTTATTCAGCGAGGTTAAGCCGTGAGGTGTAGCCGTAGGGAAACCGAGTCTTAAGAGGGCGGCAGTTGGATGACGTAGACCCGAAACCAACCGATCTACCCTTGGGCAGGGTGAAGGTGGGGTAAAACCCACTGAAGGCCCGAACCGTTGTAGGTTGAAAACTACTCGGATGACCTGAGGGTAGGGGTGAAAGGCCAATCAAGGTTGGTGATAGCTGGTTCTCTCCGAAATGCATTTAGGTGCAGCCTCGGTAGATGTATTCTGGGGGTAGAGCACTATTTGGGCTAGGGGCCATCCCGGTTACCGAACCCAGATAAACTCCGAATACCAGAATGCGTAACATACCGGGAGTGAGACTATAGGTGAGAAGATCTATGGTCGAGAGGGTAAGAGCCCAGACCGTCGGTTAAGGTCCCTAAATGTAGTCTAAGTGGCAAAGGATGTGAAGTTGCAGAGACAACCAGGAGGTTGGCTTAGAAGCAGCCACCCTTTGAAGAAAGCGTAACAGCTCACTGGTCAAGCAGCTTTGCGCCGAAGATATAGCGGGGCTAAGACTACTACC
>Ga0208664_100126_pt1 | contig 30542 bp, 28 predicted proteins | sample Wag42014_10_20_FD_187332 | JGI IMG/M metagenome (GOLD analysis project Ga0208664, IMG submission 187332) | Deep subsurface shale carbon reservoir microbial communities from Ohio, USA - Utica-2 Time Series 2014_10_20 (SPAdes) (version 2) ... | reverse complement strand
CTTTTTGAAGTAGACTTAGCGACTTAGTAAGATCCAGCTCTTTCTTTTCCACAATAAAGGCTTTTAAATTATAGTAATAACCAAGTCTTTTTGGCTCTAATTGATCAAGATTCTTATTCACTTCATTTAAAATTAGATCCATCTTATTATAAGCTCCAAATTTAAAAAGCAGTAGAGCTCTATTTATTTTGACTTGAGCAGCTTCTTGATTAGATAATTTTAATTTTTTAGTTTGTAAATAACTTTTATATGCTTTTAGCTCTTCTCTCCGCTGTGCATGATAATCAGCTTTTAAGTTGATATATTCCAGTTTTTCTTTGGCATCTATTAAATACCAGGGGCGGTTACTGAATAAATCTGGATTATCCAGGGCTTTACCCTGGTTGATAATTTCTTCTAGCTGATTTAATCTATATTTACTGAAAAATAATGTATTATCAATTGACTTATAAGCTGTAACGGCAAAGATAATTGAAAACAAAAAATAAATAACAGCTGTTTTTAAGGTGAAAAAATTGTTTTTTGCAAGTTAAAATTCCCGGTTTTTGCAAAGTTTTTTTAGCAGCCACCCAATAGGGAAAAATTAAAGTGAATTTTGAGCTCCTTTCATCAGTGAATTTTTGATTCTATGACTGTCACCAGGAAAAACAAGCAGGTGACTGTGGTGTACCAATCTATCAATTAAAGCAGCTGTCATCTGCTCATCATAAAAAATATTAGCCCACTTACTAAATTCAAGATTAGTTGTGATTATCAGGCTCTTTTTCTCATAACAGTCTGAGATTATCTGGAATAGGAGCTGGGATCCCTCTCTATCGAGAGGAATATAGCCCCATTCATCACAAATTATTAAGTCTGCTTTTTCTATCTTTTTAAATATTTTATCCAGTTTACCTTCTTCTTTTGCCTTGCTCAATTGATTAACCAGGGTTGCTGTTCTAAAAAATAAAACTGATTTTCTCTGGCGGCAGGCTTCCAGGCCAATCGCCGTTGCAAGATGAGTTTTACCAGTACCAGCAGCCCCATACAGAATTAAATTTTCGTTTTTCTCAATAAAAGTTCCTGTTTTTAGATCCTCAATTGATAGTCCAGAAGGTATTCTGATTTCATCAAAAGAGTAGCCTTCAAAGGTCTTAATAGTATAAAATTTAGCCTGTTTAATCAGTCTTTCTATCTTTTTGACTTTACGGTATTCAACTTCATTTTGCAGTGTTTTAAGTAGAAATTCATAACGATTTTCAGCTTCAATACTTTCAAAATTATCAGCTATGTTCTGACTTAATTTGAGAGTTTTGCAGCAGGCTGCAATCTGCTCTTTAATCATTGGCTTCATCTCCATCTGCTACAGTATAGAAAGTATCATAAAAACTAATATCAGGTTTTAGTTCAGGTAATTCAGGTGCATTTTTAGCTGCTAAATGTCCATCCAGTTCCATAATCTTAGAATTCTTTCTCTTAAATAGGACCTGGATACTGTCAGTATCACTTGCTCCATGAGAGATAGCATCTAAGAGTGCATCCACTGCAACCTCAAAATTTGTTTCTTCTGTCAGGGTATTTAGAGTTTTTAGTGTTGCTTTTAAGTTCTCGTAATCTAAAGTATCAAAATAATCTTTAGCTGCCTGGGGAAATAGATCATAGATCCCAGTATATTTTAAAGCTGTTGGCCTTTTTGATATCTGACCTAAATAAAGAATCCAGTTAATTGATTCCTGTTTTAAGTCACCATAAAGCCTGTCATGAGTGACAACCTCTTCAAGATCCTGATCTAAGATTATCACTTTATCAGCTGTAAGTTTAACAAAAACATTGCTTTTAGCAAGACTTGGTTTAGTTGAATATCTATGTTTACCTTTATGAATAGTAATACAGGCATTAGCATCAGTTTTCTTAGAGATAACCAATGCTGGCTCAAATTCAACCTCAGGCAGAGGTAATAATGCTTTTAAATCAGCCTGAAATAATTCATGCTGAGTAGCATTTTTTCTGTAATGTTCGCGATACTGATCATCATCAAGTTCAGTTAGTAATGATTTATTGAATTCATCTAAATTATCAAATTCTGGTGGTGGCACAAAATAGTTGCGTCTGTGATAGCCTACTTTACCCTCTATATTGCCTTTTTCATGCCCACTTGCTGGATTACAAAATACTGCTTCAAATCTAAAATGGTTTTTAAACATCATGAAGTGTTCAGTCAGCTTTCGATACTTGTTTTTCCCGATATCTGAAACCATACTAGAAGCATTGTCAAAAACTATTCTCGTTGGAACACCACCGAGATGATTAAATATATTTATCATGCCCTGTTCTAAACATTGCAGGTTTTCACCTTTAAAAAGCTGCGAATAACCAGTATTACTCTGTGGGAAGCTGAGATTTAAGTGGTGTCCTTCATAAAAAGTCCCATTTTCTCTAAAATCTGTTCTACCAAAGTCAACCTGGGCTTCTCCAGGCAGATGTTTTAACGGTAAAAAGAATTTAGGTTCATCAGAAAATATCTCTTTCTTTTTAATTCGCACATACTCAGCTAACAGGCGATATGAACAGTCATATTTACTACCATAGAGTTCAGTTAATCTGGTATGTACCCTTTTTGCAGTATGACGCTGTTTTCTCCAGACTTTTTTATCAGCTTCAAGCCACTTATCAATAGTTTTCTTAAATGGGTCCAACTTGGAGCCACGCTTGGATCTTTCAGGTGTTTCTAAAACTAGATTAAAATCATTCATATCAAGATATTTATTAATTGTTTTGCGATCATGACCTGTTTTTCTCATTATTTCAGCCACATTTAGACCTTTCTTAAAGTACAGTTTTTTGATATCATTAATATCAGTCATTGCTAATGTCATCTCCATTTTCCTCCCTTATATAAGTTGTGGTTGACTTAATATAAGGGTACGGTATTTTGGGGGTGACTGCAATGACTTTTTTATTCTGCAATAATAGGGAATTTTAGTTTGCAACTTTCGGGAATACTACATTGCAATTCCCGGTAATTTTAGTATACAACAAATAAAAAATAATAGTAGTTCCAAAAGATAAGAACTAAAATAGAAAAAACAATAAATCTAACTATGCCTCTTGGGTGCTTAAATTTAGTAAATACTGACTTTAAAAGTTTAAATAATAATTCCATCAATTCACCTGCCTGATTAAAATAAATTACTTCATTATTGGAATAAATCTTATCGATAATTTCTTCTGATTATATAAATACTCGATCCGCTGTAACAAAAAAACTCCCACCAGAATTTAAATTACGAGTAGGAGCAGCAATCAAATATTAATTTTTAATTATCCTCTTTTTCCTCATCAAAAAAGTGATTTATATTCATTGGCGGCATTTGTACAGGGCCAACCTGCATTTCTAAAGTCATATGACTTATAATGCTTCTAATATAAGGAAATAATATAGCTAAAGTGTTTTTCTTAATTATTTCTTTATGCTTTCTGTTATTCTCATCATAATCAGTGAGGGAAAAGAGCCCATTAATTTTTAACTTAAGATAAAACGGCTTATTATTCTCGACGTAGTTTTCATCAAATATATAGCAGGTCACAATTCTTTTAAATTTATCTTGATTTCTTTCAGTATTAAATTCAAAATTTAAATCTACATCAATTTGCTGATTTTGATCTTGTGTGAATTTTTCATTTTTTTTAAAAACAAATTCATCAATATAATAATTATCAAATTCTAAAACACTTTTATTTTTATTCATGCTGCCAATAGCTCCGTTTCATTCTCCTCCACCGATTGAGAACTGCTTTTTTTATGTGTTTTAAATGTATAATTTTCATTTTGATTACAAATATAAGCATCAGCAACAGGAACATAATCTTTTTCTGTATCCTGTATTTCAATTCCGGCTTCTTTTAAATCTTGTATTAAATCTTCTTTAGAAACATTATCAAAATATGCATCAATTTCCTCTTCTAGATTGTTTGAATTAATAGCAAGGTTTTCATTTTGCTTTAATTCTTTTAAACTATCCATCATCAACCCTCCCTTTTCTTACTTCGTCTATAGATTCTTTATCAAGATAATTATTATCAGCTATTGAAATTATTGTACAGTTTGGAATTCTTGATTTAACCAGTGCTTTTCTTTCTTTAGTAAATTTAATATATATATGAGAAATAATAATGTCAACACTAGAATTGTTTTTTATGTGTTCAAATAATTTAAAATCATATTCAAATCCACTATTCCCACTATAATTTTCTCGTAAATCATAATACTCCAATTTATCTAATAACCGGTTCCGATATTTATTATATAATTCTAAACCCTCATCAGAAGTAAGATCTAAAATAGAAGTATTTTCTAAATCCACCTCAGTTTTTAATACAGAATAGTTATTATAAGCATAATGTTTTACTTTATTATTCCAACTCTGAGCAATAGCCCATTTTGAAGCAAGTGTAATTGGCTCCTCTCCAATGCCATTAATAAAAAAGTATATTCCGTTTCCCAACCAGTGAGATTTATCATGTCTGTAAATAAAATTTTCTTTCTTAATATCATCAACATTATTGCTATCTGTACCATGATAAGCAGTTATTGTCGCAGGCATATTTACACCTTTCCATCTCTTTTAGTACTTACTATTGCTTACTAACTAAATTATATATCAAATCAAATAACATTTCAATATTTATTTCAAAAAATTACCAAATTTGTTCTGGAACTATTATTTAGATCTAGTTATGTCCTAAAAATCTTTACATTAGAATTTAAAATATTCATCTCTGACACAAATTGTTTTATTCTTTTTAAATCTCCAGAACTATACCAGCTGATATGCCAATTCATGGCTGCAGAATTCTGATTATACTTAATAATTTCGGTTGTATAATTAATGTTGTGAAGAAAAAACTATGAATCTAAAAAAATCTAAATAAAAAAAGACATTTGGCTAACTTTATTGAATTAATTAATTTGACTACAAAAGAAATATTTTATATTTTTTTATTTTAAACCAGATGGTAAACAATTTGATTGGTAGAGAGGTACATTTTTCGCTTGACAAAAGCGCTCATCCAGTATAAATATTAATTTTACCACCAACAAACTTTATCGTCTTAAAGCCTTTAGGTAGATAAAATGGACTTTCATTTTGTTTTCCCACCGGAAGAAAATATGAAATTGCAAAAAAACAATTCTGTTCTACTGCCAGACTAAGGCTATCATAAAAATCCATAAATTCTGGTGAATATAATTCCCTATTATTTATAGCATCTTTAATAGAAGGAGCAGTTATTTCGATATTTTTATTGTCTCTTAAAAATTCAATGATTTTAATAAAAATCGAATCTCCAGTATCATAATAAAGCTGCTGTAGTCTATCAACAGTGGTAAAGCTAACAATTACCTTTGGATTACCCAACAGCCATTTTTCTTTATTTAAATAAAAGAGAAGATACAGGCTGGGTGCATCAATGATTAAATCCTCATTTTTTGGAATTTTTATCGCTTTACTTTTAGCTTTAGTCTTTAAGGCAATCTTTCTAATATAATTTGAACTTTGATCGTAGGTAGTCTTTTTATTCTGCTGCAAAATATCTAATCTATTTTCTAACCTTTCTACTAGCTCCAGTGACTTTTGGTCAATATATCCATTATTCTTATATAAATTCAAATAATATCTTGCTTCTTCAAATTCATTATAATGAAGATAGGCAACAGCTGCATAGTAAGCAAAAACAGACTCCCCATAATCTTTATATTTTTCATAAATTTCAAGGGCTGTTTCAGCTAAATTAGTAAAGTCGGAAAGTTTAATTTTGATTTCCACTTCCATAAATTTCAAAACATTGGAATCCGGGATATGTTTTTTAGCTTTTTGAAATAAATTATAAGCTGCTTTAATTTTATTTAAAGACATTAAATGCTGATAATAGGTAGAAAAAAATCCTTCTGGCTCTTGATTAACTAATTCAAAATTATTTTCTAATAATTCAGCATAAACTTTCTCAATTCTTTGAACCTGATTATGGCTTTTGTAAAAAGAAAAAAGGTGATTATAGTTAATTGCAGTTTGAGATTTTTCAATAATTTCATTAAGTATTTTTTCTGCCTGCTCTAAATTACCATTAATTTCAGCATGGTGACTTTCTATTAGACGCAGATTACTGCTTGCAGACCAGTGCTTCTTATATTGCTCAAAATATTGATTAAAAAGACTTTTTTTATCAGCATTAAATAATGTTAATAAAAACTGCAGAATTATTTGCTCATTTTCAGCAATATATTTTTTTGCCAGAGGTTTTATTTTTTTCAAGGCTTTTTTATAATTTTTCTGTCTGCTATACCATTCTGTCAATATTAAAGCTCGATCAATATCTTTTAAGCTATTCACCAACTCCCAATCAATTTTATTTAAAAAAAGATCATTAATAGCTTTTAAACGCCGAATTTCATCTAAATCATCAGAACAATATTCAATCAACTGCTGATAAGACTGATCAAATTTAACAATTTTACGCAGATAAAAAAGAGTCCTTAAATAAAGAGCAGCCAAACGGGAATAAACTCCTCTAATAATATTTTCTTTAGCTGTAGAAAAAGCAACTTCAAAATATTCAAGAGCTTTATTAAGCTTTTTAATATTAATTTCAGCTATTTTAATTTCACTTCCATCATTTGCCGGTTCTACCGCTTTAAAATAACTAGCAATAGCTAAATCTTCTAGATTATAAATATTTTCTTTAATCTCATAGGCCTGACGCAATAAATTAATGGCTTCATCAAAATTATTATAATAAAGTGCTATTTCTCCTGCTAAACGATAAATAAACTGCTTTTCATTCTGATTTTTAACTTCCATTATAATTGTATAATTTTCATCAATTAATTTATCAACCAAATAACTATAGCCCTTATCATGATAAATAATCTCGGTGTAGAGTTTAAAGCTATAAACTAAAGGATCATCCGGCATGTTTTTATACCATTTTTGAGCTGTCTCAAAGGCTTTTTGATAATCAGCTGTGTTAAAATAAAAATCAATTATATAGGAAAGCAATTCAATATTATCACGAGTTTTAGATATTTTAAGTCCACTATCTATTAAAGCTTCAGCAGCGGAATAATCCCTAATCAAAATATAAATAGAAAGTAGCTCAGTTATAATTTTTACTTGAGCTTCTGGATTCATTGGTGAAGTTATATTTTGTTGTAAAATTTTATTATATTCAGCAGCAGCTTTGTCTAGATAACCCTTCTCTTGTAGCTTTTTTATTTCTTTAATCTGTTCATAAACTTTTGATTTTTTTAATTTTTCATTATTATTTTTCTTTAATAGTGGAGAAAGTTGAGTCGCAATTCCTGGTTGACTTTGCAGTCCAATTTTATTATTCCCACTTACTGATTTTAGGGGAGTGGATTCATTTTCATTGTCATCTTCAACATATTTAATTTCATTTAAAATTTCTCTAATAGCTGCAGTATGGTTATTATCTTCTACAGAATATTTTATTATTTTAACATCATATTTTTCTTCTAATTCTTTTCTTCTCTTTTTAGAAATATCTGAGACAAGAATAAAATGTCTTGCTCTTAGCTTATCCCCAGCTTTTAAAACTTCTTTAATATATTCATCCTGCAAGGAAAATCCAATAAAAAGCAGCGTATATTTTTTTCGGAAATGTTCTAATACCTTCCTAAAATCTTCATTATCTTTATATAATTTATCATAGGACTCCCGAGAGAGCAAAATTGTAGAAGGCTGAGTATAATCACCGTGTAAATTATAGACATCAGATTTATAAATTGGTCCATCAATATCATTAATGTATTCTTTACTAAGATGACTTAAACTTTTAGGGCTTTTACCTAGATAATCAGATAAATAATTATCATAATTGGTTGTTAGATATTTAGTACAATTTAGATCAGCCAGATCTTGATAAAGATTATCTATTTCAGAAGGAGTTTCTTCTTTATATTCATAAATCAACTGACTAATAGCGCTTTTTAAATCCATTTCAGATATTCCGGCTTTTTTTATTAAATCAACTGCATCAAGATATTGATTTGTTTCAATTAATTCTTCTATTTCAGTTCTTTTCTGCTCTAAATCTTCATAATCAAATTCTTTTGATATTTTTTCTAATAGTTTTCCCCATCCCGGCTGATTTAAAGGGATGGATAGTCCTGCCCCTACAAAAGGAACCAGAGTTTTGTTTCTATATGCTTCTTTTAATTTTTTAAGATAAGATTTTGCCGGATGAGCCATTACTGCACTTCCTTTAAATTAATTGATTAATATAACAATTTTTAAAATGTTGTTTTTGTAATTCAGCACTAAAACCAAGCATAATTTCTTTACCATTTATTATATCAAACTTATTAAAAAATAAATTAGGGTATAATTTTTCATCAAGAAAATAAGGTTCTTTTAAAAATTGATTAAAATTTTCACCCAATGACTTATCTTTATCTCTCAAACGTTTTTTAAAAACAACTTCATTTCCCTCACAAATTGCAATATATCCTCTAAAAAATATTTCTAAAGCGCTTTTGTCAATTATTGGAATCCCTTCTCTTTTTTCACCAGAACCATAAAAACTATTAGTTACTATAAAAGGAATTAGTTTATAATTATCTATATCATCGATTCCAAAGAAATTAACAATATAATCAGGATTTGATTTCAAAAATTCTTCCCCATGCCTTAATTGCTTAATTGCCTTTTTATTAATTTTTCTATCAAATGATATATAATCACCATCTTCAAGTGGTTGAGCTCTATTTTTTAACTGACCATAAAATATATATTCATCTTTAAGCATTAAAATATCAATATCACCTTTTTTATTACTATCCAATTCAAAATTTAAATCGGGAGATTCCTTATTATAAACCTTAAATCCATTTTCTTCAAATTTCTTCTTTATATATTCTTCAAAAGCCCAACCTTTTTTAAATGAAGCATTTATCAGATTCATGTGATTCAAAAAAGTTCTAGAAAAATTATTATTTTCAAATAGTGATGGTACAATTTTTATATGTTCTTCCTGCTCAACAACTAAAGGCTTATAATAAAGATCAAAAATATCATCAGATCCAAAAGTAAATAACTTAATTAATTCATTGAATTTTGCTTTTTCTAAATCATTTTTCTTTATAACCCAAAAAATCTGTCGAATTAAAATATACAATTCATCTTTTTTTATTCCTAAAAAAGGTATTTGAGGTAATTTATCATTTTTTTCATGATAAAATTTTACTGCTGTATAATAAAGTATAGCAATACTTTTGATACTAAAATAAAATTTAATTGCATCATCATAGGTTGCAGTTAATTCTTTTTTCCCTTTCTTTATTTTTTGATCTACAGATTCTGGATCTATAAGATTATTTTTATATATTTGCTCTACTTGAAACGAAAAATTTTTCCCACATTCCTGTAAAACATATAGAAATTCTTTAGATTCAAAATTTACCTTTAATTCGAAATTATCACTATTATTTTTAGGTTTTAAAATATTATCGATATCAATCTCATCAATATCAATAATATCACTTAATTCTTTTTGCATAAAATCACGCTGCTGTATTTGTTGAAAATTATATGTTCGTAAATCACCAATTCTCTTTTTTTTATACTCTTTAATATTTTTATATTTAAACAGTATCCTATTAGATTCATTATTAACCTTAATTTCTTCTGTTTTAATTTCATTAATTATCAAATTTAAACTTTTTAAGTTATTAATTAATTCTACCCATTTTTTTGGCTCCAATGTTTGTTCAAAGCAATCATTTAAATTTTCATAAAATTTTTCTTGGTTTTTAATATACTTAATATCATTATTAAATAAATCTTCTTTTTTTGATAAGTCTTTTAAAATCCAATTTAACCCTTCAACAGCTGCCTGATACATCATTACTGAATTATATTTAATGTTATAAATTTCAAAAGCATCAGTTGAATTAAATTCTTCTTCTCTAGATTGTCTCATTAATTGATGAATAAATTTTTCAAGCTTAGAAATTATAACTATTTTAACTGTTGGATAAGGAAATTTATATAACTTTTCAATATTTTTATTTAATTTTTCTTTTAAAATAATATACTCCTGATTGATTACCCCACAACATTCTATATAATCATCTAAAACTTTAAAATGAATCTTCATATAATTCATTAAAGGTTTTATAAATTTTTTTTGCTTTTTAGAATCAGCTTCTTTATTAATTAATAGCTCGAAATATTTAACTATATTGATTACTTCTTCTTGATTAATACTGTTAATATATTTTTTTGTTAATTTAAAAGCCTGATTATATTTTTGTTTTTCAAATAAAAGATCAAGCTTATTTTTGAATTGATTTTGATTGATAATACCCTCTCCTTTATTCTACCATATTAAATCTGGTCAAAACATTAAGAATTAATCGGAAACTTATCTTTTAACACTTGAAGATCTTCATCTTCAGCAATGCTGGATAAATCAGGATCAGAATTAGCAACATATTTAGAAATAGAATCCCTATAGTAAGCCTCTCTTTCTTCACCATCTACAGAAAATAGAATCAATTGCACAATTCTTAAACCTGGATATAGAGCTAATGGGTTTGAAGAATTATTAACCAACTCTAAATTAATTACTCCAGCATAACCGGATTGCAAAACAGAAGAAATATTTAAGCCCAGCCTGTTCCAGGAAGAACGAGTAAAAACAATTCCAAATAAATCATTAGGTAATTTAACATATTCAAAAGTAGAAGCAAGTACCAACTGTTGAGGATATAATATAAATTTTTCGCCAAAATTACGATAAGTATCCTGAAAAAATGTCTCAATTGGACGTTTATCACTTAAAGGATCAAAAATGGTTTTCGTGTCCGCATATCGACTTCAAATTTAGTTCCCAGCCTTAAATCAATTGTGCTTTCGCCAATTTGCTTTTCATTATCAAGAATAGGAGTAATTGTTAAGCTGTTTTCAGCTTTTGAAGTCAGTGAATCATTAATCTTTTCCTTTGAGATAATTGACATTAATCCTGCCACCTCCGCTGGATCCTACTGGTTCTGAGAGAGTATTTCATCAAATCATTTATTAGAAGGTTTAAATCATAATCTCCATTTTTTCCATTAATTTTTCCAACTCTTTTTTTCAATGAACTTTTGTAGAGAAGTTTGGTATACCAACCAGAATTTATAATTGCAATTGGATCAGCAGCAATATTATTTAATTCATTTGGTGGGATAACTTCTTTAATTCTTTGTCCAGCAAGTTTTTCAGCCTGTTCTAATCTTACTTTGTTAATAATATTTTGTTGACTTAATAACTTTTTTGATTCAACAAACATATCAAGAATTAAATCACTTATTATTTTTTCTAACTTTTGAAACAGAAATTCACTTTCCTGTACCCGATAGTTAATATTATTAATTGTAATATTTAAGGCTCTATTTAACTGCTGATTATTACTGTTAGCATAGGCATTGTAGATGATAAAATAGATTTTACAGAAAACGCTCATTAAGATTTTACGGATATTGCTAGATAATGTAAAAACAACGAATTTGAGATGGTAAATATGTTAAATTAATCCAGTACCATAATCTGCTCTTTTAGGATATAATATTCTTTTAAATATCCTAAGAGGGGGCAGAAATTTTGAATAAAGAAGATGGATACAAAATGCATATAAAAATCCAGCAGTTAAAAGAAATGGGCTTCAATAAATCCCAGATTGCAAGAAGATTAAATATCAGCAGACCAACACTCAATAAATACTATGACTTAAATACAGAAGAATTTAAAGATGTTCTTGAAACAATGAACTCTCGAGCTAAAAAAGCTGATAAATACCATGACAAAATACTAAACTGGCTTAAAGAACATCCTGATATCTCAGCCTCTCAGATCTATGACTGGATCGAAGAACAGGCTAATGGGCACCCTGGTTTTGCTGAGAATACTCTCAGAAGATACATCAGAGATTTAAGAAAAGAACATAATATACCCAAAACAAAGAATCCCAGACTTTATGAGGCAATGGAAGATCCACCAATGGGTCAGCAGATGCAGGTAGATATGGGTGAAAAATGGGTCTACAAAGCAGATAAAATCACCAGAGTTAAACTCTATCTGATTGCTTTTGTTCTCTCCCATTCTCGCTTCAAATATGTAGAATGGTTTGATAGACCATTAACTACAGCTGATGTAGTAGCAGTACATGAAAATGCATTTGAATACTTTGAAGGAATACCAGAGGAGGCGGTCTATGATCAGGATAGTTTAATCCTGTACAGTGAAAACTATGGTGATTTAATCTACACTCATCAGTTTGCATCCTACAGGCTTGATAGAAAATTTAGAGTATATATGTGTCGAGCAGCTGATCCAGAATCTAAAGGCCGCATTGAAAATGTTGTTGGTTATGCTAAAAATAACTTTGCGGCACATAGAACATTTATCAATCTGGAAAAGTGGAATGAGGATTGTCTTAAGTGGCTTGAACGCCGTGCTAATGGAAAAACACATGGCACAACGAAAAAAATACCAGCTCAGGTATTCACCGTCGAAAAGAAATACCTGAAGCCAGTATTCGAAAAAATTAAAAATAATTATTCTGACTTAAGTATAACTTATCAGGTGAGAAAAGACAATACTATCCCGATAAAAGGTAACAGATATTCTGTTCCTTTAGGTACCTATCAGGGTCCTGAAAGTTATGTTAAAGTGCTTGAAGACAATGATAAATACCTGATATATGATTTTGAAAGTACAGCTAAACTGGCAGAACATAAAATAATAAAAACTAAAGGTAAACTCTCTAAAAACAGAGATCACGGAAGAAAGAAATCTGATAATATTGATAAACTGATAGAAAAGATAACTCTTCTCTTTCCCGATAACAAAAAATCAGATAAATTTCTATCAAGAATCAGAAAAGAAAAACATCGATATATCAGAGATCAACTGCTTGTAATAGAAAAAGCTTTAGAGAAAAAAGATTCTGAAACTATCACAAAAGCATTAGAATACTGTATTGGTAATAAACTCTACAGTGCCAGTGATTTTAGAGATGTTATCAATTTCTATGATAAAGAAAAAATCAAATCTAAAAATGATGATATTTTACTGGTGGCTGATAATATAGCCTTAAATGAAAAAGATAAAGCTAAACTTGCTGCTAGACCAGCAGTAAGAGATCTTGATGTCTATCAAAAGATATTTAACTCTTAAAACTGGAGGTATAAATGACAACCACAATTGCAAATCTAAAAGATAAATTTAAAGTTTTAAAGTTAAAAAACGCCTCTGAGAATATATCAGAAATCATATCTCATGCTGTTGAGAACTCTTTCTCCAGTGAGAAACTGGTTGAGTATATACTCGATCAGGAGATTGAAGCACGAGAAGCAGCTAGATTGGAAAAATATCTAAAACAGGCGGCATTCCCAGAGTATAAAACTCTGGCTGAGTTTAATCTTGAAGAACAGCAGACTCTATCTAAAAAACAGTTTAACCAGCTTAAGGAACTATCCTGGCTTGAGCGGGGCTACAATATAGTCCTGCTTGGACCTTCAGGTGTAGGTAAGACTCACCTGAGTATTGGTCTTGGTATTCATGCCATTAACGAAGGCTACAAAGTAATATTTGCAGGCATTAGTGACTTAATTTACTGGCTTAAAACTGCTGAAATGATTAGGTCTTCTAAAACTAAACTCAATAGAGTTTTAAAGTGTGATTTATTAATTATCGATGACATTATGTTTATGGCCATGGAAAAACAGGAATCTAATCTCTTTTTCCAGCTGATAAACAAACTGTATGGTCAGACTTCAATTATCATCACCTCAAATAAAGGACCTTCAGATTGGGGTGAACTAATAGGTGATCAAGCTATTACAGCTGCAATTTTAGATCGTATAGTTCATAAGTGTGAAATCATCAATTTAGATGGTGATAGCTACCGATTGACTCATCGAGAAACCATTTTTGGAAAATCTTAGGTGTAAAATCTTAATGAGCGAAAAGTGTAAAATATTATTTGACATTCACAGGCATCCTGATAGGATTTGATTTTATCTCTTAATGGGCTGGGAAGCTCATTGTATATTTTAAGTTCTTTTAGCGCTTTTGACATCAGATTAAATCTAAAGCTAAAACGTGGGTGTGATACAGAGCAATTATTAATCAAATTATCATTTTGAAAATTATTTACATTAGTGCTATTTATCACAAAATTGAACATAGAAAAAACAAAGGTCGGCCCTACTGTATAAACAGCCAATATGTCAGATAATAATTCTTTTATCCAGTTAATTAAGTAGTAATCTTTAAATATATTAATCAATTCCACCGGACCAAGTTGATTACCATTATAAACATGAATACATTTTTTTAAACTTAAAAAGTTATCACTGCTAAAATCGATATTTTGAAATATTTTATCAGCAAGATTATTCTCTTCAACCAAATAATGACCTATTTCATGAAAAAATATACCTGACAGCAGTAAATTGTTTTTCTGGTTTTTAGGAAAAGTTAACTTAATAAATTTCTTATTTACTGTAAAACCAGACATATTCAGCTCTTTTTCTAAAAATATTTTTAATTTAAACCAGATCTCACTAAAAGAAAAATTCATTTCTTCTCTAGGAATTGTTAAGATTTCAAAATCATTTTTTTCGATATCTTTAATCAGATCTCTAAATACATTCATAATCTCTAAGGGGTGTGATTTAAAGTCAGTATTAGCTACTGCCTTTGCTATCTTTTGTAGCACTTCCCGCTCCCAAATATAATTAGCTATTTTATTTTTTTCACTAAAACAATCCTTATTATTGTTGAGATCTTTATGGGCTATTTCTTTAAATTCAGTAATTATCATTTTGAGATCATTTTCAATAAATTTTTTTACTGTATCAGATGGATAAGCCTTGTTGCTCAAGATATTTAATTTTTCTTCATATTTACAAAAAGAATCTAACAAATTATTTAGATATTCTTCTTTAGAGATAATCATATTAATAACCCCAGCTGTTCATTTGATTGCTTTCCAATTTAAGGTTTAACTGACTATTTATTTCTTCTAATAATTTAATTAGTTCTTCTATTTTTTCGGGTTCAAGCGGTTCTTCAGCTTTAAATGAGATTAAATAACTATGATACTTCTCAGCTTCTTCTAAAACATCATCAATAGTTTCAACTTTTATGTCCATATTATTTAGTGCAGAAGTAAAGATAGAGAATGCATCAGCTCCTGAGAACTCATTATTTAATTCACTAAACTGTTTATTACAGAAATCACGAATAACTTCAAAAAACTTAATTGTAAGTTCATAATTTTTGTCTTTGCTATCTTTTTCTTTAGTTAAACTTTTTATAATTTTATCAAAGGTTAGTGATAGAGATAAATCAAATAAAGAATTCTCCTGCTTTTGACTGTAATCCATCAACATAATTAATTCACCCCTTCGTTTTACTTATACTTAATAATTCTATGAGAAAATAATAAATCCTTTATATTTGACCAAATTAAACAAAAAACTCCCACCGTAAGCTGCATTTGCTGGTGAGAGTGATCGATTAATTAGCGTTATAATTAATATTAAACTTGAAATTTTGCATTTTCCGATAGCCAAAAGATAAAAGTAAATTATCGTGTTGATCCAGCCTTATTTTTACCCAGACAGTTTTGAATAGTATAATTAACTGTGTTAAAAAATATTAGCCATATAATTTAATTAAATCATTAAATTCTTTTTTTGTTAAATCCAAGTCATTTAATATGCTTTCTGCTAAAGTCTTTTCTAATTTATTTAAAGATGTTGTTTTTGAAATAGAAGAAGCTTTTCTAACGATTTCATCTGTTGACGGAATTAATTTCATTTTAGATGATTTATCTGTTAATTTAGATCTCTTTATAGCTTTTAATGTATTTTTTCTTGCGCTTTCAGCAATTATTTTAATTTCTTTATTCATCACTATTTGTCCCTCACTTTTTATTTTTTTGGAAAAATTATCAATAATATAAATCCTATACCTAATAAAAAACTAAATATCCCTACTATACTCAGTAAGAAACTTGGAGTTTTAAATATTTGAACTGATAAATGAAATAAAACTATAAAACTACTCATTAAAGAAAATATTGAGGAAATTAAACATTTCCAGTAGTAACAATGATTTTTATCAATGATTTCTTCTAGCTCAATTATTTCTTTGTTTATAGTAAGTATTAAAGAGGAATTGGCATAACCTATAGTTGAAATTTTATCATTTGTTTTTTCAAGATCTTTTTCTGTTTCTTCTCTCAGTTGTTCTAATTGGAATTTAGGGTTTTTTAATTTACTTGTTATTTTAGGCTTTAGTAAGAAAAACATAAATATTAAAGCAATAATCAAATAAATAAAAGAGAATATCAATGATACATAAAAAGAATATCTAAACTTTTTCAAAGAATTTATTAACATTTCTATTTCTGTAATTTGAGAAATTATTCCAATCATTAAAGCTGATATAATAGAAATCAATGTTAAAAGTGAGCTTGCACTTTGTTGCATATTCCCTAACCGTTGCCATTGCAAAGGAAACTGAGAATAAGCCAAATCTAATATCAAACTAGAAGTGTGTGCTAACATCTCCACTTTTTCTTCTTTATTTTCTGATTTCATTTTACACCCTGTATAATGAATAACTAGTAAAACATTATACAAACCCTTTCCATATTTTTAAGAACTTATTATAAAATACTTTATAAACATTTTAATTTTCTATCATCAATACAATTTCTTCAAAAATTCAACCTCTCTTGCTAAGCCTTCTTCAAAGTCAACTTCAGGCTCATATCCAAGCATTTCTTTAGCTTTAGATGTATCAGCTGAGGTATGTTTTACATCTCCTTTAACAACCTGTTGATACTCTCTATTAGCTTTTTTACCTATTAGCTTTTCCATTAAATCGATGGAATCATTTAACACAACTCTTTTACCATCTCCACCAATGTTAAATATTTCTCCTGCTACATCACTTTCTGCAGCTAAGATATTGGCTTTAACTATATCATCTACATGAGTAAAGTTTCTAGATTGTTTGCCATCACCAAAGATAGTTAATTTTTTATCCTGTAAAATAGCTTTAATAAAAATATGAAAAGCCATATCCGGTCTCTGTCTTTCTCCAAAGACAGTGAAATATCTTAAAGATACTGTTGGTACATTAAAGTTTTTATAGTATAAATAACATAAGTTTTCTCCTGCTAATTTAGACACTCCATAAGGAGAGACTGGCTGTAATCTATTTGTTTCTTGCATAGGTAGTTTATCTGTATCACCATAAACTGAAGAAGAAGAAGCATAAACAAACTTTTTAATATTACTTTCTTTGGCTGCTTCTAATAATCTCTGAGTTCCCATTACATTGTTATGAGTATAAATTTCAAAGTCTTCTCCCCAGCTGGATCTTACACCTGCCTGAGCTGCCTGATGAAATACATAGTCTACATCTTTCAGTAATTCTTTTAAATCAAGATCATTTATATTTTCTTCAATTAAAGTAAAGTTCTCATGATCAATAAATGAACTTAAATTATTTTCTTTTAAAGAACGATCATAATAATCTATAAAACAATCAACACCAATTACCTGATATCCTTTTTTAAGTAATTTATCTGTTAAAGTTGAACCTATAAAACCTGCCGCACCTGTTACTAATGATTTCAAATTTTCACTTCCTTTTAATTATCATCTAACACTAAAGCTATTCTTTATTTTCCTCACTGCCCTTGTTCCATCTATTTTATTAAATTGAGGAATATAATCATAATTATTTAAAATCTTCTTCAACGCTGTCTTTGTTTCATCATCTCTTTTATGTAAACAACTCAAAAGCACATTGCTGTATTGTTTAGCCTCTTCATTAAACTCTAATTCTAAACTAAAATATAAATCAATAATTAAATTTAATATTTTATCAATTAATTTTTCCCTAATTTTTCTATTAACAATAGTTTCTAATGACTGAGTGGCTATTATAATAGAAGCTTTGGGAATATTTCCACCTTCAAATTCACAATTCTCCTGCTCAAGTTCAATCGAATAATCTATATTTTCATTAAAAGAAATTTTAATCCAAGAAATTAAATTATAAAATATCTGATAAATTGAATAATCATATATATTTAAAAATTCTTTTTCCAGGCACATAATATCTATAGAATTACAACGATAATTACGTGCTATCTTATTAATAAAATGACTATAATAATCCAAACGCATGAAAGTTGAAGCGTTTTGCTCAAGGGCTCTTCTAATCATAATATCAAATATTTTAATTGAATTATATACTACAGAATCTCCGGCTTTTTCTTCAACATAGATATCAGTTTTTAACTCCAGACACATTTGATCATTAACATTATCTAAATAACTAAGAGCAGGCTCTCCAATGTTTTTCCAGGCTTTCAACTCATTTGCTAGTTCTATATCTTTAAATAAATAATAAATCAAGTAGTTTTCAGAATTTATTTTATATGTATCATTTTTTAGATAAATTTCATTCGTGTTATTAACTTGAAAAAATAAAAGATCATTATTCTCAATTATTAAATATTCTAAGAATTGTTCAACAAACTGTTCTTTGTAATTAATTTGTAATTTGCTCTCTAAAATTGTAACAAAAAAATATGGATTTCTGTCAGCCAGTTCTTCGATAAAATTTTCATTAAGAAAAAGCAACTGTAACAGCTCATCAAATTTAGTACTATATCTAATTCTATTTTTATTAATAAAATTATATAGATAGTTTTTAGCTAATTCAAATTTATTGAAAGTATCTTTATTTTGAAAAATTCTTGATAAATTTTCTTGTCTTGTTGTTGCCTTTCTTCCTTCTGGTAAATAATATTTATTTAAGTTATCAAAGTAATAATCTAAAGAGTTAATTATTTGAACAAAACTATTATTGTAGAAATCTTCTTTTAATTTGCTAACTAATTTTTTCTTTTTAACAATTTTTTTATTGAATATAATATACCCAGCCAAAATAGAAATCAAGATTAAAATCAATAACGAAATTAAAGATGCAATAACAGTATATGACAAAGAAAAATAGTCATTTTCAACTTGGAGAGATGGATTAACAGCATTATAGTATTCTCCCGCAACTAACGTTATTAGCAAAAATACAGAAAATAATATTAACAAAATAATATGTAAATAAGATATTTTATATCTTATGTTTTGTTTTTGGGTTTGATCGGCAACTGTATAAATCGATATAACTATACCGACTAAAGATAAAATAATAGAAAAATCCACAATTAACCCCCAATTAAAGATCCATATTTTCAATTATTTTCTGATTAACTTTATGTACATCATACTTTTCTTCTGCTAAAATCCTGCTCTCCTTACCCATCTCAATTATTGCTTCTTTATTCTTAATAAAATACTCCATTTTATCTGCTAAAATTTTGTAATCTTTAATTGGTATCATAAATCCATTTTTACCATCAACCACTGTTTCCCTACAACCTGGATTATCTGTTGTTATAATAGGTTTACCCATAGACAGAGCTTCTAATATAGATCTAGGAGTTCCTTCGCGATAATATGAAGGTAAGACATATACACTACTTTGAGCTATATATGATTTTACATCATTAACTCTTCCTGGATAATCTATTATATCTTTTTTTGCAGCCTGATCAACATAATCCATATCTACAGCATCTGGACCATTTCCAGGTGACCCAAGAATCTTAAATTCTACTTCAGAATATTTGTTTTTCATTATTTCTGCTGCTTTAATGTATTCAATTATGCCTTTGCTCTTTAATAATCTGGCCATCAATAAAAAAGATATTTTTTCAGCTTGTGGCTCTGTATTATAATATTCTTCTGTATCTACTCCAGAACCATTAACCAGTACTGTTTTTTCTTGATCAATCAAATTTAAATCTACAAATAGATTTAGATCATCTGGATTCTGGAAAAACACTTTATCATTATTCTTCAAAGAAATATTATATAATAAAACTGCTATTTTATTAACTATTTTATTTTTTAAGCCACCACCATTAAAAGCATATCCAAGGCCTGGAATTAAAGAATACATTCCTTTTAAATCTATTTGTTTACTGATTAATGAAGAAAATACAACCGGCTTGATTGTATAAGCAAATATATAATCTGGATTTATTTCTTTAATTTTGTTTGCTAAATTAATCAATGATTTTAAATCTTTAAATGGATTCATTCCACTTCTATTTAAATCATATTTCTCCGCTTTAGCTCCCCAATTTGATAATTTTTCTCTATGATTAGATTTATATTCAGGAGCTAATGTATATACTTCATATCCTAGATCTAACCATTTTTTTATTAATTCTCCTCTAAAACTTACCAATGAACCTGAAACATTTGAAATTATAGCTATTTTTTTATTCATTACTTTTCACACCTGAACTTTTCAGAAATTTATTTATCTTTATACATTCTCTCATAATAATCCTTATATCCACCATTAAGAATATTCTCCCACCATTCTTTATTATCAAGATACCATTTAATTGTCTTTTTAATACCTTCATCAAATAAAATATTAGGCTCCCAGCTGAGTTCATTACTTATTTTAGCAGGATCAATAGCATATCTTAAATCATGACCAGCTCTATCTTTAACAAAAGTAATTAAAGATTCAGGTTTATCAAGTTCATCTAAAATAGTTTTAACTACTTCTATGTTACTTCTCTCATTATGTCCACCTATATTATATACTTCACCATCTTGACCTTTATGTAGAATTAAATCAATAGCTCTACAGTGATCTTCAACATATAGCCAGTCTCTAACATTCTCACCCTTACCATAAACAGGTAATTCCTCTTCTGCTAAAGCTTTAGAAATCATTAAAGGTATTAATTTCTCAGGAAACTGGTAGGGTCCATAATTATTAGAACATCTTGAAATAGTTACCGGAAGTCCAAAGGTTCTATTATATGCTTCTACTAATAAATCAGCGGAAGCTTTAGAAGCTGAATAAGGGGAAGATGTTTTAATTGGTGTATTTTCAGTAAACATTAATTCGGGTTTATCTAATGGTAAATCACCATAAACTTCATCAGTTGATACCTGATGAAATCTTTCAATTCCATATTCTCTGCAGGCATCCATTAAAATCTGGGTTCCCATAATATTAGTTTCTAAAAACACTCCGGGATCTTCTATAGAACGATCAACATGAGACTCAGCAGCAAAGTTAACTAGCATATCAAAGTTTTCTTCTTCAAAAAGATTAAAAATAAAGTCTCTATCTCTAATATCACCTTTTACAAATCTAAAGTTATTGTTGTCCATTACAGGTTCTAAAGTTTTCAAGTTTCCTGCATAAGTTAAAGCATCAAGGCAGACAATTCTGTAATCAGGATGCTGATCAAGCATATAAAATATAAAATTACTGCCGATAAAACCTGCTCCACCAGTTACTAAAATATTCATAATATCCTCCCGTTAAAATTTAAATTTAGTTTCTGCTAAACTACTTAACTCTTTATCTTTATCAGATAAGAGTATTTTATCAATATCTTCTAAAGGCCAGTTTATATTTATGTCCCTATCATCCCAAATTATTCCACCTTCATCTTCAGGATGATAAAAATCTGTACATTTATAAGAAAAGGTAGCTGTATCAGATAAAACAAGAAAACCATGAGCAAATCCTTCCGGGACATAAAATTGCTTTTTATTTTCACCTGAAAGAATTACCCCCTGCCATTGACCATATGTTTCTGAAGCTGATCTTAAATCTACTCCTACATCAAAGACCTTTCCACTTAAAACTCTAACCAATTTGCCCTGTGGATGCTCTTTTTGAAAATGAAGTCCTCTAAGAACTCCTTTTTTTGATTTAGACTGATTATCCTGTACAAAATTCATTGTTAAACCAGCATGATTAAATTCTTCTTTGTTATATGTTTCCATAAAATAACCTCTGTCATCTCCATATACAGAGGGCTCAATAATATACATATCTTCAATGTCCATTTTAATAAAATTAAATTTAGACAAATGATCACCCCATTATTTTATCTATCACTTTTAGCAATGTTTTTTAAGTATTGACCATAATCTGTTTTTAGTAATGGTTCAGCAAGTTTCAATAATTGTTCCTCATCAATATAATCTAATCTATAAGCGATCTCTTCAATACAGGCAATATATAATCCCTGTCTACTCTGTATAGCTTCTACAAAGTTATTAGCTTCCAGTAATCCTTGATGAGTTCCAGTATCTAACCAGGCCATACCCCGACCAAATAATTCTACTTTCAGTTCATTTCTTTTTAAATATTCATTATTTACTGCAGTTATTTCCAATTCTCCACGATCAGAAGGCTCAATATTTTTAGCAATATCAACTACATTATTATCATAAAAATATAAACCAGGAACTGCATATTTTGATTTTGGGTTTTTCGGTTTTTCTTCTAAAGAAACAACATTTTTATCATCATCAAATTCCACAACACCAAATTGTTTAGGGTTATTTACATAATATCCAAAAACTGTTGCTCCATTCTCTTCTTCAACTCTATTGACAGCAGTCTTTAAAATATGAGTAAAATTCTGTCCATAAAATATATTGTCACCAAGAATTAAAGCAACATCATCATCACCAATGAACTCTTCTCCAACTAAAAAAGCATCTGCTAAACCACGTGGCTCATCCTGTACTTTATATGTAAAATTTAATCCAATCTCATTTCCGTCCCCTAAAAGGTCTTTATATAAATCAATATGTTCTGGTGTTGAAATAATTAAAATTTCTTTAATGCCGGAAAGCATTAATACTGATAATGGATAATAAATCATTGGTTTATCATAAATAGGTAATAATTGTTTTGAAACTGATTTAGTAATAGGATATAGTCTAGTACCTGCTCCTCCTGCTAATATAATACCTTTCACTTTATCACTCCATTTCTAAATACTCTTTTAAAGATTCTTCCCAGTGTCTAAAATTGTTTTTATCAATCAATTTAAGCATATAATTATCTAATACAGAATATTTTGGTCTTTCTGCATCTCTTTTAAATTCATCTGAGTTTACTGGGTTAACTTTTATATCTATATTTTTTATTTCAAATATTTTTTTTGCAAAATCATACCAGCTGCACTTACCTTCACATGTTGCATGATATAAGCCATAATGTTCTGTTTCCATTAAATTAATTATAGCTCTTGCTAAATCAACTGTACTGGTAGGTGAACCAATTTGATCATTAACTACATTTAGTTCATCATTTTCATCAGCTAGTCTAAGCATAGTTCTAACAAAATTGTTTCCTTCTCCATATAACCATGCTGTGCGAAAAATAAAAAATTTAGATGAAAATTGCTGTACATATTCTTCGCCTAAAAGTTTACTCTGGCCATAAACAGTTTGAGGATCGGTGTTATAATATTCTTTATAAGGTTCCGCTCCAAAACCATTAAATATATAATCTGTAGAAACATGAACTAATTTTGCCCCAATTTTCTCTGCAGCTACTGCTAAATTTTTAGCTCCTAATGCATTAACTTTAAAAGCTTTATCTTTATTATTTTCACAGCCATCAACATCTGTAAATGCTGCACTATTAATTATTAGATCAGGTTTTTCATTAGTAATTTTTTCAATAACTGAGTCTAATTTAGTTATATCAAGTTCAGGTAAATCCAATGGAACATACTCTAAACTTTTGTTTTTAAGCTGTTTTTGTAATTCTAAACCAAGTTGTCCTTCTGAACCAACTAATAATATGTTATAAATCTCAATCTCCTCCAATATTATCTATATGAAATCAATTTAATAATTTCGAATTGATATTGTAATATTCTAAAAAAATAAATAATTTGATCTACTATTTTTCGAGACTCTAATATATAATATAATACTTAGTTATTCTTAATCATAATTTAAATATCATTTTCTAAAATGGATTTTTATTTATATAACTCGACTTATATATTACTAATATTTTTAAAGTTATTTTATTCAATAAGATTCTGATATAAATCTATATAATTATTCACCATTTTTTCTAATGAAAAATGGTTCGCTCTTAATATCGATTTAGAAACATACTCAGAATAAATTTGATTATCTTGAGTTAACTTAAATATTTTTTTTGATAAACTTTCAAAATCCCCCAATTCAAATAAAGCGCCATAACCATTAACAATTTCAGAAAGCCCTATTACATCTGATGCAATAACAGGTAATCCAGACGCCATTGCTTCAATAACAACTAATCCAAACCCTTCCCATTTCGAAGACAATACAAATAAATCCATTTTTCTTAATAAATTAGGAACATCATTTCTTTTACCTAAAAAAAACACTCTTTCATCTAAGTTTAATTTTTCCACTTGCTTTTTTATATGCGAAATTTCACTTCCATCCCCCACAAAATATAACTCGTATCTTTTATCCAGTCTTTTCATTGCTTTAACCACAGTTAGTTGATCTTTTTGTGGTAAAAAATTAGCAACCATAATTATTTTGATTATATTTTTATCCTCTATATTTACTATAGACTTCTTAGAAACAAATTTATTTAAACTTACTCCGTTATATATTATTTCTGTTTTATGTCCAATTTTCAACCATTTATTCAATTGTTTTTCTGTGCCATCGCTAATACAAACCACTTTATCAAATTCATTATAAATAAACTTTTCAATAGGTTTATTTATTTTATGTTTTCTCCTTTTATTATATGTACTATGCTCGGTTATAACTAAAGGATTTTCAAATAAGCCAATTTTCTTAAAAATAGAACAATAATAAATTGTTGGAAAAAGATGAGCATGGATTATGTCAAATTCATGATTGTTTAAATATTTAAACAAGCAAAAAAAACTCTTAAATGATTTAGGATTATCACTATCTATAACTTTGATAACATCTGACTTTTGATTGGTAAGGGGTTTAAAGTTAGTACTTAAAGATAAAACCGTTATTTTTATATTTTTTTTCTTGTAATAATCTATTGAATCTAATAATAAATTTTGTGCCCCTCCAATATTTAAAGAATTTATTATATGTAAGACTTTCATGATGATCTCTCCTACTAACTAGTAACTTTTCTCAAACTTAAAAAAACTATATGATTTAATAAAACCATTTAATTTATAACGAACCTGAAAAAATTGTATGAATTATAATTTTAATTTTTATAATAAAACAATTGTCAAAAGCAAATTATCCTAACCCATCTTTTGATAATAATCTTTTAATTGTTTCTTTTAAGAATATATTGGTTTTTTTTCTATAATCTTTGTGATAAAAAGTCATATAAATATAAAATAATATTCTATTTATATATATCGGTAATATCTCAAGTACAGATGCATTTAAATAACTCTTGCAATAATATATTTCACTGTTTACTAAATGTATCAAGCTCCAGGCTCCAATATATTTAGAACTTTTCCCATGAAAATGAGTAACAATTGCATCGGGGAAATAGCAAACCTTTAGTGGGGTTTTCTCAGCACGTATTCCAATTATTAATTCTTCTTCATATAAGAAAGTATTCTCATCTAAAGGAGTTATTAATTTAACCATTTCTTTACTCAATGCCATACAACTACCCGAAGCAGTATATATCTCATGTTTTTCATTAAAAGACTTATTGAGACCATAATAATTAGTATAAATATCAAATAAATCTAATCCTTTTAATTTTGTTCTCGCAAATATTTTTTCTTTTATACCAGTTCTTTTAAAAATCCTACTCTTAATATAGATTTCTCCTTTTTTATCTAAAATTTTAGGACTAACTATACCTACTTCTTTATTACGATTCAAAAATCCGACCATTTTATCTATTGATTTTTCATGAAAGATAATATCGCTATTAGTAAGAATTATATTTTCAACTTTATCATCCATCGCGTACTTTATACCAATATTATTTCCAGCGCTAAAACCAACGTTTATAGGGTTATTTATTAATACAATTTTTTTGTTATTTTTAAATGTTTTTTTTAATTGTTCATATGAATCATTTGGAGATCCGTTATCAACAATATATATCTTATAATTTATATCTATTGTACCTATAATTGAATTTACACATTTTTTTGTTTCCATATATGAAATATAATTAAGAATTACTATACCAACCATTCAAACCACCTGTGATTATAATTTTAATGTTAAATTAACTAATTTCGGTTAAAAACAATATTTTTATTGATGATCAAATTATTTGTAATACCAATCATAAACCATAAAAAAGATGAAACCAAATAAAAATCCCATACATTACTACCTATTCCTTGAAAAGAAAATCCAATAATCGAAAAAGTTGTACTACAAATTAGCAATTGTATAAATTTATTTTTAGATTTATTAAAATTAATAAAATAATAAATAATTTGATAAATTAAATAAAAAGAAAAAGAAAAAAAAGTAATTATCCCTCCTTCTAGTAATAATTTGAAGTACCAACCGTCAGCACTTCCAGGGTTATTATTACTATTCTTACCATAATAAGCTAGTGCGTGTCCTGCTCTGCCTAAACCTTGGCCATAAGGTGCTTCCAAAAATGTTTGTAATGAATATTGCCATTGAGATAATCTTCCATCATAAGCCGAAGTGTTTGTTGAATTAAACATAAATAATGATTTCACTCTATTGATTAAAGCTTTTACAATATTTAAATTAAAATTATGAATTATTAAATATACTACTGACATTAATAAAATAAATATTAAAATATAAGCAAATACTCTCTTAGTTATAATATTTTTTTTATTTTTATTTAAAAAAAACAGAAGAAAATAAAAAAATAAAGATATAGTTAGAAAAACCCAACTCCCACGAGAAAATGATAGAATAGTTCCAATAATGAAAGATATTATATATAGACTATATATCCATTTTTTTTTATATAAAAACATCAAGATACTTAAGTTAGTACTTATAACCATTAATGAGCCAAAAACATTAACAGAAAATAAAATTGATGACATCCTAATATAATATTTATTCAAATTTATATTTGTTTGATTGATTTCCCCAAAACGAGCTAAAGATTGCAATTCTAAATAATAGTTAGGTCTAATTATATAAAGAAAAAAACCAATTAATGTGACTAAAAAAATTAAACTTAAAAATTTATCTATAAAATTTAATAAAAAAGCCACTTTGAATTTCATTGATCTAGCTATGAAATACATTAAAATTGGAATATAGGTTACATCAAATCCATGTAATAATAATTTAAAATCACCATGCCCAATTGAAATAGTTGCAGTATATAAAAAAGTTAAAAAATACAACAGTAAAATAGTATCTATTTTTCTGAATTTAAGTTCATAAACTTTGAAAAAAACTAAGAAAAATAATATCATTGCGCCTTGCCAAATACTAAGATAACTTATTGGAATATATACAAGTTTATTTTTTTTTATAAGTTGAATTAAAAATGGGTAGATAGTCAATAGAAAAAAGAAAAGTAATATCAGGTTGAATTTCACTTTATTTAAGTTAATTCTAGTTTTAATATTTATCACCTCATATATAATACTATCCTCATAAAACATGTACAATAGAGACAAATTGAGCTAGCTCGCTAATCTTAGAGAAGCTTTAATATAAGTTATTAAACACAGTTTTTCAGTAAATCAAGTATTTATTAAGCAAATTTAATTCCTAAAACTAAGTTTTTTAAAATATTTCTATGGTAAACTGCTGATGGTATTTCACCAACAAATAAGTGTAGTCTTTTAATATTTTTAAAAGACGCAGTTACTAATTCAGCATTTTTCTTTTTATCTGCTGCATAACCTACAAATTCTCAATTGAAGAGATCTATTCTCAGACAGATATAGTTCCATTTACCTTTTGCATTAACATAAGTTAGATCACCTAAAACAACATCTAGAGCTTCTTCTTTATCAAATTCTTTGTTTACAGCATTAATAATTTTCTCTTCATTACATTTGGGGAAATGAACTTTGTATTATTTTTTTTATAAGTGGATATTAGATCATATTTTTTTATTATTTTACCTATTCTTCGTCTAAAAACTTGATAGCCATTTTTAGTTAGTTTTCTGTTGATTTTCCGGGCCCATAGTGGTTCCTACTTGCTTTAAAATATCATTTTCCATCTTAAAATACTCATTTTCTATACGAAGATCAATTAGTTCTTTTTCTTTGTCAGATCTATTATCTTTAGCGCTGAATAAGCCTGAATTATTATAGTCTTTTATCCATTTATGAATAGTGGATCTTGACATTCCATATTCTTTGAGTCTTTCATTTTGATTTTTACCATTATTGTCCAGAGCAACAACTTTTCTTTTCATTTCTTCAAAATATTTAGTGTTATCTATCAAATTAATTCATTCGAAAGTAATAAATATTTTTCAAACTGCTTAATTAATTATATCCGATCCAAAAAGACTAATCAATTTGCAAAATTGTAATAAATACTTTGGAAAAAAATTAAAAACAGAAAGCCAATAAAAGTTTTAATGCTTCATTCTTACAGAGACAGTCGGTTGCAATTCATCTCATCAAATCATCGCCACATTATCATTACCAATAAATTCTTCTCCTATTATAAAAGCTTGAGCAAGTCCATCTGGAGAATGCTGAACTTCATAACTTAATTCTATACCAAATTGACTCCCATCCCCCAATAATTCTTCAAAACGTGGTAAATCCTCTGGAGTAGAGATAATCAACATCTCTTGAATTCCAGCTAGCATCAAAATTGATAATGGATAATAAATCATTGGTTTATCATACACTGGTAACAATTGTTTGCTTGTTACTAATGTTAATGGATATAATCTTGTTCCTGATCCACCAGCAAGGATTATCCCTTTTGTTTTTTTAGACATTTAAATGTTCCTCCTATAATTAATTATAGTTCCCCTTTGTTCTTAAACTCATTAACCAAACTTATAAATTCTGATTTGTAAAAAGCAAATATTAAAATCAATAATCCAACACTAAAAATTATAGTTCCAGCTAAATGGCTGATAAAATTACTAGAATATATAAATAAGACAACAAAAAAGCTTAAATACAAAACTTCCTTTAAGCTAACAAACAATGTTTCAAAATGCCTAGAAGAAAAATAAAACCAGACATAAAAAGAAATAGTTGTTGCTACAGCAATTGCAGTATTATTACCAAAAGTTATTAATGCAACAAAATTTAATACTATTGAAACAGTCAGCATAATAAGTACTGTTTTTACATATAATTTATCACTTTTCCTAACTTTATATAAATTGACATACAATGCTTTAATTGTTATTAAAGCTGGAAAGCCAGCAAATATAATAGCAATAATATTTAAAGCTGGAATATGTTTTGGTATAAAATTTTCAACTATAAAAGCAAAAAGAAAATAAGATCCACTGGCAAAAGAAGCAATAATAATAAAATAACTTTTTAACTTTTGTAAAATATTATCATTACTATTACGGGATAAATATGGATAAAAGACCGTAGTGATTGAATTAATAAAAATATTAATCATTGCCATCATTGAAATTGCAAATGAATAAAAAGCAAAATCTGAAGATGTGAATGAGAACTTAACAAACCATCTATCAATAGAATAAAATAAAATAGAGGATAAATTACCCAACATTATAAAAAAACCAATATTAAATATACTTTTTATTTCCTCAAAATCTACAGTTGTATCAACTGGTTTTGTTAATTTATAAAAATTATATTCTAAAATAAAAAAGATAGATGTATAGGCAAACAATCTTATTATAATAAAAAGCCAATAGTTTTCAATTTCAAAAATAAAAATCACTGCCAGATTAGCAATTAACATTACAATCGGTGGAAAAATTAATATTTTAGAGTAAATATCAAATTTTCCGATTGCTTGATAGAAGAATTTATAAAAAGTGAGCAAATTAAATGGAATAATTGATAATGAAAATGCCAATAATATTTTATCATCTATAAATAATGAAACTAAAACTATTACAATTGTAATTATAAATTGAAAAATTATAAAAAAGTGATGTTCACCTTTTAATAAAGATTTATCCACTTCATCCTCATAAGAACCACCATATTTTATGAACAACCCATCTGCTAGTCCAAAATGCAAAATTCCTACATAACCCAAATATAAGGTGAATGTTTTAAAATAAGCATACTGGTCTAACGATAAAAAAGAAGGTATAACTAACCCTGAAACTATTCCAACTGCTAAAGTTATTATATTAGAACCAAAAACCTTAAATAGATCTTTTCTTAAATCCAATTATGTATCCTCCAAATCCAAATTATCTAAACATAAAAAAAATAGTTTTTTACATATAAACTCATTCCCTAAGTTCATATACAAAAAACTCTTATATTATCTATCTATTATTTCTTGTTACTTCCCTATTCAACACAGTGTCCACTTTGTTGAGATCAAAGTGTATTGCTAAAAAAATAACCTGATCCTTGAACTTATATCATAGTTTTTTAAACCTCTAACTCAGTTCATCTTACTCATATGAAAACCCCGGTTCCAAAAATTT
>Ga0208664_100115_pt1 | contig 31752 bp, 31 predicted proteins | sample Wag42014_10_20_FD_187332 | JGI IMG/M metagenome (GOLD analysis project Ga0208664, IMG submission 187332) | Deep subsurface shale carbon reservoir microbial communities from Ohio, USA - Utica-2 Time Series 2014_10_20 (SPAdes) (version 2) ... | reverse complement strand
AGACCCTCCCCGAGGGGTCGAAGACCCGCTTTAACTTGGGTCTAAATGAAACCCCTCAAACCTCCCTGCCAATGGCGAGGGGTTAACTCGTTGGAACCCTCGCCCTTCAGGGCGGGGAGGAGGTCAGGTGGAAAAGCCCGGTGAGGGAAACCTGCTTCTTTTGCATGGCTTTGGTGCCAGTACGTTTTCTTGGAGATACCTGCTCGAAAGTGACTTGAGAGTTAGAGTGGTGGCATTTGATCGCCCAGGTTTCGGGCTCACGGAAAGAAAAAATCCGAAAGAATTGCCCTGTAACCCTTATTCTCCAGAAGGAGCTGCGGAATTGACCTTAGAACTAATGGACAAGCTTGGAATGGAAAAAGCCACTTTGGTGGGACATTCTGCCGGTGCCGGGATAGCCATTTTGGTGGCCATAAAAGCCCCAGAAAGAGTAGAAAAACTCGTCCTTGTATCCCCTGCATGAGGAGCAAGAAATCAGAGCAACCTTCAGAAGTTCGTATTTTCCCTCCCTTGGGCGGAAAAGTATTTCCCTCTGGTTCTTCGGCTTTCTGTTGGAAGGCTTGAGAACATACTTGAAAATGCATGGTACAACAAGAGCAAGCTTACTGATGAAGTCCGGGAAGGATACAAAATGCCGCTAAAGGCTAAGGATTGGGACAAAGGTCTTTTCTGGGTAACCAAATATAGTAGCTATCCAGATATAACTGAAGACCTCAAAAACCTGATGACTCCAACTTTAATAGTTCACTGCAGGGAAGATGCAATAGTACCACTGGAAAGTGGCGAGAGACTACACAGTATTCTCCCAAACTCCCAGCTTGTTGTGATGGAAAAGTGCGGACATTTACCACATGAAGAAAAACCGGAAGAATTTTTGAAAATCTTAGAAGACTTTTTAGAGAGCTAACTACTCTTTCCAGAACTTTCTCGTCCTTATGTACCTTCTCTCAGCTTCCAAAAGAGCAACCAGAAGGGCTTCTCCCTTATACTGGCTCAAAATTCTTGCCGCGGTATCTGCCCCTACTCCATAGCTTGCGAGTGCTAAAACCGCATCAAAGCCATAAGCTTTTATTAAGTCGCTTGCCTTTATCAGTCTCCTATAGGCACTCTCCTCTTCTTTTTCAAGTTTCTCCCCTTTCTTGAGCTTCTTCAGTGCAGAGACAAAAAGCTCCGCATCTATAGGATGCGCAACTGCAATCATCTTGGAGGAACATTTCGGACACTGAAGGTAGTCCAAACGGTTCTTTAAGCGCAGAACTTTTGTGGTGCTCTTCCATCCGCAGTTGGTGCATATAAGCGCAATTTCCGTGTTGAGAAGCCTTTCCTTAAACAGCATCAGTATCTCATCTTTCTCAAGTTCCCCGCTGACCAAAAACTCTCCACCGACGCTTAGGTTAATACTGCCAAGGGGTGAAGGCTCTCTTCTTAAAACACCCTTTACCCGGATTTTTCCCTCTTTGATTGCTTTCAGAACCTCTTCAGCTCTTTTTACGTCTATCTTGTCATGGAAAAGCTCATTTAATGTTTCCTTTTCAATCACTGTTCCTTCAAAGAGCCTCTCAACCTTTCTTATCTTTGCATCTCTCCGCAATGCCCCAATTCTTTTCGCTACGTTTAACATTCTCCACCTGTAAGCCGGGCTCTCCCTTATCGCCCTAGAGACAACAAAGGGAAGCGCCCTCGCATCTTGAAGGAGATACTCCTTAACCTCACCCGGGTTGAGCTGGAAAGGCGAGTTAATGACTATTGCATGGGCCTGCGCCTTCATGGAGAAAACTTTTCCATATTTTGCAGCCAAGAACGCTAAAAGAAACCTCCCTATGGCTTCGTTAGCTTTGTTTCCAAAATCTGCATGGATAACTAACGCCTTTGGGAGGGATTCTACTCCAATGTCCCTGTCAGTGCCTAGAGGCTCCTGCTTCTTTAGGATTGAAAGGACAAGCTCAAGCTCCTCCTCGTTGAAATCGACCTTGGAGATAAATGCCTTACCGGAGTTAAAATCGAAAAGAAGCTCTCTTTTTAGCCTTCCAACGTCCTGGGCCACTTCAAAGGGGACGGGAATCATTTCTCCTTCCCAGCTCGGTACAGCACTTTCCAGACTCTTGCTTTCCCTTACTTTCAGCAGCCTCGACTCTTCATCAATCCCCAGCAGAATCCAGCTCCTGCCGTGCATTATAAACTCCATGCCCTCTTCAAGATCCATAACAAAGCTCTCGTCCAAGCGGCCAATTATCCTCCCGCTTTTTATGTCGAAAACTCTATAGCTGATCTCATCCGGAATCGTGGAAAGGTTCTCGTAATAATACCGATAAGCTCCTCTCCTCAGGTAGAGAAGGCCCTTCTCTTCATCATAGCCGATTAAACCTGCCTCACTCAACATGTTCAAAACTTCGCCATACTCCTCCCACTTCAGATTCCTGTAGGGATAAGCCCTCTTTGCGATTTCAAAAGGAACTTCCTTCGGTAATCTTCTATGTTCTATTAAAAGGCCAACAATAAAATGCCCGAGAACATCAAGAGCGTTTTCATATGGCTTCACTGCCTCAAGCTTGCCTTCAAGTGCCCTCTGAGCTATTACCAGGCTTTCAAGATAATCCTCAACATTTGTGGCAATGATGTAGCCCTCACTAACCTCCCCCGCCCTGTGCTTAGCTCTACCTATTCTCTGAATAAGCCGGTTTACTTGTCTTGGGCTCATATATTGGATTACAACGTCCACATCTCCGATATCAATTCCAAGCTCCATGGAAGATGTGCACACGAGGGCTTTTATCTTGCCTTCTTTCAAAGCCCTCTCTGCAATTATCCTCGCTTCTCGTGAAAGACTGCCATGATGAACTTCTGCCGGTTTGCCCCACGCTTTCAATCGGTGGGCAAGAATCTCAGCGAACTGCCTCGTGTTTGTGAAAATCAATGCTCTCTCATGCTTTTCCACTATCTCCCAGAGAACCCTCAGCCTTGTGGCAACGTCGAGAGAAATGCTTAAGCTGTTTGAGAGCTCAAGATCTTTCTCATCAGGCTGCGGAAAGAGGACTTTAATTTTGTAGTCCTTTTCAATCTTTGGCTTTACGACAACATCGGCTTTGAGCCATGCTTTGATTTCCTCTTCGTTCCCAACGGTTGCCGAAAGGCCAATTCTCTGAAAATCTGCAACTTCAGCAAGCCTCTCGAGGGACAGGCTGAGCTGGACGCCCCTTTTGTTGTCAACAAGCTCCACTATCTCGTCAATCACCACAAACTTAATGTTTTTGAGGGCTTTTCGAAAAGACTTCATCGTGAGTATTACTCCGAGCGTTTCGGGGGTTATGATGAGCAGGTGGGGAGGGTTTTTCACCTGCTGGGCTTTTTTGTACGATGATGTGTCCCCATGTCTGACCTCCACATTGAGTCCGAGCTTTTCCCCCCACCACAGCAATCTATCCAGTAAGTCCCTATTGAGGGCTTTCAATGGAGCAATGTAGAGAGCAGAAACAGGGGCCAATCCTTCTTCTAAAATTGCGTTAAAAACAGGAAGCACAGCAGCCTCGGTTTTTCCACTTCCTGTGGGTGCTATGATTAAAACGCTCTTCCCTGAGCTAACTTCTTCAAAAGCCCTTATTTGGAGCTCATTAAGGCCCCCGAACTTTTCTTCTATGGCCTTTTTTAAAAGTGGATGCATGTTAAGAATTCATGAGGAGTGTTTATAACTCTAACCTAAACCTGTGCCCTATAGCTTATTCTGACAGTATCGTTCTCTTTAGACAAAGCTCCTTTGCCTAATCATATGCCCGCCCAATGTAATTCTCAAAGTCCTCAGATTTCCGCAGGTGTATTTAGCCTCGTTTGGATTGCCGGAACAACAGCATTCTTTCTACACTCTTCCAAATCATATCTTTAATTCCTGACCAATTATTAACTTTTATAAACCATATATCAACCGATACATCGGTGATGAAAATGAAAGTTGCGAGAAACGAGGGAACCTATGACATTGCCTATGCCAAGAGGGCAATGCTGGTCGTGGTAATCCTTCCTCTGCTAGTTATGTACACCGAAGCAATGCTGACTCCAGCATTACCAACAATACAGAAAGAGTTTGGAGTAAACCCAACGACGTCAGCTGGGTGCTTACCATTTACCTCCTTGTCGGGACTGTAAGCGTAGCACTTTTTGGAAAACTCGGCGACATGTACGGGAAAAAGAGAATGTTCCTCGTAGCCCTCGGCTTTTACACACTGGGAGTTATTCTCAACGGATTCGCACAGAGCTTTCAGTGGCTCCTAGTAACAAGAGCTATTCAGGGCTTTGGTATGGCAATATTCCCGTTAGCCTTCTCCCTAGTTCGTGAGGAGTTTCCTCCCAAGATGGTACCCCAAGTTCAGGGAATGATAAGCGCGATGTTTGGTGTGGGCATGGTAATCGCACTTCCCCTTGGCGCTTACGTAACCCAGAACTTCGGCTGGCGCTGGACTTATCACTCGGCGGCACCTTTTGCAATCATTATGTTCATATTAGCCTGGAAAATCCTCCGTGAGAGCCGCTATATTAACCCCGGAAAGCTTGACTGGCCCGGAGCGCTCATCCTCGTATGGGCCGTTGTGCCGGCTCTTGTGGCTGTGACAAGAGCACCTAACGTTGGCTGGAAAGCCGAACAAACCATCGTGCTTTTCGTAGTGTCCATCATCGGACTCATTGCACTCTACCTCTGGGAGAAAAGAGCCGATAATCCACTCATTCCACTTGACATAATCTCCTCTAGAAACCCTGCCATAGTGAACCTTGGTATAATGTTCGCGGCCTTTGGAATCTCTATGATGAGCCAGGCAAACACCTACATATTCCAGATGCCCTCACCATACGGCTTCGGCAAGACGATACTCCAGAGCGGCCTGCTCATGACTCCCCAAGCATTAGTGATGCTTATTGTTGCTCCTCTAGCGGGAAGGATAATGCCAAAAGTGGGAGCCAAGCCCCTTGCCTTAGCCGGAGCGTTGATCGCAAGTTCCGGACTTGGAATACTTGCGAAGTATGCCCCAGAGCTTCCGCCAAACCATCTCTGGGCATTTATAGCGATGATAACTTACGTTGGCGCGGGAATAACCTTGATGAACATCTCTTTAATCAACATCCTTGTCTTCAGTGTCCCGCCAAGGGTCATGGGAGTTGCAACGGGAGCGAACAGCCTCTTCAGAAATTTCGGCTCTACTTGGGGGCTGTTTCGTAAATAGTTAAAATCGTAAAGTTTGTTGGGGTTTGTAGGGCGAAATTTTTAAATATTTTTATGGAGTGTTTTGTAGTGATGGGCAGTCCTCGATATGTGGGGTTTGTCAAGCCCGAATGGGGACTGTCGAGAGCCTTGAAGATGTGGGGAGTCTCCGTTCCCCCCGAAAGCCCCACGATGAAGGTTAGAGTGGGGAAGGTCAGCCGTAGTGACGTTTACAAACTTTACGCAAATTACGGCTGACCAGAACGCCAGCAGTAGCAGGAACAGTGATGAGTACTTACTATGTCCTAGCCCAAATTCCAGGTGTTCCAGTGCCTATCAAGATACCCACAACTAGGGCTTATGAAGTACTCTTTGGTGGTGCAACAACCGTCTATCTGCTCCTAGCAATTCTGGTGCTGGCAACAAGAGAAGTCATGAAAAGAGGAAAGATTCACGAAGTAGAAAACGAGGGAGAAAAAGAAATAACCGTTGGTTGATCTCTTTTTTATTCCCCTCTATATGCCCTCAAATACAGCTCTTTCATATCTTCAACACTTGGCTCTACCGGGTTGAAGTTGACCAGGGGGTCTGCATAGGCCTTCTTTGCCATCTCATCCAGCTTTGCCATGAAGGTCTCCTCGTCTACAAGCTCGCTGAGCTTGGGCACTCCAAGCATTTCGTTAAACTCTTTGATAACTTCGACCAACTCTTCAGCGGTGTTGAACCCTATTTCCTTTGCTATCTCAGTGTATTTCTTCCGTGCATAGTCGCTTTTCATGTTGAACTCAACCACATATGGAAGGAAGATAGCATTGAGCAACCCATGGGGACCGATCCATGCGGCTTTGTGACTTAGGCTGTGGCATATTCCGAGACGTGCATTCAAGAAAGCTATCCCCGCCATTGTTGCCGCATAGTGGATTTTCTCTCTTGCGGTTTCATCGCCATTAACGGACAGCGGAAGCCACTTAAAGACGGTTTTTATGGCTTGTATCGCCATCGCATCGCTGAAGGGCGTGGCTGCTGTCGTAGTATAAGCCTCAATTCCATGGACAAGAACGTCAAGCCCGCTGTTTCTTGCAACTTCTCTCGGCATAGTCCTGGGCAACCTTGGATCCAAAATAGCATATTCCGGGGCAATTTCAAATGATACGAAGTTGTATTTTATGCCATCTTTCTTGAGAACGCTTGCCGCTGAAACTTCACTCCCAGCACCGCTTGTAGAGGGTATTGCTACCAAGGGAGTCTTGAGTTTGGGAATAACTTTGGAAGGCTTTGTAAACCTGTCGAGGAATGCGATTTCCTCAAAGCTCAGCTCTGGAGCATCGTAAAACACTTTTATCGCCTTCGTGATGTCGATTACGCTCCCGCCTCCCAAGGCTATGAGTAAGTCCGGAGAAAACTCTCTAACCCTTGGCATCAGCTCCTCAACGTCCTCATAGCTTGGCTCTGCCGGCAGTTCTGTTATGGCATCCACCTCAGCCCCAGCTTCCTCTACATAGTCCATAACTTCATTCAGAAAGCCATGAATGCGCATTGACTTGCTTGAAAGGATTAAAACCCTCTCGTAACCCTTTGCAATGCTCTCCACATATCTAAGACTTCCCTCTCCGAGTGCTATCCTCGTTTTTAAGCCGAAGAACTTCATATCCCATCACCAAAAATAAATTGGGGTGGAAATATTTAAATCCTAAGGCTATTCAAAGAGCTTCTTCAAGTTCTTCTCAAACGGCGGATAAACGACTCCTCTGTCCGTGATTATTGCCGTGAGGTATTTGTGGGGGGTTACGTCAAAGGCCGGGTTGTAGACGTCAACATCAGGGGCTATTTTGCATCCTCCACAGGTTAGGACTTCTTCCTTGGGCCTTTCCTCTATTGGAATCTCCTTGCCGCTTTTGAGGTTCATGTCTATGGTTGAGAGCGGTGCTATGGTGAAGAAGGGTATTTTGTGCTCTTTCGCAAGCACGGCCAGAGAGTAAGTACCTATTTTGTTGGCAAAGTCTCCATTGGCAACTATTCTGTCAGCACCGACTATTATCGCATCCACCATTCCCTGCTGCATCACAAAGCCCGCCATGTTGTCGCTTATCAGCTTTAGTGGAATCCCATCGTAGTGGTACTCCCAGGCAGAGAGCCTTGCGCCCTGAAGAACCGGTCTAGTCTCATCAACCCACAAAAGCTTGAGCTTGCCCTCTTTGTGCATAACTCTAAGCGCAGCCCCTACAGTTCCGAGGTGGACTGTGGCTAAGCTCCCCGCGTTGCAGTGGGTTAGGATATTCCCCTCAGGGAGGATTTCCGCCGCATAGTGACCCATCCTGAGGTTCGCTTCGACATCTTCATCCGCTATTTTGTGGGCTTCCTCCACGATTAGCCTTTTTATCTCCTCTAAGCTGTCCTCTCTGTGCTCCTCTACAAGGTTCTTAATCCTATTTAGTGCCCAGAAGAGATTCACTGCTGTCGGACGGGTATTCTTAAGGGTCTCAAATGCTCTATAAAATTCCTCAAAGAACTCCTCCTTGGTTTTTGCCTTGCTTTTCTCCGCAAGTAGAGCCAGCCCATAGGCAGCAGTTGCACCTATTGCTGGAGCCCCACGAACCTGAAGGGTCTTTATTGCTCTGGCGACTTCCTCAACGGTAGTCAACGCGATCACTTTAAACTCTCTCGGAAGCAGAAGCTGGTCAATAATGTAGACTTTCCCTTCCCTGAACTCCACACTTCTCGGGAGCTTTGTAAGTTCTTCGGGCTTGTACTTTATCTCCATCTTCACCACCTCTAGTTCTTTTCAGTTCAAGTGATTTAAAGTTTGCTTTGTGCAAGAATGCAAAGCCGTCAGTGGCAGGTATTACCAAAAAGTCTGTTTTCACCAGCTTAATTTGCATATAAAGGCAATTCAGAGCTAGCTAAACAATAATAAACACTCACAAACGGTGTTTAACGATAACTCAATAAATTTCCGATAACAGGGCTCTTTTTTGAACTAACAAAAACGAAACAAAACGATTTCAGGAAAAAAGCTTAAATATCCGTTTTTCACTACAATAAACTGGGTGATAAGCCATGATTAGGAGAAAAGTATGCGTATGGCTCGTTAGTGCTTTGCTTTTAGCAAGCATTATACCGGCAACCAGTGCAACTAATGGAACCTTGCCTTACACGGCAATACTTGTTAGCGATAACGAAGCAGATTTGACTCTGGCTCAAAGGCTCGGAGAGGCTCTGAACGCTTCAGTTATTGTAACCCCATGGGGAGTATATGATCCAGGCGTTACGGCGGAAATAATAAGCACAGCCGTTCTGCCTACCCGTAAAGTGTGTGTAGAGTGTTAATTTCGTAACGGGTGGGCTTCCCTCCTCCCGTCTTCATTGGCTGGCTTTCGGGGGGAACGGAGACTCCCCACATCTTCAAGGCTTTCAAACGAATATTCCAACTCCCAACAACATCCCTATCAGCCTCAAAACCACACTCGCATTTTAAAACCCTATACCCATTCGGGCTTAACTTTCCCCCACATATCGGGCACAGGGATGAAGTGCGAGCAGGATTAACAAAAACCACACTCACACCCTTCAACTTGGCTTTATACTCAATAATGGCTTGAAGCCTTCTAAAACCCCACCTGTGCAAGCGACCGTTCATTTCAGCCGAATACCTTATTGTGTTCCTGATTTCCGTTAAGTCTTCAAGAGCAATACCACCATACTTTTCCGCCAGTTCAACAATCTTATTGGCTAATTTGTGATATAAATCATTTATCCTGTTTCTCTCCCTCATCCCATATTTTTCCAAAAGCTCTTTCCTCTTTTTACCCGTTTTTAGCTTCTTCTGGATTCTCCTTCTCTTCAAGAAGTAGCCCGTTCTAATCTCCCTCTCGTGAGTGATTATCTGAATGAATTCACCGTTTGGAAGGCTAATTGTAACGTTGTTCTCGTTCAAGTCCACGCCGACAACGGCCTTCGGCTCTCCAACCTCAACCTCCCTGGAGAACACTACGTGAAGGAAAACTCCTTTTGGATTTTTAACAAGCCACGCTTGGCCGACCTTCCAGTTCCTGAACTTCCCGTGGTGTTTTGCCGGGTAAAACTCCAGTTCCAGCCTTCCACTTGGAGTTGAGAGCTTGATAATTCCCTCTTCAAGGTTGAGTTTGAAAAGATGATCATCCAGCATTATTACTTGCTTTTTGAAAATGGGTTTTCCATTAGCTTTTCCTTTTCTCTTCCTCTTCCTGTAACTCTTGTAGATTGAGGTAGCCATTTGACAGGCCGTGTGAATGTAATGGCTTGGTAGTTCTGGATGTTCTCTCCGGAGGGTCTTGTAGGTTTCTTTCTTCAACCTGTAGAAGCTTGTAATGTTGTTTTCAAAAGTGTGGGTGAGTAAAAAGTTCACGATTTCTTGGTAAAGGGTGAAGAGGTCTTCTAACCCTTCGGGTTCTGTTTTGAGTTTGAATTTTGCCGTGAGTTTAATAGTCTCACTTGGCATTTTCCAGCTCCTCTTTGGTTTTCTTGATCCAGTCTTTAATGGCTTCTTCTATTGCCACACTCAGAACGCCTCTCTTGTTCCCATAACGCTGGATAGCCACTTTTTTAAATTCCTCTAAGGTTTCCTCACTAATAACAAAGGTCGCCTTAGGCACACTAAACCACCCATTAAAAAATACTAAGTCAAAATATTTAAACTTCACGCTTTTAACCATTTAGAGAACAGCCCAGACAAGGTGCTAATAATCGGAGGGCCAGCAGCAGTGCCAAGAAACTATGAAGATGACCTAAACGAAATGGAGATAGGATGGGTCAGAATATGGGGCAACGACAGGTACGAAACAAATATTCAGGTGCTTCAGTACATTTTAGAGAACTATCCAGAGCTCTTGGAGGGCACTAAGATAGTCATCGCCCACGGAAGAGACATAGGGGCTATCAAAAAGGCAGAGATTGAAAAGGCATTCCCCATATATGTAGACGCCAACAGAACCGAGAACCAGACCCAGATACTGGCAACAATCAGAGTAACATCAGTGGTGATCATAAAAACACCATATTCAGAAAACATAACCGAGAGAGTTAGAAATGAAATAAGAAACAGAGTTAGGGCAAACATTACTGACGAGCAGGCAAACATAACTGCAGAGATAGTATGGGAAGCCATAGAAATTGCGGAAAATAAGACATTACTCGCTAGGAAATTGTTGGAGAACAGCACTACTACGCTCCCGGCTGCGGAAAGACTTTTAGAGCTTGCCACTAAAGAAATTGAGAGAGCTAGGGAAGCTTATCAAAGTGGAAACTACGGAGAAGCTTACGGACAGGCAATAGCTGCAAAAGCCCACGCGGAAGGTGTGATCAGAATGGCAAGCGAACAAATACAGCTGGCGCTGAAAACAAATCAAACTTTGAGGGTTAGGGTCAGAATAGAAAAACTGAGCAGCATTATAGAAAGATTTGAAAGCATTGGGCTCAATATGACAGAGGAAAAAGGACTGCTAGAGAAAGCAAGAGAGGCGTATGAAAAAGGAAACTACCAAGAGGCCGAACAGCTGCTCAACCAGCTAAGAAACATGGTTAGAGAAAGATTCCACGGGGAAAAGCTCATGATTAGAGAGAGATGGAGAGAAAGGATAGGGGCTCCAATAGCGAGCAGACCATAACATACAGCACCAAATTATTAAACCTCTGCTTTTCTTTTTATAATTCGGTGAGTCTTATGAAAATCTTTATCACAGGCTTACCAGGAGTGGGCAAAACAACCCTCGCCCTAAGAGTTGCCGAGGAACTGAAAGCCTACAACTTAAAAATTGGTGGCTTTATAACACAGGAAGTGAGAGAAAAGGGTAGAAGGGTTGGATTCAAAATTAAAGCCCTCGACACAGGTGAAGAAGGTATATTGGCCTGGGTTGGAGAGGGCTATCCGAGAGTGGGGAAGTACGTTGTGAATCTTGAGGATTTAAACCGCGTTGGGGTCTCTGCAATAAAAAGGGCTCTTGAGGATGCAGACCTCATAATAATCGACGAAATCGGTGCAATGGAATACAAGAGCAGGGAGTTTGCAGAAGCGGTGGAAAAAGCTGTTAAGAGCGAAAAACCACTTTTAGCGACAGTCCACAGAAATTATGCCATGCGATTCAGGGACTACGGAAAGCTTTACGTTTTAACACCTGAGAACAGGGAGCATATAAGGCAGGAAATCGCTGACAGCCTGAAGACCCTTCTAAAGCTTTAAACTTTTTATTCCCAAGCAACAATTACCCTCTGCCCTTCCACATCCACTATTTTCGCTTTTACACCATATACCCCCTCCAGAACCTCTGGGGTTAGGGCGGAAGATTTGCCGCTCCACTGAATCTGCCCTTTATTTAGAACTACAACCCTGTCTGCATAGTTCAAAGCAAGGTTTAAGTCGTGCATAACAGCCACAAGGATTTTCTCGTCTTTGATGCCCTTCAAAAGATTCATTATCCGGAGAGCGTGATTGATATCAAGGTGGGAAGTTGGTTCGTCAAGCAACATAACATCACTTCCCTGAGCTAAAGCCCTCGCTATCAGCACCAGCTGATATTCTCCCCCACTCAGCTTTGTTACAAGCTCTTTCCTTCTCTCCCACATTCCCACCTTTCTTAATGCTTCTTCCACGCTGCCCCTAGTTGCATACGTGCCGAGCTCGACAAACTCTTCAACTGTAAACGCAAACTCTGGAAACGAACTTTGCGGAACATAAGAAATGTACTTCGCTCGTTCTCTGGGCTTTAAACTTAACAAATCCAGACCGTTTAGCCTGACATATCCAGAAGGCTTTAAAATTCCAACTAAACATTTCAGAAGGGTTGATTTCCCGGCACCATTGGGCCCTACAATTGCTAAAAGCTCTCCCTTTCTAGCTGAAAACTCCACATCCTTTAAAATCTGCTTTTCGCCATAGGAAAATGACACATTAACCTCAAGCTTATCCAAACAGCTCACCCCTCTTTTTCTTTATGAGGAGATACAGGAAAAACGGGGCTCCAAAGAGAGCTGTAATAATTCCCACCGGAACTTCTGCTGGTTTTAGGATTATTCTGGCAAATATGTCGGCAAAAACCATTAAAGTCCCCCCAAAAAGGGCCGAAGCGGGTAAAAGTCTCTTATGATTCGGGCCAAATACTATCCTCATGGCATGGGGACTTATCAAACCCACGAAACCTATTATCCCGCTGGTAGCTACGGCAAAAGACGTCAAAAGAGATATGACACCAATCACTATTTTTCTGTAGCGGTTTATATCGAGCCCCATCGAAATGCTCTCCTCTCCTAAAAGGAGCAGATTTAACTCCCTCCAGCTGAAAAGCAAAATACTAACTCCTACCACACACGAAAACAAAACCATTTTGACGTCTCCCCAATCGGATCCGTTAAACGTCCCCATAAGCCAAAAGATCGCATTGTGGATTCTGTCTCTCCCCACATAGAGGAAGTAAGACGTTAAAGCATTTGTAAAAAACCCTAAGGCGATTCCAGCCAAGAGCAGCGTGTCCACTGGGATGTGACCATTAACCTTTGCAATCCTATACACCACAACAACTGCCAAGAAAGCACCCACCAATGCAAAAACACTCATATATTGGGGGAAATATAAAGCGGCCAGTGAAGCTCCAACTGCAGCTCCTCCACTTATCCCTATTATATACGGATCTGCAAGCGGGTTTTTAAAGAGAGCCTGAGAAGCTGTGCCAGCTGATGCCAAGCTTACTCCAACAAGGTACGCCAATAAAACCCTAGGCAATCTTATTTGGAGAACAATGTAGCTGTTCCCATTAAGCGAGTTTGGATCCAAAAATGCCCCCTTTAGAGTATCCCAACTGAACGCAGAAAGAATATCTTGAAAAGGTATCTTTACTGGGCCAACGGCTATCCCCAAAAGGATGAGGGCTACTGATGATAGGACTAGCAGGGCAATTTTCTTCATGATTACCACTGGATTATTTATCCAAAACGGGGTATAAAAAGTTATCCTCCTCTAAGCTAAAGAAGGTATAAATACAGTTAATGCATAACACAATATAGGTGATCTCATAATGAAGAAAGCTTTAAGTCTCGCCCTATTTTTGCTCTTAGCTATGTCTAACTTTACAGTAGGGCAGGTATTAATAGAAAACCCACAACCGTCTCTGGTAATCCTCGGAAACCCCTACCCGAAGTACTTCTCAATACCCGAAGGAGAGGAGTACACTGCATATTTCTATGTTATTGAGGATTTGGACATTGAAGAAGTCACTTTCTATTATAGAATAAATTACGGTGAATGGCAGATAAGGCCAGTAAAAACCGCCACCATAAATGAAAACGAGGAAATATACAACTCGATAGTCGGCAGGATATATAACAGATCAGCAATCCTGAGGACATTTTACGGGAAAGCAACTATCCCCTCACAAAAAGCTGGGAGTGTAGTGGAGTTCAAGGTAGCTGTAAAAGATAAGGAAGGTCATGTAAGCGAGAGTATCATTGGAAAATATTTTGTCGTAAAGCCCTCAGAGAAGCGCGTGCTCATCGTTGATCCCTCCGTAAGAGAGGAGCTTTTCATGGAAGGAGCGGAGAACATAGAACTCCTTGTCAACGCAACAGAGATATATCCAGTGGATCTAAGTGACTACAAAGAAGAGCTCGATAGAGTAAAGCCATTCCTCAATCATTCAAGATTCTTAAAACGGCACCACTGGGAGTACCTCGCGCAGTATTACAATATCACAATAGTTTCCCCAGAAGAGCTTGCAACTGCTCTTAAGGAAGTTCAGCCTAAAGTCGTGATTTTATCCAACCTATGGCTAAAAAGATGGGAGATTAAGGATGTCCAAGGCTTAATCAGGTATCTTAGAGAAAACAACGCAGGGATAGTCGCAACTCACGGAACGTTATTCGACGGGGCTGTTTACGATGGTGAGAAGCTGATCCAGATAGGGCCTGTCTCCCATATAGGAACATTTGATGCCTATGAAAAGGGAAGCCTAGCAACATTGCTTGGTTTTGAGCTCCTACCAGTAATAGAGGAAGCTAAAAAAGAAAGTGCCGAAAATGGAAACTATGCAATATTTGAAATCCCAACTATACTGCCGTTCATTCCTTCTGCAGAGAGACTCATTATCAAAAACATAGGCCTCATAAAAAGTGTCTCATCCATTGAGTTCTCCAACGCGACTGATTCTGCATTTGGATGGCAGTACATTTTACCCCCAGAGAGTTTAAACTTCGCCAGAGATGCGATAAGAGAAAAGAAAACCGTAGAAAAGGATAAGATACTGGAGTTCTTCAGTCTCCAAGAGAAAATATTCGGTCATTCAAAACCAGCCAGAGGGGTATATGCACTGGACTTCCCGCTTGTTGATGCCCTGAAAAATCTAAGGTTTACAGATGATGATATACAACTCCAAGTAGGGGGCACTGGAGTGACTCTAACCCCCAACCGTCCGGTAATCGAGAGAGTTCGTCTGCTGAGTGCAATAAACAGGGACATTGTGAACCTGGATGCCATTTCAAAAGATTACCTCTCTGCAGTTATAACAAGGGATGAGAAATACCGCGGAGATGGGATAAGGAGTGTCTATATCTCCTTTGAAATAGAGGCTGGTGGAGAAGAAGAGCTGCTGGCCCTAAAAGACATTGTGGAGTGGGCATCAAACTTTGAACCAATAAAGACTTTTGCGCCAATTGTTCAAGTAACAGTGCTATCCAACGATATTGACTGGAACATAAAAGGGCAATACATCAAAGAACACTTCGAAAAGATGGGAGCAACGGTAACAAGGGCAAAGCCAGAAGAATTTGAAACCTACAAAAAGAATAAAATCATAATAATCCTCGGCGGTCCCAAAGCCTATGATGGAGTTGGTGAATACGTAAAGCAGGTCTTGGATGAGAACGAACAAGAAAAGGTAATCAACGGAAAACAGGGAATCTTCATAAAGAGAGACGTCTGGGAGAGAGGGCAGATAGTAATAGTGCTGGCTGGAAAAGATAGGTACCAAACAGGGGAGAAAGTGTTGACGTATTCAGAGGGAGTAAATGAAGATTATGTAAACCTGCTTGCAGAATTTTTAACAAGCTGAGATCTTAGATGAGTTTCGTTTCTTTTTTCTTTTTAAATACTGAAAGCCTGACATCCCAAAACAACATAAAACACATGCGAGTTTTGATGGAATTTTCTCAGAAAAGTTTTTTATGGTGCCCCGGCCGGGATTTGAACCCGGGGCGCGGGCTCGAAAGGCCCGCATGTTTGACCGGGCTACACCACCGGGGCGTCCAATATCCTAACGTTGAGATGTATTTAAAAAGTTTTCGCTCAAAACCCTTTTAAGCACCAATCTAATGGAGGTAGTGAGAAAGATGAGAGGGGTAAAAGTTCCAAAAAAAGAAGCTGAAAAAGTAAGAAAACAACTCTTAGAGCTCAATCTGCTCGATATTAACTTTAAAGTCAAACATCAGGGGGATTTCGTGATATTTCCAGTGAAGGATAAAATAGAGGGCTTTGAAATAGTTGAAACAACATTTGAAAAAGCAATCAGGCGACCTCAAAGCTATCGGGAAGTTGTGGATATTCCAGAAGAACTTTTTCCTCTCTTGCCCTCGTCCTTTGACATAATAGGAGACATAGCTATAATAGAACTTCCTGAGGAGCTCTTCCCCTATGGGGAAAACATTGGAAAGGCAATACTGAAGGTACACAAACATATAAAGGCTGTTTTTGCAAAAGGAAGCAAGGTTCTTGGGGAGTACAGGGTGAGGGAACTCATACACCTTGCCGGTGAGAAGAGAACCGAGACAGTTCACAGAGAAAATGGGATAAGACTAAAACTGGACGTTGCGAAAGTGTACTTCTCCCCAAGGCTTGCAACAGAGAGAATGAGAGTCTTTGAGAAGACCAGAGAAGGAGAAGTCATTTTTGACATGTTTGCAGGCGTTGGGCCGTATTCAATCCTCCTCGCAAAGAAGGCAAAGATTGTTTTTGCGTGTGATATAAACCCATGGGCAATAAGATATTTAGAGGAGAACAAAAAGCTGAATAAAGTTGAAAACGTTGTTCCCATCCTTGGAGACGTGAGAAAGGTGGCAGGCCAGATAGAAGCCGACCGTGTGATAATGAACCTCCCCAAGTTTGCACACGAATTTCTAAGGGAAGCAATAACAAGCGTCAAAAGAGGCGGAGTTATCCACTATTATGGATTTTCACACGAAGATAACCTCTTTGACGAACACATAGAAATGATAGAGAGGGCTGCAGAAGAGCTTGGAAAAAGCGTGAAGATTCTCGAAAAAAGGAAGGTAAGACCGTATGCTCCGTATCAGTTTAACATCGCGATTGATTTTGCCGTGTTTTGAGATTAGCTTTTCTCAAAACTTTCCTTGAGTTTTGGTTTGGGCTCTGCAAGGCTTATTGTGCTGTTTGAGCTCTTTATGCCCAATCTGTTTAGTGCTCCTGCAGGCGAGGGAGCTGCTTTTCTTTCTTCCTCAACTTTCCAGTCAATCTCGTCTCCAATTTCAGCGTTTAAATACTCGATAACTCCCACCGGAGCCTCAATTATGTACTTAGCGCTTTCTCTCGGCACGTAAACCCTCCACGGGCGAGCCCTTTTTAAGTCAACAACCTCCTTTGAAGAGTTCAAGAAGATGACATCTATGCTCTGGAGCATGAAAAACATGTGGATTGAGGCATTTATCCTTGTCTCAGCCGGCAAAATGAACACAAGAGCATAATCTATGGTCGGTTTTAACATTAGCCCCTTAAATCTTCTAAAAAACGTATCCGCAACTCTAACTTTTCCATTCCAGGTCTTGCCCTTTGTTTTGTTTATCAACATATCAAATGAGAGTAAGTCCCCTTCTAAATAAGCCTTGCGACAATTTCAGTTGAAAATTTTTTCAGTTATTAACCTTCGGTTTAAAAAATAGTTATAAACCAGAAGTTGCCAACTATAATGTACAAACCAAAGCATATGTACAAGGTGGTGCATTATGGGGTATAAGATAACAAAAAAAGAGAACCTGAGTGCAATTGACTTTTTTATGGAGGTTGAAGCCCCCCATATAGCGAAATCTTGGAAAGTTGGGCAGTTTGTCGTTTTAATAGTCGACGAAAAAGGAGAAAGAGTTCCAATGTCAGTCTATTATGCCGACAGAGAAAATGGGAGAATAGGCATGTTCATTAGAAGACATGGAGTGACAACTTTCAAGCTCTGGTATGAGAAGAAAGTTGGAGATGAAATTCTAAGCATAGCCGGACCTCTTGGAAAGCCAATTGAAGTTAAGCACTATGGAAACGTGGTTTTTGCAGCTGATGCGGTATGTGCTCAGGCAGAAGCTTATGCTACACTCAAGGCCATGAAGGAAGCGAGCAACTACACTATAGCCATCCACAGCTTTGAGAACAAGGCCAACACGTATCCGGAGGAGTACCTCGCAAAGCCAGTTGCTGATGAATTTTACATCACAACAGAAGACGGCAGTGTTGGGAGAAAAGGCCACTATCTGGACATTCTAAAGGAACTCATTGAGCAGGATAAAGTCGATATTGTTTTTGCTGGTGGAAAGCTCGGTTCGCTTAAGAAGCTCGCAGAGCTGACGAGGCCCTATGGAATCCCCACGATAGTAACGGTCAGGCAGATAATGGTCGACGGGACAGGCATGTGCGGCTCTTGCAGGGTTCTCTACGATGGGGAGATAAAGTTCGCATGCAGGGACGGGCCAATGATGGACGCACACAAGATAGACTGGGACGACGCCATAAAGAGGAACGCCCGCTTTGCGGAGCAGGAAAAACTTGCGAGAGAAATATACCTTGCTAAATTGAGGGAGAAGGGGGTGATTTAAATGGCTGGACCCAAACTTATCAAAGAGCGCGTTCCAACGCCAGAGGTTCCAGTTGAAGAAAGGGTAAAGAGCTTTGTTGAAGTAAATTTGGGTTACGACTTTGTCTCCGCGGTTAAGGAAGCTGAGAGATGCCTGCAGTGCAACCCCGCGCCATGCATTCAAGGATGTCCCGTTCACATAAACATTCCGGGCTTCATAAAGGCCCTCCGCGAGAACGCTGAGAGCCCCGAAGAGGCCGTTAAAAACGCTCTCCGCATTATATGGGACGACAACACTTTACCTGCAATTACCGGTAGAGTATGCCCCCAAGAAGAGCAGTGTGAAGCCCCTTGTGTCATGGGCAAAGCGGGAGAGCCCATCAACATCGGTAAGCTCGAGAGGTTTGTTGCTGACTACGCGAGGAAGCACGGCATAGAAAAGGAGCTTCTCAAGGAGTTTACCTCCACAGAGAATGGAGTAAAAGGAAAGGTAGCAGTAGTAGGCTCAGGGCCAGCGGGCTTAACATGTGCTGGAGAATTGGCAAAGATGGGCTACAAAGTAACAATTTTTGAAGCTCTCCACAAGCCCGGAGGAGTTCTTGTTTATGGCATCCCAGAATTCAGGCTCCCAAAAGAAATTCTCGACAGAGAAATAGCCAAACTTAAGGAGCTTGGAGTGGAGATAAAGCTCGATCACATAGTAGGAAAAACGGTGACCCTCGAAGAGCTTCTTGAGGAGTACGATGCAGTCTTCATAGGAACCGGTGCCGGAACACCAAAGCTCCTCAACATCCCCGGCATACTCCTCGATAGAATTTATACCGCCAACGAGTTCCTGACCAGAATAAACCTCATGAAGGCCTACAAGTTCCCAGAATACGATGAGCCCATCTCCATAGGAAAGAAAACCATCGTGATTGGAGCCGGGAATACAGCTATGGATGCAGCTCGTTCCGCTCTCAGGATGGGAAGCGAAGTTACCATCGCCTACCGTAGAGGAAGAGAGGACATGACCGCCCGTATTGAAGAAATCAAGCACGCCGAGGAAGAGGGTGTTAAGTTTGAGTTCTTCCTCAATCCAGTGGAGTTCATCGGTGACGAGAACGGGAAGGTCAAGGCCGTTAAATTCGAGAAGATGAAACCACTTGGGGAAAAGGACAGCAAGGGCAAGAGGAAGATAGTGGGGACCGGTGAATACATCACGCTTGAAGCTGATACAGTCATAATAGCTATCGGCCTTGAGCCCAACAGAATAATAAGCGAGGAGGCAACAGCTCTAAAGACTAACCCTGACGGCACCCTTGTGGTGGATGAAAACCTTATGACAAGCATTCCCGGAGTTTTTGCGGGCGGGGATGCCATAAGAGGAGAAGCAACCGTTATCCTGGCTATGGGAGACGGAAAGAAGGCCGCGAAGGCGATAGACGAATACATCCAGAAGAAGCGTCTTCCGGCTTAACTTTATTTCAATTTATTTTTGGGCACGACAAAAAATAAAGGGGTTAAAGTTCCCCGTTTTTGGCTTTTTCACCAAGCTCAAACCCCTTTCTGAGGGCTTTTAGGTTTATGTTTTCGGTTCCTTTTGGCACTGAATCGAGGACGGCTTTTTCTATGGATTCCTCGCTCACAACAGAAGTAAGCTTGACGAGAACTCCAAGGGTTAAAATGTTCATTGTTAAGCTCAAGCCAGTCGTCTCTTCCGCTACCTTAGTTAGAGGAATTGCGAAAACCTTGAAGTTTTTCTCGAGCTCTTCGTTTCTGTTGGGGACTAATTCCTTCTCGAGTATTACAATCCCTCCTTTCTTTACGAGCGGTAAGTACTTCTCATAAGCCTGCTGGGAGAGCAAAACCGCACAATCTGGGGCCATTACCTTTGGATAGTCTATAGGCTCATCACTTATCACAACCTCAGCTCTGCTAGCACCTCCTCTTGACTCTGGCCCATAAGCCTGTGTTTGAACTGCGTAAAGGCCCTCATAAACTGCCGCCGCTCTTCCAAGGATGACGCTGGCCAGTATAACTCCCTGTCCTCCAAAGCCACCTATAAGGACTTCTTTCCTCATTCTTCCCACCCCATTATTTTCTTTGCTCTCCTCTTGTAGGCTTCGTATTCCTCTACCAAGCTCGGTCTGTCCCTGTCCACGAACTCTCCGATGACGACTTTGCCCTCGAGCTCCTCAGGAGGCATGTCCTTTGCTTTGCTTATGGGGACAGTTATCTTCTGATACCACTTTATGAGCTCCGGGGCTGTTTTGAGCTTATTTCTTCTTCCAAAGCTTATTGGACATGGGGATAGGAACTCCACCAAGGTGAAGCCCCTCTTCTGCAGGGCCTTCTTTATGCTGTTTATGCCTTGAAGGTAGTTGAAAACGCTCCATCTTGCAACGTAGTTCGCTCCCGCAGCAACCGCCAGCTCAGCAATGTCGAATGGATTCTCAAAGCTCCCGTATGGGGCGGTTGTTCCCCTAAGACCCTTTGGAGTCGTTGGTGCCACCTGCCCTCCCGTCATTCCGTAGGTAAAGTTGTTGACGAGAATAACGGTAACATCTAGGTTCCTTCTTATGGCGTGAATCAAGTGATTTCCACCTATGGCTGCGGCATCACCGTCGCCCATAAATGCTATTACTTTGAGGTCTGGATTTGCCATTTTAATGCCGGTAGCAAAAGCCAATGCCCTTCCATGGGTCGTGTGGAGACCATCAAAGTTCACATAGCCGGGAACTCTGGAGGAACAGCCTATACCGCTTACCCACACTATTTCGTCCTGGTTTAGGCCGAGATCATCAATGGCCCTAAGGGTGTACTGCAAAACAGCCCCAATACCACATCCGGGGCAGAATATCGTGGGAAGCATGTCTTTTCTAAGGTATTTGTCCCTAATCTCATAGCTGGGCTTTAGATACATTCTCCTCACCTCAAATCCCTCTTAATTCTCTCCACTATCTCTCCGGGAGTGTGAACTTCGCCACCTATCCTGCTTATGAGCTCGACCTTCGCCTTTCCATTGGCCCCTTCTTTGACCATATGATAAAGCTGACCAAGGTTCATTTCAGCCACGTAAATCCTGTCTACGTTCTCAGCAATCTTCTCTATGAGCTCAAAGTCGAATGGCCAGAGCACGTTGAGCTTGAGTAATCCAGCGTTTATGCCCTCCTTGCGGAGCTCCTTAACAGCCCTCATAGCGGACCTCGCAACAATTCCAAAGCTCACAATTGCAATATCGGCATCCTCCAGCCCGTAAGTTTCATAATCAATGATGTCCTTCTTATTGTTCTCTATCTTACCAACTATGCGCTTTACGAGCCTTTCATGGATCTCTGCATCAACTGTCTTCGGCCTTCCTCTTTCGTCATGCGTCAATCCCGTAACATACGTCCTATGCCCCTTCCCGAAGATTGGCATTGGGGGAACTAAGTCCCCATGAACGTCTCCAAATGGATACTTTGCCTCCTCCTCATTAGCGGGGAGCTTTCTGCAAACTAGCTCAAGCTCATCTGGATGTGGAGCGTAGACTCTTTCCCTCATGTGTCCCACTTCTGCATCCGTGAGTAGTATAACAGGGGTTCTATATTTCTCCGCAAGGTTGAACGCCCTTATTGTCATGTCGAAGGCCTCTTGAACTGTAGCTGGTGTTAAGACTATTAAGCTGTGGTCGCCGTGTGTACCCCAAATGGCCTGCATTACATCTCCCTGAGCCGCCAAAGTAGGTTGGCCCGTTGATGGGCCGCTTCTCTGGACGTTTACCAAAACTAGGGGGGTTTCGGTCATTATTGCATAACCAAGGTTCTCCATCATCAAGCTGAAGCCCGGGCCAGAAGTTGCCGTCATTGCCTTGGCACCGGCCCAAGAAGCACCTATCACGGCGGCAATGCTAGCTATCTCGTCCTCCATCTGAATGCTTACCCCATCAACAAGGGGCATGTAAAGGGACATTGCTTCAAAAATTTCGCTTGCGGGCGTTATTGGGTAGCCGGCATAAAACCTGCACCCGGCTAAGATGGCAGCCCTTGCTATGGCTTCATCGCCTTGAATAAAATCTGCATCACCTACAGGAAATGGATATCTCATTTCAATCCCTCCTCATAACCTATTCTAAAAGCCTTTAGGTTTATTTCCTCCGTCCCCTTGGGGGCTCTTCTCTTTATGGCCATTTCAACACTTTCTTTCTTTACGACATTTGTTTTCGCAACCAGATAACCAAGCGCAACCATGTTAACAGTTAAAGCCAAGCCAGTTTTTTCCTCAGCAAGTCTTGTGAAAGGTGCGCCTACATACTCCCTATCAGGCTTCACAAGGTCGGTGTCAATTATCAAAATCCCATCCTTGCGAAGAGAGTCCTTTGTGGAGTCATAGCCAAGCTGGGCGAGAGCAACAAGAACATCAGCCTTTGTGACCATTAAATCGTAGATTGGTTCCTTTGAGATTATGAGGTCAGCTATAGAATGTCCTCCTCTGCTCTGAGAGCCATAATCTTGAGTCTGAACAACGTTGAGCCCTTCTATAGCAGCTGCTTCTCCAAGGATTATCCCCGCGAGAATGACCCCCTGTCCTCCAATACCCGCAATCCTAATCTGCATCTTCACCACCCAGCCCGTAGTATTGAGCAACCTCATCGATAAGCCTGTTAAGCTCCTCTGTAAACTCAGGCTTTTCTTTACTCACAAATTCCCCGATGATAATTTTGCCCTCAAGCTCTTCAGGGGACATACTCTTTGCCTTGCTTATTGGGACAGCATTCCTTGAAAACCAGCGAAGCATCTCTGCTGGAGTCTTCATCTTGTTCCTCCTTCCAAACTGCACGGGACACTGGGAAACTACCTCAACAAGCGAGAATCCCTTAGTAGCTAACGCTTTCTTTATGCTCTCTATCAGCTGATAAACGTGAAAAGTAGTCCACCTCGCCACATACGATGCACCAGCAGAAGCTACAGTCTCAGCTATTTTCAGCGGGTGCTCAATGTTCCTATAAGGCGTTGTGGTGGTAATTGCCCCGAAGGGAGTCGTTGGTGCCACCTGGCCGCCGGTCATCCCATATATAAAGTTATTGACCAGAATCACAGTTATGTCAATGTTTCTCCTCGCTGCATGGAGGAGATGATTCCCTCCAATTCCCGCCAAGTCCCCGTCACCGCTTATAACAACAACCTTTTTGTCCGGCAAACCCACTTTAACACCCGTTGCAAATGCTATTGCTCTTCCGTGTGTTGTGTGTAATGTGTCAGCAAGAAAGTACGGCGAAGCTATCCATGCCGAGCACCCTATTCCGCTCACGACAACTAAGTCACGGGGGTCAATTTTTAACTGATCCACTGCATTCGCAAAGGCGTTTAATACAGTCCCACCACCACATCCGGGACACAGGGCAGTAGGGAGAGCCTCCTTTCGGAGGTACTTAATCATCTCATACTTCGTGTGAATTGGTTTTGACATACACATCACCTTTAAATATCCAAACACCAACTTTATTCAGCGATGATGAATATCTAATCCGCCGAACGGTGACGAGAACGCTCGGCTGAGCTTTCTATTTCCTTTAAAATTTCTTCTACTGTTAGCGGAACTCCCCCTATTTTGTTCACGCCAATAACTGGAACTTCTTCCCTTACAAAGCGCTGCACCTCAAGTATCATCTGCCCAAGGTTCATCTCGGGCACAAGAATCGTGTGAGCTTTCTTAGAGAGCTCCTTAATTCTCTTTCCCGGGAACGGGTGAACGGTCTTCGGGACAATGAGTCCAGCTCTTATTCCCTTCTTTCTCGCCTCTATTACCGCTCCAAGCGATGGCCTCGCGCTTACGCCCCAGCTCACGAGCAGAATCTCTGCATCGTCGGTGTAGTATTCTTCCCACTTTTGGATTTCCTTCTCGTGAACTTCTATCTTCTTGTGGAGCCTTCTAACCAGGCGATCGTGGACCTCGGGCGTGTAAACATCCCTTAGGCCGTTTTCCTTATGCGTAGAGCCCGTAACGTGGGTGAAGTAGCCGTTGCCAAAAAGCGGCATTGGAGGGATTAAGTCCCCATGAATGTCGCCAAATGGATACCTTGCCTCCTCTTCATTAGCAGGAAGCTTTCTATAGGTTATCTCAACTTCTTCTGGGTCGGGAATTCTTATCTGCTCTCTCGTGTGCCCTATTATCCCATCGGCAAGGAGAATCACGGGTATTCTTAATTTCTCACTCAGATTAAACGCCCTTATTGTTTCCCAGAAGCTGTCCTCCACGCTCGTTGGAGAAATAGCAATTATTGGATGGTCTCCATGAGTCCCCCATCTTGCCTGGAAGAAATCTCCCTGTGCACCTTTTGTTGCCTGACCTGTCGAAGGGCCGCTCCTTTGAACGTCAACTAAAACCAAGGGGGTCTCCGTAAATACTGCATAACCAAGGTTTTCCTGCATTAAGCTAAATCCCGGGCCAGAAGTTGCGGTCATGCTCTTAAGTCCCGTCCAGGATGCTCCAACAACAGCGGCTATGCTCCCTATCTCATCTTCCATCTGGATGTAGTATCCCCTAAGCTTCGGAAGCTCTCTTGCCATTGTTTCGGCAATTTCGCTTGCGGGCGTTATTGGATAGCCAGCATAAAACCTGCACCCGGCAAAAAGAGCTCCATAAGCTATAGCCTCATCGCCCTGCATGAAGTAGTTTCCCTTGGGGTAAAGCTTTTTTAGGAGCCCTATTTGTTCGGGCTCGTCTCCTCGGATTATCATCTTATCACCACTTAACAGCTATTGCGAAGTCCGGGCAGAGAAGCTCACAAAGCTTGCACTTTACGCACTTGTCGGCATGTACTGGAATCGGATAGTGGACACCTTTTTCACTAAGTTCCTGACTCCACTCGAAAACCTTTCTTGGGCACAGCTCAACACAAATGCCGCATCCCTTGCAGAGGAAAGTGTCAACACTTATCTCTACGGCTTCGGTTCTTCCAACGGCCAGATAGTTATCTTTTTTAACTTCGACATTTGCCATAATCATCACCCACGATCTGCTAAGTATTTTTACGTATGTAAAGCATTTAAAGTTTTCGAAAATTTTCTCATCTATCGATAAGTTCGGCCCCCAGGTTGCTTTTTTTGAGGAAATGCCTAACAAACATGCCCACATTGTACAAAAACAATCACCAAACAGTCCTAGTATAGCTTGGAATTCTTGGGATTCAAGTTTACATTTGTAAAGCCAACGGCAGAGTACAATTTAAACAACGGTTAATAACTGCAAAGTCAGGTTCACAGATAGAGAAATCACCCTAGACACAAAATGTACCCCATCATCTAACAATAATTAAAGATGCCCCCTCGACACTTCAACAGAAAAAACAAGCATTGAGAACACAAAGTCCCAACTCTACGCTCTGTGTGGTCATCATATTTGAATCTGCCAGTCAAGCAGTTCTTCGGAAACTTATGTATTCTCACTCTCTCAAAAAGTTGTGCTCAATATTTTTGAAAAACCCGATGTCCGGTGTGTTTGAATTCTCTAATTGCCCTTGCAATGGCTTTATCGCACTCGCCACAGCTGTGGAGCCTCTGCCACGTTGTCTTCACTCGTCCGGTAGGTTATTCCTCTCACCCAGAGCGGATTGGAAGTGAGAGTTTTTAAAAGGCGAAGTCGAATTTTTATCATGCCAAAGATACTCGTAACAAACGACGACGGGATATATTCAAATGGAATCCGGGCGGCTGTGAAGGCCATCTCTAACCTTGGGGAGGTCTATGTGGTTGCCCCACTCTTCCAGAGGAGCGCCAGCGGTAGGGCAATGACCCTCCACAGACCTATAAGGGCAAAGCTCGTAGACGTCCCGGGTGCGAAGATTGCCTATGGGGTAGACGGCACTCCAACTGACAGCGTTATCTTTGCCATAGCGAGGTTTGGGGACTTTGATCTAGCGGTTAGCGGCATAAACCTCGGCGAGAACCTCAGCACGGAGATAACCGTTTCTGGGACTGCTTCAGCCGCCATTGAGGCTGCAACTCATGGAATCCCAAGCATAGCCGTAAGCCTTGAGGTGGCATGGGGAAAGACACTTGGAGAGGGGGAAGGGATAGACTTCTCAGTCGCGTCGTACTTCCTTAAAAGGACAGCCCACGCCCTCCTTGGGAGGGGCCTTCCAGATGGTGTCGACATGCTCAACGTAAACGTCCCGAGCGATGCAACCCCGGAGACGGAAATAACGATAACACGCCTCGCAAGGAAGAGATACTGTCCTACTGTGGAGGAAAGGATAGACCCGAGGGGATACTCCTACTACTGGATAGTCGGGAGGAAGACCGAGACATTTGAGCCGGGAACGGACGCCTACGCACTCAAGGTCGAGAGAAAGGTGAGTGTTACGCCCATAAACATTGACATGACTGCCAGTGTGGATTTTGAAGAGCTCCGGAGAATTCTCCTTGGAAAGACCTGACCCTGCCCTAAAGGACGAGGCTTTCAAAGAAGTAAAAAAACAGCTCCACTACTTTATCTTTTCAGACACTTTGACTGCCCAGGTCTAAAGAAAAGGAAAATCTGAGAAAGAGCTTTACCTTTTTCTTTTTTCAAGCCTTGCCCTTTAGGGCGGGGATGCAAAACCTGAAAACTTGACCATTAAATGATCGAAACTCTTTTAAACTCAAAAGCGTAATAAAGCCTTGGAAAGGCTACTCAAAGACAACCCGATGAGAAGAGGGGTTTCAACGTGTCCTCCCGCTCCCGGGAGGATGACGCTGTTAAGCGTCCTCTAAAAACCGCCGCAAATAGTTGGAAACCCCAATATGGGGTTTGAACGATAACCCCGAGCCTTCCTGCTTTAGCGGGAGGTAGGGGTAACGGGGGGAAGACCCTCCCCGAGGGGTTGAGAAACCCGCTAACAGCGGGTTTTAATGAGACCCCTCAAACCTCCCCGCCGTTAGTGAGGAGCTAAAATGAACCCTCGCCAATGATGGGAGGAGGTCAGCAAGTCACCAGCTGCCAGTCGAGGAGGCCGTTCTCGACTATGTACCCCCACTCCTCTCTACACTCGGACTTAAGGTTCTCTATGTAGCCCAAGTCCTGTGTCGCTGAAAACTTCTTTATGGCCTTTCCAATGGTCCTGTCGTAGTCGGTGAGGCAGTTGTGGGGGCCTCTTTTTGAGCCAGCCCCTACCGGGTCGCTCAGAATCCTCTTCTCAGGGAAGTTCTCTTTAGCCCACTTCAATATTTCAACAACGCTCCAAAGCCAAGGTGGTCTGTATTCGTCTTTTTCCCACAGCCTTTCGTAGGTTGTTCCCCTCTGTATATTGGTCACGTTTATGGAAAAGGTGTCCGTGTATGGAACAGCTTTCGTTATACTTTCCTTTACATCTTCAATTGCATCCCTCTCGCTCAAAAAGATCGGCTTAAGGAGGAGGTACGTTTTAACGTTGGCCCCAGCCTCTCTAATTGCCTCGCTTGCCCTTACAAACTCCTCAAAGGTGTTCCCCTTGTTTATGCTCACGTCCGCGACATCATCATTCGCGGTCTCCAACCCTATGGCGACTTCGAAGTATTTCCCGCCAAGAATTTCAACAAGCTCTCTAACTGCATCATATCTCACGAGCTCCGACCTGCTTTCTACAACTACTTCCTCGACATTATCCATCTCCGCCAGTATAGAGAAGATTTTCCTTCTAGTTTCTCTCTTAACTTCTCCTTCATCGAAGAAGCTCCCCGACGTAAAAATCCTAACTGCTATCGGACCCTTTTTACCTTCAATTTTTTTGAGAGCTTTTTTAAAGTATTCTACAAGCTCTTCCTGGCTCTTGGGGACTTTAGGGGCCTCTACAGGATATGAGCACATATAACATGCTTCTCCAATTCTATACCTGTAGCATCCGATTGTAGGCAAAATAACATAGAGAGCAGTTCCCTTTTTCCCAGCAACGTTGTCCTCGCTTGTCCAAAACGTCATTAATTCCCACCCACCAAAGCTTAGAAGGGGGCTTTTTAAGTTTGATGGAACCGCTCATAGAGATAAAGCAAAATGTACTGGATGAAAGTTATATGGTTGAAGGATGCCCTTTGACAAAAATAAGGACCAAATAAAAGCCCCTTAAGGGCTGAAAAAGTTTACGCAGTTGCAATTTTGCTGTTCACTTTACAAGGTCAACCGCTATCGCCCCAATAACGGCAAAAGTACTTACAATGATCGTGGCACTGATGTACTGCCCCAGAGAAAGGTTGGCGATGTTGTTTATGCCGTAAATGTATATCAGGAGAACAGAGGTCATATAGGAGACTGTCGTGACCGTGAGTAACCTTTTGGGTATGCGGTGCCACTCTTCTTTTTCTATGTTCGACAGCTTGGATTTTGAGATAAACAGGTAAGCCACGAAGAGCGTCATTAAAAAAATGGCAAGTGTTCGCCATATCTCTATTGTCTTGGCTATTTCCCAAATTTCCTCTGTGAAAAGGAACGGGATGGAAAACGTTATAGCACCAATAATCTCTTGAACCACGTCATCCCATCCGAGTTTGTCAGGCCGATTTTTTCTATCTAATTCCTCCTGTATCTCATCTACCTGTCTGGAGAGCTTTGTCATATTCTCATTTAGCTTTTTAAGTTCAGTTTCCATATTTTCACGCTCAGCCACTCTGGGGTCAATCATCTCTTCAGCATTGGATTCATTCATCATCGCAGTATGTAAGTTGTGAGAACCCATATAAAAGGTTTTGTCTTTGACGAGGGCCCGGTATTGCATGTTTGTTCCGGTAAAGAAAGAAGGGCCAGAGAGATTACTTGAGAACTTTTTCTGGTTCCTTCATTTTTGTAGTACCACCAATGGTTAAGCTAAAGTTTTTATAATCATGAAATGTCATTCAACTGGGTGATACCATGCAGTTTGAAGATGCCTATAAAGAGGTTTACGAAATAGTAAAGCCAAAATACAAACTCTTTACTGCAGGGCCAGTTGCCTGCTTCCCTGAAGTTCTTGAAATAATGAAGGTTCAAATGTTCAGCCACAGATCTAAGGAATACAAACAAATGCACGTCGATACCGTTGAAAGGCTCAAGAAGTTCCTCGAAGTTGAGAAGGGAGAAGTTCTTCTCTTCCCAAGCTCTGGAACTGGAGTAATGGAAGCAAGCATAAGAAACGGTGTTTCTAAGGGTGGAAAAGTCCTTGTGACAATAATTGGTGCTTTCGGAAAGAGGTACAAGCAGGTTGTAGAGACCAACGGAAGAAAAGCTGTAACCCTAGAATACGAGCCCGGAAAGGCTGTCAAGCCAGAAGACCTCGACGAGGCTTTAAAGAAAAACCCTGATGTTGAAGCCGTCACAATAACCTATAACGAAACCTCCACCGGTGTTCTTAACCCACTGCCAGAGTTGGCTAAAGTAGCAAAAGAGCACGATAAGCTTGTTTTCGTTGACGCTGTTAGCGCAATGGGTGGAGCTGACATAAAGTTCACCAAGTGGGGAATCGATGTTGTTTTTGGAAGCTCCCAAAAAGCCTTTGGTGTGCCTCCGGGATTAGCCGTTGGAGCCTTCAGCGAGGAATTTATTGAAATAGCCCACAAAATGGAAGAGAGAGGATGGTATTTTGACATTCCAAGATATATAAAAGTGCAGAAGGAAAAGCAGGGCCCACCCTCGACCCCAGCAATGCCCCAGGAGTTTGGCTTAAACGTCGTGCTTAGAATAATCGAGAAGATGGGCGGAAAAGAGAAGTGGCTCGAAATGTACAGAAAGAGAAGCGAGATGATAAGAAACGGAGTTAGGGAAATTGGTCTCGATATTCTGGCAGAACCCGGCTACGAAAGCCCAACAATAACAGCTGTGCTTACTCCAGAGGGCATAAAGGGTGATCAGGTATACAATGCAATGCGTGAGAGAGGATTCGAGCTTGCCAAGGGCTACGGTGAGGGCATAAAGGAGAAGACCTTCAGAATTGGAAACATGGGCTATATGACCTTTGAGGACATTGAGGAGATGCTCCAGAACTTAAAAGAAGTAATAGAAGAATTGAAGGCAAAGGTTTAAGCGATCTTTTCCAGCTCTATTTTTCCATCTTTTTGAACAACTCTGTATATTGCGTTCACTCTTCTAAGGCCGCTCTTTATGTCTCTATACAACTCAATAACCAGCTCAAACCTCGCAAGGGTCTTGTCGTCTATTCTAAGCCAGTGTTTTATTTCCTCAAGTAAGTCCCTCGATAGAACAAGGGAGGAAATTATAAGTGGATAATCATCGATTATTTTGTCCAATAGATAGGGAATGTCGACCGTATGGAGGGTGTCTATAACGACGTAATCTGGATTAAGCTTCTTGATTTCCTCTATAACTTCCTCAGTTCTCTGCTTGGTGCTCTTCTCATTGAACTCAGTGTCTATCACATGGATGTTCTTCTTGAATGGTTTAAACTCGCCATAGGCAGTAACAACCACTATTTCCCATTCGTCTGGAATCAGGTGAATCATTGCCTCGATAAGCTTTGTTTTACCAGCTCTGCTTGTCCCAACAACAAGAATATCTCCCTTCTTTAGTATGGCATCTTTAATCACTTCAAGCTGGTCCTTGGTTATGGTTTCATACCTCAAAAGATCTTCGGGGGTAAATATATAGACGCCCATTTCTTTGTCACCAAAAGATATTTGGGTTTTGATGTTATTAATTATACGGTAGTACTCAAAAGTCGCAATCCGCTAATCATCTCCTACCCTGAAAGATGAGACTTTCAAAAGGAAAATGCGCTTTAATGACAAAGCATCCCCAATTGGAATTATTAATTTTCCTTTATAGCCAAAACCCCTCGCAGTGAAAAACTACCAATTTTCATGGGATAAAAACCCCTGTGCAAAGGGAAGTAAAAGACTGATATTTTCCGTGGAAGGGTAGATTAACAGTTGTAGTTGTATAACACTCCAGATATAGAATACTCAAGAATAACCCTCCATATTGGAAGGGGAGAGCGTTAAAAAACGAAGATGGGTTTGAGATTAGTAATCAATGGCCTTGCTGTACTCTTAAACAAAATTCCACTGAAAATACAGATACTGTTAGGATAACTGGGGCATCACCTCCTGAAGCCACTCAGCAAAATCACCAGGCGGACCACCAAAACTAGAATGAATTCTGACAAAATTGTACCAGAAGGCAAACAGAAAAACAAACCTATGAACCCTTCTCCAGTCCTCACTCCTGAAATTATTCCAGAAACGCTTTGTTCTTTCCTTCAACGTCCTAAACCAGCGCTCAACACTGTTCCTCGGCCCGAAAGTCACATGCAGATAACCCAACCCCAGACTCTTAAAAGCAGACTTATACCAGCTAGCCCTGTCAACCAGAAAGACAGGCTGCCCTTCACACGACTTTAAAACAACCAGGATGAAATCCCTGGCAACCCACCAGTTTCTAACAGTCGTAATCCAGACTGCCAAAACTTCCTTGCTCTCAACGTCAATTGCAGCCCAGAGGAATCTTTTCTTTCCGTTGATTTTTATTACTGTTTCGTCAACTGCGATGAAGTTTCGCTGTTTTTTGACTGCGAGGATTTTTGGCTTGTAAACTGCTTCTGCGAGTTTTTGGACGGCCTCCCAGACTGTTACGTGACTGATTTTGAGGATTCTGGCGGTTTGCCGGTAACTGAGGCCTCGCAGGTATAATTCTACTCCCCTGATTTTCTTTTCTGGTGGGATTTTGTTGCGACGGGGCGTGTTTATAGTAACCTTTATTAGGGTTTTTGCCGAATTCTTTCAGGTGGTTGCCGTGATCCCCAGATGGGATCACAGACTCAAAGACCCTGAAAGCGTGGCATTCACAATTCTTGACGTTTTA
>Ga0208664_100112_pt1 | contig 32589 bp, 37 predicted proteins | sample Wag42014_10_20_FD_187332 | JGI IMG/M metagenome (GOLD analysis project Ga0208664, IMG submission 187332) | Deep subsurface shale carbon reservoir microbial communities from Ohio, USA - Utica-2 Time Series 2014_10_20 (SPAdes) (version 2) ... | reverse complement strand
ATTTCAACCCCCCAACCTTTTGCCTTTTCTTCTCTCGAACACTATCAAAACTTCTTTTTTGCCTCTTAACACTTAAATCTTAGCACTTAGAACTAACATGTCAAGCATAGTTTGCCTGTCCCCTTTTCCTTCTCTTCTTCTCTCAAAAACTATTAAAACTTATCCTTTTCGTCTTAACACTTAAATCTTAGCACTTAACACTACTATGTCAAGCATAGTTTGCCTGTCCCCTTTTTTATTAAGCATAGTTTGCCTGTCCCCTTTTTTATTTCAATTTAGCTTAAATCCCGAGGATTATCCCCTCAGGATTGGTACCGGCGAGCAATTAACAAGCGAAGCGGAGAAGCTTTACAAAACAGCTGAAGAAAACAAGGCCGATCTTATTATTATCGGAGCTGCGGGAAAAACATCTAACGAAACGTCCCTTCTGGGCAATATTGCTGAAACCTTAAGAAGAATGGATACCTATATTCCTATTATGATTATCAAAGATTTTGGAAATAAGGATCTACTTGCACAGCTTCTGTCCTGAAAAAAGCGTGTTTAATTAAAACTATTCAAGTTTCGCACTTGCACCTTCTGCAAGTCATTGCGAGGAGTGAAAACGACGAAGCAATCTCCCTACTTTTCTTATTTTGAGATTGAAAAAACTATTTATAACTTTTTAAAACTAATGAAAACCAGAAGGTGGAAATAAGCAATTAAATGTGATAAAGTAATTCTTGACGAAAAAGGTTAATTACAATATAAATTAGAATCTTTAAAATATAGGAGGTCTTTATGGCAATCTATTCGTGGAAAGCATCATTAAGTGTTGGGATTGACGAGATAGATTCTCAGCACAAACAATTGATACAATATATAAATGACCTTTCAGAAATTATAGACAAAAAAGCTTCTCAGGAAGAGGTCAGAAAAATATTCGATGCTCTTTTTGAATATACAAGAAATCACTTTTCTCTTGAAGAGAAACTTATGGAAAAACACGGATATCCGCTTTATGAAGCTCATAAGAAAGCACATGACAATTTCTGTGAAAAAGTTATCGCTTTTTTTGAAGACTATTCGAAAGGTAAGCCTGTGGGTGAAAAGTTAGTTACCTACCTGGGTACTTGGCTTATTACTCATATTGCTAAAGACGATAAAGATTATGAACCGTTTATGAAGTCTGCTATGGAAAAAGAAAGCAAATCAAAATGGTATCAAAGTCTCATTAAGAAAATATGGAAAAAATAACTTAATAAGCATAATTACTGTTTAATACATCATAATTTACTATTCTCAAATCTTATTCAGCCGCCGTATGGAATATACCCCATTTAACGAAGTGTAGGATTGGGTTATTTGACTATCAAATCACTGTCATATTGCGATTTGTGCAGGACACCTTCACTTTCATAATCAAGGAAAATATCTTCGGGCATAAGCTTTGTTAAAGGTATGTCCTCTCTTTTGGAAATCATCATAACTTCAGCCATGTGCATCAATGTGTAATATTGATCAATATCAGGTTTTTTATTAAACGCTATTTTCGCATATTTTTTTGATTTATCATATTCCTGCATAGTAAAAAATAACTTAGCCATCGAATAGTAAAGGGTATGATTGGCATTTTCTTTGCTGTAATTAACAGCCACCGGAGCAATTATTTTAGCAACTTCGGGCTTATTCTTAAAATAAGAATAGTTAGACAGCTTATATCTTACATCATTGATAAACAGCCATTCATACGGAGTATTTATATTTTTACCACTATGGTTAGCAGCAAAGTTCCTTACAGATTCTGATATATTCGAATTTGTCAGATTTCTGTTAAACCTATAAAATTAATACAGGTTCTTTAAGAGGGTAAGTAAAATTTACCTGTTGCTATTTTTCTTACATTTCTTGGTAAAATAAATAAAGGCTCCAGTTAGACTGAAGCCTTATAATTAAACTTTCTAAACATGTAAACTTTACTAATCTCCGACAACTGCCCAATCTGTACCTGTACCAGTAGTTCCAGGTCCATTAGAATCAAATGTAGCATTATCAGAATCAGCAGTTATTAAACTTGTGACATTATCTACACCTTCCTGGTAATACATAGCCGATGTAAAGCTACCAGTACCATAAGCTCTTGTACCTTGATTATGGATACTACCCATGATATAGTCACCTTCTGTATCAGGAAAAACAAAATACACTCCTGTAACTCCACTTGAAAGCTTAGAAGCTAAATTCTCATCATTGATAACATCTGTTAAGCTTTTTGCACCAGCAAAACTCGCTATAAAAATTAGGCAAATAACCAATCCTATTATTCTTTTACTCATATCGTCCCTCCTTTTTTATTCTGTAGGATACTGTAAGTTCTCAGCATAAAATGACTCTAACGCCGTCTTTACATTTCTCAAGTCACTTTGTGCCGCTGAATTAAATGCATTCTCTCTGTACTTGGCGAACTGTGGGATTGCGATAGCTGCCAGAATACCGATAATCGCTACTACGACGAGCAGCTCGATAAGGGTAAAACCCTTCTTTCCGTTAGACTTCCTAACCATAATGTTACCTCCTTTAAATTTTGATACCGTAACGCGAGAGCCGTAATGCGTGATGCGGGATACGGAACTCGTGATACGGTGTTTTCAATTTTTCAACATTTGACTCGTGCCAAAATCAAAACAACCTTTTCCTCACAACCGCGTGAGAACAACTGCATCAAGTCAAATATTTTTACCACTTTAAATATAGCAGGTCTCATGCCAATATGCAAAAGAAATATATAAATTTCTAAAATTAAAATCATTCTTTATTAACAGGATATTATAAATTGACTTTTTTGCAATCAGTTGTATAAATGTTACAAAATTGTAACACGGTAACAAAAATGTAAGTATTTAGTGTTAAGAGATAAATGCAAAGATAAGACAAGAGATTCGTCGGCTACGCTTGGAATGACATAAATTATTGTTTGGTAAGAGACCTCTCGACTCCGCTCGAGGTGACAAAAAACTGTCATTTCGAACGAAGTGAGAAATCTCTATCTCTATTTGACGTAAGAGATTCCTCGGTTCCACTTCGTTTCACTCGGAATGACAGTTACCCATACGTGTCATTTCGACCGTAACCGAGCACTATCACATAGTGACATAGTACTCGGTGGAGCGGAGAAATCTCTGACATTGTTTGACAAGAGATCCCTCGACTTCGGTCGAGGTGACAAAACTGTTGTTTGGTAAGAGACCTCTCCGCTTCGGTCGCCCCTGTTAAATCCATCTCCGATGGGCTGCCTTTGGCAGCATTAAACAGGGCAAGGGATGACAAAAAACTGTCATTTCGAACGAAGTGAGAAATCTCTATCTCTATTTGACGTAAGAGATTCCTCGGTTCCACTTCGTTTCACTCGGAATGACAGTTACCCATACGTGTCATCGTATATTAAGAAAGTAGGAAAAATTGACACTTGACAACTTACATGAAAAATCGTATAAACTCTCGAACTTCAAGAGTTTCAAGCACCTGCCTGGGTGGTGGAACTGGTAGACACGCAAGACTAAGGATCTTGTGGCCGTAATCGGCTGTGGGGGTTCGAGTCCCCCCTCAGGCACCATTATTCCTATTTACCATTATTTCTATTTATTGACAACAAGTTTAATTTTTCTTTCCCCTGAAATGGACAATAAGTTGACAGATTCTCCGTAAGTCGACTTTATCGATGACTGCTTACTTTCCCTACACTTCGTAAGTGTAGCCAAGCCTATATTTTCGGAAATAAAATATATTGAAGAAAAATCCTATATTTGATAAAAGCAAAACGGAGGTAAATTATGACCAAAGCTTATTATGCTGACTATATCTATTATGAAGGAAAACTGGAAAAAGAAAAATACCTTTTGGTGAATCACTTTGGGAATATCCTTGGCATTGAAAACAATATAGATTTAAAAGAGAACACAGAAATAGTTTACTTTGAAAAATCCGCCATTTTTCCTGGATTTATAAATACCCACACCCACCTGCCAATGGTATATTTCAGAGGATTGGCCGACGACTTACCGCTGATGGACTGGCTGCAGAAATATATATGGCCTGCCGAAGGCAAATGGTTGTCTGATGAGTTCGTATACGATGCCACTATCCACGCTGTGGCTGAAATGATTAAATCTGGCACCGTTTGCGCTAACGATATGTATTTCTATTCAAGCAGTATAGCAAAAGCCATTGAAGATACTAATTTTAAGGCTGTTGTGGGCATCGGTGTACTGGATTTCCCGACGAAATTCGCAAAGAATGCTGATGAATATATCAAAAAGGCTGGTGACTTCCTCGCTGAATTTGAAAACAGCAGATTTATAACAACTGCACTGTGCCCTCATGCTCCCTACACGGTCAGCCCTGAAAATTATAAAAAATGCATCGATTTCGCAGAGCAAAACGACATAACAATCCACACTCATCTGGCCGAAACAGAATGGGAAATCGAAGAGATTAAATCCAAATACGGCAAACCTCCGGTACAGCTTTTTGATGAAATTGGAATGTTTGACACCAATGCCGTTTTCGCTCACTGCACACACTTAACAGAAGAAGAGATTGAGCTTTTGGGAAGAAAGAAAGTAAATATTTCACACTGTCCGGAAAGTAATATGAAATTGGCAAGCGGTTTTGCCCCGATGAGTCAATTGTGCGATGCCGGAGCAAATATTACAATAGGCACAGACGGAGCTGCAAGCAATAATGATTTGGATATGCTGAGCGAGCTGTCGACAACGGCTAAAATTCATAAAGCACTGAGCAGAGACGCAACTGTTTTTGATGCAGAATCGGTACTGAATATGGCCACCGGAAATGCTGCAAAAAGTTTGAAGCTTGAAAATATGGGAGAGCTGAAAGAAGGAAACTGTGCTGACTTTTTCGTAATGAGCCTGGATGACATAAACACCCTGCCCGTTTACAACCCCGTTTCCCACCTCATATATTCAGCCAACCCTGAAAATATTACAAATCTTTTCATAAACGGTCATCAGCTTATGGAAAACAGAAAATTAACTTTTATCGACGAGCAAGCGATAAAGGATAAGGCGAGGTATTGGCAGAAGAAAGTTAATAAGTGTTAAGTGTTAAGTGTTAAGTGTTAAGGGCTGAGGGCTGAGGGCTGAGTAATAAGTAAACTGACGTTATTTCTCATTGCTTAGCGCTTAGAACTTAACACTTAAAACTTATAAAGCAGGAGTAATTATGGCTAATTTAAAAACGTATTCAAACCCTTTGAATGAAAGATATGCAAGTAAAGAAATGCAGTATATTTTTTCCCCTCACAAAAAATTCACCACATGGCGAAAACTGTGGATTGCTCTGGCTGAAGCGGAAAAAGAACTGGGACTCAATATTACTGATGAACAAATTGACGAAATGAAAAGAAATATTGAAAACATTGATTTCGATTACGCCAAAGAAAAGGAAAAGGAATTCCGCCACGATGTGATGGCGCACGTTCATACATTCGGCAAAACCTGCCCCAAAGCTATGCCCATTATACATTTGGGAGCTACAAGCGCATTTGTGGGGGACAACACAGATATTATAGTAATGAAAGAAGCTGCAGAGCTCACTCTGAAAAAATTAATAAACGTAATAAACAATCTTAAGGTATTCGCATTAAAATATAAAAATATTCCCACACTCGGTTTTACGCATTTTCAGCCTGCTCAGTTAACCACTGTCGGCAAGCGAGCATGCCTGTGGATTCAGGACTTAATGCTTGATGCCGGCGATTTGATATTTCAAATTGAAGAACTCAGATTCAGAGGTGTCAAAGGGACAACCGGCACCCAGGCTTCATTCCTAAAGCTTTTTGAAAACAATCATGAAAAAGTAAAAAAACTTGACAGGCTCGTTTCTCAAAAACTGGGATTTGACAAAGTCTTAAAAATCACCGGCCAAACCTATACCAGAAAACAGGATTCCAGAATTTTAAAAACATTAGCCGGAGTAGCAGAATCAGCCCATAAAATGGCAACAGATATAAGGTTGTTACAGAATATGAAGGAAATTGAGGAGCCTTTTGAGAAAAACCAAATCGGTTCCAGCGCTATGGCTTACAAACGCAACCCCATGAGAACGGAACGCATATGCTCGCTTTCCCGGCATATAATAGCACTTTCCACAAACCCGTATATGACCCATGCAGTACAGTGGTTTGAAAGGACTCTTGATGATTCAGCCGGCAGAAGAATCAGCATCCCCGAATCCTTTCTTACTGCAGATGCAATACTTGAGCTTATGTACAATGTCACCGACGGACTGGTTGTGTATGAAAAAATGATAGAAAAACATGTAATGGAAGAACTCCCTTTCATGGCAACAGAAAACATTATTATGGAAGCTGTAAAAAAAGGTGCCAGCAGACAGGATATGCACGGAGTTATCAGAGAAAATTCGATGAAAGCAGCATCACAAGTAAAAAATGAAGGGCTCGAAAATGATTTGTTAAAAATGCTTGCTGAAGACAGCAGGATTCCATTAAATGCAAATGATATAAACAATCTTTTAAATCCATCCGATTTCACCGGCAGAGCAGAGTCGCAGGTGGAAGATTTCATAGACAACGAAGTTGAACCGTTGATAAATAAATATCAAAATCTCATTGGTATGGATGTGGATATAAAAGTTTAGTACTAAGTTTATCCCGTTGAATACCGTAGCCATTTATTCAACTGGGGGTGGTAATTTAGTTCCTTCCCCTAAGTTAGGGGAAGGCGGAGGATGGGGTAAGTATTTGCTGTTTGACAGGAGATTCCTCGGTTCCACTTCGTTCCACTCGGAATGACATAAAGTCCTGTCATCTCGACCGAAACGGAGTGGAGCGGAGAGATCTCTGACGTTGTTTGACAAAAAGTACCCCTCAGTCTATTCATACAGCAAGTGCCCCCTTGTTGGTCTTCCCCTCTTAAGATAGGAGGGGTCAGTGATGATAATTTAGTTCCTTCCCCTACATTAGGGGAAGGATAGGATGGGGTAAGTATTTGTTGTTTAACACAGACCTCTCGACTCCGCTCGCCCCTGTGAAATATCAGCTTAGCTGATAGACCGAAGGTCATTTAACAGGGCAGGGGTGACAACTTTTTGTCATTTCGATGAACCACCAGTAGGTGGTGAAGAGAAATCTCTTACGTCGTTTAAAAGTACCTCCTCTTACTCTCCCCCTATATTAGGGGGGAGATACCGATAATACTTCGCACTATTGTTATTCATCCGGATGAAGAACAGCATGAAGAAATTCTTTTGTTCTTTCTTCTTTCGGCTCCGTAAGTATTTCATCCGGCGGACCCTGCTCCACAATCGATCCACCATCTATAAAACATACTCTGTCAGACACCTGTCTGGCAAACGGGATTTCATGTGTAACAAGAAGCATAGTAAATTCGTGCTGTTCAGCAAGCTTACGTATTACCTGCAAAACTTCACCCACAAGCTCCGGATCAAGTGCCGAAGTTGGCTCATCAAAAAGCAGAATTTTAGGTCTCATTGCCAATGCCCTGGCTATACCAACGCGCTGCTGCTGCCCGCCGGAGAGTTGTGCAGGAAATTTATCCGCCTGATCAGACAGCCCCACCATTTCAAGAAGCTCATCAGCCCTTTCAACAGCTTCTTTTTTTGATAGCCCCAGCACTCTTATCGGCGCTTCCGTCAGATTACGACGAACTGTCATATGGGGAAACAGATTAAATTGCTGAAAAACCATACCAAGTTTTGAGCGCATCTTTCTCAAATGTTGTTCACTTGCAGGCACAAATTTGCCGTCACGCTCTTCATGCCATAGCGGCTCGCCGTCCACGTAAACAACCCCTCCATTGATAGGCTCCAGCGTCATCAAAATCCTGAGTATTGTGGATTTACCGGATCCGGATGGCCCAATAATCGTGACCATCTCATTGGGCTGAACTTCAAACTCAAGTTCTTTAAGTACAACATGATCACCAAATTTCTTTGTGACTTTATCAAATTTAATCATAGGTTCGCTCATTTTTACCTCGCTTATTTAAGTGGTATTCCACTCTTGGGAAGTTTCATGTCTATAAACCGTACCAAGAATGATGCCAGCAATGTCAATATCAGGTATAATATCCCCACCATGGACAGGGGAACAAGATAATTATAGGTTCTGTCACCGATAATTCTGGCTATGGTCATCATTTCCAAAACAGTGACAACACTTAATATTGGAACGTCTTTCATAATGGAAACAAGATAATTACCCAAGGCAGGAATAATACGCGGTATAGCCTGAGGCAAAATAATATGAAAAAAACCATAAGCAGATGGTAAATTCAACGCCTTGATAGCTTCGTGCTGCCCCCATGGGACAGCTTCCAGACCTCCTCTGTAAACCTCGGCACAATATGCACTATACTGCAAACCAAGCGCAACAGCACCTGCAACAAACGCCGGAATTGCAATACCAGTAAGCTCCGGGAGAACGTAAAAAACAAAAAACAACTGTATAAGCAGCGGAGTATCCCGCAAAAACTCAATAACAAAAGCAGCCGGATAGCTTATTACCTTCAGAGGTGCACCTTTCAAGGCCGCTAATACCAAGCCGATAACAATTGCCAAAATAAAACCCACAACTGTAGCTTTTAACGTTGTAATGAGCCCTATCAGTAAAATAGGGAGAATAGAGGTTGCAAAAGCAAGATTTGAAGCTGTATTCCATTCAATCCCGAATAACATCACTTACCTCCCGCTGCACGGCGCCAGGTGCCAACATATTGACTGAGCATTTTAAGCATACCTGCCAGTACCAAAGCCATACCGAAATACATAAAAAGAGCCAGTGTATAGACCACTGCACTTTCCTGTGTTAGATTTCTGAGTCTTTCGGAGACAAAAGCCAAATCAGATATTGTAATAAGGGAAACCAAAGCGGTATCCTTTAAATTTTGAATGGCAAGATTGCCAAAAGGAGGCATCATTTCAGGTATTGCCTGAGGCAGAGCGATACGCCATAATGTTTGTTTGGGAGTAAAATTAAGAGCAGTCGCTGCTTCATATTGCTTTTTAGATACAGCCTGTATGGCCCCTCGCACAACCTCAGCCCCATAAGCCCCGATATTTGCAGATAACGCTAAGACACCTGCAACAACAGGTGGAATACGCATATTAAGACCTAAAATATCCCCCACCAACGGTAAAGCATAAAACAGCCAGAACATCTGCACCAATAACGAAGTGCCCCTGAATACTTCTATATATACAACGGAAGGGATTTTAAAATACCAGTGGCGGGCAAGTTTCCCGAGTCCAAATAAAAAAGAAAAAACTGCGCCGAGAATTGTGGAATAAAACGTTAACTTAACTGTAATCCAAGCCCCATCTAACATAGGTCCTAAATAATCGATCCAGTCCATTCATACCTCCGCTATCCTGAATACAGGAAGTATAATAAAGAAAGCGCCCGAGATTTAACAACCGGGCGCCCATCTGATACAGTCTTATTTAAATACCTTCTCCAGAACAAAGCTCTTCAGCAGTATATCTAAAAGAACCTTCTATATCAGAAGGTGTAAATCCGTTTTTCTCAAGGATATTTCTCCACTCTTCGGTCTTTTTAAACTTTTTCAGCTCTTTACTAAACGCCATGCGGAAATCATCGGATTCTTTATTAAAAGTAAAGCTCCCCCAGCTACGAATCTCTTTACCATCTATCACAGGATCTTCGAAAGGATCGGCCAGTTCAACCTTATCACTCTTCTTCGCCAGATTAGCTGCTGTCAGACCTGTAGCAGCATAAGCATCGGCTCTTCCTGTGGCCACAGTTGAAATAGCATCTGCATTTGTCTGAATCATAACCATTTGCGACTGCGGCACACCGATTGCCTGCAGCATTTCAAGCTGATCAGCGCCAGCCATAAGGGCAACTTTCAGATCTTTGCGCTTGACAAAATCCTTATGTGAATGAATATTTTTGGGATTCCCGGCTTTCACCAGCAGTCCTTCACCATAGGAAGAATTGGGTACTGTAGCATAATCCACCTGTTTACAACGATCAGGCAGAATAGCCTGCTCTGCAGCCGCCATATCAAAACGATTTGCTTTTAAACCGGGGATAAGAGAACTGAAACTTGTAACAACCCACTGTATATCCTCAATCCCCATACGTTTTAAAACCGCTCTGGCAACTTCCGGTCCGGCTCCCATTGCATTACCGCCTGCATCTACATAGCCGTAGGGAATTTCATTTGCAGTGGCAACACGTACATAGCCTCTTTCTTTAATCTCTTTAAGTGTACTCTGAGCTGAAGCTACACCAGCTGATAAAAGTGCAAACAACCCTACTGCTAAGAAACTGATTCCTAACTTTCTGAATTTGTTAAACATAATCACATACCTCCTTGCCTCACTTTTTTATAAAACGGTTCTTCTAAACCGCCTTATCCTCACCATATACATTAACCCTTTGCTATCATCTCCAAAGGTTTTACATTCTGCAGTAATCAGTTAACATATCTATTTGCATATTAAATATTATAATATTATTTTATAAAAAAAACAGTGTTTGTCAAATTGGTTTAAACAGAATTATCGCAAAACCTATTGATATATTTAAGAAATTATGAAATAAATTTTATGACCATTAAAAATTGAACAAAGATGAAAAAAATTTTGTATCCCGCTAACAGATTTATTTCTGTAAAATTCAATTTATAAAGATGGGGTATCTTTAAGAGATACCCCGAAAAAAGTCACAAATCGTTAAAAACAAGACCTGTCTGCAATTTCGGATAAAAATAGGTAGATTTTTGAGGCATAACATTACCGGTTTCTGATATTTCTCTGACGACATCTATAGGTATTCCGTTCATTATAAAACCGACAGATTTTTTCTTTCTGGCAATTTTCTTTATTTGCTCCTCACTCTGTACAAATGTAATCCCTTCTTTATTTAGCAATCTTTCCTCAGACATCCCCAGAGCATCTTTAAGTATCAGTTCCTGCAGTACATAGGTATCAACCCTTCTGTAAACAGGATGTAGCTTTTCGTAACTGTCATCCTTGACTGATAAACCGTAATATTTATCATCTATCAACATAACAATGTTACAGTGATTATCCCTTTTCAGGAACTCGCTATAGTTGTTTTCCTGTATTTCCTCCACGTGAAAATAATTTTTGAGTTTATTAAAAAATTCCTTTTCATCAAAAGTTTCATCCAAATCCACTACTCTGTGGGTGGGAAATATTTTAAGGCCATCATCATAAAAATTGACAAACATCATCATAACAAAATCATAAGGTTTAACTTCATCAGCTGCATCTTTATTCTGCTTTCTGAAAAAGTCCCTCAGATTAAGAGCAGTTTCATACCGATGGTGCCCGTCTGCAATATAAATAGACTTGTCAGACATAAACCGGGATATTTTATTAACAATATCCTGATCCTGTATAAGCCAAAGAGTGTTTTTTACACCCTCATCATCCACTGCTGAAGCCGCAGGCATATTTTTTTTAGCATTGGTGAATATTTTATCCAGCTCATTTTCCTTATCCATATAAAGCCCAAAAATCTGGCTGAAATTTGCCTTAGAGGCCTTCATCAGCTCAAAGCGATCTTTTTTAGGCCCAGCCAGCGTTTTTTCATGGGGAAACACCTTACCAATGCCAAATTCTTCAAGTTTCAAAAGACCGACAAAACCTGTTCGGACATAATTTTTACCTTCGTATTGGTATTCCTGTTCGTAAACATAGTAGGAGGGGGATTCGTCTTTTATCAATACCCGCTCGGATTTCCACTGATTATAAATTTTGCTGGCATTTTCATATTTGTCTTCACCTTCCGGTAAAATCAGTTTAACAACATTATAAGGAGATTTTGTCTTGTACGCTTCCTTCTCATCCTCACTAATAACATCATACGGAGGAGAGACAACATTTTTCAGTAACGCTTTTTCCAAATTATACCTTACGCCTCTGAAAGGCTTAACGGTTACCACAATATCCCTCCCGTTATTTACATATTAGTTTGGCAAATTTACGCTTGCCAACTTTTAAAACATATTCTCCCGGCTCAGGTATCCTTTCCAAATCGTATACCTTTTCACCGTTTAGAGAAACAGCCCCTTGTTTGGCCAGTCTCCTGGCTTCACTGTTACTTGGGGCAAATTTAACATCTCTTATGATTTTTAGCAAATCCATGCCGGTATATTCCACTATAGGCATTTCATCCGGATTTTCTCTTTTGGAAAAAACTTTTTCAAAATTTTTCCTTGCATTTTCGGCAGATGCCCTATTATGAAATCGCTCCACTATTTCCGCAGCAAAGTCTTTTTTTATTCTCATTGGATGTAGTTTGCCAGCCTTTATATCACTTTTCACGTTTTCAATAGATTCCATACTCCTGTCACTCAGCAGGAGCATATATCTAAACATTAAATCATCTGATACAGACATTAATTTACCGAACATGTCATCAGGATTTTCAGTAATACCCACATAATTATTCAATGACTTACTCATTTTTTGTACACCGTCAAGCCCTTCTAAAATAGGCATGGTGAGGGCTATCTGGGGTTTCTGTCCATAAGCTTTCTGGATTTCCCTACCCACAAGAAGATTAAATTTCTGATCCGTTCCCCCAAGCTCCACATCAGCTTTCAGAGCCACAGAATCATAAGCCTGAACCAACGGATATAAAAATTCATGAATTGCTATTGCTTTGTTAGCCTTGTATCTTTTGGTGAAATCATCCCTTTCAAGCATCCTGGCTACAGTATAACAGGAGGAGAGTCTAATCATGTCAGCAGCAGTCATTTTACCCATCCAGTGGCTGTTAAAAGCTATCTCCGTTTTCTCCGGATTCAGTATTTTGAAAACCTGCTCCTTATATGTCTCAGCATTCTTCTTAACTTCTTCAGCTGTCAAAGCCTTCCTGGTTTCTGATTTTCCGGATGGATCACCTATCATTCCGGTAAAGTCACCGATAAGAAAAATTACTTGATGCCCCAAATCCTGAAAATGTTTCAGTTTTTGAATCAAAACTGTATGCCCCAAATGCAAATCAGGAGCAGTGGGGTCAAAACCTGCCTTAATCCTTAACGGCTTATTATTTTTTATTGAATCCTCAAGTTTCCTTTTCAAATCGTCATATATAATTATCTCTTCTGCACCGCGCTCTATATACTGCATCTGTTCTTCAACTGATAACAAATTATCCTCCTGAAAACATTTTATTTAAGTAAATTGAAACCAGTATATCACCATAGAAAATATAAAAAATAGTTGCAAGGGAAATAAAAGGGCCGAAAGGTATGGGAAAATTCCTGTTTTTTTTCACCAAAATAAGAGGTAAACCAACCAAAACCCCAAAAAAAGAACTAAAAAATAAAATAAAAAACAGCGGTTTTATTCCCAAAAAAGCGCCTATCATGGCAAACAACTTTAGATCTCCCCCGCCCATGCCTTCTTTTTTGGTAACAACATAATACATAAAAGATGGCAGCCAAAGTATCAAAAAACCGCACACCGCCCCCAGTATACTGTAAAATATGCCCGGATAGAAAAAAAACGCAAACGCCAGCCCAATAACTGTCCCGCCCAAAGAAATTTCGTCAGGTATTATTCCGCATTCAAAGTCATCATCAAGCGCAGTAAACATATCGGTAAAAGCTGCCGCAAGAAGTAGAAAAGTAAAAACGAGGTATTTTATCAGTTCAGGCTGCAAATAAAACTTCATAGAAACAAAAAGAAAAACAATACCGGTTGACATTTCAACCATAGGGTAGCGAAAAGAAATTTTTTCATTACAATATCTGCATCTGCCACCAAGAATGATAAAACTTAATACAGGTATATTATCGAAAAATTTTATCCTTTCTCCGCAATTTGGGCAGTTAGAAGAGGGAAATACAACCGATACCCCTTTAGGAAGCCTGCATATTAGAACGTTCATAAAACTCCCGAAAATTAGTCCTAATAAAAAGAACAGGAAAGAATACATCTACAACTATTTTCCATTTTCCTTCAGAGATACTTCGACTACGAAATCTGAGTTTTCACAGTTAAATTTAACACCTAAACAGGGCACAGTACTTGGTCTGTTTATTTTGTGGCCTTTTCCAACAATTACATTAGGTATGGATATCTTAAATCTGAGTCCTTTTTCTGAAAAAACTTTTTTTGTGCTGCCGGCAATCATGTTGATAAGTTCACCTACAGCGTCGATAACTTCATCATTAACCTCAGTACACTCATCACCCATAAATTTAGAAACAACAGTGAGAGCCAAATCTTCAGGCATACTGATAACCACAGAGCCATTAGCCTGACCGGCTAGCCCTATAACACCGGAAATATCATATGAAGGGTTATCCCCTTTTTTTATATAGACATCTTGCTTTTTTGGTTCAATACCAATCATGGTGTTAAAAACCGATAACGTAGACTCAATAAAAGGATTAATATACTCAGCTTTCATAAAATACCCCTTCAATAGATATAAATACTAAACCGTTCTTATCAGCATACTCAGCACACTTTTTCTCATTTACTATAAAAGTTTTTCCCGACTCAACTGCAAGTAACGCTCCATTATTATCGGATATTTTCTTCAAAGTGTCAACACCTACGGTGGGGACATCAAACCTTTCATCCTGACCGGGCTTTGCTGTTTTTACAACAACTGCATCTTTTTTAGCCAACCGGCAGCCTCTTTCTATAGCTGCATCCGTCCCTTCTATTGCCTCCAAAGCCATTACCGCCTTATCCTTCACAACAACGGTCTGTCCCACATCCAGCCTTCCAAGCTCTTTAGCTATTTTAAAGCCAAAATATACATCTTCCATCTGTTTATTTGAGGGCTTTTTTCTGGACATAATTTTTTTTCTCACCAGAATATCCTCCAGTATTTCCGTTTGCTTGAGGACTGTTATACCTCCCTTTTTTAAAAGCTCAATCACTGCATTCATGATGGTGTCGTCCTTACGGTCTTTTAAGCTAAAAAGTGTTTTGACAGCTAACAGGTCAAACTTTAAATCGTTATAGATGAGCTCCTTAGTTACTTTGCCTGCAAAGACAATTTCGGATATATTTTCTTTTTTTAATATTTTAAGTATCTTTTTGACCTGCGTGACACTTACGTTATACAGTCTGTCACTAAAAGGCTCCATATCTTCCGAAATCGTTTCTGACAGGGCGACCGTAATTACACTGTAACCTTTTTCTTTAAGATTACGTGCAGCCAGTAATGATATTTCACCATAACCGGCAATAAGGCCAATTTTCAAGCATGTACCTCGCAACGACCTTCTTTTTTACTGATTATATCATCAACTTTAAGAGCAAGTTTAAGAGACCGGAGTTCATGTTCCACAGGTATCATTCTAAGAACATTGCCTTTAACGCAATCCACAAAATGTCTTATTTCCAGCATCAATGGGTTATCTTTGTAGACAAAAAGCCTTTCGGTAATATACTCATTTTTGTATCTGAGTTCCCTCTCGCCGAAGATATGCTGTGATGAGCCTTTACGATAAATATTTATATCCTGGTTTGTATAATCCAGAAATACAAAAGTGTCTTCCTGACTTATGCTGAGGGTTCTGTCCTTTTTTTGGGTTATACGACTTACAATAATATTGGCAACTGCGTTGTTCTCAAAAATAAGATTCACCGAAGCAAAATCCGGCAGGTTAGAATAAACCTTGCTACCTTTTGCCTCAACATTTATCACATCTTTGCCGACAATATTAAGAATAATATCAATATCATGTATCATCAAATCAAGAATAATACTGTCATTTTTTACCCTTTCATCGTAAGGCCCTACTCTTCTGGATTCTATCAGAAAGGGGTTCCTGACAATTTTTTTCAATTCCTGTACGGCCCCGTTAAATCTTTCCACGTGACCGATATGCAATACCAGATTTTTTTTCGCAGCTATATTGAAAAGCTCCTCTGCTTCCTGCAAATTAGTAGTAATAGGTTTCTCCACCAGAACGTGTTTTCCGGCTTTCAGACAGTCTTTAACTATTTTAAAATGATAACTTGTAGGTGCAGCAACAGTGACCATATCAACTTTGTCCAACAGTTCAGTATAGTCTGTTGTGGCAAAAACATCATTACCATGGGAAGCGTTCAGTAAAGTCTTCTCATCCACATCACAGAGAGCTTTCAGCTGTATATCCCTCATACTATCATAAAGATTGAGATGATATTTTCCCATACGCCCCAATCCTATAAGTCCCATTTTCAACATAACTATCTCCTTACAGTGCCACGTTTGGAATTTTCAATAAAATCAGCAAAAGCAATGACCTCTTCTGCATCAGATATTTCCCTTATTGCTGTTATAGCATTATCCAAAGCAACTGATCTGTCCAAAAATATTTTCAGCACTTTTTTTAAATTATTAAGCTGGCTTTTGCTGAATCCGTTTCTCCTTAACCCCAATACATTTAATCCATGTATAACAGCGGGGTTACCTTCAACCAGACAAAAAGGAGGAACATCTTTCCTTATTCCGCTACCGCCACCTATCATTGCATTTTTACCAATTCTGACAAACTGATGTATTCCTGTCATTCCACCTAATACTACGTTATCACCCACATGAACATGACCGGACAAACCAACATATGAAGTAACAATAACATTATTACCCAATTTGCAGTCATGCCCGATATGCGAAGTGGCCATTATATAACAATTATCACCCACCTCAGTAACCCAATCTTCCTTTGTACTAGCCCTGTGAATTGTGGCAAATTCTCTGATAGTACAGTTTTTACCTATAATCAATTTTGTGGGTTCTTTTTTAAATCCGATATCCTGAGGAGCTCCTCCTATATGAACATTAGGGGAAAGTACTGTGTTATCACCAATTTCGGTATACGCTTCAACAATGCTGTTTCTGCCGATTCTGACATTTTCACCTATTCTGCAGCCCTCACCAATAAATGCTCCGGCGTCCACTTGAGCAGTCTCTGCAACTACAGCATCAGAGTTTATCTGAGCACTCTTATCTATCATTCTTTCTCCCTGATCATGGCCATCAACTCAGCTTCACAGGCAGTTTCACCTTCCACAGAAGCAATCCCTTTCATGCGCCAAACATTTCTTTTACGTTTCAGTAATTCTATCTCCAATATCAAATTATCACCTGGTACAACAGGCTTTCTGAATTTTGCATTTTCTATAGCCATAAAATATACAAGATAATCCCCCTCATTATCCTCATCTATCTTCGTAAAGGCCAAAAATCCGCCTGCCTGCGCAAGTGCCTCAACAATAAGTACGCCAGGCATCACTGGGTTATCCGGAAAATGACCCTGAAAAAACTGTTCGTTAAACGTTACATTCTTCAAAGCCTTCAGCTTGACCCCATCTATTTTTAAAACCCTGTCTACAAGCAGAAAAGGATATCTATGAGGTAGTCTCGATAAGATATCTACAATATTCATTTGTCCTCTCCCTCTTTTTTCTTTACATACCTGACAACTTTATATAAATCCTTAAAAGCGGTTGCATTTCTACGCCAAAGTTTGTGATCCAGAACAGGTGCTCCTGAATAGATTCCCTTTTTATCAATATTGGAAGATACGCCGGATTTGGAGCCTATCATAACACCATCAGCCACATTAACATGATCAGCAATACCAACCTGTCCACCAAAAACAACAAAATTTCCGATATTCGAACTTCCGCCGATACCTGTTTGAGAAACTATTATACAATGTTTACCAATTTTTACATTATGTCCAATCTGAACCTGGTTGTCAATTTTCGTTCCCTCTCCGATAACAGTAGAAGAAAGTGTACCTTTATCCACAGAGCAGTTGGAACCTATTTCAACATTATCCTCTACAACAACACGCCCTACGTGCTTAATTTTTAAGTGCCCCTCTTTTGTATTGACAAAACCGAAACCGTCAGAGCCAACAACCGTTCCCGCATGGATAATCACGTTGTTACCTATAATACAGTTGTCATATATTGATACATTGGGATAAATCCTGCAGTTATCACCGATGGAAACATTTTTTCCTATTACTGCGCCGGCATATATTTCACAGGCTTTCCCGATTTTACTGCGAAAACCTATGCTGACATTATTTCCAATATAAACATCATCCGCAACTACTGCATTTTTATCCACATATGCGGATTCAGAAATAAATCCGGCCGGCTGCTCATCAGGATAAAATATGTCTATGATACATTTTAAAGCATACTTATAATCGTCCACAAGAATAGCTGGCTTATTGAAAATATTGCTATATTTATCAAATAGTTTTGTAGGAACGAGAAAAGCAGAAGCCTTTGAAGTGTCATAGCGCTCAAACATTTTTATATCACTCACAAGCACAAGTGAGTTATCAACTATTTCTGTGATATCAGAAAGATTTCCCACATCCGCATCTTCACCCGAAAGCCTGGCACCAATTTTTTCGACAATATAACTAAGCTTCATAATCAATTATTCTCAGCATTCCACTCTTTGTTGTATCGCTCAATAACCAGGGGTGTTATGTCAACAGTATCTGCATTGTAAACAACGCCACCTTCCTGTTTTTCCATTACGATATCATACCCCAGTTCTTCCCCAAGTTTCATTGTAACTTCAGTCAGATCATTAGCAATCTCGCTGACATAGGTGCGTTCTTTTCTTTTCAGTTCCTGATTAGAATCCTCCACCATCCTTTGCAAATTTTTCAACTTTGTCTGATACTCAGCCATCTTTTCATTTTTTGCCTTCTCCGACAATACCCCGCTTTGACTGTTAAGCTCTGCCTGCATATTCTGAAGTTCGTCCCTTCTTTTCTGAATTTTTGCCTGCATCTCTTTGTACTCCTGCTCCATTTTTGTGGCGGCCTCCTTGCCGGCATCACACTCATCCAAAGCCCTTTGCATATCAACAACACCTATTTTCAGTTCAGCAAAAGCCATTGATGTCAATGCAAAAATAAACATTAAACTGATTGCGGTCAATTTTTTCATAATTACCTCCTGATTTATATTAAACTTTTCTTAAAACATTCCACCTATTGAAAAATCCCATTTTCCACCGTTATTATCATCTCTGGCATTTAATCTGTAACCGTATTCCAGCCTGAGAGGACCAATAGGACTAAACCATCTGAAGCCACCACCTACAGACCTACGCAAATCACGGCTAAAGTAATCTTCATTGTCGTCATAAGCCTGACCTGCATCATAAAACAACACACCTTGCAGGTTAGCAGCCTCAGATACAGGGAAAATAAGTTCGGCATTAAGTAACAAGTATTTATTACCGCCATACTCGTATCCTTCCTCATCAACCGGTGATATATCACCATAATCATATCCCCTTACACTGTGCATACCACCAAGTCTGTAGCGCTCAGTTACCGGTAATGGTTCATCATTTAGAGACTCCATATAACCGGCTTCACCGTGCAACATACCCACAAATTTCCACCATAACGGCACATACTGTCTGGTTTCTGCTTCAATTTGATAATAATTTGTTGTGCCGCCTAAAAATTCATCGGCATACTTAAAAGAGAGAGAAGACTTGTTCCCTTTCGTGGGTTGAACAGGATGATTTAACGTATTCCATACAATTTTTGGGGTAATACTTACAGTAGTTTCCGTTCCCTCCTGCTCCCAGATATATCTCGAGGCATCATAATCTATTGAGCTTACTTTCACTTTTTCATAGGCAAGCCTGTAGTACATATAAAGCTTTCTACGAATAATAGGATGCCCCAAGCGCACAGCGCCACCTGTTTGCTCTTTTGTATATTCATAATAACTGCGCCTATAGTTAAAAAGGTCAAAACCAAAAGTAATAGGACGGTCAAACAACCAGGAATTTGTAAAGCTCAGAGTATAATCTGCCCGTTCAGAAGAAAATTCTGACTTCAAACTGACGTTATATCCATAACCCATTAAATTATTCTGGGACACCTGTACCATACCTACAGTACCATCAAGTGTTGAATATCCGGCACCCACAGTAAACATACCGGTGGGTTTTTCCTTAACATTCAGATTAAGATTAATCGTATTGTTGTCTGTTCCCAGATTTTCCACAAGTTGTATTTGTTCAAAATAATCCAAGTATTCCAGATGACTTTTTGACCGGGAAATTTTAAGACTATTATATTTTTCCCCCTCAACAATGTCAAACTGTCTTCTGATAACCCTGTCCCTGGTTTTCTCATTGCCTGTGATAGTTATTCTGTCAATATAATACAACTCATTTTCAGTAATATCATATGTTATATCCGCCGTATTATTTTCACTGTTAAGCTTAGTGTTAGGCTCTACATTTGCATAGGCATAGCCTATTTGGGTAAAGGCATTGGTCAATGCCTCAATATCATTCTGAAACTTTTCGCTGCTAAAGATGTCTCCTTCCTTCAAAGACAATATCTTTCTGAGGTACTCGTCCTCTCTATGTTCATTACCTGTAAAATTGATTTTTCCGATTCTGTATTGTTCTCCTTCACTAATACTGAAAATTACTTCTATCTCCGTTTTGTCCTCATTAAAAACAACTTCAGGCTCGCCTACTTTCACCCGCATAAAACCTTTATTAAGGTAAGTGGCTCTGATTCTCTGACGGTCTAAAGAGAGCGCTTCACTTTTCAGTTTACCACTGCCGGTAAACCAAGAAAAAAAGCCTTTTTCACTTGTTTCTATAACATCACTTAGAGTCTCGTCATCAATCTGTTCATTACCGTTAAAGATAATATTGGTAACTTTTGCCTCTTTGCCTTCTTCTATAGTAAAAATTACATCAACCGTATTGTCACTTCTTTCCTCGATATCAAAACTAACCTTAACATTATAATACTTCCTGTCCTGATATTCGTTAATTATTGCTTTTACCCCCGACTCTATAACCTTTTTTTCAAAAACATCCCCTTCCCCAAAAGAAATTTTTTCTAAAAGAGCGCCCCTGTCAATGTCTTCATTGCCCTCAAAATAAATTTTGTTTATAAACGGTTTTTCCTCTACAATATATGTTAGAATAAGCTTTTCTTCTATTTTTAAATCAGTTTTAATATTTAAAAATAAATCAGTTTTATAAAGATTGACTATAGATTTATCAATTGCATTCAAATCAAACTCTTCTCCCGGCTGCACAGTGTATTGGTAAATTTTACTGTCCGGGACCCTTTTGTTTCCCTCTATTCGAACTTCATCAATCGTTGCGGCAAAAGCACTAAAACTAAACACTGCAATCAATAAAATAACTTTAAAATGTACACGCATAAATTCACTCATCCAATATTCTTATAATTTCTTTTATACGGTTATACTTGCATTTTGCCAAATTTTTATTGGCCACCAACCTTGCAGTAGATTCCAGGATCGTTTCCACTTCCTCTAAACCGTTTTTTTTCAGAGTCTCACCTGTGGATACAAGATCAACAATAACATCAGCCAGATTAAGTAAAGGAGCTATTTCAATTGAGCCGTAAAGCTTCACTGTTTCCACAAGTATCCCTTTGGAAGCAAAAAAATCTTTCGCAATATTAACAAATTTTGTAGCAACCCTCATATCGTGGGCATAAGATATCGTATTGCTTTTCTTAGCTGCTACACATAGCCTGCAAAAACCAAATTTTAAATCTTTAAATTCATACAAATCAGGATTAAGTTCCAGCAGTATATCTTTACCCACAACACCCAAATCACATGCACCGTGTTCCACATAAGTGGGTACATCCATATTCCTGACCATAAGAAAACGCACTTTATTATGGGGGTCATCGAAAAAAAGCTTCCTGGAATTAAAATCCACACTGTTCTCATTTATGATATTGCGTTGTGACAAAAGATTAACCGTATCTTCCGCCAGCCGCCCTTTGGGCAGTGCTATCGTTAAATAGTCAGTCATCATCCACCCTTTTCACATTTACTCCCAGAGCAGCCATTTTGCCGTCAAAATTCTCGTAACCTCTGTCAAGATGATATATTCTATGTATATGGCTTTCACCTTTGGCAAGCATAGCCGCGATAAACAAACCGGCACTTGCTCTCAAATCTGAAGCCATCACATGAGCACCCGTTAGGTTTTTGGTACCTTTTACAACTGCTGATCTGTCTTTGAGAGTAATATCAGCTCCCATTCTTTTCATTTCAGCAGCATGCATAAATCTGTTTTCAAAAATATTTTCCGTAATAACTGATATCCCTCTGGCAACTGTCATACAAGCCATAAACTGAGCCTGCATATCTGTGGGAAAACCGGGGTACGGCTGTGTGCTGATGTCTGCAGAAAGTGGGTTCCCGGAAGCTCTGGCCAATATTCTATTTTCTTCAGTAATATCAATTTTTACACCAATTTCTCTGAGTTTATCCAACACTACCCCCATTTGATTCACAGGGGAATGTTCAAGAACAATCTCTCCTCCTACAGCAGCAAGAGCACACAAAAAGGTACCTGCTTCTATGCGATCCGTCATTATCGAGTACTCACAGGGAAAAAGTTCTTTTACACCCTTTATTTTAATAGTGGACGTGCCTTCACCGCTAATATCAGCACCCATTTTTTTCAGAAATCGTACCAAATCTATAACTTCAGGTTCCATTGCAGCGTTTTTGATTGTGGTCACTCCCTCTGCGGTAACTGCTGCCATTATAATATTTTCTGTGCCGGTAACAGTCACCAGGTCAAAATGAATATCTGTCCCCTTTAATCTGTCACAATAAGCTTCTATATATCCATGCCTAATATCAATCTCTGCGCCCATTTGGGAAAGTGCTTTAATATGCAAATCAACCGGTCGTTCCCCAATAGCGCATCCTCCGGGCAAAGATACCCTTGCCTTTTTCCTCATAGCCAATAAAGGTCCCAAAGTCAATACGCTCGCTCTCATCGTTTTAACAAGTTCGTAAGGAGCCGTATACAGGTCGTTGTTTTCAGTATTCAAAACAGTAACATTATTTCCCACCTGCTTTGATGATATCCCCAAAATATCAAGCATATCCAGCATTGTCTTTATATCTTTAAGATTAGGAACATTTGTGAGGTAATATTCCCCTTCGGCCAATATAGTCGCACAAAGGATAGGCAATGCTGCATTTTTAGCCCCACTAATGGTTATTCTCCCGTAAATACTGTTGCCACCTTCTACTATTAGTTTTTCCACGTCATTATCCTGTAATTTCCTGACAAATCTTTTAAAAAGGATATATTTTCGTTTCTGTAAATATATTCCAATTCTGCTTTTTGTCCCCGCCCGATTTCAAAAAAAATAATTCCGTCCCTTTTACATAATTTATTTAACTTAGACAATAGCTTTTTATAAAAAAACAACCCTTTTTCATGAGTAAAAAGAGCCTGTTTTGGTTCATTCAAAATGGAATTTTCATAGTCATCATCATAACTTATATACGGCGGATTGCAAACTATGACATCAAATTTATTTTTTATAAAGAAATTGACTTCAGTCATATCTCCACACACAAAGCTGCATCTGTCGTATATATCCAGATTGATAGCATTTTGTCTTGCTATTTTCAATGCGTTATAACTGATATCGAGTCCAACACCTTTATACTTCTTCAAATTAAACAGAAGAGATATAAGCAAACAACCGGAACCCGTTCCCAAATCAAGAATAGTACCGCTACTTTTAACAGTATTATCCAGCACACTCTTAACCAACATTTCACTTTCAACCCTGGGGATGAGAACATCGGGAGTTACGACAAATTCAAGTCCGTAAAATTCTCTGCGGCCGGTTATATATGCTACCGGCACCTTTTGTTCCAGTTTTGCAAGTATATTACAGAAATTTTGCTTAGGTGTGAAAACAGAAAAATAATAAAAATGCAGTTTTGAATATGCAATCTTAGTAGCAAAGCTGATAATATCAAGGGCGTCACTTCTGCTTAGAGCAAAATGGCTTTCCAGATATGACAGTACATCTATTATCCGATTGTTTTTGCCAAAAACCGGGAGCATTAGAAAATTACAGCCCTGCTGCTTTTAACCTTTCTGTTTGGTCATATGCCCACAGAGCTTCCAAAAGGTCATCAATCTCACCTTCCAGAAATTTGTCCAAACTGTGGCTTGTATAGTTTATGCGGTGATCAGTAACCCTGTTTTGGGGAAAATTATACGTTCGTATTCTTTCACTTCTGTCGCCTGAACCCACCTGCAGTTTTCTGTCTGCAGCTATTTCCTCTTCCTGCTCTCTTATTTTTTTTTCAAGCAGTTTAGATTTCAGCAGTTTCATGGCTTTTTCTTTGTTCTTTATCTGGCTGCGTTCATCCTGACAGGACACAACAATACCAGAGGGCTCATGGGTAATTCTCACTGCAGAATCAGTAGTATTCACATGCTGCCCACCGGCACCACTTGCACGAAAAACATCAATTCTTAAATCATTGGGGTCTATATTCATTTCCACATCTTCGGCTTCCGGCAAAACCGCAACAGTACATGCGGAAGTATGTATTCTGCCACCGGATTCGGTTTCCGGGATACGCTGAACTCTGTGTCCACCGGCCTCAAACTTTAAATGACTGTATGCACCTTTACCTTTCAAAAGAATCACAACTTCTTTAAAACCGCCCACACCGGTGCCATTCTGTTCTACAATCTCAACCTTAAATCCTTTTCTTTCCGCATACCTCGTATACATTCTCAGCAAATCAGCAGCAAAAAGTGTTGCTTCATCCCCGCCTGTTCCGGCTCTTATTTCCAGATAAATGTTTTTATCATCATATGGATCTTTTGGAACCATAAGCATTTTTATTTCATGCTCCAGAGTTCGCAAAATTTCCTCATTTTCTTCAAGCTCCGCTTCTGCCAACTCTTTAAGATCCTCATCCCGGGATGAGGCAAGTATTTCCTTGGCTTCCTCCAGTCTGTTTAATGCTGTGGTATATTCTTCATATTTGTCCACCAAAGGCTTCATTTCCGCCAGTTCCTTTGCATATTTCTGAAATCTATCCTGGTCGGCAATAACATCAGGGTCAGACATTTTTTCAGCTATCTGATCATACTTTTCTTTAATATCTGCCAGTTTCTCATACATAAACTACACCTTCTTCTTCAACATGCTCACCAAGAGCCTCCTTCAGTGAAACAAGCGCCACCTCAAGCTGCCCATCATCAGGTTCTTTTGTCGTAATCTTCTGAAGCCACAACCCCGGTATTATCAAAAATTTCATAAGAGGATTAGATTGATTCCTACTGCTAAGTTTCAGGATTTCATATGAAATACCTGCAATAACAGGGATAAAAACAAGTCTGGATGCAAACTTAATTACAAAATGCGAATCTTTCGGTATTATGCTGAAAACAAAAATACTTACAATCATAACAATAAGCAGAAAACTTGTACCGCAACGGGGATGAAACCTGCTCTTAGTTCGCGCATTTTCCACTGTGAGCTGTTCTCCTGCTTCATAAGTAAAAATCGATTTATGTTCGGCTCCGTGATATTCAAATACCCTTTTTATATCTTTAAAAAAGGAAATTGCATAAATATAAATCAGAAAAAATATTACCCTTATTACTCCGTCTACAGCATTAAAAGCCAGAAAAGAGCGCTCCACTATGGGTAAAACATATTTAAGGAGATCCGTTATTAAAAGAGGGAGAAATATAAACAGAACGATACCTAACCCCAGCCCCAGAAACATGCTTAGGAAAATTTCTTTTTTACTCATTTTTTCATCGCCCTCACCCATAGCATGATAGGCACTGAAGTTAAGAGCCTGTACGCCCAGAATAAGGGCATTGTACAACGCTACAAGACCTCTGATAAAAGGTTTTTTGAAAATACCTTTATTGTCAATAGTAACATTTTTCCTCTGAACCACAATCTGATTGTCAGGATTGCGTACCGCAATAACAAATTTTTCGGGTGCTCTCATCATCACACCCTCTATGACCGCCTGGCCACCTACATCGCTGTATCCTTTCTTTTTCATTTTTCACCTGAGAGTTTAAACGTTTTTTAATCCTTTTGGGGAATTAATCTGTTAATATAACTATTTTGCCAAAATAGTACACAGCAATCTTGAATTTATTTATTTTAACATTTGTTAATAAATTTGATATTATTAGGTAGCAGAAGTTCAGTTTAGTCTATCGTATTTGTCCAGCATTTCACTGTATTTCTGTCTGACTTCAGCAGTTTTACCGCAGGTAAATTCACCCTCCGGGCATGGGCCACCAAGACATCCTGGACCTGAATTTTTAAATATCAGAGGTGCTCTTTCGTAACACTTTTGCAGCATCAAATCAGCCATCTGCCTGATTTCCCACTGGGCCCGCTCGCAGCACCTTAAAGAAAAGAAGTGAAGTAGCTCTCTGGCATTCATTGTAATGATTATTTTTGTTTCACATGCATTGGGTAGGATATAACGGGCATCTTCTGCTTTAATCCCTTTTTCTATCATTTCACTGTAAAAATCGGAAATTTCTGAAATCAGATTGTAGAAACGTTCAGCACTCCCGGAATCAGCTTTTATACTTTCAGGTAAAACAAAATCAAACCCTTCCGTTTCGGATACGTACCTCTGCGACTTTTGGGAGTAACTTGCAACCCTGTGCCTCACAAGCTGATGGGTGAGCGCCCTCGAAACACCCTCCACACCGAATGTGAAACTTACATGCTCTAACACGGAAAAATGACCGAGCCCCATAATTTTAGTGACAAAATCATCCTGGTCTTTTGCTTGTATTTTTTTCCGCAAGTCTTCAATATCCGAAGAGGAGTAACAGAGTTTTGCGGCCAAAGCCACAGTTTTTTCCGGCTCAGGCGTATGTGAAAGCAATTCCACTACAGGTTTTACAGCTTTACCTTTCAAAGTCACACCGCCAGGCTACTTGCTTTTTTTCTTTTCGTTTTTTTTGCCGTAATCGCCATATTTTTTCATAAATTTTTCCACACGCCCGGCTGTATCAACAAACTTTTGTTTGCCAGTAAAAAAGGGATGACATGCTGAGCAAATAGCAACAGAAGTATCTCCTATTGTGGATTTTGTATGAATCTCATTTCCGCAAGCACACCTGATAACGGCGTCTTTATATTCCGGATGAATTCCTTTTTTCATTCTAATCACCTCTCTATAATTTAGGGCTAATTTTATTAACACAGTACATATTTATTTTCAAGCTCTTTTTATTGAGCCACTCCGAAATTTATACAAAGAGACTTTTGAATAATTAAGTTGGTGTCACCCTGAACTTGTTTCAGGGTCTCATAATTTACCGATATCATTAGATACTGAAACAAATTCAGCATGACCAAATAGGGTTATTCAAAAGTCTTACAAAAGTAATCTTATTGTGGCAGATGGAGCAAAACCAGGTTTTTAAAAAAATAAACGACAGATACTATATTTACTCTATAATTTAACAGACTGAAAATATTGCAGAAAGGCACTTCGGCAACAGAATATACCGAAGTGCATATGTAAAAACGTTAACGTTTTGAAAACTGAGGTTTTTTACGCGCCTTGGGCTGTCCGGGTTTTTTCCTTTCCACCATACGCGGATCTCTTGTAAGAAAACCACCATCTTTCAATGATTTCCTATATTCGCCGTTATATTCGAGTAATGCACGGGCTATACCATGTCTTATTGCCCCGGCCTGTCCGCTTTTACCACCACCTGATACTGTAACATAAAAATCAAATTTGCCTTGCACTCCCAGTTTTTCCAAGGGTTGTTTGACAATCTGTCTCAAAACCGGCCTGTCCAGATAATTTTCCAAAGGTTTACCGTTGACCATTATAGATCCGGAACCCGGTTTTAAAAATACCCTGGAAATAGACGTTTTTCTTCTTCCCGTTCCATAAAAATATTCAGCCATCCGAAAATCCCCCTATAACTCTATACTAACAGGTTTTTGAGCGTCATGAGGATGCTCTTGTCCTGAGTAAACTTTCAACTTATTCAACATTTGCCTTCCCAGTTTATTTTTTGGCAGCATCCTTTTCACAGCAAGCCTTACAACATCCTCTGGTTTGCTATCCAGCATCTGTTCCAAATTTTTGCTTTTCAGTCCACCAAGATACCCTGAGTGTCTGTAGTAATATTTGTCACTCATCTTCTTACCGGTAACGGCAATCTTTTCCGCATTAACCACAACAACAAAATCTCCGGAGTCAATGAAGGGAGTATATTCAGGTTTATGCTTGCCCATCAATATTTTGGCAATCTGACTGGCAACACGTCCCAGCACCTTATCCCGAACATCCACCAAATACCAATTCCGATTTAGCTCATCTTTTTTTGCCCATGTCGTCTTCATATCTAACAAACCCCTTTTTTAAGACTAAATTATATACTTTTAATGTTTTTTCAGAATCCCTTTCTGCGCTCTTTAATCCTTGCCGCTTTACCACGTCTTTCTCTGATATAGTAAAGCTTAGCTCTGCGTACACGACCTCTTCTTATCACTTTTATAGCTTCGATTCTCGGAGAATGAATGGGAAATATCCTCTCAACTCCAATGTCACCAACTACTTTCCTTACAGTAAATGTTGTATTCAGACCGTTATTATTAATACGAATAACCAGCCCCTGAAACGACTGGATACGCTCTTTGTTCCCTTCAACGATGCGAAAATCCACACTTACAGTGTCACCGGCACGAAATTCCGGTATATTATCTTTTTTGTATTCCGATTCAACCGCTTCAATCAGTGTATTTCTCATAATGTATCCTCCTGCACAAACGCGTTTATTCTATCCAGTATTATAGCCACAGCACTTCTAACGGACAAATGATTAAAATCACCCGCCCCATAAATCGGCTCGGCTATATAATCGGCCTCTTTGATAATATCTTCCGAAAAACCCCAGCCTGTCCCGAACAACAGCAAAACAGGCTTATCTTTTGTAATGCTTGCAATTTCCCTGTAACTAACAGTATTAGGATACTTCCTTGCACTTGTAGCTACAAGAACCGGCTTCTCTCCTTCCATCTTCTCAATATCAGCAATTGATTCCAATAGTGAGCTATGTATCGCAGTAATACCAAATGCCTCTTTTCTGTTACTGTTATACTCTGCACCATACCCCTGCAGCCAATGTTTAAGCACGCGACCAGCAATTTCCCGCTGAGCCTCAAGAGGGGTAACCACATAATATTTTTTAACACCAAACGTTTTACAGCTTCGTGAAATATCGTGCAAATCCATGTTCGTAATGGCAGTTGCTACATTGTCCCCTTGCTTATCCAGCATAGGGTAATGAAGCAATGCAGTATAAAGACCCGCACGTTTATTCATTTTAACTCTTTCCTGTTCTATAATATCCATTGCTTCGCTGTCAAGAGCCTTATCTTTTAACAAATCAATTCTGTTTTGTAAAGTAATTTTTATCGATTCTTTTTTTCTCCACTTTCTGATTTTCTCATGATCCCCACTTCTAAGCACCTCCGGAACCTTAAGCCCTTTAAATTCGTATGGTCTGGTGTAGTGGGGGAATTCAAGCAAACCTTCCGTAAATGATTCTTCCTCGGCAGATCTGTCATCACCTAACACTCCGGGAACAAGCCTTGCAATGGAATCTATCATAGTTGCTGCAGCGAGCTCTCCTCCCGTTAAAATAAAATCACCCAACGACAGTTCCTCATCCACAACAAGAGAGCGAATACGCTCATCCACACCTTCATATCTTCCACAAATAAAAGTTATATTATTATATAAAGACAATTCTTCAGCTTTCTTTTGATCAAACCTACGTCCTCTCGGATCCAGCAAAATAACATGGGTATCATTTTCCAAACGTACCGATTCCACAGCTTCATATATAGGTTCCGGCTTCATTACCAGACCTTGCCCCCCTCCATATTGGTAATCATCGGTCATTTTGTGTTTATCAAAAGCATATTCCCTTATATCCACCATGTTGATTTTTATAAGCCTGTTGCTGATACCCTTAGAGATAACACCGTAAGAAAAAAAAGAATCAAAAATAGAAGGAAAAATTGTCAGTACATTAAATATCTTCACTGACTAAACCGTTGGAATTTATGTAAACTGATTTGTTGACATCATCTATTTTTATAATATGTTCGGGATTGTTTGATATCAAATAATATTTACTTTCACCACAAGCAACCCTGAAAACATCTGAGGCTCCGGACTCGATATAGTCATATAGAATACCAATCTTGCGGCCATTTTCATCAAATACTGCCGCCCCTTTTATCTTATACCAGTAAACCTCGTCAGGATTTTCCTCAGGTAAATAATTTTCCGGCACTACCACATCCAGCCCCTTCAAATCGCCGATTTCATCTATATGGGATACCTGCTCAAGGGAAGCTATTATGAACTTATTCTGAAAATATATATTATTTAATTTAAAAGACCGCCTTACTTCGCCTTTTTCGGCCAAAAGCAAGTAGGTTAAATCAAAAAAAATATCAGGGTTGTCTGTTATAGGTTTTATTTTCACATCACCGTGTAAGCCGTGATGACCTACAATCCTGCCAATACTGAAAAACCTCATATCAATAGAAAATTTACAGTAAAATGCGTCTCATATTGAGACGCATAATCATTCAAGTATTTCAAGTACAACACGCTTATTCTTTTTTATACCTGCAGCATTAAGAATAGTCCTCACAGCCCTCGCTGTCCTGCCCTGTTTACCGATAACCTTACCCAGATCAGAAGGATCCACGCGCAGCTCAATTACAGTTGTCTTTTCCCCTTCAACCTCTTCGATTAAAACCTTGTCAGGATTATCCACGAGTGATTTTACGATAAACTCAACTAACTCTTTCACTTAACACCTCCGATTGGTTTAACTGTTTTTTTGATGTTTAATCTCATCAAATTTCTTCATTACTCCCGCTCTGGAAAGAATGTTTCTCGCAGTATCAGTAGGTACCGCTCCATTGCCAAGCCACTTAAGTGCTTTTTCCTCATCCACTTTGTATTCTGTAGGATTAGGCAAAGGGTTATAATGCCCGATTATCTCAATAAATCTTCCGTCCCTTTTTGCTCTGCTGTCAGCAACAACCAACCTGTAAAAAGGTCTCTTTTTCCTGCCCATTCTCATTAATCTGATTTTTGTAGCCACGCTTCACACCTCCTTATCACATAGGGAATATATTTTTTAACATTTTTTCGTCTAACTTATCCGCTCCGCCGTATTTCTTCCTGAATTTTTTCATCATTTTATTCATTTGCTGTAACTGGCTGATAAGTTTATTGACATCGCTTACCGAGGTTCCGCTCCCTCTGGCTATACGTTTTTTTCTGCTCCCGTTAAGGATTTTATAATATTTTCTTTCTTTCGGAGTCATTGAGTTGATAATGGCTTCTATTTTCTTAATCTGGTCTTCATCCACATCTGCATTCTTCATATTACCCATTCCGGGAATCAGTTTCATAATGCTTTCAAAAGAGCCCATTTTTCTAATCATCTTAAACTGTGAAAGCATATCGTTAAAGTCCATGCCGCCTTTGGAAACTTTATCGGCGAGTTTTTCAGCTTCATCCTCTTCTATTGCATCCTGGGCCATTTCAACGAGGGAAACCACATCACCCATGCCAAGAATCCTTGAAGCCATTCTGTCGGGGTAAAATGGCTCAAAGGCGTCAAGTTTTTCCCCTATACCCACAAATTTCAAAGGTTTACCAGTTACTTCGCGAATAGATAGTGCAGCTCCACCCCTGGCATCACCGTCAAGTTTTGTAAGAATTACTCCTGATATATCCAGATCATTATTAAACTTTGTGGCAACATTTACAGCATCCTGTCCTGTCATGGCATCGGCAACAAACAAAATTTCATTAGGGTTAACGGTTTTCTTGATATCAGAAAGCTCATCCATAAGCTCATTGTTGACATGAAGTCTGCCCGCTGTATCTATAATTACAATATCTTTGGCACTTTTCTTTGCATATTCATACGATTTCAGGGCAATATCAACTGCATCTTTACTTTCTCTGTCGGAATAAACGTCCACGCTTAGCTGTTTCCCAAGAACTTCCAGTTGATCTATTGCTGCCGGTCTGTATATATCGTCAGCAACAAGCAAAACTTTTCTATTATTTTTTTGGAAATGCTTAGCCAGTTTCCCGGCAGTAGTTGTTTTACCTGAACCCTGTAAACCCACAAGCATTATAACTGTAGGTGGAGTTGGACTTAAGGATATTTTTGTGGCAGCAGGATCTTCGCCACCCAGAATATAAGTCAATTCATCATTGACTATTTTAATAAAAACCTGATCGGGGGATAAGCTTTTTAATACTTCCTCGCCCAGAGCCTTTTCCTGGACACCTGAGATGAATTTTTTTACAACTTTATAATTAACATCAGCCTCAAGCATAGCCATTTTAACCTGCTTGATGGCTTCTCTTATATTCTCTTCAGTAATCCTAACTTCACCCCGTATCTTTTTAAATACAGACTGAAGCTTATCATTTAGCGTAGTAAACATTTACAATTCCCATCCCTTTACGCTTTACGTATTCTGCTGATCTCCGAATATACCGGAAGTCAAAGAATATAAAGCATGATTATTTTTTAGTCAATATTTAATTGTGTTTTTTGCTTTTTAAGTTGTTTCATACAATACTGATAAATATTCAGAACATCAAATATTCTTCTGACATCCCTATGCG